>WBZU01000342.1_pt1 | contig 42160 bp, 34 predicted proteins | sample 5204311 | NCBI WGS metagenome assembly WBZU01 (sample SAMN12344359, study PRJNA552823) | activated sludge metagenome | biome: Activated sludge suspended growth; feature: Nitrification reactor; material: Wastewater; isolation source: activated sludge from nitrification reactor of wastewater...
CAGGAACACCGCGAGGAGAAGGAGCCACAATAGGGTGCACCTCAACGTAGACGCCGTACGGAATAGACAGACGTAGTAGGCAATGACGATGGCAATCCATGGGCCGACGACCAGCGCCAAGGCAAGTTCCGAAGGTTCGGATTTGGTAGCAGGGGATGGATCGAAAGCCCATGCAAGCAAAAACGCGACGGGAACGTACGCAAGACTCAGGACGAAGAATATCGTGAGCCAACGCAACTGCCGCTTGGCACGATCCAACCGCGCCGGGTCGTGAGAGTCGTCTACTTCGGGGCTCGATTGCAGGAGCGCCTCCGCACGCGCCCTGTCGATCCCCCTCCGCTTGAGAACAGAATCGATCGCGGCGGATGCCTCCGGCGTCAAGTCAATGCTCGCTCGTCGGGCGACGAGTTCCTCGTCGTCAAGCGAATCAAATCGCGCGACCAGTTCAGGATCGATGCTCATTCAAATTCTGCGCGAGCGCGTCCTTCGATTCGGGAAACGCGTTCGCCCCGATCACTCCCTCTCGAACCCCTGACTCGTGAATTTCAACGTCCGCCCGTTCTCGGTGACGATGCGAACGACGTCGTCGGGCACGCCGGCGGGAACGTTGGCCTCGATCTCCATGGTCACCGTGACCTTCGCCCCGACCAACTTCACCAGGTGCGCGACGACCTCATCGGCGATCTTGCCGGCGTCGCGCAGCACGCGTTCGGAATCGAGCGTCGCCGAGCCGTAGTAGCGCGTCGGCGCGAGCTTGGGGGCGGGCCCGGGCTTGCCGCCGGCCTCACCGCCGGGAACCGGAGAGGGAGGCACCACGTCATCGCCGGCGCCCGGCTTCGGCGGCGCCCGCTCTGCCTCGAGCTGCGCCGACGCGACCTCCGGCTTCACAAGGAACCCGCTTAGCTGCCCGGGCGCGATCGCCACGGTCTGGCCGCCGCGCAGCCCCACGTAGCGTCCCGCTGCCTCGTCGTAGCCGTCCGCATACGCGAACGAGTCCTGCTGCCAGAGCAGGAGCCCCAAGCCGTCGCGCACGGCCCCGAGCAGCACCTCGGAGTCCTTGATGCGCGGCAGGTAGACGTAGCGGGCGAAGTCCTCCGCCAGTTGCCTGACCGAAACGTGATTCCCGCGCCAGAGCGGAACGCGGTCGAGCTCCATCCGCAGCCGCGTCCCGGCGAGGGACGTAATCAGGAACTCCTCGTGCCGCAGCTTCTTGCTCGCCCGCACGGCCAGCGCGTCCGCCCCGGTCAGTCGTATGCTGTCCCAACGCAGCTCGTCGGTGGCCTTGGCCTGCACGGGCACGAGCAGCCACTGGTAAGCCTCGGGCAGGCGCACCGTGACGGCGCTGTCCGCCCCCGTTTTCTGCGTCTCCGCCTGCTTCTGCTGGTGCGGATCGAGGTTCAGCGTGTCCTTTTCCTCGAGGATCGACTTCCACGCGAGGAATCGTCGAACCGCCTCGTCCAGGTCCTGCAACCGCGCTTGGTCCACCGCCAGGAACACGAGCGTGTTCCGGAAGATGCGGGGCGCGTTGCCGCGCGACTCGAAGATCGACTTCGCCGCCCGCAGGGCAGGGCAGTCGGGATCCTTGCTGTACGGATGGTCGATGTCCAGCACGACGAGCCGCGCGTCCGTGTCGTCGGGCACGTCCTGCCCAGAGTGCGGGCAGGTGTGGACACGGTCGAACTCGCCAGACTTGCGCAGGTCCGCGCGTAGCCGCTCCTCGATCTCCTTGACAACCTTGTCGGGATCGCGCCTGAGCTGCTCGGCGCGGTCCTCGGCGAGCTTGGTGACGGTGGGCTGCGTCGAGTACCAGTATCGCGGGCCATCCTGGTACAGGTAGGTCGCGACGGCGGCCATCCGCCGCAGCGCGTCGCCGAACACGGCCGCCGTCTCGCCGGGCATCATGCAGCCGAGCTTCACTCGCCGGTCCTCGATGCCGCGGTGCGCCGCGCTTTGCGTAGGCGCCGAGCCGAGGTAGATGGTGCGGGCGACGCGCCGGCAAGCGTGGTACTTGCCGAGGTTCGGCAGTTCGCTGTCCATGCGGAGCGGCAGCGAGTTCGGCCCGTCGACGTCCTTCTCGATCACCGGCGGCCAGTTGTCCGGCAGGTAGCGCGTCAACTCGAACTGCACGCGCGGATCGTCGATCGAGATGTTGGCCGGCAGGATCAGGGGATTGCGGTCGCCCTTCTCCCACAGGCTGTGGATCACCGCCGCCATCAGCCGCAGCACGCCGCGCGTGCGCTGGAACTTGACCAGCGTCGACCAGTCGCCGTAGAGCCGGTCGAAGATCTCCGGGTGGATCGGGTAGGCAGTTTTGATCCGATGTTCGTAGTCGGACTCCTGGCACTCCGGCGGGAACTCCTGTTGCTGCGTGCGGTAAAGGTCCGCGAACGCCCGTGCGACAACATCCCGGTCCTTGAACTGAGTCGGATCGGTGAGCGGCTCGAACAGCCGCCGCCGCACGATCTCGAAGCCTTCCTCGGCGCTCGCAGGCCGCCACGACGACTCGACGCGGCCCACGACATTGCGCAGGCGGGCCAGCGCCGTCCGCCCGCGCTCGCCGCCGACCTCGACGTCGTCCGCCTGCGCGTGCGGCGAGGTCGCCGTGTCCGAGGCGGGCAGGCTGATGACGAGCAGGCACGCCTTGGCGAGCTTCGCCGACTCGGTCAGCGCCTGCGCGAAACTGAACTGGGTCTCGAAGCCGCCCGCCGGCAGGTCGCTGTGATCGTGGAGCTGGCGCGCGTAGGCGACCCACTCGTCGATCAGGATCAGGCACGGCCCGTAGGCGTTGAAGAGCTCGCGCAGCATGTCGCCCGGACTCGTCGCCTTCTCGTCGTCGGCGGCCACGCGCGCGAAAGCCTTCTTCGCCTCCTTGATTCCTCCCGCCGCGAAGCCGAGCTGCCACGCGAGCTCGCCCCACAAGGTCCGGACGACCGTTCCGTCCGACTTCACCGAGGGATTCCCCGGCGAGATCTTGTTGCCGACGAGCACGACGCGCCGTACCGACGGCAGGTCCTTGATGCCCGCCTCGTTCATCACCGACTCGACCCCGGACAGCGTCGCTGGCTTCCTGCCGGAGAAGAGGTGGTAGAGCGCCAGCATCGAGTGCGTCTTGCCGCCCCCGAAGTTGGTCTGGAGCTGGACGACCGGATCGCCGCCCTTGCCCGACAGGCGCTGGGCCGCACCGACGAGCAGGCGCTTCAAGCTGTCGGTCAGGAACGTGCGCCGGAAGAACTCGGTGGGGTCCCGGTACTCGTCCGTGCCCTCACCGAGGTGCACCTGCCAGAGGTCGGCAGCGAACTCGGCCTGCTGGTAGCGGCCGCTCGCGACGTCCTTGTGCGGCGTGACCACCTCGCGCCACGGTTTGAGCCCGCCCGTCGCCGCGCTCTCGATCGTCGTGCCCGCCGTCTTGCGCTTCTCGCCGCGTACCTGCTCGTCGAAGCGCACGCGGAGCAGCTCCATCTTCATCTGCTCGACGTCGTCGGCCTGCGACGCCGACACGGCGAGCAGCAGCCGCTGCACGGAATCCAGCGCGCGGTAGGCGTCGTCGGTCGAGAAGGTCCTCTGGTGCGCCCAGCTGTTCCGGATCGTCCGCAGCTCGCCGACCAGCGCCCGCTCCGCCTGTCCGAGCGTCTTGCGGAACAGGTCCTGCCAGCGGTTGGTCATCAGGGAGAGCATCGCCGAGACGTCGCCGAGAGGGTCGTTGATGGCCCCAGCCAGCGACAGTTGCTGTGGAGAGAGCGCGTCCTTCGCCTCCTTGAGCCAGTCCTCCTGGTACTGAGATCTCATCTCGCGCTCGATGAAAGGCGCGAGACCCGACTTGAGCAGGTCCATCGCCTTGCCGACGCGTTCGTGGTTCGTGATGGCCATGGCGTCTCTGCCTGCCCGATAGCTCTGTCAACTGGTGGGTGGATTGCCGATCAGGGCGTGCCGGTGTCAGTCAGCGCGCTTCGCAACGCGACGAGCGTCGGTGCATCGAGGTTGACCCATTTCACGGCGCCGCTCGGGTGCCGGTAGGGAACAGGGCGCGGCAGCCGGATTGGTGATTCGAGCACCCATGCGTAGGGAGTCCCATAGCGGTACTCACCATCGAACCGTTCGACCGGTACGGCATGCAGGTGATTTGTAGTTCGCAGCTCGGCGCTCGAGAGCGGACCTTTGGAATCGACGAGTGTCACGATGCCCGCGATCGTGCCGCTACCCTTGCGCAGGATCGCAAACGGTCCGCGCTTGCTCACGGGCTCGCCGCGGATCTCCCAGACCTTGCGTCCCGATAGAATCAGGTCGACCCATGGATCTGCGATTACCAGGCCCTGCGAAATCTCGCCCGTCGTCGGCTGGGTCACGGAGGACGGAGCAGACAGTGCAGGCCTCGCCCGCATGTCAGACGCGCTGTTCGTGTTGCTCACTCGCGACGGAGCAGGGGGTGTCGAGGCCGGCGATGGAAGCGTCGACGTTCCGTTGTGAGTAGCGTGCTCCAGTCGATAGCGCCTTTGATCGAGGCGATAAATCCGAATGATGTCGCCCGGCGACGCGCGCAATGATTTGAACCATCTCTGGAACCTGGTCCGCGGGCTGATTGTTTCCGTACTCTTGATGCGAATGTCGGTCTCGACCGACCGGCCATCGAACTCGAGCGTGACCGCCATGCCCTTGCGCTCCCCCGAGCGATCGCCGAACGCGTCGCCGGGAAAGAAATCCGAGTGTCGCGACTGGAGGTCGACATAGCCATTTCGGATTGCCGCGTCGCTCAAGACAGCATCGAGGTAAGTTCGTTCGGTCAATTCGTTCTCCCTAGTCACTTGTGGCGATTATCAGATCAACGACCCCTGTGCGGTCGGCGCCGGCCGCTCTTGCGCCAAGCGAACGAACTCCGGCCAGCTCTGGACCAGCGCGTTGTAGGCGCGGGCGTCCTCGGCGCGCTTCTTCCGCTCGCAGATCGTATACAGCCGGTAGGCCAACTCGCGCGCGGTCTCGGCCTGCGCGCCGAGCTTGGCCACCAATTCCGCTGCGCCAGCATCCCCACCTTTCTCTTGCGCGCGGATCAACTGGTGGACGGACTCCCATGCCGTCAGGCGCGCGTCGGTGGCAGGAGCCCAGTCCTTGGGGAGTTCGTCGGGCTTGAGCAGCCGTACTTTCCCGCCCTTCGACGCGACGATGCCGGCTTCGACCATGCCGCCGACGCTCGTGTTCTTCGCTTTCGACAGCGTTTCGGCGACGCCGTACTCGCCCGCTTCGAAGCCGCTTTGCTCGAACCACGCGAGAGCCCAGCGCGTGTCGGCGTCGAAATCGCCTTCCTGCTCGGCCAGCGCCTCGTCGAGCGTCTGGTTGATGAGTGCCAGCGCCTGTCGCACCGACATCGGCCTGCCGTCGGCGTCGAACACCTTTGCGAAGCGCGTGAACACCGCCATGCCTGGGCCGATAGCGGCTTGTGCAAGGTCGACAGGAGCGATGTTGCCGCGTTGAAGGTGGACGAGGGCGGCAGGTAGTTCCGACTTGAGCGTGTTCAGGAAATCGCGGCGGGTAGCTGCGGAAGCGGTCGGCGAGCGTTTGCGGCAAACAAGTACGACGCTGGAGGCAAGGGCATTCGTGCCAGAACCGATCATCCGATTCCCAAGTTCCGTCCGCATCGGTAAGGTGCCGCTGATGCCAAAGCCGGCGCGAATCACGGCATCGAGGAACGTCTCCCAACCGGTGCTAGACGTGCCCTCGACACTTTCGGTCTCGGACTGCTTAAAGGCGTAATAGATGGTAACGGGAAACCCCGGATGCGAATGCTCAGCCAATCGGTTCATCGCGTGCGTCATGCCATCAAGAAAGAAGGCTTCAGCCTTCTCCTTGCTGCCGTGACGATATGGCGTCGCAACTAGTTCCTCTGTTTTGGGGACGGCGACGGTAGCAAAGAGGTCGGGGAATACGGATCGCAGCGATCGTCGCAGCCAGACATAGAAGAAGTCGGACAAGTCGGCGTAGCCGATGTTGTCGTAGTAGGGGGGATCGGTTGAGACGACTTTGTCAGTTGTTACAGACTGACGAGCTGCATCAAGTTGCTGGGCAATGCCAATCGAGGACCCGTAGCCTGCCGCAACTCCTTCCAGGCTCTCGCCGGTCCAGGTAGCAGCGCCAACGAAGCTACCGGTACCGGTCAGCAGAGTATTCAGTTCCGCAAAATCCCACGCCATGGAAATACTCTGCCGGGCGAACGTGTTTCGGGTGGAGTCACGCTCCGTGAACCAGGTGCAAAGACTCGACCCGCGGTCCGCAAGTTTCGATATCGCGAATGCCAAGTACATGCCTACAGTCTCTGCGTACGCCATCGCCCCGAATCCGCAGTCGCGAAGTGGTCTTGCGTCATCGGGCATGCCGGCTTGCACGGCGTCGCGGCAGATGCGCTCCATTGCTTCGCCCACGAGATCCGAAAACGTCGTGAGCGCAACGAGCTGGCGCGGCGTGAAGTAGTCGCCAAACGTACGGAATCCGTAGCGACGTCCTTGGGCGTTGCTTCCCCAGGTGCCTCGACTTGGCGCATCAGGCTTCCAAGTGGGACGCGCCGATCGCGCAGCATCGACCATGTCCTCTGCCGGGCTTAGATAGACACGACCCCGATCTCCCTCGGCCACGACCGCCATCAGCCGTTCGCTCATTCTTCCGGCATTGGCCTCGTCGTCGATGTATTCGTAGGGGATAGGCGTGCCTGACAGCACGCACTCGAAACTGCCGCGCGAAAGCTTGGTGCCGCGTTTGACTTTCTCCGCGTCCTTCGGCTTCCCCACCTTCACGGTGAATCGATAGCTGCCGTCCTCGATCACCGGCTCGACATACGCCTCCTTGCCTTCCTTGGTCGAGAGCATGAACGTCGAGGCGAGCGGCACCTCGACGTCGGCGAACGCGGGGTTCGGACTCTTCACGGTGCGCGCCCACAGCCACGCGATCACTGTGAGTGTCCGGCCGACGTAGGGTTTCAGGTCGGGGCGCCCCTTCGCCATCTCGGCCGTCACCTCGATCGGCGGGTAGAGGTTGCCGATGCGTTTCTCCGCTTCGTCGCGCATCCACTGCCCGTAGAAGCGGACGTCCTCGGCGAGCCCTTCGGCGCCTTTCCAAGCGCGGCCGACCAGGTCCTTCTTCGTGCGTGACTCGGGGTTGACCGGCGGCTGCCCGGCGAACTTGGGCGGGATCTCGATCATCGCCTTGTTGATGAGCACGGCGACCGGATTTAGGTCGCTTGCATAGGCTTCGAGCCCCAGCCGCTGCGCTTCGAGCGGTAGCGCGCCGCCGCCGGCGAACGGGTCGTGGAAGGCGGGCAGCTTGTTGCGGTCGAACAGCTCCCTCGCACGTGGGTGATCGGCGTTCTCGGCGCAGGCGCGCCGCCAGCTTTGCCAGATCTCCTCGCGTGCCACCCGGAGGACCGCCTCGTTGGTGGTGTTCTCCCACTTGACGAGGTCCTCGATGATCCTGAACAGGCGCTTGCGTTCCTTCTCCTGCGCCCTTTCGGTTGGGAAGAGGTCCGGCCGCGCCGAGGGGTCGTCGACCATCTGCGCGAAGATCACCGCCCGCGCCGCCGCGAGCGGCCGCCGTGCCCACCACAGGTGCAGCGTCGACGGGTGGCCGTGCCGGATCGACTTCTCGCGCGCCGAAGCCTCGTTGATGGCCTCGAGCGGGAGGGCGACTTCGATCAGTTTCTTCGCGAATTTCATCGGCGATCCAGAGGTTCTCGAATCAGTTCGGCGGGGAACGCAAGACCGGTCTTCGCATCACCACGCCTATCGTCGCCGCGCACGTCACGGCTCAGCATGGCGTGACACGTCAGCGCCATGGTCGGGAGATTCCGGCTTGGGCAAGATCACTTTTCAACCTTCGATCGACCAATGTACAGTTCGCCGCCGGTCAGCTTGCTCAGGTAAACGTCTGCCCCGTCCTGATGGCGCAGAAAGGTCATGGTCTTCTCCATCCCTTCATGGGGGACGAAGCCGAAGGTCTGCGACAGCGAGCCCTCGAAGCACCATCCGTCCGGGTGCGCCAACTCGACTTCAGGGGCGCCCTTCAGCCGGCAAGCGGTGACAGTATTTCCTCCGCCGGTTGCGTGGCCACATTCGAGCCAGCTGCATTTCACCATGGGGCCCCTCTGCTGATCGACGACCAGAAAGTCCTTCGCACGTTTCCAGCGCAGGTATCGCAGTCCGTGCGATTCGAGCAGCTCGATGAACGACCCGACGTCGTCGGTGTGCATGAAGCCGACGCGCGCGAGGTATCCGTCAGTACAGAAGGAGTTGTTGGGGCAGTCGTACGCGTATCCCAACAAGCCGCCCAGATACAGGCGCTCGAGACTGTCGACGCGCGCGACTACGGAGTTTGCTTCTACGAGGACAGACATGAGCCGCTGTACCGGTATCCCTGGTCAGGACGCTTGGCGATTGCGGAAGATGGCTCCAAGGCTTCCCCGTGAGTTATGCGTCAACGTTGGGCTGGCGCCGGCCGCTCCCGCGCCGCCGTGAATTCCTCGAACCAGCCGGCCAGTTCGTCCTCAGCGTATGCCTGGCGGAGCGCATCCAGGAATTCGCGGTCCCGCGAGCTCTCCCAAGCGACGTTTTTTAGCACGATGCGAACGTGCGGTTCGATCACGCGCATCTTCCGAAGTCCCTCCGAAATGGCCGCATGCAAGTCCAGACCTCGGTAGAGCTGTCGATTGGATGCCCTCTGGACCCGACTTTCGATGGATTCCGCAATGGTGCGCACCATCTTGGCTTCGTCCTGCGCAACGAACGCTCTGAAAGCCCGTACCCACGCACCCAGCGTTTCCTCGAACGAGGCGACCTGCTCCCGAAACTCTGCGAGCTGGTCGCGCCGGATCAGCCAGCCAAACCCCCTGATGTTGCGCAGAAACCGATCGCGAATGGTGTCCCATGCCTTCACAATCTGCGCCTGGGTCGCGGGCGCGTACATGCGCTTGCCGTCGCGCTCAAAGGCGGGCCGCCCCTCGACCAGATGGGGGACTGGAAACGCTTTGTCGGCGGCTGTCTGAAATGGCCGGATGCGAGTGTCGAGTACGTCTTGAAGCTCTTCCGGCAGGTCCGCATTCAGCAGGAAGCTCGAAAGTTTGATTCGCCTGTCGGTCCACTCGGCTCCCTGGACCTCGAATTCGACGAACTGGAACCGCGTCGAGAACACACGCGTCTTGCGGGCGAGGTCGAAGGGCTCGGGCGGATTGTCCTCGAGCGCCTTGATCGTTCGCGCGGTCTCTTCGGGCCGCAGGGCGACGCGACCCACTTCGGCGTTGCCCGGCAGCACGGGACTGCCTTCCGCACCTACCGCGGCCTCGATCCTGGGCACTTCGGCGGCGGACAGAACGATCGCGTTCGGCTGCCCCTCGTCACGCTCGGCCTCCACCGACCGCGCCGTGGGCGACCAGATCACGAGCTCGTCATCGGCGATGACAAGCCCGATGCGAATACCGGGGTGTCTGCGGAGCGGAAAGACCTGCTTCTTCATCGCTTCGTGCAATGCTCCAAGTGCATCGGCGTCGGCGTAGCCGACGCGGCAGGCTTCCTCGTCCGCGTCCAGAATGATGGTGACCGAGACGCGGTCACGCAGGTTCGCGCGAATCAGGGCGTCGGCTGTGCGCTTGCCGACGCCGGGAGCGACGTAGACGACGCGATCCTTTGCGCTATCGATGCGTTCGGCCAAGGACGCGTCGTTAACGGAGGCAAACATGGTCAATGTCGTTTCCCGCAGGTCTGGGTGGCGAGGCGCAATGAGACAGCGAGCGGCTGCCGAGGGTGGGGCTCAAGTGTCGTTCAGGTCCAGGCATTGTCGAGGTGGGAAGGGAGCCATCCGACGACCGCGACCTGTGAGTCGTCATCCCAGAAGTAGTACAGGCGGAATGCACGCGCCGCGTTGTGCGACGTGCCTTTCTTGAGATGACGTTCCATTCTGTGCTGCTTCCCGTTGTAGGAGATGAAGTACTGCTCGGGGTGCTCCTTCCATCCGTCGCCGATGGCGCTATCCTCCAGGCCAAGGTCACGCAGCCCGGTGTCGTAGGCAGCCTTGAGCGCAGGATCGGTGGACTGGCGCATGGGTACGTACCGATCGCGAAGCAGCAGAAGGGCCTTGTAGATCAACGCTGGCTCGTTGAACACCGATTTCTTGACTCCCTGATAGGCGCGGTTGTGCAGCTCGACTACGCCGGACAGGTTCTCGTGGCACCAGGTCTGGAAATCGTCCAGCGTAGCCGGAATCGCTGGTTGTGCCTGGGCAGCATTTGCGTTGGCAGCAGCCTTGCGCTCCAGTGCGAGGATCCGCGTGCGCAGGGCGAAGTTCTGCGCTTTTGCCTCCTGGGCCTGCTGCTCGGCCTGGTCGAGGCGTCTTTCAAGGTCGTCGATCAGCCCGGCATTCTTCTCTTTCGCCTCACGAATGTCGGTCTCAAGCCGCTGATTCTCCTGAATCGCGTACTCGAGCTGTTCCTTGTCACTATGATTCTCCCGCTTCGCTCGCTCACGCTCGGTCCGGGCAGCAGCTTGGCGAATCGTTGTGAACGACGGCAATTCCTCCTCGCGGTCCGGAGACTGGACCGTCCACGCGAGAACTTGATCTGTGAGGTGCGCAATGAAGCCTGCCGGCCCGCCGTCCGGCCAAGACGCGATGCGGTCCGGCAACCACAATGGATGCCGGTACGGCTGGTCTCGCCAACGCTTGAATCCGGGCAGGTACGCTCGAACCGCGCGTCTGAAAACGGAGAGTTCCTTGCCGAGGCGATCGGTCAAATGAAAGCTCGCCGGACCGGTCAATACGCATGTGTGCGCGCACGCTGCCGTGCGTGATACTAGGTCGCTGAGTATGACCGCCGTTTCGGAAGTGTCCTCGGACTTTTCAGGTAGCGCGAATACGAGGACTGGTGCCCGACGACTTGAAGACTCGAGAAGATCGACGAGCTTGTCGACCGATTCCTCGTCACCAACGAGTCGCGGCGGAACGCCGATAGTCTGACCGTCGAGATACGATGGACCTGCGCTGACAACCTGCCGCACGAATCCGGGGACGGTTCTTTCGAACGGGAGATCTTCTCCGCGTGTAGCGCAGATCAGCCGCGCTGCAAATAGAACCATTCCATCCGGCGCTGCCCCGATGCCGACTTCGGTGACCCATGTCCGGAGCGGTACTCCCTTGTCCGCGTCATCGAGCCGCAAGGCCCAGACACGAGGGTCGGCCATTGCAACGGCCGCAAGACGTTGCGATCCGACTTCCGACATTTCGAAGCTCTGGTGCCGCAGCGCCTCCTCCGGCAAACGCCTGCCGGCTCTGTTGTTCGCCCATCGGAGGATGGTGTCGACCGTCATCGCAAACCGGTCCCCACCTGTCGTCCCCTTAAGGTGCAGCGAGACCTGGCTGACGGGGCGAACTCGAGCACGTATTTCGCGTACCCTCGACGCGAGGGGGGCAAGTTGATCGGCAAGGCTTGCGTGTCCAGGCTGCGTCATAGCTCGGTATCGAACTGTCCGTGCCCCGGCCAGACCTGTTCGTGGCGTCCGATGAGATCGGCGAAACGGTAGTTCTGGCTGACGACCGCGAAGTCCGGCTCCCGTAGGAACGGTCGCCTAACGTAATAGGTCCGATGACTGTGATCGCCCCCGAACTCGACGATCGCCAAGATGAAGTCCTCGGGCTTGTTGAGCGAGTAGAGCACCTCGTTTCTGGTCACGGTGATTGTCTGAGCCCCGGCCACCCGTCCCTTGACCTCGATAAAGCGCAGCTTGCCGGTCCCGATAACGCGGCTCTCGATGTCGTAGCCAAGCTTCTCGGTTTCACGGTCGACCGGCTCGAAGCCGAGCGACCTCTCGATCCCCATCACGATTGCGCGGGCGCGGGCGGCGGACGCCTGCGTGTCGACGGGATTGGCGGCTGCGGGGAGGGGCCTTCCCTGCATCTTCGCGAGCAGTCCCATCGGCACCACCAATAGCCCTCCCAGCACGACGGGGGGCAGGGCATCAATCTGGCGCTCCAGCCTCAGCTCTTCGAGACGTTTTTGCAGGCGAGCCTGCAAGCCGTCCGCGCGCTTGCGGGCTTCGTCCGAGTTGAGACGTCCCGGCGCCCTTCCGGCCTGCTCCTGCGCCCGAAGCTGCTGGGCGCGAAAGTCCCAGTAGTTGATCTCCTTCGTGAGGCGGTCCTTGACCGCGGCCTCGGTCTTGTCGATCAGCTCGATCCGGCGCGACCGCACCTCGTCGAAGTGCTGCGGGACGACGTGCTCGATTGCGTGGACGAGGGCCCGCGACTCGAGATCAGCGCCGATCCACCCGCACTCCGGACGGGCGAGCACGGTCTCGACTTGCGGTTCGTCCACGGCGAGCGGGCGGTAGTCGAGGTAAGGCGCGTACTGGTAGTGACGTGCTTGCCCGTCGGTGTCCAGCTCGACGTAAAGCATCTGCTTGGAGACGACGCGGTTGTCGCCCGTGATCGTCCGGCTCGCGTCTTGGACGGCGTGCTCCAGATAGAACAGCACGCGGGGGCGCTCGCCGGGATCACGCTCGTCGATAAGGACGGTGCCGCGTCTGAGCAGGTCGCGGTTGCGCTCCAACGTCACGTCGAGCGTGGCGTCGAGCAGCGGATGACCGGGGCAGACGTAGGCCGCCAGCGTCCCGCCGGGTGGCGCGACGAGCGACTTGTCGAAGGCGATGCGCTCGTACCGCATCAGGACCGGTTCGCCGATGCCGATGATGCGGTCACGGTTGCGGATGGGGGCGGGGACGTTGGTGATCTCGAACCGGTGCGGCTCGCGCTGCTTGACCGCTCCGCCCAGGCGCTTGAAGGCTTCGAGGAAGAACGACTCGATGTAGTGGGGCTGGAGCTTTCGCGCCTCCGCGCGCTCCATCGCCTCGCGGATGCGGCAGACGCGGCTGTGGTCCATCGCGTCGTGCGCGAGCGCGTGGTCCTCGACCAGCTCGGTCAGGTGCCTCCGGTCGACCGCCCCGTCGATCTGGCGCGTCAGCTTCGCGCGGGTCTCGGGGAGGTCGCCGTAGCGGATCGCCTCGATCAGGAGGTCCTTTAGCGGCCGGCCCTCGAACATGAGCTTGCCGAGGACGTCGAAGACCTTGCCGCCCATCGCCTGGCGGGCCTGTTCGATCTTCTCCAGCAGGCGCTTGTAGACGTCGCCTTCGCGCGTGCCCTCGGCGACCAGGTTCCAGAGGTGGCACACCTCGGTCTGCCCGATCCGGTGGATGCGACCGAACCGCTGCTCCAGCCGGTTGGGGTTCCAGGGGAGGTCGTAGTTGACCATCAGGTGCGCGCGCTGGAGGTTGATGCCCTCGCCGGCGGCGTCCGTCGCCAGCAACACCTTGACCTTCGGGTCTGACCGGAACTGGCCCTGGGCGGTCAGCCGGTCCTCGCGGCCCATGCTCCCGTGGATGCAGACGACGGCATCCTGGCTGCCCAGCAGCGTCTCGATCTTCTGCCTCAAGTAGTTGAGCGTGTCCTTCTGCTCAGTGAAGATGACGAGCTTCTCGTGCGGCGAGCCCTCCGGACGCTTGATGTCCGCCCAGCGGCCGCGGGGAGCGTTGGGCTCCTCGGCAGGATGGGCGATCGAGGCCCGCGTGAAGATCTCGCCCAGAAGTCCGGCGAGCTCGCGCCACTTGCGGTCTACGTTCGAGTGGCGTACCGAGTTGGCGAGCGTCTCGAGTCGCTTCAACGTCTCGATCTCGGCCTTGAGCTCGACGATCGACCGCGCGGCCGTCGCCTCGTCGAGGATCTCCTCCTCGGCGGCGGCGACCTCGTCGTCTGGCGCCTCCTCGAGGTCCTCGACGTCCTCGTCGTCGAGCTCGGGCTCTGAGGCAGCCGCGAACTTGCCCGCCCGCTGCATCGTCTCCATCTCGCGCAGACGGCTTTCGAGCCGCTCGCGCCGGCGGCGCAGCGACTGGTAGATGGCCTCGGGCGATGAGGCGAGGCGCCGCTGGAGGATCGTGAGCGCGAAGCCGACGGTGCCGGCGCGCTTCTCGTTCTGTAGCGCCTCGGCGCGGTTGAACTCCTCCCGGACGTAGGAGGTGACTTCCGAATAGAGGCGGGCTTCCTCCGGCGACAGCTCGTAGGGAACGGTGTAGGCGATGCGCTCGGGGAAGAGCGGCGTCCCGTCGAACTTGAGCAGGCTCTCCTTCGTCATCCGGCGCATGAGGTCGGTGACGTCGACCGTGTGCGCGCCGTCGCGGAAGCGACCCTCGAAGCGGTCGCCGTCGAGGAGCGCCATGAAGAGCTGGAAGTCCTCCTCCTTGCCGTTGTGCGGCGTGGCGGTCATCAGCAGGAAGTGCCGCGTCAGCGCGGAGAGCCGCTGGCCGAGGCGGTACCGCTTCGTGTACTTGACCTCGCCGCCGAAGAACGTGGCGGACATCTTGTGCGCCTCGTCGCAGACGATCAGGTCCCAGCGGCAGTCGGGCGCTTCTAGCTTGAGCTGCACGTCCTCGTTGCGGGCGAGCTTGTCGAGGCGGGCGATGACGAGGGGCGTTTCCAGGAACCAGTTGCCGGTGCGGGCCGCCTCGAGTTTGTCGTTGGTCAGGATCTCGAATGGCAGGTGGAACCGCTGGAAGAGCTCGTCCTGCCACTGCTCGGCGAGGCTGCCCGGGCAGACGATCAGGCAGCGTTGCAGGTCGCCGCGGGCGATCAGCTCCTTGATGAGGAGCCCGGCCATGATCGTCTTGCCCGCGCCGGGGTCGTCGGCCAGCAGGAACCGCAGTGGCTGCCGGCGCAGCATCTCCTCGTAGACCGCCGTGATCTGGTGGGGCAGCGGCTCGACGTTGCTCGTGTGGACGGCGAGCACCGGGTCGAACAGGTGGGCGAGCCGGATGCGGTTGGCTTCGGAGACCAGCCGGAACAGCTCGCCGTCGCCGTCGAAGCTCCACGGGCGGCCCTGCTCGACCACTTCGAGTTGGGCCTCCCTGTCGCGAAAGAGCAGGACGTTGCCGAGCTTGCCGGACGGGTCCTTGTAGGTCAGCTCGACGGCCGTGTTACCGATCCACTTGACGGCCTGGACCGTCGCCAGCGCGTCCGGGATCACCCCCCGGACGGCGGCGTTCGGCTTGAGGTCTTCGAGGCGGGCCACGGCGGGGAGCGGGAAGGCGAAGCGAATCCTGACACCGACGCAAGGAATGGGCCAGACCCTGGCGGGTCTGGCCACGGCATCTCGGGACTATCGCCGCCCGGAGGCTCATTGCGTGAGCTACACAGCCTCGCGTCCCATAGCATGAAGATACGGGGGAGAAAACGTGCTTCTGGGGGCCGCTCCGCGTGATGTTTTCAGGTCAGGTCCCGGCTAAGTCATTGCATCAGAACGTATTTCATGTGGCCACTTCGGTCGATCGGCGCTGCACTCGCTATAGCCCTCTGTTCCCTCCTAAAATCACAAATCTGGCATCGCTGCCAAGCCCCAATCAACTAAACTAACCCATAACAATTATGGGTTATAATCATCCGCCCGATTGGCCGATGCCGGCCGGGCCTCCTTCGACATGGACTTCCGAGGAGTTGGAAGTGCATATCCACGGCTGCGCAGATAGCGACCGAATTCAGTTCGCTAATCATCGCGCCGAACGTGGTCAGGAACGCGAAATCTCCCAAGGCGACGCGCGTCGCGCCGCAAAGTATGGACGCGTCACTGTCGTTGAGAAGGCGTCTCTCGGCTTCACTGGAGTGAAGTGCAAGGTTTCGTGGAAAAACCAAGACGACGAAACTATTGTCGTTGTTGTGGGCGTTTCTGATGCCAAGCACGATCCGCATGACCCCTTCATCACACTGATCACAAACTACTAGCCGCGACAAAATGCACGCGATCGAGTTTCGTGAACCAGGACTCCAAGACATCTGGCTGACGAGTGGCTGCGAGGTCGTCGAAACAGAGTTTGGCAAGGCCGTTCGCTATCGCTCCGCGTCGGAATTGATGGATGCGATTGCTCTTGCGCTGGTTCGCAAACCAACGCGTCTGTCATCCGGTGAGTTCCGCTGGCTCCGTCGACATGTCGAACTCAGCCAAAGCGAACTCGCGACGATACTCGATCGAGATAGCCAGACGGTTTCGCTAATAGAGCGCGGGCGATTGCCTGACGCGTTGGTCGATAGGGAGCTTCGAAGAGCTGCCGCGGAACGCCTACCAGAGGGCGGTAGGGCGCTGGGCTCGCTACACGAGCTCGCCGCACGAACCAACCGTATCGGGCCAGTCACCATCATGGGCGGTTGGTATGACGGTCGGTGGACATTCTCGGCAACTGAGCACCCGAGAGACGCGGTGGTCGTAGTGGTTGGTGCTCATGATGTCCGCGGGGAACCGCTTGCTCAGCTTCCCGAATCCATCTGGGCCTTGGTACGGTCTTCGGATTGGATTGAAAGCAGCACGTCGTTCCGCGCAGTCGAACAGGCGGTGGGTACAGAATCCGAATCACCTGCACTATTTGAGCGCTCAGGCTGGATGAATATTGCCCCTCGTCGCTCAAGGAGTCGTCATGCCATCCACTAGACGAGCGAAGGGTCGTGCCCGCGGAGAGATGTTCATTGATGCGGAATTGCAGGAGGCGCGTTTGATTGGTGAGCAGCTTCGAACGTTTGAAGATAAGCTCGCAGAATTGCTCGGCGATCAGAAGAAGCGAAAGCTCAGCATCCACGCAAGAACTCAAATCAACAACTCAATGGCGGTGCAGTTTGACGAGAAGTCGAACAAGGCCACTTTGCTGCGAGTCATTGCCGACATTTCGGTTACCGTGTTCACCGCTGAACGACCGGACGATTCGCTCGCGTCCTACACGAGCCAGTACGCCGGGTACTTTCAGATTTCGCGTTCGCAAAACGTAAAGAAGGGCGAGCCTATTGAAACGCAGGCCTTCGCGGCCTTTGCAAAGCAAGTTAATTGGCTGGCAACGCGGCGAGCAGACGGTGCTCTTGCTGCTACTGGCATCGCCAACCTCCGGCTGAGCGTTCCTTCCATTGGGATGAAGTCGGCGGAGGTGCTCCCGGACGCAGATTCTGCAACTGGTAGTCGCTAGCGCAGCACGGGGGGCGATCGCAGCGCGCGTACAGTGGTAAGGATGGTGGTAATGGCGCGAACTGGTAGACCGGTTGCCCACTATTCCCTATGATGCGGCGGCGGTTCGATTCCGCCCACCTCCACCAATGCGCGAAATCCCAGCCATCGCGGGCTGGGATTTTTTCGCCCGGATCCTGGTTCCGGCAGGAGCACCGGACCCACCGCCCTGCGATCGCCCGCGCTCTCGCCTCGCCGGCCAGGGCCGCGGATTGCGGGTTCGTCAGGACATGGTCCGGACATCAGAATGGCGACATCGACGATCGAACGAGGTTTGTCGGGAGCGCCGAGAATCTTTCCAAAACCGAACGCATCGACATTCGCGCGAGCAGCCCGGTCAAGCGTCTGCTGCAGGAAGCGGCGCGTGCCGGCCGCAAGAACGTCAGCGAGTTCCTGCTCGACGCGGGCGTGACGGCGGCCACGCATACACTGGCCGATCGTCGCCAGTTCGAATTGAGCGAGGTCATCAGCGCGTGACGCCAGCGACGAACTGCTGCAAGCGCTGCGCCTCGGCGCGAGCCTCGGCCAGCAACCGACTCCAGTCGTCCGGCGGATGGCCGCTTTCCAGCATCTTGCGGAACACCCGGTAGGCATCGTCGCTGCTCTCGTAGGCGCGGCGGGTAGCCTCGTCGTTGACCCACGCGAGCACGATCAACTTGCTTGGCGCGTGGTAGCGGAAGAAGAGCCGGTACTGCTGGAAGAACTTCGCCCGGAACCAGTGCTTGTGATCATCGCCCAGGGTGCCGCCCTGGCGGTACTCCGGTCGGGCCGGGTCTTGCGGGATGACATCGAAGGCGAGCTTGGTGATCGCGGCCAGTCGCTTGCTGGCGTTCTTCTTCACGTACCCGACGGGGTCCTTCCACTTGAAGGCCTCGACCTGCTGCGCAAGCGCTTCAACCTGTGCGAGGAACAGCGGGTGGGTGAAAACCGACCAGCCGTGAATGACCAGGGGCGTGATCTTGCCCACGCTCATTCATCATCTGCCGACAGGGCAGCATCAAGATTGACCTCGATGCCACCGACCAGCGACTGGAGCCGTTGGACGAGGCCTGAATCGACGGCCTGCAGTCGCTCGGGATGGCTGGCAATGTCGCGAGCAAGAAAACCCAGAAACTGGCCGAGCACCGGGTCGTCGCCCTCGGAGGCCTTGGCGCGGGTCAGCACCACCTCCCCGCTGGGGCGGATGATGTAGTGGATCTTGTCGCGCTTGCCGAGCCGAAGGGCTCGGCGCACGGTTTCCGGCACCGTGGTCTGGTAGCGGTCGGTCAGGGTGGATTCGACGTCGAGGATGGCGGACATGACGCTCTCCGGTCAAAGGGATGGACACCTTGCATATTAATGCATTCGCATTGTCAAATCAATGCGAATGCATTACCTCAAATTGTTGCCATTGTGCCCGGAGTTTCGGAGGGCGACTGGCCACCAGTGCCCGCACCGAACCGCCCCGTGGCGCGCCCTCCGAGCATCGTGTCCCGCGGAGACCGGCGGCGCAATTCGACCATCGGATGACCAATGTCGGCGGGTGGCGCCGACCGGCTGGGACGTCCTACCGGCCGCGCGCGGCATCGATCGCCTTCAGGTCCGCCAACAGGGCTTCGATGCCTGGCTGCGCCACGCCGCGCGCGCTTGCGTCGGCGACGTGCTGCTCGAGGATCCGCAGGGCAGCGCGCTTGCGAGCGTCGTGCGCGCGCTGCTCCCGCTCGATTCGCCTCCGTTCTGCCGCCACGCGGCGCTTCGCGTGTCGCATGGCCTCTCGTGCTGACGGACTGGTGCGGGCGCAACACTGCCCGGCTGCCGCCGGCGCAGTCAGCGCATGAAGGAAGTGGGTCTCATCGGCCTCGATGATCTTCACCGCAACCCCGGCCGCGCGAAGCTCCTTTCGCTTCTCGGGATCGATCGCGAACTCAGTGGTGTTGGTGGCACTATCTCGTTCGCGCCAGGCTGACCGCGAATCGTGAACGACGAACCGCGCACCGTGGCGCTGTTGCCGGAACCGGTTGCTGTCGCCTGCCAGATGCCGACGGTCATCGGGGTGCGATTCATCGTGGTCTCGGTGGATCGTGTCTCGACGTCGACGTGTCGGACAACCAAGCGGCCATCGCTCGCGATGCCCTGATAGCGCAGCGCGACGTACCCGCGATCGACCTCCCTGCCGAACACGTCGGCCATGCCGAACGCGCTGGCTCCTGTACGCCGAAAATTCCGCGGCTCCTATGTGCTGAAAGATGACAGTCGAGGTCATGCATGACGGGAGCGCGCCGCCTTCCGTCGACGTCGACGCGCGGATGCCGGCGTCACCGGCCGAGGAGTCCGGTGCGCGGCGACGCACGGCACCGATCCTCACATCGATCCGATGTGCTCGGTCACCACCGTCGCGAAGTGCAGCGCCAGGAGGGATGGCGCGGCGTGCGTCGGCACCGCCATCGTCACCGCGATTTCGATCGCCGGCTCGAGTTCGCGTACCACGAGACGGTCCGCATACGTGCTCGCAACGTAAGGGTTGACGATGCCGACCCCGTTGCCCGCGGCGACGAGCGCGCAGACCGTGATCGACGAGGTCGTTTCGATCGCAAAGACGCCGCTGATGCGCTGCCTGCGCATGAGCGCCTTCACCATGGTGGCGAGATCGTCGGTGTCGAGCAGCGACACGAGCGGATATTTCGCGAGATCGCGCAAATTCACCCGGCGTGCGGCTCGCAACGCATGCCCCGGGGGCAACACGCAAACGGCGCGCGTGCGGTGGATGACGCGCGGCTCGATGTCGCCACTGCCGAGCTTGCCGGTGGTCAGAACGAGATCGAACAGATCCTGACGGAGGTACTCGACCAGTTGCGGCGTGGCGTGCGTATGCAGGTCGACGTGCGCCGCCGGATGGCGCTTCCGGAAGCGCGCGATCGCCGCCGGGACCAGCCCCACCCCGAGCGTGGGAGTACAGCCGATTCGCAGGATCCCCGTTCCCGAGTTACGCAGCGCAGCCGCGACCGCCTCGATCTTCTTCAATCCCGAGAAGTGCCGCTCGATCGCGCGGTAGAGCACGAGTCCCTCGCTCGTCGGTCGCAGGCGGCCGCGATGCAGATCGAAGAGCTTGAGGCCGGTCGAGTGCTCGAACTGCGCGATGCGGCGGCTGACCGACGGCTGGGTGGTATTGAGCAGGACGGCCGCGGACGTCGTGGTCCCCCGTTGCATGACGGCCTGGAATGCCTCGACCTGCTGGAAGCTGGGGGCTCTGGGCATGGCGTCTCCGATCCCGGAGGTTCGCCTCCAGTATATCGATTACGCATAGAGGAGGCGCAAATTCGCATTTGTGCGCATTGAAGAGTCCTTCTACAGTCGGGACATCCTCCGCTCGACCTGCTGCTGACCCGTCATGCCCAGCCAAAGCCAGGATCCGCCTGCCGCCGTCCTCCACGCGCGCCGGATCGGCAGCGGAGACGGCCATCACTTCTTCGGCTACTACAACAAGACACCCTGGGATCGCAGTGGGCGTTATCTGCTCGCGCAGCAGGTTCCGATGATGAACGCCGATCTGACGCCCGATCTCGGCGCCGAGATCGGCTACTTCGACCTCCACGAGCGTGAGCGATTCCACGTGCTCGCGCGGACGACCGCCTGGAACTGGCAGATGGGTAGCCAGTTGCAGTGGCTCGACGGGATGCCGGGGAGCAAGGTCATCTTCAACGTGCGCACCACGGACGAGTCCGCGACCTACCCATGCCTCGGCGCGGTCGTCTGCGACGTCGAGACCGGAGAGCAGCGCCACCTCCCGCTCCCCGTGTACGTGGTCGCTCCGAACAGCACCTACGCGCTGACGGTGGACTATCGCCGGCTCCACGTCACCCACCCGACGATCGGCTATGGCGATCTGCGCGAGGCGGCGCCGCTTGCACTCGCACCCGATGACGACGGCATTCGCCGGATGGACACTTCGACCGGTGCGTCGGAACTCGTCGTGAGCTATCGCGCGCTACGCGAAATCGCTCCGCGGCCGTCGATGGACGGGGCGATCCACTGGGTAAGCCACATCGAGGTGAATCCGTCGTCCACGCGCGTGGTCTTCCTTCACCGCTGGACCGAACGCATCGAGGATGAGACGTGCTTCCTGCACCGGCTGATCACCATGAATCCGGACGGAACGGACCTGCGGATCCTCGAGGACTCCGACCACCCTCTGCCGCAACTCGCCGGTCGATTCGATCCCTCCGCGGTCGGCACCTACGACTACGAAAAATCCGAATATCAGATCTCCCATCCGCTGTGGCGCGACGATGACCACGTGATCGTGTGGAGCCCGCATGCGGGGCGCATCCACTACCACCTCTACCGCGATGCCGACGATGGCGCCGTCGAGGTCATCGGCGGCGGGACGCTGGTCGAGAACGGGCACATGAGCTTCTCACCGGTGGATCCGCGCTGGCTGCTGAGCGACACCTATCCGGATCCTGCGACGCACGAGCGCATCCTGTTCGTGTTCGACGTGGCCACCGGCCGGCGCCATGACCTCGGCAGCTACTATGCCGATCCGCGATTGCGCAAGGAGAACCGCTGCGATCTCCACCCGCGCTGGAGCCGGGACGGACGCGAGGTGTGCATAGATTCGGTTCACGAGTCCGAGCGCCAGATGTACATCGTCGACGTGTCCTCGCTCACCGGCGGGCAGCAGTCCGCGGCAGCGGCATCCACCCATCTCACCTGAGGAGAGACCCCATGACCCACCGTAGCGCGATCGCCCATGCACTGCGCTCCCGTTTCATGGCCACCCTTGCGGCCATCGCGGTCGTCGGCAGCGGCGTCGCCCTGGCGGCCCCGGACACCCCACCCGGCACGCTCAAGAAGGTCAAGGACGGCGGCGTCCTCGTGGTCGGATTCCGCGACGCCTCGATTCCATTCTCCTATTACGACACGAACCAGCAGCCGATCGGCTACTCGATGGATATCACGAACGCGATCATCGAGCAGATCAAGTCGAAGACGGGGGTCAGGAACCTCGAGGTGCGGCGAATCCCGATCACGTCGCAGAACCGGATTTCGCTCCTCCAGAACGGGACGATCGACTTCGAGTGCACGACGACGACGAACAACGAGGAGCGAGCCAGGCAGGTGGACTTCACGAACAACTTCTTCCAGATCGGCACGCGCCTGCTGACGCGGAAGGACTCCGGCATCCGCGATTTCGCCGACCTCAAGGGACAGACGGTCGTGGTCGGTGCGGGAACGACGTCGGAGCGGATCATCCGGGCGATGAACGCCGAGAAGAACATGGACATGAAGATCATCAGCGCGAAGGATCACAGCGAATCGTTCCTCACGCTGTCGACGGGTCGCGCGAAGGCGATGATGATGGACGACGCGCTGCTCGCGGGTGAGCGTGCGAAGACGAAGGATCCGGAGAATTACGTCATTACCGGCACGCCGCAATCGTTCGAGAACTACGCGTGCATGGTGCGCAAGGGAGACACCGAACTCAAGGCGCTCATGAACGAGACCATCGCCAACCTCGAGACCTCCGGCGAGGCCGCGAAGATCCACGCCCGGTGGTTCGCGAGCCCGATCCCGCCGAAGGGCCTCAACCTCGACTTCCCGATGTCGGACGGCGTGAAGAAGTTGTTCGCTCACCCCACCGACAAGCCGGCAAGTTGACGGACCCGTCGCCACGCGTGACTCTCGGTGGCGGGTTGACGCTCCGGAAGGCGAAGGATGAATTACACGTGGAACTGGGGGGTTCTGCTCCAGCCGGTCGCCACGGGTGAACCGACGACGTACCTCGGATGGCTGCTGTCGGGATTCGTCAACACGGCGATCCTGACGCTGCTGGCGTTCGCCCTGGCGATGGTGGTCGGCACGCTCTTCGGCGTGGCGCGTACGGCGCCGAGTCGACTCCTCCGAGCGGTCGGGACGACGTACGTGTCGCTCTTTCGCAACGTTCCGCTCATCGTCCAGTTCTTCGCCTGGTACTTCCTGGTCCCCGAGATTCTGCCGACGGCATTGGGGAACTGGATCAAGGCGCTCCCTCCGTACACCCAATTCTTCACCGTATCGGTGTTCGCTCTCGGAATCTATACCGGTTCGCGAATCTGCGAGCAGGTGCGTGCCGGGATCGAGGCGATGCCGAGGGGCCAGCGCGGCGCCGGCCTCGCGTTGGGGTTCACGCTGCCGCAGACGTATCGTTACATCCTGCTTCCGGTCGTGTTCCGCGTCATCCTCCCGCCGCTGACGTCGGAATTCCTCATCATCTCCAAGAATTCCGCGGTCGCGTCGACCATCGGGCTGCTCGAGCTCTCGGGGCAGGCGCGCCAGCTCGTCGACTACACGGCACAACCCTATGAATCGTTCGTGTTCGTGACGCTCGCCTACATGGCGCTCAATTTCGTGATCCTTCGTCTGATGTCGTGGGTGCGCAACCGGACGAGCGTGCCGGGATTGGCGAGTCAACGACCGTGACCGGCACCGTGCAGGAGGGCGGGCCGCCGAAGACGGCGACCTCGCCGCTGTCCCGCGGCAGGGTCGCATCAGGGAACTGACGATGCTCGATTTCGACTGGAACTCGATCGCCCAATCGCGCAGCGTGTTGCTGACGGGCATGTGGGTCACGCTGCGGATCACGGCAGTCGCGATCGCCTGCGGGTTCGCATTCGGCACGGTGTTGGCCGCGGCGAGTCTCGTCCCGAGCAGGATGGTGCGCGCTTTCGTCAAGGGATACGTTTCGTTGTTCCGCTCGATTCCGCTGATCATGCTGCTGCTGTGGTTCTTCCTGATCGTTCCGCAGTTGCTGAAGGCGGTCTTCGATCTGTCCCCGAGCGTCGACGTTCGACTCGTTTCCGCGATGGTCGCGTTTGCGCTGCTCGAATCGGCCTTCTTCTGCGAGATCATGCGGGCGGGCATCGATAGCCTCCCGAGGGGTCAATTTCAGGCGGCGCGCGCGCTGGGGCTGTCGACGCTGCAGTCGCTGAGGTACGTAGTCCTCCCTCAGGCCCTGCGGGCGATGCTGCCGGTGATCCTGACCCAATGCATCGTGATCTTCCAGGATACGTCGCTGGTGTACGTGATCGCGCTGGGGGATTTCTTCCGCAGCGCGACGTCGATCGGGGAGCGCGACGGCACCCTGATCCAGATGCTGCTCTTCGCCGGAGTCGTGTACTGGGTGATCTGCTCGACCCTGTCGTTCGCGGTCGATCGCCTGCGTCCCCGGTCTGGCCATTGACGCAACGCCTGCTTACGCCGGCGCGGCGGCCCGGCGTCGGACCGCGTGGCCTGTCGGGGCGACTGGGGCCGACCACGGCGTGATTCGGCGCGTTGCCGGGACTCGCACCGGTGCGGGTCAGCGTGCCGCGGACCAGGCTTCCCGCCGCTGCACCACCGCCTCCGGTCGCTCGCCCATCAGCGCCTCGTAGACCCCCGGCGCAGTCGCGCCCTCGGTGTTGACGACCAGCACGCGCGACGAGCGCGCGAGCCCGACCTGCGCCGGGAGCGCCGGGTCGGAGCACAGCACCGCGAGACCCGCGAGGCCGGCCGCGCCGGATTCGCCGGCGACGATGGGAACGTCGCGCTCGCTGCCGCGGGCCAGCATGCGCATGGCGTCCACCGCGCGATCGTCGTCGATGGTCATGAAGGCGTCGACGCAGGGTTCGAGGAAGCGCCACGCGAGCGGCGAGGTCTCGCCGCACGCCAGGCCCGCCATCACCGAATCGACGGAGCCCGTGGCCCGGGCCGCCCGTCCCTGGATCGCGCTTTGCACGAGGCAGTCCGCCTGCACCGGCTCCACGACGACGAAGAACGGACGATGCGCGCCCTGCCATTCCCAGAACCAGCTCGCGACCCCGGCCGCGAGGCCGCCCACGCCGCCCTGCAGGAAGACGTGGGTGAACGCGCCGACCTCGCCGCCGCGGCCGGCCGTCGCCTCGACGACTTCCTCCGCGATGGTGCCGTAGCCTTGCATCACGTCGCGCGGGATCGTCTCGTAGCCTTCGTACGACGTATCGGAGATCACCTGCCAGTCGTAGGCCGTGGCGAGACGGGCGGCTTCGCGCACCGACTCGTCGTAGTCGCCCGCGATGCGCACGATGCGGGCGCCGAGGGCGGCAATCGCCCGTTCACGCTCCTCGCTTACGTGGGCGTGCAGCACGATCACGCAGGGGCAGCCGGCGTCGCGTGCGGCGGCAGCGAGAGCGCGGCCGTGGTTGCCGTCGGTGGCGGTGATCACCGTGTAGCGGCCGAGCCGATCCGCGTAGCGCCCGGTCAGTATCGCGGCCGGCTCGAAGTCCGCGTGCCGGCGCGCGATCTCGCGCACCAGGGCGATGGGGGCGCCCAGCACCTTGAAGCTCGCGAGCGGCGAACGCACCGATTCGTCCTTGACGGCGAGGCGCGCCACGCCGAGGCGCTGCGCGGCGTCGGGCAGGTCGCGGAGCGGCGTGGCGCCGCGCGCGATCCGCGGCCACTGCGACAGCCAGCGGCGGCATTCGTGCGCACGCGCGATGTTCATGATCGCCGCGAGGCCGGTGGGGTAGGCGCCGCGCACGGCGCGCGGATTGAGGATCAGCATCGATGTCCCGGAACGAGTCGGCGGCCCGCCGGCGCCGCGCGAATGGCGGCCGGCCGGAATACGATGCCAGTGTACCGAGTCGGAAATTCGCTCGATGGCTCGCGGCGGAATCGATCGCCATGCGGCGTTGCCCGACCTCACCGTACCACGGGGTGCGGTGTCGGTTGGGCGCCTTGCCTGACGGCGGGATTCATCCGCTTCCTTGTCGCCGGAATTTCCGACGCTCGGCGCAGGTTCGCCGCCGGATCGCGGCCGGGGTGCGGCGAGCCGGCGGCCATGCGCGCCGAGCGCGCGCCAGGATCTTCGCGATCCAAGTTCCCGCGGGTCCGCGGAAAGCGAACCCGGGATGTCGCAGACCAGCGGCTCATGGTGGACGATCTCCAGGAAGCGGCGGAAATCGTGTTGCGACGTGGACAGCGTCGCCGTGTTGGCCATCGGGTGATCCTCGTAGCCGGTGTCCGTAATGACGTCCCCGTCCGGGGCCGGCTCAATCCAGCCACGCTGCCGCAGGCCGTTAGGTGTCGTGACGCGTGCGCCGCCGCGCAAGGTGTCGGGCGGGATCACGCGCCCATCGACGCGGCGAGCGGCGGCACGCAGCAGAAGGGTCCGGGTGGGGGCGAGCTTGAGCAGGGTCTGCATCGCGTGGCTCCCGGGTTGCTCACGATGAAGTGATTCACGCGCTGTTCCATGCCAAAGCCAAGCTTGGGCCATCACGCTGCCGCTGTTGGACTTTCATCTGTCTTGATCCACTCGAGGCGCTTCCAGCAGGCAAGCGCGGACGCCATGACCACGGAACCGTGGGTTTCCGTCGAGCAAGTCGCCCAGCACCTGGGCGTGGCCAAGGACACCGTTTATCGCTGGCGCGAACAGCGGGGGCTGACCGCGCATCGCGTCGGCCGGCGGTGGAAGTACGCGGCTGCGCGCCCGGTTGTAAGGAGACGGATAAAGGACTATATTCGGTCCTATTCGATCTCGGGAGCAGGACCGTGCGCTACTCGTCCCAAGTCAAGCCCATCAGCTACCTCAAGGCCCATGCTGCCGAGGTGCTGGCCCGCCTCGCCGAAAAGCGCGAACCCTTGGTCATCACGCAGAACGGCGAGGCCAAGGCCGTGCTGCAGGACGTGGCCTCCTTCGAGGAAACGCAGGAGACGCTGGCCCTGCTGAAGATCCTGGCGCTCGGTCAGCAGGACGTCGAGGCAGGTCAGGTCAAGCCGGTTGCCGATGTGGTGGCGCGCCTGCGCGTCAAGCGGCAGGCGTCCGGATTGGCCTGATGGTCGGCAGGCCGACGCGCTACGAGGTTCTGCTCACCCAGGGCGCAGGGCACGACCTGGAGTCCATCCACGACTACATCTCCGAGCTCGACCGTGCGGCTCACGCGGACCACGTTCTCGACCGCTTGATGCAGGTCGTGGAGGGGCTCGCCCAGTTCCCTGAGCGTGGCAGCTACCCCAAGGAACTGGTGGCAATGGGCATCAAGGATTACCGCCAGACGACGTTCAAGCCCTATCGGGTGATCTATCGCGTCCTGGGCAGCCGGGTGGTCATCTACCTGATCGTCGACGGCCGCCGGGACATGCAATCCGTGCTGGCGCGTCGGCTTCTGGGCGCCTGAACTGAAGCAGCGCCGCAGCAGCTGCGGCTGCCATGCCAGGTTGAAATGCCGCGTCGCTGATCGGAACCCGCGTCACTTCCGCAGCAGCCTGTCCGAGCGCTTTCGAGGATCCCCCTTCCGAAGGAGACCGCCCATGCTCCTGTTCCTCGACACCGAAACCACGGGCCTCAGCGCCGCCGCCGGCGATCGCATCGTCGAAGTGGCGATCGTCGACGAATCCGGACGGGCGTTGATCGATACGCTCGTCGACCCGGGACGCTCGATACCGACCTCGGCGACGCGGATCCACGGAATCACCGACCGGATGGTCCGCGGGGCGCCGACCCTCGAGGCGCTCATGCCGGAAATCCGGCGAATCGTCGGCGGCAGTCACGTCGTGATCTACAACGCCACCTACGATGCTCCGTTCTTCCCGGAGGAGCTGGGGTTCGCCGCGCAGATCTCGTGCGCGATGCGGCAGTACGCGGAGATGCGGTACGGCAGGTGGGTCAAGCTCGACGTCGCCGCTCACGCCGTCGGCCATCGCTGGACGGGGCAGGCCCACCGGGCGCTCGCCGATGCCTTGGCCTGCCGCTCGGTGTGGAACTGGCTCACGGCGAGCTCGGGCAGGGGCCGACGTCGCTCCTGAGCTTCCCGTCGGCCCAGGCTCACGCCCTGAGCCACTCCCTCCGGTACGCTTCGCACTCCCGTCAACGAGTGCAAGGAGCGCAATGGACCGCAGCGGAGGTGCCGTCGAACGAGAACGAGCGGGGCGTGGGCAGCTGGACGCGATCCCCGTCTGCTACAGCCCCGAGCAGGTGGCCGAGCCGCAGGGCGCGTCGCCTTCGGCGAGCAAGCCCCGGCAGGTCGTGGAGAGCTGGCGGGCGCAGGGCTATCCGATCAGGGTGCTGGAGCCGCGTCCGGTCACGCCCGACGATCTCGCGCTGGCGCACGACCGCCGCTACGTCGAGGACGTCCTCGCGCTTCGGGAGCCCAACGGCTTCGGTAATCGCAGCCCCTCGGTCGCGCGGTCGCTGCCGTGGACCAGCGGCGCGATGCTCTCCGCCGCCCTTGCAGCCCTCGAGTCGGGCCAGGTCGCGTGCGCGCCGTGCTCGGGCTTCCACCATGCGCGCTACGACGCGGGGGCCGGCTTCTGCACGTTCAACGGCCTGATGGTCACAGCCTTGAAGCTCAAGGCGCTCGGCCGGGTGGCGCGCCTGGGCATTCTGGACTGCGACCAGCACTATGGCGACGGAACCGACGAGATCATCGACCGCAGCCACGCGCGCGACTGGATCCGGCACGTCACGGCTGCGCGCGGCTACCGGCGGGTCGCGAAGCCCTTCCTCGCCGCGCTTCCCGGTCTTGTGGAAAGCTTCGAGGACTGCGACCTGCTGCTCTATCAGGCGGGCGCGGACCCGCACGTCGACGATCCGCTGGGCGGCTTTCTCGACGACGACCAGCTGGCCGAGCGGGATCGCATCGTGTTCCGTGGGGCGCACCGGCTCGGACTTCCCATCGCGTGGAATCTCGCCGGCGGCTATCAGGATCCGCTACGCAACGTGCTCGACATCCACGATCGGACGATGCGCGAGTGTGTCGAGGTCTACGTCGCGTCCGGTCCCTGACCTTGCGGTGTCGCTCGGGACGGCGCACGCGCTGCATCGAGTGCCCGGGCGTGGGCCGGATGGTGGCGCTGGTCTGCGGCCATGGTCGTGTCCGACCCGCGCTCGCTGTCGATGCGAGGCGGGTAGCAGAGACGCGCGCCGTCAGAACGCCCAGTTGCCGTAGACCGATCCGACGACGGACGTGGTGTTCCGGTAGGAGCCGACGAGATCGCCGCGACCGCCGAGCGCGGGGGGAAGCTGGCTCGAGAGGTTCACGTCGAGCGTGCCGCCGTAGAGGAGCTCGCCGGCGAAGCCCCACTTGAGCCCCTTGCGCACCTGCTGCTCGCCGCCGGCGCCAAAGCGCCACGCCGAGTTCACCGGGAGGAGCGGCGACACCTGGCTGCCGCTCTGGAAGCCGGAGTCGTAGGCGACGCCGAAATTGACGGTCCACGGATCGGACGGACGGTACTGGGCGCCCAGCGCGAAGTGCCAGGTGTCCTTGAACGGCAGGGCGGTCGTGAGGCCGCGCGGATCCTGCGTGTTCTCGATGCCGATCTCGACCTGCCCGAACCGCGACCACTGCTGCCAGCCGACGTTGCCGAGCACCGCCCAGCGCTCGTCGATCCGCGAGTACACGCTCGCCATCACCTGCTGCGGAATCCGGGTGCCGAGGCTGACGTCGGCGTCGAGCAGGCCGCGCGAGGCGAGGAGCGCCGACAGCGCGGGCCCGAGGCCGGAGAATTTCGCAGGCGACCGGAAGTCGAGGTCGACCTCGGACGTCCACGTCAGCCCGAAGCGCGTGTCGGGGGTGACGTCGTACAGGAGCCCGACGTTGCCGCCGAAGCCCCAGCTCCTGTCGTCGAGCTCGAGGCGGCCGTCGCCGATGAGCGGCGAGACGTTGTTGATCGCCACCTTCTGGTCGAAGATCCCGTACACGGCGTTGAGACCCGCGCCGACCGAGAGCCGGTCGTTGACGCGCCAGGCGACCGATGGGACGAACTGCACGCCGAGGATCGTCGCCTGCTGCACGCGGTAGCGGCCGACCCAGTCGTCGTCGCAGTCGAGCATCGAGCCGAAGTTGCCGGCGATCGAGCAGCCGACCTTGAGATCGCGCGTGAGGCTGTGCGAGACGAATGCACCGGCGCCCGGGACGAATCCGTTCGACCCCAGCGCGCGCCCGCCGTCGTTGCCGCCGAGGGCCGGCGAGGTGCCCGAGCCGATCGAGAACTTCTGGTTGAGCCACATGAGCTGCCCGCCGGCGAGCGCCTGCGTGCCTTCGAGGCGCGTCATCCCGGCGGGATTGGTGAACGCGGTCGATGCGTCCTGCGCGCGCGCGGCGTAGCCCGCGGCGGCGAGCCCCACCTCGGCCGTGCCGAACTCGTAGAGCAGGAGTCCGCCGGCGGAGGCGGGGCCTCCGCCGAGAAGGCCAACGGCCAGCGCCGCCGCCGCCGCGGCGACTCGCCTCGATGCTGCAGACCGCACCATGCGCATCTCCTCGCCGATCAATCGATCTCGAGGTCGATCTGCTGGCGCACCTCGAGCGGCTTGGGCGAAGCGGCGCGCTGCTTCGGCGCCGTGCCGGGGAGGATCTCGAAGTCGGGCGTGAACGCGACGAGGATCCGTAGGGTCGGGCTCGTGGAACCGCGTCGACGCGGCCTTCAGTGCCACGTTCGCGCTCGCTGCCTGATTGGCCCTGTGAGGTCGACGCCCGCTCGGTCCGAGGGTCGCGGTCGAGTCCCGAGACTGCAGGCGTCGTCGGGCAAGGCCTCGGATGCCGCACCGCGAGTCCGCGGCAATGCCTGGCCATTCGTGGTACAGATGGCAGCGGGGTCGTCACGGCCCGAAGCCATACCCTGATTGTCCATGCAGCGCAGCGTATCGTCCGATGGCTTGGAAGGACTTCAAGCGCCGGAGCTTGGCCTGACGGGGCAGGTTGCCGCCGAGCGCCGCGCGCGCTACGGCGCCAACGCGATCGTCGAGGCGCCGCCGCACGGCTGGACCGACGTCGTGCGCGACTCGCTGCGCGACCCGATGCTGTGGTTCCTGCTCGGCACGAGCGTGCTGTTCGCGTTCGTGGGCGACCGCACCGAGGCGGCGATCCTGCTCGCGGCGCTCGTCCCCCTGTTCGGGATGGACGCGTGGCTCCACCGCCGCACGCAGGCGTCGGTCGCCGGGCTGTCGAGCCGGCTCGCCGCGACCGCGCGCGTGCTGCGCGACGGAGCGTGGACCGAAATCCCAGCGGTCGAGCTGGTGCCCGGCGACGTCGTCGCGCTCGCGGCCGGCGACTTCGTGCCGGCCGACGGCGTGCTGTTTCAGGCGCGCGAGTTGCAGGTCGACGAGTCGGCGCTGACCGGCGAGTCGTTCCCCGTGCGCAAGGCGGGCGCGCCGGAGCCGCTGGTCGGCGGCGCGCGCCTCGACGACCGGCACTGGAGCTTCGCGGGCACGCGCGTGCTGACCGGCGAGGCGCGGCTCTTCGTCTCGCACACGGGCGGCGTGACGGTCTATGGCGAGATCGTGCGCTCGGCGGTGCGCGGGCGCCACGAGCGCACGCCGCTGCAGCAGGCGGTCGCGGAGCTCGTGCGCGCACTCGTTGTCGCGGCGGCCGTCGTCTGCGCGGTGCTCGCGTGGGTGCGGTGGCGGCAGGGCCACGGGCTCGTCGACGCGCTCGTCTCCGCCGTGACGCTCGCGGTCGCGGCGCTGCCCGAGGAATTTCCGGTCGTGCTGACGTTCTTCCTCGGCGTCGGCGTCTACCGGCTCGCGCGGCGGCAGGCGCTCGTGCGGCGTGCCGTCGTCGTCGAGAACATCGGGCGCGTCTCGTGCATCTGCACCGACAAGACCGGCACGCTCACCGAGGGCCGCCTGCACCTGACGCACCGCCGTCCGGTCGACGGCGTCGGCGACGAACGCCTGCTCGCGCTGGCGGCGATCGCGTCGCGCCGCGAGACCGGCGACCTGATGGACGTCGCGATCCTCGACGTCTCGCCGACGACGCGCGACGGCGTCGTCGCGACGTTTCCGTTCACCGAGGACCGGCGGCGCGAGACCGGCATCGTGCGTCATGAGGACGCGCTGCTCGCGGCGGTGAAGGGGGCGCCCGAGGTCGTGCTGGGCCTGTGCGAGCTCGACGCCGCCGGGCGCGCGCGCTGGACCGACGAGGTCGCGACGCTCGCGGGGACCGGCCACAAGGTGATCGCAGTCGCGTCGCGCGCGCTCCCCGGCGGCGACTGGTCGGGCGGCGAGCCGGACCGCGGCTTCGCGTTCGCCGGGCTCCTCGCGTTCGAGGATCCGGTGCGCGAGGGCGTGCCCGAGGCGTTGCGCGCGTGCCGCGAAGCGGGCATCCGCGTGATCGTCGTCACCGGCGACCACCCGGCGACGGCCGCGGCGGTCGCGCGCGAGATCGGGCTCTCGGGCGACGCGTCGCGCGTGATCGAGGGCATCGAGATGGAGGCGCGGCTCGCGGGCGCCGACGGTGGCGCGCTGCGCGACGTCGAGGTGATCGCGCGCGCGGTGCCCGCGCAGAAGCTCGGGCTCGTGCGCGCGCTGCAGGCGCAGGGCGAGATCGTCGCGGTGACCGGCGACGGCGTGAACGACGTACCGGCGCTGCAGGCGGCCGACATCGGCATCGCGATGGGCGGGCGCGGCACGCGCAGCGCGCGCGAGGTCGCGGCCATCGTGTTGCTCGACGACAACTTCCGCAGCATCGTGCGAGCGATCGGCGAGGGCCGGCAGCTCTTCTCGAACCTGAAGAAGAGCTTCCAGTACCTGCTGATGATCCACCTGCCGCTCGTCGTCACCGCGGCGGCGATCCCGCTGTCCGGCTATCCGCTGCTCTACCTGCCGGTGCACGTCGTGTGGGTCGAGCTCGTCATCCACCCGACCGCGCTGCTCGTGTTCCAGGAGCTGCCTGCCGAGCGGACGCTGGGCGCGCGGCGCGACGGGCGCCGAACGCGGTTCTTCGATCGCCTCGAGTGGACCGTCATCGTCGCGACCGGGGTCGTGATCACGCTGATCGTGATGGGAAGTTTCGTGCGCAGTCTCGGCGCCGGCTACGACGTCGGGCACGCGCGCGCGATGGCGCTGGTGGCGCTGACGGTCGCGAGCGCCGGTGTCACCGCGGCGCTCTCGGGCCTGCGCGGCCGCATGGCGCGCGTGCTCGTCGCGGCGACGCTGGCCTCGTCGCTCGCGCTGGTGCAGGTGCCGTGGCTCGCATCGCTGCTGCATCTCGCGCCGCTGCACGTCGACGACTGGCTGATCGCGATCGGAGGCGGGCTGGCGGCGGCGGCGATTCCGTGGACGCAGGCGCTGCGCTCGCGGACGCGCGGATCGATCGCTGCCGGCTGACGGGCGGAAGGGGAGGCCCCCGCGCCGGACGAATCCGATGCGATGCGCGTCCCGAATCGGAGGCGCCGCATGAAAGTCGTCGAAGCGCAGGGATTCTCGATCGACCGGCTCCGTCTCGTCGAGCGTCCGAAGCCCGAGGCGCATCGCGGCGACGTCCTCGTGCGCGTCAGGGCGGCGAGCCTCAACCATCGCGATCTCGCCGTGCTCTCGGGCACCTATCCGCCGAACCTGCCGCTGCCCTGCGTCCCGGTCTCGGACGCCTGCGGCGTCGTCGAGACGGTCGGCGAGGGCGTGACGCGGTTCGCGCCGGGCGACCGCGTCGTGCCGTGCTGCATCCGGGGCTGGCGCGACGGCGCGCTGACGCGCGAGCAGCGCTTCGGCGCGACGCTGGGCGGTCCGCTGCCGGGCGTGCGGCAGGCGTTCGTCGTCGTACCCGCCGATGACGCGGTGTGCGGGCGCCCGCGCATCTCGCCGACGACGAGGCGAGCGCGCTGCCGATCGGGGCGGTCACGGCCTGGTCGGCGCTTACGCAAGGCGGCCTGCAGGCGGGTCAGACGGTGTTCGTGCAGGGGACCGGCGGCGTGTCGCCGTTCGCCGCGCAGTTCGCGAAGGCGTCGGGCGCGCGCGTGATCGGATTGACCTCCCGTGTGGCGAAGGCGGCCGTGCTGCGCGAGCACGGCGCCGCGGACGTCGTCGACTACCGGGCGGTGCCCGAGTGGACGGGCGAGGTGGTGCGCCTGACCGGCGGGTGCGGTGCGGACGTCGTCGTCGAAACCGTCGGCACGACGCTTCCGCAGACGCTCGCCTGCGTGGGCCTCGGTGGCTTCGTCGCGGTGGTCGGGTTCCTCGGCGGCTACGAGGTGCCGCTGTCGATCCGGCAGCCGATCGGTCCGATGGTCCGTATGCAGGGCATCGTCGTGGGCTCGCGGGCGACGCTCGAATCGCTGATCCGGCTGATGGAGCTGCACCGGCTCCGACCGCGGATCGACCGGCGTTTCCCGCTCGACGAGGCCGCCGAGGCGTTCCGGCACATGGGGCGGCGAGCGCACATGTGCAAGGTCGTCGTCGCGCTCGGCTGAGAACCGCCGTCGCCCGCGCTGCGAGGGCGATCGACCGCATTCGACGCGGGCGGGATCGTCGTCGCGCCGGACCGTCTGCGTCCGAGGCCCGATCCCGCCGGATGAGCGATAATGTCGGATCGACGCGTCGTCGCCGCCGACGGACGCCCGGGCTCGCGCGGCGAGCGTGCACCCTGCAGACCACCTTCTCCCCGTGAACCCCCGCGCCAGAACCCTGATCCTCGTCGCCGTGCTGGTCGCCGCAGTCGCCGGCGGCTACTACTACTGGACGTCGCTGCGCGACGACGGGCCGGGCGAAGGCTTCGCCAGCGGCAACGGCCGCATCGAGGCGACCGAGATCGACGTCGCCACGAAGCTCGCGGGCCGCGTCGAGGAGATCCTGGTCGGCGAGGGCGAGTTCGTCAAAGCCGGGCAGCTGCTCGCACGCATGCAGGTGCAGAGCCTGGAAGCCCAGCGCGACGAGGCGATCGCGGGACGACAGCAGGCGCTGCAGGCGGTCGCCGGCGCCGAAGCGCAGGTGGCGCTGCGCGAGAGCGACAAGCTGTCCGCGCAGGCGATCGTCGTGCAGCGCGAGAGCGAGCTCGATTCCGCGCAGCGCAAGCTCGCGCGATCCGAGACGCTCGCGAAGGAAGGGTTCTCGTCCGGACAGGCGCTCGACGACGACCGCGCGCGCGCGCGCGGCGCGCAGGCCACGCTCGCGGCGGCCAGGGCGCAGGTCGGCTCCGCGCAGGCGGCCGTCGTCGCGGCGCGCGCGTCGGTCACGAGCGCGCGATCGGCGGTCGACGCCGCCGCCGCGACGATCGCCCGCATCGACGCCGATCTCGCCGATACCGTGCTCAAGGCGCCGCGCGACGGTCGCGTGCAGTACCGGGTCGCGCAGCCGGGCGAGGTGCTCGGCGCCGGCGGCAAGGTGCTCAATCTCGTCGACCTCACCGACGTCTACATGACGTTCTTCCTGCCCGAGACGGTGGCGGGCCGGGTGGCGCTCGGCAGCGAGGCCCGCATCGTGATCGACGCGGCGCCGCAGTTCGTGATCCCCGCGAAGATCTCGTTCGTCGCGAGCACCGCGCAGTTCACGCCCAAGACGGTGGAAACCGAGAGCGAGCGGCAGAAGCTGATGTTCCGCGTCAAGGCGCAGATCGATCGCGAGCTGCTGGTCAGGCACCTGCAGCAGGTGAAGACCGGCCTGCCGGGCGTCGCGTGGGTGAAGGTCGATCCGCAGGCGGCATGGCCCGCCCGACTGGCGGTGAACGTGGCTCCATGACCCTTGCCGGGTCCGGGCCGCCGGTCGTGCGCCTGCAAGGCGTGCGACTTCGCTACGGCAGCAAGACGGCACTGGACGACCTGACGCTGGACGTTCCGGCCCGCCGCATGGTCGGCCTGATCGGGCCGGACGGCGTCGGCAAGTCCAGCCTGCTGTCGCTCGTCGCCGGCGCGCGCGCCGTGCAGCAGGGCAGGGTCGAGACACTGGGCGGCGACATGGGCGGCAGGCGCCACCGCGAGGCGGTGTGCCCGCGCATCGCCTACATGCCGCAGGGACTCGGCAGGAACCTCTACCCGACGCTGTCGATCGAGGAGAACCTGCAGTTCTTCGCGCGACTGTTCGGCTACGACGCGGCCGAGCGCCGCCGTCGCATCGACGATCTGACGCGCAGCACCGGGCTCCTTCCGTTCCACACGCGCCCGGTCGGCAAGCTCTCCGGCGGGATGAAGCAGAAGCTCGGCCTGTGCTGCGCGCTGATCCACGATCCGGACCTGCTGATCCTCGACGAGCCGACCACCGGCGTGGATCCGCTGGCGCGCGCGCATTTCTGGGAGCTGATCGCGCGCATCCGCCGGAGCCGGCCCGAGACGAGTGTGATCGTCGCCACCGCCTACATGGACGAGGCGCAGCGCTTCGACTGGCTGGTCGCGATGGACGACGGCAGGGTGCTCGCCACCGGCACGCCCGCCGAGCTGCTCGGGCGCACGGGAACCGATTCGCTCGACGCCGCGTTCATCGCGCTCCTGCCCGAGGCGAAGCGGCGCGGGCACGAGCCGGTCGTGATCCCGCCGCTGGAGGTGGGCGAGGACGCCGAAACAGCCATCGAGGCGAAGGACCTGACGGTGCGCTTCGGCGACTTCGTCGCGGTCGACCACGTGAGCTTCCGGATCCGGCGCGGCGAGATCTTCGGCTTCGTCGGCTCGAACGGCTGCGGCAAGTCGACGACGATGAAGATGCTCACCGGGCTGCTGCCGGCCAGCGAAGGCCAGGCCCGGCTCTTCGGCAAGGAAGTGGATCCGCACGACATGGCGACGCGCCGGCGCGTGGGCTACATGTCGCAGGGATTCTCGCTGTACGGCGAGCTGACGGTGCGCCAGAACCTGGTGCTGCACGCACGGCTCTTCCACGTGCCCGAGGCCGAGGTGGCCGGGCGCGTGGCCGAGATGGTCGAGCGCTTCGGGCTCTCCGACGTGCTGGACGCGCTGCCCGAGAAGCTGCCGCTGGGCATCCGCCAGCGCCTGTCGCTCGCCGTCGCGATGGTGCACCGCCCCGAGCTGCTGATCCTCGACGAGCCCACCTCGGGCGTCGATCCGGTCGCGCGCGACGCCTTCTGGCGCCTGATGATCGAGCTCGCGCGGCGCGACAAGGTCACGATCTTCATCTCGACCCATTTCATGAACGAGGCCGAGCGCTGCGACCGCATGTCGATGATGCACGCGGGGCGCGTGCTGGACAGCGACGCGCCGGCCGCGCTGATGGCGAAGCGCGGCGCGGCGACGCTCGAAGCGGCGTTCATCGACTACCTCGTTGGCGCCGGCGCGAGCGAGAAGGGGGACGACGAGGGCATCCTGCCCGCGGACGACGTGAAATCGGCTGCCGCGGCGCCGGCGCCCGCCCGAAGCGGCCTCCGGCTGAGCGCGAGCCGCACCTACAGCTACCTGTGGCGCGAGGCGCTGGAGCTCAGGCGCGACCCGGTGCGCGCCACGCTCGCGCTGGCCGGCTCGCTGATCCTGATGGTCGTGATCGGCTTCGGTATCAGCATGGACGTCGAGAACCTGCGCTTCGCCGTGCTGGACCGCGACCAGACCCAGCTCTCGCGCAACTACACGCTCAACCTGTCGGGCTCGAACTACTTCACCGAGCGCCCCCCGATCCGCGATCATGCGGACCTCGACAGGCGCATGCGCAACGGCGAGCTGTCGCTGGCGCTCGAGATCCCCTCCGGCTTCGCGCGAAACGCCGAGAGCGGCCGCGCCGTGCAGATCGGCGCATGGATCGACGGCGCGATGCCGCAGCGCGCCGAGACTGTGAGCGGCTACGTGCAGGCGATGCACCGGCACTGGCTCGTCCAGCAGGCGCGCGAGCGAACCGGCAACACCGCGTCGGGGTTCGCCAGCGTCGAGACGCGCTACCGGTACAACCCCGACGTGAGGAGCCTGCCCGCGATGGTGCCGGTCGTGATCCCGCTGCTGCTCCTGATGCTGCCGGCGATGCTGACGGCGCTGGCGGTCGTGCGCGAGAAGGAGCTGGGCTCGATCATCAACTTCTACGTGACGCCGGTCACGCGCACCGAGTTCCTTCTCGGCAAGCAGGTGCCCTACGTGTTGCTGGCGATGGTCAACTTCCTGCTGATGTGCCTCATGGCGGTCACCGTGTTCGGGGTGCCGATCACCGGAAGCTTCTGGACGCTCTCGCTTGCGGCGCTCCTTTTCTGCATGAGCGCCACGGGCATGGGGCTGCTCGCCTCCACCGCCACGCGCAGCCAGATCGCGGCGATCTTCTTCACCATGATCGGCACGATCCTCCCGGCGGTGCAGTTCTCGGGGCTGATCAACCCGGTCGGATCGCTGGAAGGCGCCGGCCGCGTCATCGGCGAGATCTTTCCGGCCACCTACATGTTCACGATCAGCCGGGGCGTCTTCGGCAAGGCGCTGGACTTCACCGATCTGCAGTCGGCCTTCTGGCCGCTGATCGTCGCCGTGCCGGTGATCCTCGGCGCGGCGATCGCGCTGCTGAGGAAGCAGGAGTCCTGACGTGCGGCGGCACCTCGAGAACGTCTATCGCCTGGGCGTCAAGGAGCTGTGGAGCCTGTGGCGCGACCCGATGATGCTCGTGCTGATGGTCTACACGTTCACGGCGGCGATCTACCTCGCCGCCACGGCGATGCCGGAGACGCTGCACATGGCGCCGATCGCGATCGTCGACGAGGACGACTCGCCGCTGTCGGCACGCATCGCGTCCGCCTTCTACCCGCCCCACTTCACGGCGCCGGCGCGGATCACCCTGGCGGAGGTCGATCCGGCGCTCGATGCCGGCGTCTTCACGTTCGTGCTGAACATCCCGCCGGCGTTCCAGGCGGACGTGCTGGCCGGGCGCTCGCCCGACCTGCAGCTCAACGTCGACGCCACGCGCATGAGCCAGGCGTTCACCGGCAACGCCTACGTGCAGCAGATCGTGATGGGCGAGATCAACGAGTTCATGCAGCGCTACCGCGGCACGGCGCCGCCGCCGGTCGAGCTCGCCCTGCGCGTGCGCTTCAACCCGGCGCTCGAGCCTTCCTGGTTCGGTGCGCTGATGGAGGTCATCAACAACGTGACGATGCTGTCGATCGTCCTGACCGGGGCGGCGCTGATCCGCGAGCGCGAGCACGGCACGATCGAGCATCTGCTCGCTATGCCCGTCACGCCGACCGAGATCATGCTGGCCAAGATCTGGGCCATGGGCCTCGTCGTGCTTCTCGCGGCGGCGATGTCGCTGAACCTCGTGGTGCGCGGCGCGCTCGACGTGCCGATCGAAGGATCGGTGGGGCTGTTCCTCGCCGGCACGGCGCTTCACCTGTTCGCCACGACGTCGATGGGGATCTTCATGGCGACCGTGGCGCGCACGATGCCGCAATTCGCGCTGCTGGGGATCCTTACGCTCATGCCGCTGCAGCTGCTGTCCGGCGGCGTGACGCCGCGCGAGAGCATGCCGGACGTCGTGCGCTACCTGATGTCCGCCGCGCCCACTACGCATTTCACCGAGATCTCTCAGGCAATCCTGTTCCGCGGCGCGGGGCTGGACGTCGTCTGGCCGTCGTTCCTGGCGATGGCGGTGATCGGCGCCGTCCTGTTCTCCCTGTCGCTCGCGCGGTTCCGCAGGACGATCGGGCAGATGGCGTGAGCGGGGGCGGGCGTCCGGGGCGCGACGCGGTCAGCGCCGCGCCATCGCGGCGAGCCGCGCCGCATCCGGCACGACGATCGTGAGTCCCTGGACCCGGATCAGGCCGCGGTCGGCGAGCTCGCGCAGCAGGCGCGAGAACGTCTCGGGCGTGAGGTTGAGCTGCGTCGCGACGGCTGCCTTGGTGGCGGGCAGCTTGACGACGAGCTCGCCGGTCGCGCCTCCTTCGTGGCCGCGCAGGAGGTAGGCGGCGAGCCTCGTGCGCCCGGTCCCGCCCGCATGCCGGTCGAGCTCGCGCACGAGCGCCTCGACGCGCCGGGACAGCCCCGCGATCATGCGGCGCGCGAAGCGGGGATTGCGCTCGATCTCGTCGAACACGAGCGAGGCGGGCAGCTGGAGCACCAGCGCGTCGGTCGCCGCCTGGGCGTCGACCACCGCAGGCCGCTCGAGGAACATCACCGGTTCGCCGAAGCTCTGTCCCGGGCCGGCGACGCCGGTCAGGCGCGCGCCGCGCGCGGGGGTCGTCGCGATCAGGTGGATCTCGCCGAAGACGACGACGTACATGCCGGTCGCCGGGTCGCCCTTGCGGAACAATCGCGCGCCGCGCTTCAGCTCACGCCGTTCGGCCCCGGCCGCCAACCGGTCGAGCGAGGCGGCGTCCAGCTCGCGGAACAGCGGAACGCTCGCGAGGAACGACTGCGGCGCGATCGGCTTGCGGCGCATGCGCCGGTCAGCCGACCACGGTCACGAGTGCCGGGTCGTCCGCGTGGTCGATGACGATGCGCCGCACCCACTCCTGCCAGGTTTCGCCGAACGCGCGGCGGGCGTCCGCGTCGGATGCCGGACCGAGCGCGGAGTGCATCAGCGTCTTGAGCTCCTTCGGCCGCTCGACGATCTCCTGGTGGCAGGCGACCTCGACCGGGGCGCCGGTGTCGGTGCGCGTGAACCGCAGGTCGCCGTCGATCGCCGCACCGTAGCTGATCAGGCCGCGACGCGCGAACCGGCCGGCGAGTCCCTTGAATCCGCCGTCACCCGCGGCGCCGGTGACGAGTCCCGCGACGTTGCCGATCACGCCCGCCACGCCTTCGTCCTGGCGCTGGCGCACCTCGACGCGCACCGCACCGCGTTGCGGGAGCCCGTCGCCGTAGAGGCGTCGCAGCGCCTTCGCGGTCATCAGCCACGCGCCGGCCACCGTCGGACACGAATGGCCGGCGAGGCGCACGGCATCCACATAGCGGTATTCGACGATGCCGCCCGCCGCCGCGCCGAGCAACTCGGCGAGCGGGTCGTACATCACGATCGGAGGCACCGTCTCGAAAAAGGCTGGAACCTGCATGGGCCATCTCCGGCTGGAACGGCGGCCGGCGGCATCGTCGCAGGCTCCATAGTGAGCCGGACCGGGCGCCCGAACCACGACCTCCGTCAAGATCAGGGAAATTCTCCCCTCGGGAACGTGGATCGATCCACGTTCCAGGGGAGGGGGGTGGCCGGTCAGTGGCCGGTCGCGATCGGCTTGAAGCCGGGGTGGTCGAAATAGCGGCCGTAGTTGTTGAGGGCCGCGACCGTGACGCCGAAGCCCTGCAGCGGCTTCGCTTTCGGCTCCTTACCGGCCATCACGTCGGCGCCGTGCACGAGGTCGGCGACCACGAGGTGCAGCATCGCGTCGGCTTCGGGGGCGAGCTTGCAGTTCGCGACGATCGACGCGACCTGCGTTTCGACGCCCGCGGCGATCTCCTTGTACTGCGCCGGCGTGATCTTGCCAGCGTGAGCCGCGTCGATCTTCGGCTCGACGAGCGCGCGGATCTTCGACATCCCGTCGCGCAGGGGTGCGTCGGTCGACCACTTCTTCCCATGGTCGAGCGCGAGCTTCGCCGGGGCGGACGCCGCCTGCGCGTGGTCGTGCGCGGGCGCCTGTGCGTACGGAGTCGCGGGGAGCGCCATCACCAGCACCGCGGTGGCGGCGACGGCGGCGAGCTTCGTTGCGTGGAATGCGGTCATCTCGGTCTCCCAAGGGGCGGTGGCCGGAGCGGCCATCCTGTCCGCTTGGTCCCTTCCCCGGGAACGTGGTTCGATCCACGTTCCGGGGGCTTGAGAACCGTCAAGGATTCGGGGGCATCTGCCGCCTGCCGGCTCGAGCCGGGACACCGCCTCCTACGCATCGAGCACGCCGTCGGCGACCATCGCGTCGACCTCGGCCTCCGGGTAGCCCGGCTTGCGCGCGATCTCGCGGTTGTGCTGGCCGAGGAGCGGGGCGGGGACGGACGGCGTCGTGTCGCACGCTCGCCCCATCGCCGTCCTTCGCGCAAAACACGCCGCAAAGTGTCGAGTGCCGCAGGTCGCGCCCGGTCTGCTCGGGGATCTCGCGGCCGCCCGAAAGCGTGTAGCACTGCACCGCGTACTCGTGCATCGAGACGAGGCAGTCGTAGAGCGCGAGGTCGATGTGCCGGCCGCGGCCCGACTTGACGCCTCCGAGCAGCGCGGCGCAGATCGCCGCCACGCCACGAATGCCCGTGTACATGTCGCCGAGCGCCGCGGGGCAGCGCGACGGATACGGACCGGCGGGATGGTGGCTGCCGTCGTCGACGCGGCGGACCGCGAGCGGCGGCGGTCGGGAGGTCATCGCAAAGCGGGAGCGGGGGACGGACGCCGGGAGCGGAGCGAGTCAGGAATCCGGCGATCGCGCCGCGGCTAGGCCGTGCTCGAGCCCCTTGATGCACGCGACGAGCGTGTCGTTCACCGGCGTGGGTACGCCGCGCCGGCGTCCTTCGCGCGCGATCGCGCCGCGGCTAGGCCGTGCTCGAGCCCCTTGATGCACGCGACGAGCG
>WBZU01000344.1_pt1 | contig 42143 bp, 57 predicted proteins | sample 5204311 | NCBI WGS metagenome assembly WBZU01 (sample SAMN12344359, study PRJNA552823) | activated sludge metagenome | biome: Activated sludge suspended growth; feature: Nitrification reactor; material: Wastewater; isolation source: activated sludge from nitrification reactor of wastewater...
CGCGCCGCGTACCTTCCGCGATCGGATCGCAGCCTCCATCTCGATCGCGAACACCTGCGCGTAGTTCGCCTCCGCCTCGGCGCCGGCCTCCTCCCTGAACGGCCAGCGCGCCTTTACGGTCTGCTCGCGGCGCATCGAGTACATCACCTCGGGCTTCACGCGCGACGCCGTGCGTCGCTGCTTGCCGTTGCGATACCAGAGCACGTCGGCGAACAGTGGGCGGTTGTCGAAGCGGATGATGTTGGGGTTGCGGCGCCCGGGGTCGGCGATGCGCGCGTCGCCGCTCGCGCTGCGGATCACCGCGCGCACCCGCGCCGACATGGCGCCGGTCGGGAGACGTTGTTTCAGCGCGGCCTTCGACGGCACGATGATCATCCGCCCGCTCTTCGCCCGCTTCGTCCCGCCGAGCGCCTGCAGGACCATGAAGTCGTCCTTGTCGCCGACGTACGCGCGGGGGTTCGGCCAGTCGCTCTTCTCCGCGCGGACGATCGCGATGCCGCGTGGCACGCGCTCGTTGCGGATGGTCATGTGCGTGCCGAGCTTCGCCTTCACCTTCGCGGCGGCGAGCTGCGCCAGCTTCGTGAGCGTGGTCGCCGCCGCGAAGGGCAGCTGCTGGGAGACGAGGTCCTGCGACCAGCGCTCGAAGTCGCGGGCGTTGCTCGCGAGGACGATCTCGCCGGCGCTCGTCGAGCCCGGCCCCACCACCCAGCGGTTGCGCGCCATCTCAGGTCGGCGGAGCCGAGGGCTCGACCGCCTCCGCGATCTCCTCCCAGCACGGCAGCCGGCCCATGCCGTCGTCGCTGCGGGGCTCGACGTTCTCGAAGCGCAGCGTCCGCCCGTCGATCGTCGCCTCGAGCTGCAGCGCGTCGCCGCGCGCGCCAACGATGCGCGCGCGCGCCGACGCGGGCCCGTGGCTGCCGTTCGCGCGGTAGTGGACGAGCACCTCGTCCTCGGCCGCGATGACGCCGGGCTCGCCGAGCTCCGGGGCCGCCGTGATGCTCTGCGCGCGCGGTGCCGCCGCGCCCTTCTCCTCGCCGGCAGCGGGTGCTCCGGCGGCGATCGACGTCGCCGCCGGCGCCGTCGCAGCGGCCGGCGACGGCGCGAGCTCCGCGGCATCCGCGGCCGGAGCCCCCTCCTCCTCACCAGCGTCGTCATCGGAGCTGCCCGGGAGCCGGATGCCGCCGTCGGCGACCAGCGCGTCCTCGACGCCCTCGATCGGCGGCTCGGCGAGCAGCGTCTCGCCGGCGAGCGCCTCGCTCGGCGCGCCCGCGCGCGCGGCCTGGACCATCACCTCGACCTCACCGTTCGCCTGGATCGTCGCCTCGGCCGTGAGCACGAACCGCCGATCGTCGGCGACGCGGCGCAGCGTCGTGCCGGCCGGCACGACGAGCCCGGAAACGCCCGCGAGGATGACCCGTCCGATTGCCTTCTGCTGCGCCAAGGAAGCCCATCCTACGTGTACGAGAAGACGAGAATCGTGTCGGCCGGCGAGCGCTCCTCGAGGTACGCCTCGAGGTAGCGGTTCCCCCAGCTGCGCAGGGGGTCGCCGAGTGCCGAATGGCCGATGCGGAAGTAGCGGAGGTTCACGAGCGCGGCGTTCACCTGCCACGTCGCCGCCCAGTCCTCGTTCCACAGCGGCGTGCCGAGCGGCGAGCTCCCGATGCGGAACGGCCGGAACTCCGTGATCGTGATCGGGACGCCGAGGCGGGCGGCCTGGTCGATGAAGAACTGCTTCGACTGCCCGCCCACCGCCTGCCACTTCGCGACGACCAGTCCGCGCCGCTCTTCCGTCGTGAGCCGCTGGTCGGCCGGCTGCAACGGATCCGGCAGGCCGAGCTCGCGCTCCCACTCGGGGAGCAGCGCCGTCGCGCGCGACGGGAACGCCTGGTCGAGCGCGGCCGCCGCGTCGGCGTCGATCGTCGCGAACTCGACGCCCATCGCCTCAAGCAGCCGCGCGAACACCCCGCCGCGCTTGAACGCCCACGCGCGGCCGCGCGGCAACGCGGTCCGCCCCTGCTCCCGGTAGGCGTCGATCACCGAGTCTGCGGGCATGGCTCAGCCGCCGCGCTTCCGCGGGCGCCCGCCGTCCTCGTCGGCGCTCTCCGCCGCGTGCACCGCCTCGAGGATGCGGCTGAGCGCGCCGCTCGTGAGCAGGCCGTTGCGATCGAGCGCCTCGCCGAGCTTCTCCATGCGGTCGGCCACGGTGCTGAGCGACGCCGTGAAGTGGTCGCTGTGGCGGTCGAGCGCGGCGGAGAAGCGGTCGCCCTGCCGGTCGAGCGCCAGCGCGAAGGTGCGCGCGTTCTCGCGCTCGAGCCAGAAGAATCCGCCGACCAGCAGCAGCACGAGGACGAGCGCCGGCGAGTTCTTCACCGCGTCGCGCGCGATCGCCAGCAGCGAGCCGGTGAGTCCGTTGCCCGACATCAGGTCGGATCCGCGACCGGGCCGACGAGCGTGCCGTAGATGCGGCCGACGAAGTCCGCGGCCGTCGAGCACTTGCCGACGGCGCGAATCCAAGCGCCGGCCGGCACGATCACGCGCTTCGCGCTCTGGCGGATCACCGCCGGGCGGCCGACGCCGATCATCGAGTGGTCGATGTCGGTGAAGTAGCTCGCGAGAGAGCCATTCGACGGGTTCACCTGCGCCTCGATCCGCACCTCCGCCTTCAGCGGCGTCGTGCCCGAGACCGACTCGACGTCGTACGTGTGCCGCTCGTAGATGAACTGGTAGCCGAGCGGCACCTTGAACTGCCCGAGCGCCGCGCGGCGTCGCCCCGCCTTGATCGTCGCCCGGTTCCCGCCCGCGGAGATCTTGCGCAGGACGATGTCGCCGGTGCTCGCGTCGTTCACGCCGTACTGGCTGACCCACGCGTCGAGCAGCGCGACGACGTTGCCGGGGCCCGCGAGCGAAACGACCGAGGTGCCGTTCATCGACTGCTCGACGACCACCGTGCTGCCGTCGGCGAGCAGGAAGAGCGCCGAGACCTTCTGCGCGCCGGCGCCGGCGCTGAGGTCGGCGGTGTTGTCCGTCGAGACGAACTCCATCGACTCACCGCCGCCGGCCGGCACGCCGGCGACGCCTTCGCCGAGCACGGTCCACGACGTGCTGACCGACGTCTTGTACGACGGAATCTCGAGCGGGCCGGGAGTGAGCACGAGCGGGGGCATGGGATTCTCCGTCAGTCGCCGAGCGTCGCGAGGACCGCTTCGGAGAGCGCGTAGTGGTGCGGGGCGGCCGGGTCGTAGACGACGAGCTGGACCGCCCACTGCTCGCCGGCGAGCGCGGTGTCGTCGGGGATGTCGGCGAGGTCGACCGTCGCCGCGCCGCTCGCGTCCGCCGTGAACGGCACGAGCTGCATCTGCAGCGGGTCGACGTAGAGCATCCCGCCGGCGAACGGCACGCCGGCCGGCGACGGCGGGCCGAGCGCGACGTTGCCGCTCGCGCCCGGCGCGCAGCGCGCGACGAGCGCCTTCGCCACGCCGCCGAGGATCGGCAGCCCCTTCAGCGCGAGCCACGGGATGCCGGACGAACCGGGGAAGCCGGTGCCGAGCGGCTCGGCCTGCGCCTCCGCGCCATGCGGGCTCGCACGCGCCGCGAGGAACCATGGCGTGCACGCCGGGTCGGCGCGCAGCTTGTGGAGGATGCGGTCGGCCTGCTTCGCGGCACCGGAGACCGACTGGTGCGAGCCGTCGGGCGCCGTGTCGACGGGGCACGTCCACGCGAGCCCGTCGGCGCGCGGGCGATCGCCGGCCGTCCAGAGGTAGGCGCCCCACGAGATCCACGGCGACTCGACCGGGCCGGTGAACGGGTCGTAATTGAGGCCGGTGCCGTCGATCTGCTGCTCGAGCACCCAGCGGAAGGCGAAGCCCTGCTCGAGGTAGTACGGCTCGCGGTGCGGCGCCTTGAGCGAGTAGTCCTGCCAGTGGACCGACTCGAGGAACGCGAGGCGGGCGTTCGGGAAGTACGTGTGGACGTTGCGGAGGATCTGGGCGACGAGGTCGCGCAGCGTCTGCGCGTGCTCGGGGAAAGTCGCCCCGAGGTCCTGCGCCCCGGTCATCAGCCAGATCACCTGCACCTGCTCGCGGGTGACGCCGGCGCCGGCGAGCGCCGCCGGCACCCACTGGGTCCAGTAGTCGTCGCTGAGATCGGCGAGCTTCGCCGCGTCCTTGCCGAACTGCGCCGCGTCGACGAGGCGGAACCGCGGGGCGACGCTCTGGTCGCCGACCAGCTTCTGACCGAGCTGGGTGAAGACGCGGTCCGAGAACGAGAACCCCAGCCCGACCGCGACGACGAGGCCATTGAGGTTCGGCGTGCCGGTGCCGTCGAGCGGGACGATCGCCTGCGCGAGCGTGCGCCCGGCGGCGTCGTGCGCCGCGGGCCGCGCGTTGCCGTCGGGGTAGAGGCGGCCGGCGGCGCCGGCGACGCCGCCGCACTCGACGGTCGGGTCGCGATCGCAGAGCGGCCGCTCGTCGCACTGGTGCTGCGCGCAGTTCGGCATCACGAGCTCCCCTTGCTCTTCGTGCGGCGCTTGCGGCGCCGCTTCATCGCGCGCTGCCCCTCGCGCGCGCCCCACGCGGCCGCGATCAGGTGCCACGCCTTCAGCCCGCCCTCGATCGCCGCGCCGACCTCGGGGTGGCCGAGCGCGGTCGCGCCGGTCGCCGCCGCATGGAGCGCCGGCTCCGCCGCGCGCACGTCACCGTCCGCGGCGCGCAGCTGCTCACTCGTGCAGCAGAGCAGGCCGCCGAGCAGCAGGACCGCGGCCGCGACCGCGAGCGCGATCTCGGCGACGCAGGCCGTGAAGCGGGGCAGGCGGGCGACGTGCACGCGTCACTCCACCGTCGAGACGGCCGGAAAGCTGGCGGTGATCGCGCGCGCCGCGGCGACGCTGCCCGCGGCGTTGATCGCCTTGTGCTCCTTCCACAGCTCGCCGCCGATGCCGGCGAAGTCCGCCTTGATCGTGTTGAAGTAGGTGCGGAGGTTCGACGCGACCAGGGCGAGCGTCGCGCCCTCGATGGTGATCAGCGCCGCCATGCACGGGTAGTCGGCCGCGGTCGGCGTCAGCGACGCCTTCACCTCGGTCTCGTAGCGCATCAGCTCCGCGTAGAGCCACGCGTGCCAGACCGCGTGCCCCGCCGAGTCCGCCTTCTGCAGGCGCATCACCTTGCGGTACTGGTCCTCGGCGTCGCGATCGAGCTCCGCCTTGCGCACGCGCTTCGCGCCGGCGAGGTTGGTGGCCGTCGCCGCGTCCGGCGTGTTCGGCACCGCGAGCCAGGTGAGGAACTCCTGCCACTCGGCGTTCTCGGCGATCGGCGGGACGAAGTGCTCGGCCGGCGAGGTCTTGATGATCCCCTTGCCGACATGCGTCGTCTCGTCGTCGACGTAGCGATAGAGGCCCACGGTCCCCTCCCTTTCAGAGCTCGGCCTCGGCCAGCAGGTGGCCGAGCGTGTTGCCGGTTGCGACCGCGCCCGTGTTCGGGGCGCCCGACTGCCGCGAGCTCGAGTAGTTGGTCGTCGTGACGACGGCGTCGGCGCCGGGCGGCCGCTCGACCTTGCCGACGAGGCCGGTGCGCGTGGAGTACCACGTCAGCGACGGCGGCGCCCGCATCTCGACCGGGAACATGACGTCGAGCCCGTCGATGACGTTGCCCGCGTCGTCCGCGGTGAGCGCGCCGACCGTCGTGACCGTGCCGAGCGGCGTCTCGCGCTCGTAGCTCTTCCAGCAGTACCGGAAGAGCTTCGGCATCTCGACGGACGGGTCGACGCGCACGAAGTCGGTGGCGAACGCCCCCGGCTCCATCTGCGCGCACTTCACCGTGAGCGTGAACGTCGTCGCGTCCGGCAGCTGCAGGATGAACGACGTGTAGGGGTTGGTGCCGATCGTCTTCCCGGCGATCGAGGGCACCGCGATCGCGACCGACTTGCGCGCCTCGGTCGTGGTGATCGTGAACGACGTGCCCGCCGTCTCGACCGGCGAGCTGCCGCCGACGCCGAAGTCCTGGCGGACCTTCAGGATGCCGGTGATCGAGCCGCTCGCGACCTTCGCCCAGATCGACAGCATCAGCGTCTGCGCGTCGAACTGCTCGACGCCCTCGAGCCGCTGCTCGAGCCGCGGCGACGTGCCGCCGGTCGTCTGCGCCCACTGCAGCGCGTAGGGGCCGCCAGCGAGCTCCGGCGAGGAGCCGACGGTCGGCGTGGCGCGCGAGATCGTCGCGACGCCGCTGGTGCCGGGGTCGCAGCGCCAGCGGTCGGCGGTGTAGGCGGCCGTGCTCAGCGCGAACGACGGCGGGGCGGACGTCAGCCGCTGCCACACGTCGAAGGCGGCGTTGAGGAGGAGGTTCTTCGTCGGGCTGAGCTGCGCCTTCGCCGCGAGGATCTTCGTCGCCTGCAGCGTCTGGTCGTAGCTGTTCTCGTCGAGCGTGAGCCCCGCGCCCTCGACGAGGCGGCAGGGGTCCTCGCTCCAGTGGTTCGCGTCACGGGCGGTCGGGATCGTCGCCTCGAGTCCGGTGCCGGGGTTGCCGTCGGTGAAGCCGGCATGGCCGAGGCCGTCGAAGTCCGGGAAGGCGGAGGGCTGGTTGGGACGAACCGGCATCGGTCAGCTCCAGGTGATCGAGCCCATGACGAGGATCTCGCCGGGGGCGCAGACGACGTCAGCCGCCGGGCTCGTCAGGACGTGGTCGAACTCGCCGTCAGCGGTGCTGATCGCCTCGCGCAGATGCGTGAGCAGCAGGGTTCCGCCGAGCGTCGCCTCGCGCAGCAAGAGGTCGCGCACGGACGCCTCGATCGCGGCCTTCACCTCGTCGGTGGCCGGGGTCACGCTCAGCGTGAGGTCGAGGTCGACCGGCGACGGCGCGATGACGAACAGCTCCGTCGTCACCGGCCGCAGCGGCTCGATGTGGTCGAAGACCTCGGTGATCTTCCCGGCGTCGGGGATGATCGAGACCGGTTGGTCGTCGCACACGAACGCGACGCCGACGGTGCGCGCCCCCATCCACCGCGGCATGCACCACGCCCGCGTGACGCCGGGCACCTCGAGCGCCCAGCGGACGTAGTCGGCGTGCGAGCCGCCGTTGGGGATCTCGCTCTTGCGCTGAAGGATGCGCGCGCGCAGCTCGTCGTCCGTCTCCGCGTCGAGGCCGTCCGTGAGCCCGCCGCCGGCACCGTCGTCGAGGACCGTCGCCGTCGACGGCGAGATCCCGGCCACCGTCGACACGAGCTTCAGGCTGGTGCCGAGGTCGGCGTTCGTCGCGAGCCCGCCGGTGGTCGCCGTGACCGCGACGCTCGCCGGCGACGAGACGATCGTCACGGCGTCGTCCGCGGCGTAGGTGACGCCGTCGGCGCGCTTCCACGTGGTCCCGGCGGGGATCAGCGTGCCGGCGCTTCCGGAGACGGAGATCGCGCCGCGCGCCGGCGCCGCCGGCTTGCGCGCCATCGTGAGCTCGGCGGCATGGCGGTCGAGCATCTCCGGGTCGACGGTGGTCGACGCGAGGATGTTGCGCTCCATGCGCTCCACGCGGCCGTAGATCGCGTGGCCGACGAGCGCGATCGCGTTGCCGAAGGCGGCGAGGACGCTCCGCGGGAAGATCGTGCTGAGTCCGAGGCGCGCCGCGAGCGTCGCGAGGACGCGCTTGATCAGCGTGGCGAGGTCGGGGCGCGTCGTCGCCATCGCTCAGCCCGGCAGGGAGCGCAGCGGCGCACCCACGAGGGAGACGTGGAACGTCGCCGCCTCCGCCTCGATCGCCTCGACCTCGGCGTCGAAGAGCGCCTGGTGGCGGGTCGCGCGGCCGCGCGTGATCACGAGCTGCGCGTCGACCCGGTCGCCGCTCGCCGCGATCTCCGCAGTGCACGTGACGCTCTCGGCGATGCCCTCCTCGACGAGCCACTGCAGCGCCGCCGCGGCGCGCGCGGCGAAGTCGGCGGCGAGCGCCTCGGACATGGGTTGCCGCTCGAGCTGCCAGAGCAGCGATCCGGCGCGCTCGCCCGGGTGGTCCGCCCAGTAGCCGCGTGGGTCATCGCCGACGGCGAGCGGAGCGGCCCCGGGGAGCTGGGGCGCGCGGCCGTCCGTGAAGAGGGAGACGAGGATCAGCGTCCGCAGGCCGTGGTCGAGCTTCAGGTCGCCGTTCTCAATGACGAGATCGGCACCCGAGCCATCCGAGTCGATGTCGAGGAGCAAGTCCGACACTGTCGCCCGCCATTGCGACTGTTGACGGCCGCAATCGTATCAGCCGCGGCAGCGCATTCCATCGAATGCGAATCGAATGGATGAGCTGACAGTGGTCGAATGGAAGTCGCATATGCTCTGGTCCGCCCCTCTCGCTGGGGACGCGATCGGCTCTGCCGGGAGCGTTTCTGGGTGCCCGGTGCAGCGGGCATCGATGGCCGCCGCGACTAGTTTCCGCTGGTCGCGGCGGCTTTGCCCCTGTCGCCCGTGAGACCTCGCGAGCCGGAGCCCGGTTGCGCACGCCGCTAGACTCGGCGCGATGGACGACTCCAACGCCGCCAGCGACGCCCTCGGTCAGCCCTCGCTCTTCCACTTCGAGGAAGGGAGGCCGTCCTTCGACGACCTCGCCCAGGCGAACGGGTTCCTCTTCTGGTCAGCGCGCCGGCTCATGGAGCTGCTCGAGTATTCGAGCTGGGACAGCTTCTTCCGGGTCGTGAACAAGGCGCTCGGGGCATGCCTCATCATCGGCGCCGAGGTGGCCGAGAACTTCGAGAAGGTCACCGTCGTCATCGGCGGGAAACCGCAGGTCGACTACAAGCTCTCGCGCTTCGCCTGTTACCTCGTGGCGATGAACGCCGACCCGAAGAAGCGGGCGGTCGCGATCGCGCAGGGCTACTTCGCCGCCATCGCGGTGCAGTTCCAGAAAGCCATCCAGAGCCCGGAAGACGTCGCCCGCGTCGAGACGAGGGACGAAATCAGCCGCCACGAGCGCACGCTCTCCGGCGCCGCGCAGGAGCGCGGGGTCACGAACTTCGCGTTCTTCCGCGACCAGGGCTACCGCGGCCTCTACAACATGAGCCTTGCGGAGCTCAAGCGGCACAAGGGGTTCGATGGCGCCAGCGGCCGTCCACTCCTCGACTTCATGGGGCAGAGCGAGCTCGCCGCCAATCTGTTCCGGATCACGGTCACCGAGGATCGCATCCGCCTGAACGACGTGAAGGGGCAGGCGGAGCTCGAGCGCACCGCGCATTCAGTGGGTCGCGAAGTGCGGGCAGTGATGACGCGCGACGGCGGCACTGCCCCGGAGAATCTCCCGCTCGCTCCCGACATCAAGAAGGTCGCTGGTGACCTGAAGCGCACGGCGAAGGGGCTGAAGGCGGCCGACGATGGGAAGCGGCGGGATGCCAAGCCGTAAGCCGGCAGCGACCATCACCGCGCTCCCCGGCCGGTCCCTGACCGTGCTCCGCCCCCTCCCGGTGCGCTTCGCTCGCGAGCGAGCCTTCGTGATCGCCTACGTGGCGAAGGTCGGGGCGTACGCGCACGGGGCGACGCGGAGCGAGGCGCTCGACGCGCTGCGGCGCGAGGTCGTCGACACGTTCCGGTTTCTGCGGCGCCGGCGCGCGCAGCTCGGTCCGGGCCTGCAACGGCAGTGGGTCGAGCTGCAGCGCCACGTCGCCGCGGCGTGAGCGGCCGCGCCTACGACATCGGCACCGTCGGCGGCGACGTGTTGCCGGAGATGCCAGCGTAGGAGTGGTAGTGCGCGTCGAACGCCGCGCGCATCGCCGCCATCGTCTGGGCGGTCCCCGACTGGTCAGAGACGTCGCCAGCCGCGACGACGTCGCCGCCCGCCGCGACGCCGCCCGTGACCTCGAAGTCCGCCTCGACGCGCACCTTCGGCGTGTTCGTGAACGTGACCAGGTGCCCGCCGCCGTCGACGACGATGCCGGCGCGCGTGAGGTGGACCTTGTGCCCGAGGTCGTCGTGGACGGCGACCTCGCCCTCCTCGAGTGCGATCTCGTAGCGGCGATCGCCCACCGTGACCGAGACCAGGTGGCCGGCGACGCCGCCGACGGCGACCGTGACGTGCTCGGGACCGCCGCTCGCGTCCGCCGGCCGCGGTCGCGACGCGAAGCCGTAGCGCCGCACGTCCTGCACGTCGTCGCGCAGCTGCCCCTGCACGGTCGCCTGCAGGCGGGGGTGCTCGCCGGCGGCGGGGTTCTCGGAGCGCGTGATCGGCCCGCGGGAGATCAGGCCGGAGACGCGCAGCAGCAGGCGGTCGAGCATCGCCTGGACGTTCATCCGCCGTCCCCTTCGTCCGCTCCGCCGACGCCGAGGCCCTCGACCACCGGCTTGCGCGCGAAGGCGTCCGGTCGCACCAGAGTCAGCGTCGTCGTGAGCCCGCCGCTCTCACGCGTCGCCGAGTAGTCGATCGAGGCGGTGAGCAGCTCTCCGGGGCCGACGTCGACCTCGGGAGCGTCGACCGGGACGAGTTCGTTCACGAGCCAAGCGTCGGCGCTGCCCGGAGCTCCGGGGCCGCGGCGGTCCCAACCGGCCACCTGCGCAACCAGCCGCATCGACATCGCCGCACGCCAGATCGCATCCCACTGCGCGAGCGCCGTCGCCATCTCCGGCGAGCTGACCATCTCGCCCACAACCAGCGTCGGACGATAGCGCCCTACCCCATCATCCCGTGCCTCACCGATCGTCGGCCCAGGCGTCGCGACGACGGTGTCGTGCGGGCCGGTCGCGGCGAGCTCGAAGCCGCGCACGACGTAGTAGGAGAAGCGCTCCGACCAGTCGCCGATCCGGGTGACGCGGACGAGGTTGCGGCCCTGCTTCAGCGCGACGGGACTGCGCGCGCGGCCCGGCAGCGTGACGAGGAGCGAGCCGTCACCCGGCCCATAGCCAAGCAGGCCGGCCTGCCGCAGCGCCCCCTCAATCACGTCCCAAGCGCGAAAGCCCCAGTCGACGTGGTAGTACGGCAGCTGCCCCGCGCCGATGCCGAGGTCGCTCACCTGCGTCAGCCGCTCGACCGTGGGGGCCGTTGTCGCGACCCGGATGCCGAATGGTTCCGCGGCGATCTTGGCGACGTCGAAGGCGGACTTCCCGGGGAAGTCGAGCGGCTGCCCCGCGGCGTAGATCGAGTGAGCCAGGTCGAGCGTCGAATCGAACCCGGTCACCAGCCACTCGCCGCCGCCAACACGCTGCTCCTTGAACGGGAAGCCGGTGAGCAGCGGCTGGTCGCCGAAGCGGACCTCGAGGTGAGCGTTGCGCCCGAACGGCCATGGCCGGGTCGGGAAGACGGACAGCTCAACGGAGCCCGCCACCTCCGAGACGCTTCGGTGGACGGTGAGCTCCTTCCACCCGAGGAACTCCCGCCCGTCGACCAGCACGCGCGGCGCCGCCGGCATGTGCTCACTCCGCCGCGATCAGCACCGGCACGCCGGCGCCGACGAACAGGGGGTGGCGCACGCGGTTGCGCTCCTCGATCTCGGCGGCGCGCGTCACGTCGTCATGGAAGCGGTAGGCGAGGACCGCGGAGGGCAGCGGCGCCGGCAGCGTGACCGATCGCACCGCGGCCGCGCTGGCGAGGTCGGCGGGAAACAGCGCGACGATCGCGACGCGCAGGTCGGAGAGCGCGTCGAACAGCGCATCGTCCGCGCGCAGCTGCAGGTCGTCGAGCTCGTCGAGCAGCGCGCGGCGCGCGGCGAGCGCCTCGGCCGCGTCGAGCCAGCGCACCTGCGCGGCCGCCTGTGCCGCGCCGTAGAGCGCGCCCACGCGCACGACGTCGTGCACGAGCAGCGCGTTGGCGTTGGCGGCGCGGCCGGCGGCGGAGAGCGCGCGCGGAAGGCGCGGCGTCAGGCCGCGCAGCTGCCCGTAGACGGCGAGCGAGTCGCGCGCCGACATCCCGGCGGCGCCGATGCGGTCGACCGCGCCGAGCAGGCCGAGCGCGAGCTCGGCGGGCGCCTGCGCCAGCGTCTCGGCGTAGGTGATGAGGGCGGCGACGTCCGCCCCGAACGCGCGCACCGCCACGTCGAGGCCCTGCACGAAGCGCAGCGGCGCGAGCGCGGCGTGCACGGCCCGGATCGCGCCGGTGGTCGCGTCCTGCACGTACTGCGGGAAGCCCTTCGCCTTGATGCCGGCGCCAGCGGCCGAGGCGGCAGCGGAGCGCGTCGTGCCGGCCGCGCGCGCCACGTCGCCCGCAGGGTCGGGCGGCGGGTCGCGCCGGATCGCCGCCACCTCCCGAAACGTCACCTCGAAGCGCGTCTCGCCGCCGCGGTCGGAGGTGTTGTGCCGGCGCGCCTCGCCGACCACGACGACGGAGAGGCGGCCGCGCCACGGGTGGACCAGCTCAGCGCCGTACGTGCCGTAGTCGGCGCACAGCGCGTCCTGCAACGCGTCGGCCTGGTCGACGTGGTCGTCGCCGGCGAGCAGGAGCGAGAGTGAGAGGTGCTGCGGCAACCGGCCGAGCGGCTGGAACGGGTGCGCGTCGCCGAGGTAGAGCTCGTGCTCGGCGACGCGGCGGCCGAAGGTGCCCCCGACCTCCGTGATGAGGCAGGGCAGCCCCTGGAAGGAGCCCGGGCGGTAGCGGGTGCGCCAGTCGGCCACGGGTCAGCTCAGTTGCCGACGCGCGGCCGATACCAGCCCGTGATGACGATGTCATGCGCGTTGCCGGCGCCGGGGTCAAGGACGATGACGTTGAGGGCGGTGTTGTCGGGTCCGACCGTCGAGCCGGCGGAGAACGACTCGTCGAGGTCGCGCCCCTCGCCGATCGGGCCGAGGAGGTTGTGGAAGCTGAAGGACGACGGGCCGGCGCCCCACTGGAACTTGATCTTCACCGAGCCGGTCGAGCCCTGCTTCTGCGCCTTGAGCCGGAAGAGCTCGATGCGCGAGCCAGCTCCAGGTGCCGCGATCACCGCCTGCGCGGTGCCGATCGTGCAGTCGGGGCTGAAGGTGAACGGGAGCAGGTCCTTCACGGGGTTCGTCCTTCGTGGCTACTTGAGAGGCACGCAGTCGCTGATGGTCAGGTCGGCGGCGGCCGGAAACAACTCGCCCTTCTTCGTGAATGGATCGATGCGGACCACCTTGGCACTCAGACCGCCGAACGCCTTCGACTCGGTTCGCTCACCCGGGCGCGTCGGGTCGAACTTGCGCGCGACGGCGAGCGCCCAGTCGAGGATCTCGTCGCCGGTCTCGCCGAACGCGCGATGCAAGATGGTCCGGGAGCGCTCCGCGGCATGTTCGTCCGCGAGGTTGCGCGCGTTAGGGTCGAAGTGCTTCGCCGCGGCATTGATGACGTCGAGGTAGGTCGAGTCCTCGAAGTCGGTCAGGACAACCGAATGACCGCCGGCGGCGAGGTAGAGGCTTAGCGATGGACCGCCGGCCAGGGTGAAGCCTTGCCAGTCCTTCGCCGACTCGACAGCCAGACGATCCGGGCTCAGCGCGAACCCCTCGGCGAGCTTGCGGGCGTCGAGGCGGTTCAAGTCGATGGTCGCTTCGCGCGAGCACGCACTGGCGACAGTGGCCAGCACGGCGACAGCGATGGAGAGCAGGCGCGACATACGAATGCAGTTCTCATTCACCGGGGCAGCTCCGTGCAATGCCCCTCCCCAGACGAAGGCAAAGTGTAGCGGCAGGCCGTGTACGAACTACCCCTTCGCGACGTCGACTCCGTCATCGCGCCTGAACAGGGGCGCGAGAGGTTGCCGAATGAGCGCCTTGTCCATCTTCGCCATGAAGTCCTTCCATTCGTCGGAGACGTCCATCAGGGCGACGACAGCGGCGAGATGCGCCTGCAACTTCGGGTGCCCGATCTCGCGAGTTAGGTGCTGATGGTGCTTCGACTGGCGATTGCCGCTCGCGCGCGCAGGGTTGACGCGTTGCAGCTCCTCCAGCACCCCTGGAGCGAGGCGTTTGTAGACGAGGTCGTTCGTGAGGCTTCCGATGATCTTCGGCCGCTTCAGGATCGGCCGTGTCGGGTCGAACGACATCCGACGGAGGCGGAAGATCCCCTCATAGAACTTCATGGGGAACGTCTTCACCCAAGGCTGCAACTCCTTCGCGATGAACGCTTCGAGGATGTGGGCGAGCGCGCTGCTTGAACGCAGCGCCTGGAATCCGGTGACCTCGTCGACGAGCGCAATGATCCCGACGCGGGCCCAGCCGCGAACGAGCACCTCGCACCGCTCGGCGATGTAGCCGAGGCGCTTCGGGAGCCGGCCGTCCTTGCGGGCGTCGAGGACCGCATCGCAGATATCGGCAAGCACGCGCGCTTCGTACCCGTGGGCCCTGCCACCCCCGGGGAGATAGAACGGGATCGGAGCGTCCAGACGCGACGTTAACTCGTTGTAGGAACTGCCACTTACGCCGATTTTCGCGAGCATTTGTGCGAATCTGGGCGCACCGCCTCCTCCGCTCTCGTGGAATCCAAGCGAGGTCTGCAGGCCGCGGAATGCCAAAACCCGGGTCTCATCCTCGAGGACGTAGGCCGGAATCTCAGCGTCTCCGATCCGAAGCGGGCGCGCCTCGTCTCCGGCGATCGCGCGCTTGATTGGCCCATTCCAGCCGAGCCACCGAGACTCCGCGGCGATTCGCGCAATCTCGGCGCGCCGAGACTTCGAGAGGCTTCGAGCGCGCGCTGAACCGCCACGGCGGCCAGCCTCGCGCGAACCGAATAGATCGCCGGCCATACGAATGCTCCACACGCGTCGCTGCAAAGCATGTCGTTGCATGCTTGGCTGTCAAGCGTGTTGGCTCGCCGGCGGCGAATGGACTCAGTCCCGGAAGACGTTCAGCCCCGTGTTCAGGTGCGGCATCGCGAGCCCGACGTCCGTTGTGATGCGCGCATCGCCCTTCGTCGAGACCCGGGTGCCGGGCGGCGCGTTCTCGAAGCGGACCGTGATCTCGGGAGGGATCGGCGCACCGTCGCGCCGCAGGGTCTCGAGCATCTGGTCCAGCGGGCCCGGACGGAAGCTACGACCGGCGGCTCTTTCGGCGGCTCGCGCGGCATCCCTCACGCGCTCGTAGTACTCGTGCTGCTGCTGCGCCGCGAACGACGGATCCGCCCCCGCCGTCGTCGTCAGCGTGCTCGCGAACGCCGCCGCGCCCCCCACCCGCGGCAGCAGCGCGCCGAGCCGGCCGAGCAGCGACGTCGCCGCCCCGGCCGCCGCGCCCTCCGCCGCCGGTGACGCCGCGGCGCCGCCGGCGCCGGCGCGCAGCAGCTTCAGCGCGATCGCCGCCTTCAGCAGCGGCCCGGCCGCCGCCCCGGCGACGCCGAGCCAGCCGATCGCCTGCCGCAGCGGCGCCGGCAGCTCGCGCACCCACCCGACGAGGTCGCGCGCGCCGACCGTGAGGTTGTGGAGCTGGTCGCCGATCGTCTTCTTCACCAGCTCGTCGCGCAGCGCGACCATCTCCTGGCGGAACTGCTGGACGGCGAACCCCTCGTGGCTCAGGAGCTCTCCGGCGCGTTCCCTGACGTCGATCAGCTCGCGCCCGGCCGCCGCCTCGCCGCGGAGCGCGTCGCGCGTCTGGTTGGCGAGCACCTTGGCCACCACGCTGGCCGCCGACCCGTCGTACTGGCGCACCTTCGACAGCGTGAGGAGGTGGCCGACGAAGTCCTTCGTCGGGAAGCGCGCCGCGTCCCGCACGAGCTCGCGCATGCCGCGGATCGACTTCTCAAGCGACACGCCGCCGCCGGAGTCGTCCCGGATCTCGTGCAGCTTCGCGAGCACCGCGATCATGTCGTCGAGGGTGCCGCCGCCCTTCGCCGCCGGCGCCGCGATCTCCTCGAGCAGCCGCGTCGCCTCGCCGTTCACGTCGCCGAGCTGGATCTGCAGGCCGGCGAGCTTGTCGATCATCTCGCCGACCCGGTCCTTGCCGATCCCAAAGGACTCCTCGATCGAGACGACGCTGTGCGCGATCTCGGTGAGCGGGCGGTTGGCGACGCGCCCGTAGGCGACCACCTTCTCGAGGACGTCGTCGGTGCGCTGCCCGAGGCGTCCGCTCAGCGCGTAGTACGCCTCGCCGATGTCCGCCTGCGCCATGCCGTAGGTGGCGGAGAGGCGGCGGATCGCGGTCGCCTGCCGCTGGATGTCGGCCGACGTCGCCCCGGTGTACTGCGCGGCGAGCGCCAGCGTCCGCTCGAGCTCGGCGTTCGAGTGCGCCGCGAGGACGCCGAGCGTCGTGAGCGGCAGCGACATCGACAGCGACATCTTGTTCGCGAGGCGGCCGATCTCCTTCAGCTCGCCGCTCGCGCCGCCGACGGTCGCGCGGAAGGGCTTCGTGAAGCCGTCGAAGAACCCCAGCGCGACCTGCAGCGGGAACGTCTTCGTGTCGCCCACGCGTCACGCCTCCGGCTTACTGAGCGCGAGCGCCTCGAACCAGTCGAGCAGCTCGCGCGCGGTCATCGCGTCGATCTCGGCCGGCCGGGCCCCGGTGAGGCGCTGGAAGCTGCCGAGCAGCTTCAGGCGTTCAGCGCGGGAGGGCGGCCAACTCCGGAGAAAAAACCGGCCGCGACCACCACGCGGTGAAAGTCGACGATGCCGAGACCGTGGAGGACCTCCGGCGCCTGCCCGCAGAGGCGCGCGCCGAGCCGGAAGAGCTGGTCGTAGGTGGGCGGGCGGCCGTCCGACAGGCAAAGCTCCGGATCGGCGACGTCCTTCGCCGTCGGCTGCCGCATCGCGAGCTTCGTCAGCGTGATGGCGCCGGCCTTCAGCGTCCGCTCGAGCGCCCACTCGTACGAGCGACCGGCGGCCGCGGCCTCCACCATCGCCTGCAGCGCGGCGTTCGCGTCGGTGGCGATCTGCTCGAGCTTCGCGGCCGCGGGCGGCGCGGCGTCGGCGGCGGCCGGCGGCGACGGCGGGGTCAGATCCACTTGGCGTTGCCCTCGAAGGTGACGCTGCGCTTGCCGCTCGTCAGGTCCGTCTTGCCGCGGTCGGAGCAGTAGGCGCCGGTCATCGTGCCGGCCTGCCCGCCGTGCGTGACGAAGCAGATCGTCACGTCGGTCTGCTCGAGCAGCTCGGCGAGCCGGGCCGGATCGGTGGCGAAGAGCTGCGCCGTGATCGAGCCCTGCTTGCCGGTCTTCGTGATGGTGCGGACCACGCCGAGCGAGTCGACGTTGCCCGTGTTGTCGAAGCCGCTCTCGACGAAGTCGACCTGGTCCGAGGCGAGCGCGACGGCCTCGCCGTTGAGGGTGAGCGAGGCGACGCCGTAGATGGTCACGATTCAGGCCCTCCGTCACTTGAACTGGATCTGGACCGCCGCCTGCATGAAACCCTTCGTCAGGTCGGGCTGGATGCGGATGTCGAGGCGCGTCGGGTCGGTGGCGTTGATCTCGACGATGGCGGTCGCCACGAGCGCCTTCGCGTTGGTGATGCGGCCGCTGCGCTCCCACTCGCCCGCCGCCGCCTCGAGCACGCCGCGCGCGATCGCCGGCGAGATGAAGCTGAGCCCCGGATCGAAGGTCGTGCCGTCCGGCACCAGCGAGTAGCGCGCGAACGCCGCGAACCGCCGCCGCAGGTCCCACCGGATGTACCGCAGCAGGTACGGCTGGTTGATGTCGAGGTAGGCGGTGCTCTGCGCGCCGCCCGGGTCGGTCTGGTAGGTCGTGATCACGCGCTCGAGCCGCTTCTGGCCGGCCGCGTCGACGACGCTGGTCGAGATCCCGTCGAAGAGGATCAGGTTGCGCTCGACCGGCGTGAAGCGGTCGGCGTCGAGCTCCGGCAGCTCGCCGAGCAGCGGCAGCGTGCGGACCGGGATGCCCTCGTTCGCGGCGAGCGAGGCGCCGACCTGCGCCGCGGCGCGCGCGGCGTGCATCCACGGCGGCTCGAGCATCTTCCCGCCGAGGACGACGAGGTCGTAGGCGTTGAGCGCGGCGCCGAAGGTCGACAGGTTGCCGGAGGTGTCGCGCTTGCCGACGAAGACGTTGCCGCCCACCTCGCGCGGCGTCGCCTCGCGGCCCGCCATCTCGGTCATGATCGCCGAGAGCGACGTCGAGTCGTTCCACGGCATGACGATCACGTCGTACTGGACCTCGCCCAGCACGCTCCACACGGTCGTGTCGAGCGTCGGGTTGGTGGTGCCGCCCGTGAGCGTGGCGTTCGCGCCGGTCACCGCGAGGCCGGCGGCGAGCGCCTCCTCGGGGTAGTAGCCCATCCGGACGTAGATCTCGTTGCCGAGCGCGCCCTTATGGTTGCAGGTGATGATGACGTTGCCGGTCGTGCCGGACGCCGTCACCGCGAGGCCGTCGGCCGCGTTGATCGCCGCGCGCACGTCGGTCGCGACCTGGCTCGCCGTCGCGCCGGACGCGACCGGCACCAGCACCGGCTTGCCGCCGATGTAGAGCGGGACGTTGCCCGCCGCCGTCGCCGTGCCCGAGAAGGCGAGCGTCAGCGCGGCCGCGGCGCCCGCGCCGTTGTCGTCGACGGCGATCAGGTCGACGTCGAGGATGCGCGCGCTGATCGGCTGCGCGAACCACGCGCGCGCGATCTGGTAGCCGATCGAGCCGGCGCCGCAGAGCGCCCGCACCTGGTCGGCGCTGACGATCTTCTGCTGCTTCGTCTTCTGCACGAGCGTGCCGGCGGACGTGCGCGGCACGAGGAACAGCGCGCGGTAGGGCTTGTCGGCCGGCCCCTGCGCGGCGCGCGCGAGGTCGCCCTCGGTCATCACGCCGGGCACGCGCCAGGTGGCCGGGCTCGGGATGGTGTTGAACGCGATGCTCATGGGGTTCCCTCGTCAGCGGAGAGTGCGGATCGGCTCAGGACTCGTCGGGCGGCGCCGGGAGCACGTCGATCGAGCCGTCGTCGAGCTGCCGCTGCCAGTAGGTGTCGAACGTCACCACGCGCCCCTCGGGCGGCAGGTGCGCCAGCGTGTCGGGGCAGCGGATCTTGCGGCCGTCGAGGGGGACGACGAGCTTGCGCTCCATGGTCAGCTCCCGGTCGTGTCGATGTCGGAGGAGACGGCGACCGCCGCGCCGCCGCCGTCCACGTCGACCTCGACGTGGACCGGCGCCAGCGCCTTCGCGGCGAGCGCCTGGTAGTGGTCGAAGGTCTGGACGTAGCTCACCGAGAAGGCGAGCGCCGCCGAGCCGAAGGCGTCGGCCGCGCCCGCCTCGAAGGCGTAGGCGGTCGGCTCCTCGATCAGCTTCTCGACGAGCGCCTCGCCGGACGGCGACGAGCTCTTCAGCAGCGGATCGCTGTGCAGCAGCGCGCGCACCACCTCGACGAGCTCGCCAAGGTGCCGCGACTCGCTGGTGCCGAGCGAGACGCCGAGCGGCGACTGCCCGATCCGGAACCCGTCGCGGCTCACCACGACCACGACGTGGAAGCGCAGCTCGCGGCGATGCCCCTTCGGCGAGGCCAGCTGTTCGGTGGGCGTGTCGCTCACCAGCGTCAGCGCGAGCGCCGGCACCTCCGCGCCGCCCGCGCCTGCCGCGAGCGCCTCGTCGCGGTTCGAGTAGACGCGAGGCCCGGCCGCCGTGGTGTTCAGGAGGCGGCGGCGCACCGCGGCGAGGATCGCGTGCGCGGGTCCGGACGGGAAGTTGACGGGCATGACCACGTCAGTCCGCCCTCCCCATCCGCTGCAGCGCGAGCAGCGCCATGCCCTCGCCGTCGGGCTGGATCTCGCGCACGACGTAGCGCGTGCCGCGCGCCGTGACCGCGGAGACGCCCGCGCGCGGGAGCTCCGGCAGGTCGGCGAGCAGCACGTCGCAGAGAGGGTCGGTCGAGTTCACCGTCGAGCCCGTGTCGAGATCGAGCGCCTTGTGCGCGGAGCGGAAGCACGCGCGAACCGTGACCGCCGCGCCGCCATCGGTCGGGTGGTAGAGGACGTCCTCGCCCTCGAGGCGCAGGACCGTCCGCTGCATCCGGGCGGCGCGGCTGGTCTGGCTCACGCGGACGCGAAGACGAAGACCTCGACCGTCGCTTCGCCGGTGAGCGAGTTGGCCACCTGCGTCACGAGGCCGGCGGTGGGGTTCGCGCCGGAGTTCGAGTTCGACGTGACGCGGTTGCCGTTGCCGACGTCGAAGTAGCAGATGTCGCCCTGCGAGAAGGTCGACGAGTCCTTCGGCACGTTCGCGACGACGCCGCGCTGCGCCCAGCCAGTGTCGCCGGTCGTCGGCGTCTCCTTGTGCACGACGCCGACCAGCTTGCCCTTGCGGACGAGGTCGCCCGTCGCCTTCACCACGCCGGTGAAGCTGAAGCCCGGATTGTCTCGGAGGATGTTCGTCGGCACGTCTGCCTCGCTTCTGTGAGGGCCCGGCTCCGTTCAACAGGAGCCGGGCCCGGTGGATTCGATCGCTGCTGCCTGCGCCGCCGCCTGCCCGCCGGGCTCAGACCGTGCCGAGCGAGCTGTAGATGCCGCGGTGGTTCGGGATGACCGCGCCGAAGTCGAGGGTGACGCTCGTGAGGAGCGACTTCGTCTTCGGGTCGTACCAGGTCTCGATCTTCGGCATGCGGCCGCCGACGAACGCGACCTCGAACAGCGGCAGGAGCGCCGGGTCGGCGTACGCGTACCAGCGCGTCGTGCTCGCCGCGGAGAGCATCGGCTCGACCGTGAACGGCAGCCCGGCGTAGACCTGCACGCCGCTCGCGGCGGTCGGGTTCGTCTGCGCGACGATCTGCCGGATGCTCTCCTCCCACTCGACGGGGAGGATGAAGCCGGCGAGGTCGAGGTTCAGCGTGTTGCCGTCGGGGTCGGTCTGCTTGCGCGCCAGCGTGCGCAGCGCCTGGATGCCGCCGGACGACGTCAGCTTCAGGTTGCCCGAGTCCGAGTTCTTGTGCGCGGTGCCGATGACCGGGTTGCCGTCGCGCATGTTCGCGTTCGCCGTGAGCAGGGCCCAGCAGACGCGGTTGACGGCGAGGTCGGCCTGCACGCCGAGCGCGCGGCCGGCGTCGAGCTGCGAGAGGTCGTCGTTCGCGAGCGCCATCCAGTCGAAGGCGAGGCCGCCGGCGTAGCGCGCCGGCGTGTAGAGCTCGCCGTTCTCGCTCACCTTGCCGAAGCTGATCGGCTGGCCGGGGTTGAGCGTGGTGAGCGCCGAGCCGAGGCCGAGCGCCGCGGTGCCGCGCTGGCGGAAGTCGGTGGCGTCGATCTGCCGCGCGAACTTGCGCCACGTGCCCGGCTGCGCCTGGTAGGTCGTGTGGACCGAGCGCTCCACCGTCGACTGCAGCAGGAGCGGCATGTCGGCCGGCGTCTGGCCGGCGAAGGCGAGCTTGGCGATGCCCTCGGCGGTGAGGCCGTCGACCACGTGCCCGCGCATGCGCAGGAACTCGCGCGTCGCCTCGGCGATCGGCCGGCCGAGGAAGGGCTTCGCCTTCGTCGCGGCGAGGCGCGCCTCCTCGCTGCCGAGCGGCAGCACTCCGAGCCGCGTCTCGAGGTAGGCGCGCATCACCGCGCCGACCTTCTCGTCCTGCGACTCGCCCGGCCGCACGCCGCCGCCGGCGGGGAGGTTCGCGCCGCGCGTCGCCTTCAGGTGCGAGAGCATCGCGAGGCCGGCGTCCGCGACCGACACCCGGCGCTTGATGAGGTCGCGGACGACCTCGCCGTCGACGCCGTGCTCGGCGCCGAGCTTCACGATGGCCTCGGCGCGCGCGGACTCGGCCGCCAGCGCCGCCTCGAGCGCGTCACCACCGGCCGCCGGCTTGCCGCCGCCCGCCGCGGGCTCGCCGCTCAGCTTCGCCTCCGGGGGGTCCGCGACGGCCGCGCCGGGAGCCCCCGGCTTCGCCGCACTGGGATCGCCGCCCGCGCCACCGTCCGCCCCATTGCCATCCGGCATTGCCGTGCCCTCGTGTGACTGACGAACGCCATTGCTTGCACTGCGATGGCTCAATCGTACCACATTGCAGGAATTGGAGACACTGTCGCCATTCGACAGTAGTGCAGCATTAGGATCGCGCTGGATCGTGCAGACGGTCGCCTCCGAGACCTCCCAGTCGGTGGCCTCGTACAGCGGCCGGCCGTCGCGCTCCTCCCCCGTCTCCTCGAGGCGCAGCAGGCGGATGCGCGCCGACAACCCCGTCAGCACGCCGCGCTCGACCGCGCGGATCACGTCGTTGCGGGCCGGGTCCTCGCCGCATTCGTCGAGGCGCACCGTCACCTGCAGCTGCCGCGCGCCGACCGGGCCGACGATGCTCCAGTCGGCGAGGCACTTGCCGAGCTGCGGGAACGTGAGGCGCGACTCGTCGACGTGCTCGTGCACGAACGCGAGCCCGCGATCGAGGTAGCCCGTGCGCAGCGCGGAGCGCTCGAAGCTGCAACGCACCATGACCGCCGTGCCGGTTGCCTCGTCGAGGACCTGCTTGAAGACGAAGCCCTCGCGCAGGATCACCGCGGGGAACTGGCGCGTCTTCGGGTCGAAGGTCGCGAGCCGCTGCCCGCTCGCGCTCAGGTGGGCGCTGCGCAGTTCGACGGCGCTCGATGTCGCGGTGGCCGCCATCGATCACTCCTGCGGCGACGCCGGCGCGTCCGCGACCGGCGTCTGCTTGTCGGGGTCGAACTGGTCGGGGGGCAGCGGCGCCGACGCGGCGCGCGCGAACTTGCGCCCGTCCGTGTCGAGCGCGAGCCCGGCCTTGTCGGCCGCGGCCGTCCACTCCTTCTGCTCGCGCAGCACGTCGCGCGGCTGCATGCCGCGGCGGCGGATCACCCGCTGCTGCGAGGTGAAGCCGGCGCGCACCGCGTCGATCTCGTCCTTCGTCACGGAGAGCGCGTCGATCATCGGCTTCGCCGGCGCCACCCACTCCGGCACGTCGGCCGGCATCGCGAAGCCGGGGATCCCGGCGAGCTGCGCCGCCTCCTCGAACCAGTACCAGAGCCAGTCGAGCACCAGCGGCTCGAACACCAGCGCCTGCTCCTGATCGACGCTGCCGTGGAAGCCGAGGAAGGCGAGGCGCGACGCCGAGAAGCTGCTCGGGAAGTCGCCCGTCGCGAGCTCGTAGGGCACGTCGCACGCCTTCGCGATGGCGAGCAGGATCAGCTTCGTGTAGGGCGCGAAGTCGCCGACCTCGGGCGGGTTCGGGGCGGAGACGTCTTCGCCGTTCACCAGCGTCAGCAGGGCGCCCGGGATCACTTCCTGCACCGCCGAGTCGATCACCTCGCCGCGCGCGGCCGCGTCGGCGGGGTCGAGCAGGTCGGCGTTCGCGACGCGCCGGAAGACGGCCCACGCGGCCGCGATCTTCTGGCGGATCAGGTGGTTGCGGGTGGCCTCCTGCAGCTCCCAGAGGATCGCGATCGCCGGCGCGAGCTGCGGCTCCCCGCGCAGCTGCTGCGCGCGCTCGCGGCGGTAGTAGTGGATCACCTCGCTCGCCGGCACCCGCCGGCTGACCCAGTTGAACGTCGTCGGGTCGCCGGGGTGGTTCTCGTAGAGCCAGTAGGCGACGACGCGCCCCTCGCGGTCCTGCTCGATGCCCTGCACGATGCGGCCGCCGCCATCCATCGACGGCTCGTTCTTGCGGTCGTCGATGTAGTCGGCCTCGAGCACCTGAATCTGCAGCGGCGGCAGCTTGTGGCCGCGCCAGCGGATCGGCGCCGCGAGGCGGCGGCGCACGAGCAGGATCTCGCCCGAGAGGAAGCGGTTGAACACGACCTCGCCGAGCAGCGCGCGCAGCGTGCGCTTCCCCTCGTGGTCGCAGATCGGCGCCTCCGCCCACTGGCGCCAGACCTCCTCGCGCGGATCGCCGTCGCCGAACGCCGGCTGGAAGCCGGTGCCGAAGACGTGCGTCGTGAGTCCGCGGATGATTCCCTTCGCCCAGCCGTTGTTGCGGACGAGCGCGCGCGCCCGGTCGCGCAGCAGGCCGAGGTCGGCGAGGAGCTCGCTCGTCGCCGAGCGCGAGCCCGCCATGAACGCCTGCAGCAGCCGCCCGCGGTCGGCGCCGTCGTAGCCGAGCTTCGCGAGCGCGCCGCGCCCGCGGCGCTGCAGTTCGCCGACGCGGCGCGTCGCACGGGCGTAGGTCTGGACCCCGGCGACCGCCCCGCGCAGCAGCGCGCGCGGCGTCGCGGCGAGGCGCGCGAGCAGGCTCACGCGCCGTTCCCCGAGCGGTAGAGGATCGGGGTGACGCGCAGCCCGCCGGAGACCTTCGCGCCGAGCATCCGGTCGAGGTCGGCGATGCGCTGGATCATCTCGTCGCGACTGGCCCACGTGGTCTCGCGGCCATTGGCGTCGCGCGTCCGCAGTGCGCCACTGCCGAGCGCCTCGACGAGACTGTCCCTCAGGGCTTGGAGGTCGGATTGCGCAAGCGCCACTGGTCGAGATCCAGGCTGCCGAAGCTGCTCCCCCGGCGCGGCGCGCCGGAGCGGGGCGGCGTGCCAGTGCGGACAGTCGACTGTCCACCAATGGCGCGCACCCAATCGCGCTCAGTCCAGTTGTCGACGCGAATGATAGCAGCCGCCGCTCGAGCATAGGAGCGACAGTCGTGCACCTCATCGCGACCAGTGGACTCCCACTCCCAGTAGATGAAACCGTTGCGGCGGTGCGGCACCCGGCGGTGCGAGGTCAGCTGCTCGAAGTAGTCCTGCGGGTAGGCGGCCGGCCAGTGGCACAGCCCCAGCGGCGGCGACTCGCCGGGCTTCTGGATCGGGCGGACGCGCAGGAAGCCGTAAAGCTCCTGCGAGACGACATGGACGCCGACCGTCCACAGCTGCGCGCCACGGCGCAGCACGCCGGAGCGCGTCCTCACGTCGACGTAGGTCGGGTGGCCCGAGACGATCGTCGGCAGGCTGCCGCGCCCCTTGACCGCGACGACCGTGCCCGGCGCCTTGCCGCGGACGTAGTTGTAGATGCGGTTCGCGTCGTAGCCGGAGTCGACCGCCGCGAGGCGCACTGGCAGGGGCGCGCCGCCATCCGCGCGCCGGAACTTCCGGGCGAGCTGCTCGTCGAGCTGCTGCCAGGTGCGCGCGTCGGCCGTGTCGCCGTCGATGCGCACGTAGTCGAGCGACCAGCTCTCGAGGCGCCTCCCCCAGCCGACGAACTCGATCTCGATGCGGTCGCGCTGCACGTCGACGCCGGCCGTGATCACCCCCACGCCGAGCGGACAGGTGCCGATCTCGTAGGGCTCCTTGCGCGAGAAGAGGTTCTCCCACTCCGGCGCCTCGCCCTGCTCCTCCCACTCCTCGCCGAGCGTCTCGTTGATGAAGAGGCGCAGCTTCGCGGGGTTCTTGCCGTGGTCAGTCCCGAGCCACTGCGCCGCGATGTCCGCCCACGTGAACGTCCCCGGCGGCGAGTAGAGCGACGAGAGGTGGAAGCTGCGGCGCAGCTCGGAGAGGTGCGGCACCTGCGGACGCCAGACGCCGTTCTCCAGCATCCAGCCCTTCGCTCCTTCGTCGATGCGCCCGTGGCACTTCTCGCACTCGTACCACGCCTCGAGGTCGGGGGGCGTCCCCTTCCACTGCAGCCCGCGCCGTCCGGTCTTCTTGTCCTGGAAGATCAGCACCTGCTGCGCGGCGCACAGGGGGCAGGGCACGAGGAAGCGCGACTGGTCGCCGCGCAGGTAGAGGTCGCTGATCTCACAGGCGCCGGCCACGCCGGGCGTCGAGATGTAGAGGTGCTTGCGGTTGGGGAAGGTCCGGGTGAAGCGCTTCGCCAGCTCGACCGGGCTGCCGGTGCGGATCTCGGCCGGCGCCGCGGACACCTCGTCGAACATCACGTAGCGCCCGGAGCGCGAGCGGAACTTCGCCGGCGAGTTCGTGCCCGACATCATCAGGAAGCCGCCCGGGAACGACTTCAGCAGGATCGTGTTCGAGCCGTTGCGCGCGCGCTCGGGCGCGATGCGGCTCTTCACCTCCGGGCAGCCGTTCACCAGCGGCGTCCACTTCTGCTTCGACGCGTCGCGCGCGTCCTCGAGCGTCGGCATCAGCGCGAAGATGCCCGAGGGGTGGTTGGCGATCAGGAACAGCAGCCAGAGGTGCGCGGCGAGCGTCATCCCGAGCTGGCTGCCCTTCTTGATCACCACCTCCTGCACGCCCGAGTCGGGCGACAGCGCCTCGAGGATCTCGCGCACGTAGGGCGAGTGGCGAACGCGCCACGGGCCGCGCTTCGCGCTGAGTTCGCTGTCGAGACGGACGTGCCGCTCCGCCCAGTCGACGATGTCCCAGTGGCGCGGCGGCCGGATGTGCTCGGCCCAGATGCCGGCGACGAGTCGATGCGCGTCGTGGCGGTTCATGGCGCCGGCTCCGTCGGCGGGCGCGGCGCGCCGCGGCGCGCGCGAGGCTTGCGCGGCGCGCGGCCGCGCGCGGCCGGCGCGGTCGCCGCCGGCGACGGCGCGCGCGTGACCGCGGCCGGGCCCGCGGGCGCCTCCGCCTCCTCGTCCGTTTCGGCGTCCGCCTCCGCCTCCTGCGGCTCGGCGATCGTCAGCGCGAGCGCCGCGTCGGCCGACTGCTCGAACACCTCGCGCAGCTCGCGCTCGAGGATCATGCGCACGCGGGCGGGGTTCTTCTCGGCGGCGAGCTCGTCGCAGACGCGGCCTGGCAGCTCGAGGCCGGCGCCCTGCAGGTCGCGCGCGAAGCGGGCGACGGCGAGGCGCACCGCCTCGAGCGGCACGAGCTCGCCGCGCTCGCGCAGGTAGAGCAGCCGCTCGCGCCGCGTCTCCCACTTGATCTGCTCGAGCCGCCAGCCGTTCATGTCGGTCGGCGGCGGGCGACGCGCGCTGCCGTGGCTGGGATCCGTGGATGGCGGCAGCGCGGCCGCGACCACGCTCTCCCCCGGAGCATTCAGTTTTCCCGTCCTCGCCTGAGGGGGAGAAACCGGAAGCGCCGGCGCCGGCGCGCGCGGCCGCTGGAACGCCGGGTCCGTGTTCGCCGACCAGCGCGCATCCGCCTGCGCGACGTCGATCACCGTCGCGCGTCCGGTGCCGGTGACGGCGCCCTTCAGGCGGCCCGACCGGATCGCCTTCGCGACGGCGGCGTGCGTGCACGGGTCGAAGCCGGCGTCGCCGGCGGCCGCGCGCGCGCTGCGGTAGCGCGCGTACTCGCGGACCCCCATCCCGCCAGGCGACTCGCTCACGGCGGCGTCGCGGCGATCTCGCCCGGCCACTCGGCGAAGAGCCGCGCGCGCGCGGCGCGGAGGCGCGCGACGCCGGCGCGATCGTGGCACTCCGACCACGGGCTCGCGTCGAGCAGCCGCATGAACGTCGCCGCGTCGGCGAGGTCGGTGCGCACCACCGCCGCGGCGAGCCGGGTGCGGACGTGGATGACGGCGTAGCCGGGAGCGCTGACGAGCCGCCCCTGCGCATCCCAGCGCACGTGCCCGACGAGCGCGAGCTCGCCGCTCGCGGAGCGCGCGATCAGCGGCAGCTGCGTCGAGCCGCCGTTCGAGAGGCCGACCTCGACGGTGGCGATCGCGCCGCCACCGGCGAAGCGGAAGCCGCCGTCGGTCATCGCTCAGCGTCTCGCGCGAGGGCGGCCGACGACGGCGCGGGCGGGGTCACCGCCGGCTGCTGCTCGTCGTGTGGGGTCGGGTCGCCGGGTCCTGCCGTCCTTCCGCGCTGCGCGTTGCTGCTGATCCTAGCGGATGTGCTGACCGCTGTTCAGGACGGTCTACTTCTTCGAGCGGCGACGAACACTCCGCGGCGAGCGCTCAGCGAACTCGGAGAAGAGCATCCCAGCTTCGATCAGCTTGCCAACCGCATCCGAGAGGAGCTTGCGGGCAGGGGCATCAGCGCGAATGACGGGAACGGCGACCAACATCAGGTCGCGCGTGGCTCGTTCGATGATGTCGCGAACAGCATGCCTCACCGAGAGCGGGCCGCGGCGCATAGACACGATCAGCTTCGCGAGATCACCGGGATTCGATCCGACCCGGACAAAGCCTCCCGGGAAATTCGGGTTCGTGATGACCATCTTGGCGCGACGCTTACCGGCCATTTTTCTCTCCATCGATTTCGTTCGACCTTGGACGATCCCCACGGAAACTTGATCGGTCAAGACAGTTCGGCAACGTCATGCGCACGCGCATCCCCTCCACCCAGTCGACCTTCCCGCCCCACGACAGGCCGACGAAGACGCCGCACTCACAGCGGCAGTCGATCCAGCCAGCCCGGTTGCCACAGGTCGCCGTCGCGCGCTCGACGCGCGCCCATGCGTCCGGGTGACGGCATGGGGCGGCCGGGCGCGCGGCGGTCACTGCGTCAGCTCGGGCAGGATCAGCCGCTTCCCGCGCAGGAGCTCCGGCATCACGCGGGCGGCGGCGAGCGCGCACTCCTCCGGGGTCGCATTGGGCGGCGGCCGGAAGCGCTCGACGCAGAGCACCGTGAACCGGGCGAAGTCGGCGAGGCGGCGCTCCTCGATCGCGCGCAGGCGGAGGTTGATCGTCACGTCATCCACGACTCGCGCTCCAATCGCTCGTCGAGCACCTCGTCGAGCGTCTTGCGACCTTCGTCGATCCGGCTGCGCGAGCGATCCGCGACCACCTCGCCGCGGCCGCGCAGAAACACCTCGCGGTGGCGCGCGCACGGCGTCCAGTGGGTGAACGGGTTGAGCGCACCCCGGTGGCGCAGCTTGCATCCGCAAGGGAGCATCGAGGTCGCCGCGACGCCGCGCAGCGGGCCGCCGAGCGGCAGTCGGATTCGCGGCAGCTCCCCGACGTGCTTCTCGCACGGCGTGAACCACGCGAGCTGGCGCCGGAAGCAGTGGCCGACCTCGCAGCCGCAGACCTGGTCGTGGAAGACCTCGAGGCGTCCGCTGACGTGCAGGGCGGACTGGTGGTGGTGCGTCACGCCTTCACCTTGGCGCCAGCTCGAGTTCCCGCGAAGAACGCACCGAGTCGCCTCCCGAGCTCACACTTGCCGCAGAGCCAGCCGAGGTCGGGATGCCGGTGGACGAGCCGGTAAGGACCGTGTCCGCGCAGCAGGCGACACGAGCAGTTGTTGCACCGGTAGCGGGTTGCGCTCACGCTCCCACCTCCTCGCAGGTCGGCATGAACGACAGGTCGAGCGAGCAGTAGCCGAAGCCGATCGAGAGCTGGAAGCAGAGGCGTCCGTGCGCGCGCACGTCCGGCAGCCCGATCTCGCGCAGGCTGAAGTTCGTCGTCAGCTCGTCGACCACCGCGCGCGGCGGCGACGGATGGTCGCTCCACGGCACGCAGATCAGGTCGAAGTCGCGCGCGAGGCTGCCGTGGATCGCGAGCGCGTAGCCGTGCTTGCGGGTCACCTCGGCGAGCGCCGGGTAGAGGGCGCAGTAGTGCGGGGCGTAGTTCGGGGGCTTCACCGCTGCCGCCTCCGCGCGAGCTTCTGCGCCGCGCGCCGCCGCTTCACCTCGCGCCGCTCCTCGCGGCTCCGGGGCCGCTCGCGGTGACGCGTCCGCGCGAACCCGACCGCGCTGCGCACCGTCTCGGGCGTCGCGACGCACGCGGCGACGGCCATCGCCGCCATCAGCGCCGTCGGGCCGACCGCCGACGCCTTGCGCACCCCGATTCGCTCCGGCTCGTCTTCACGCATGCCCCACCTCCCCCGTCTCCGCGGCCGCGACCACGGGCACCGCGCCCGCCGCCGCCTCGCCGCCCTCCTGCCGCAGCGCTCTCCTCCGCTCCGCCGCCGCGAGCCGCGCCGCGTCGCACCGCGCCGCCGCCTCCCGCTGCGCCTGCTCCTGCTCGGCGATCAGCTCGGCCGTGAGGCGATGCCACACCCGCCGCGCCTCGCCGCCCGCCGCGTCGACGAACTCCAAGACCTCGCAGACTTCGCCGCCAGCGCCCGGCGCGCGGCGCAGGTAGCCGCCGTGCGCGCCGATCTGCGGCCCGAAGTCCCCGTGCCGCGAGTGCGCCCGCCCCCGCGGCGCGAGCGGCCGGCAGCCCTCCGGTACCCGCTGCGCCGGCCAGCTCGCCGCCGGCGGCGCGACCGGGGCGTGCCGCGCCGCGCGCTCCTGGAGATTGCGACCCTGCGCCCGCTCGAGCTGCCGCAGCAGCCACGCCGGCCGCATCCGCGGCGTGACGCCGACCTCCGCCGGATTGGCTCCCTCGAAGGCGTACGCCTGCCGCAGCGCCTGCAGCACGTCGAGCCGGGGGAACGCCTGCCGCCACTCCCGGATCAGCTCCGGCCACTTCGCGACGAACCGCGCCTGCGACTTGCGCAGCGGATTGGCGACCGCCTCCGGGGAGTGCCAGCGCACGAACTCGGCGAGCTCGGGTGGCAGCGGCGCGGAGCGCGAAGCCGGGCGAGCGTCCGGATCGGCCGGCGGTCCGGCTGCGCAGCGGCCTGCCGCGGAGCGCGCTGCGCCAGCTGGCGCCGGGTCGCCGGCGACAGCCGACGAGCCCGGCGCAAGACAACCGAGCGAAGCGAGGGCGTCAGCGGATCCGGAGCCTGACTCCGGATCCGGTTCTGCTCTACCCTGCACTGCTACTGCTAGGGCGGATTCCTCGTCCCTCCGTTGGCTTCCGTCGGAATCCGTGGATTCCAGTGGATTCCGTGGAAGTGGATCATCGTCCCCCGGGGACTGTTCGGATTTCTTGCCACGATGTCGGACGGAGTCCTTCTTCCGCTTCTCGACGACGTAGCGCTCCGATTGCTCGACCATCGCGACTACGAGGCGGATCTCGTCGCCTTCGACGCTCGCGCGCACCGCGCCGAGCGCGGTGAGCTTCCCGAGCCCGCGCTCGAACAGCGACGTCGTGCAGCGCAGCAGCGCGAGGAGCCGCGCCCGTGGCATCCGCAGCGCCCCACCCTGACCGTGCAGCTGCACGAACGTGGCGAGCCGGGCGTAGAGCCCCTCCTCGACGAGGTCGAGGCACGCCTCGGTCGCGGTCCACTGCGCGCTCTGCCACGCGAACCAGTTGATCTTGCCGGCCATCGGTCACAGCCTCCCCGCCGTCTCCGCTCGCACCAACGAGCTCCGCAGCCACCGCTCGATCTCGCGCGCGTGGCTGCTGCAGAACCAGAAGCCATCGATCTCGACGAGGCAGTGGCGGGTGCGAAGTGGTGAGCCGGGTTGCGTTCGCCACTTCCAGTCCTTCACGCCGCAGCGCTTCGCCTCGTCGACCTCGCGCAGCGCACCGTCAGCCGCCGCTTCCCGCCGCGTCCGAAGCACCTGGCTCACCGCCGCGCAGCCCGCGGCGCGGTCGCCAGGCCGCGCGTCGACGTGCACGAACCGCAGCTCGATCGCCAGACGGCGGGTCAGCGGGCGCATGCAGGACCTCCGGCGGCGGCGCGGCCGCCTTGATGAGCGCGCCGACTTGGTCCGCGCGGCGCTGAGGTCGTAGCTCGCCGCGAAGTCGCCGAACTGCGCGCGCAGCAGCTCGTGCGGCTCGAGCATCCGCAGGCCGATGTCGGCGATGGCGAAGCGCCGGCCGTCGTAGCGCACGACCCACGGCCCCGGGATCCCGTGCTCCTCAAGGAACGCCGTGACCAGCGCGAAGCGGTCCTTCGTCGTCGCCGTGCGCAGCGGCTCGGTGAGCGGCTGCCCGGTGCCCGTCCCGTCGTAGGAGATGAGGCTCGCCGCGACGAGCGAATGGTGGTCGCGCGACGTCACCACGCCGAGCGGGTGCGCGAGCTCGCGCCCGACCTCGCCGCCGTAGTGATGCGCCATGTACGCCGCGACGAGCGCGTGCCGACCGCCGCACGAGACGACCGTGCCGAGCGGCTTGTCGAGGCCGGGCACGCGCGGCGCCTGCCCGTCGCGCTCGCCCTGGCCGGTCTGGATCAGCGTCGGCGCGACGAGGAGGTTGCGGTTGCCACCGGTGACCGTCGGCATCGGCTGGTCGGCCGGCCGCGGGACGTTGTTCGCCATGTTCGGGGCGACGAGCGGCGCGCTGAACTTGTGAGTGCCGCTCACAAGTTCGACGACGAACGGCTCCGCCACCCCCAGCACGAAGCGCCGGATCCCCTCGGCGACGCGGCGCAGCGTCGCCGGTGCCAGCGGCCGCTCGCGCTCGAAGATAGAGCGGCACGGCAGCGACCAGTCGATGCACTCCGCGGCCGTCCGCAGCGGAGTGAGTCCTCCGCCGTGCGTCGCGCGCGGCCAGACGATCGGCGCGCCGTCGCGGCGCGCGACGAGGAAGAGTCGGCGCCGGCGGGTCGGGGTGCCGTAGAGGCTCGCGTCGAGGACGCGGTGCTCGAGCGCGTAGCCGGGCGACCGCAGCGCTGCCGTCCATTCGGCGAACGTCTCGCCGGCGCGCGCGCGATCAGGCCGGCCGTCCTCCCTCAGCGGCCCCCACGTCGCGAACTCCTGCACGTTCTCGAGGGCGATCACCTGCGGTTGCACGCGCTTCGCCCACTCGACGACCACCCACGCGAGCGAGCGCACGCGCGGCGACTTCGGGGCGGTGCCGCGCGCTCGCGAGAAGTGCGTGCAGTCGGGGGAGGCCCACAGGAGCTCGACCGGCTGCCCGCCGGTCGCCGCGATCGGATCGACCTCCCACACGTCGGACGCGAGGTGGCGCGTGTGCGGGTGGTTCGCGGCATGCACGGCGATCGCGACCGGGTCGTGGTTGACGGCGATGTCGACGGGACGGCCGAGCGCCGCCTCGATACCTACGGAGGCGCCGCCCGCGCCGGCGAAGAGGTCGACGACGAGGCCGTTCATGCGGGACCGCCGACCACCGGACGCGCCGATTCGACGACTGCCGATTCAGCGGCAGGGCAGAGACACGCCTTGCCCATCGCCTTACACGATGAACATCTGCGCCAGATCGTCCCTGAGTCAGCCGTCCATCCGGCCCATTCGCGACCGTCTCCGCCGCACGCGTGACACTTCCCGGTCTCGCGCTCGAAGCGGACCTTCTCCGCCTCGATCTCCGCTTCGGTCACGTACGCGACTCCGAGCGGCGGACCGAAGAAGATCCGCTGCCCCTTCCGCGGCCCCCTCGTCGCAATCCTGAAGCGGTAGACCTCGAGCTTCGTCGTATCGGTGCCTCGGATGAACCCCCACCGGCAGAAGTCGACGTCTTCGGGAAGCGTCCCGAGCTTGCGTCGAGCGACCGTCTCAGCGTGGTTGATGACACTCACGGAGATGCTCCACTCGCGGCGTACGTCCGCGTCGTTGCGTCGATCGCCTCGCACATCGCGACGATCGTCGCCGCCGATTGGACCAGCTCGAAGCGCCCGCGCTGCAGGTAGGCGATTGCCTCCGCCGGCGACTTCGCCTTCCACTTCGCGTCGTTCAGCTCCTTCGCGGCCTCTCCAAGTTCCTCGATCAGGAACATGAACGCCTCGGAGCGCGGCAGTTCGGGGCTCGCGGCCGTGTTCGGGCCGTGGAGGCGTTCCTGCCTTCCGCGCTCGGCGGCGACGGCGTCGAGGACCGCGGCGAGGTGCTTGTCGTAGGTGCTCATGCCGTTGCTCTCGCCCCTGCCCGGCGCTGCGCCGTCTGCTCGACGAGCGTCTTCCAATGCAGCGGCTGGAACTCCTCCCTGTGCCGGGAGATCGCCTGCTCGATCGTCGGATGGCGATGCGAGATTTCGCCGACAACTCCGTCGCGAGGGGTAAGCAGGAGTCTCAGGTAGCGGGCGCAGCAGCCGCTGATCTCGACTCGAATGCAGCGGTCATGCGCGAGCAGGACGAGCCGCGTGAGGCTGTCGCAGTCAAACGTCGACGCTGAAATGCCGAGCACGATCTCCACGCACCACTCGTCCCACCGAGCCCTCGCCAGTGCGCTTTCGCGAATGTGGTAGATGCCGCGCTGCCAGTCGCCGAGCAGGTCCGCAGCGGCCATCGCGAACTGGCTGAGCGGCTTCCTCTTGCCGCTCTCCACGTCTCGCCTGAAGAACGACTTGAGCCAGTTGGCCCCCTCGTAGATGCAGTTCATGGAATCTCGATCTCCTGCCCGACGGCGAGGCGCCGCGGGTCGCTGATGCCGTTGCGCTCCGCGAGCTCGCGCCAGCGCGCGCCATCGCCGAGCTCGTCCGCGGCGATCGACCAGAGCGACTCGCCGGCGACGACGACGTGGATGGTCGGCGCAATGGCCGAACACCGCGCCGCATCCTCCTGCCGTCGCCACTCGTTCCTGAAGCCGAGGTAGATGGCGCCGCAGAGCAACGCGCACGTGACCGCTGGCCACAGCGCGCCGTTTTTGGTTCGGATCACGATTTCGTCTCCTGGCTGCAACTCACCGACCGGGATCGGGTCGCCGTCCTTCAGCGAGAAGCGCGTCACGGAGCGCCCCGACCACCGGACGGCGCTGCGCCGAACAGCGCGCCCTGCCCCTTCGGCTGCGGCCGCTCGACGCGGTACTCGTAGAGCCCGGCACCGACGTGCCGCTTCTCGACGACGAACGCGCCGAAGCGCTCCTTGCGCAGGTGCCGCAGCTGCGCGCTCACCGATGGCTGCGGCGCGCCGGTCGCGGCGGCGATCGCCTCGAGCGTGCGCCACGCCCCATCGAGCATCAGGTCACGGATCCGCTCGAGCTGCGCGCTGAGCCGCGCGCCGTCGCGGTCCTGCTGGAAGTCAGCTCCGTCGAAGCGACGGGAGTCCGCGAGCTGGTCGATCGCGTTCATGGCAACGCCCACCGTCCCGGATCGCGGCCGCGCATCACTGCCGCGCCTCCGGATCGACGCCACGAATGCGTCCGCGCTCGTCGACGTAGGCGACGACCTTCTCGGTGCCGAGTTCGCGCGTCGTCACCTTCGCGACGACACGCGCATCCGGGAGCTGCCCGCCGCGGTCCCTTCGCTCGCCGCGCGCCAGCAGTCGTGCGATCAGAGCGACACGTCTCAGCGCGGCAGCGGCGGCGTAGCCGTCGTGCTTTGCCTTGAAGGACGCGCGCATCGGCTCGATCTCAATCGAGTAGTGGTTCATCGTCGGCCCCTCCCCACCAAGCCGGGCGCGCGCTCCGCTTCACGCGCCCGGCCTCGCCTCGAATGACTCAGCCCTCAGCCGCCGTCGACGGCGCGGACGCACCGCGCCGCGCCTCCGGCACGACCGCGACGATCTCGGCGCCGACCACCCAGTCCTCGATCTCGTCGGGATCGGTGCCAGACGACTCGACGACGAGCTCACCACCGGCGGGGTTCTTCATCACGAAGGACCACTCCTCGTCATCGCCGCAGAGGTCAGTGATGACTTGCTCCACCGCCTCGCGGATGACGGCGAGCCCGTTGCAGTTGCCGCCGATCACCTTCTCGACGACGAGCTCGTGGTCCCAGTGGCGCAGCGTGATGCGCACCGTCCGCTTCGCGAAGCGGACGTTCGGGTCGTTGTTTGCGATCATGGTCACGGCGCGACCGCCAGCGTCGAGTCGGCGCGGCAGCGATGCCCGTCGCCGACGGTCGAGTCGACGAGCTGCTGGTCGGCGAGCAGATCCGAGCGCGACGCGAAGTCGCGCTTCACAGTGCCATCCGACTGCGGCGTCTCGCTCACGACGCCGAAGTTCGCGTGCTTCAGCGCCTGCCCGCTGCTGAGCAGCGACTCGACTACGGCCCGCGCGGAGATCGACGCACCGGCGTCGTCCTGCGCGCCTTCAATCTGGATCACCCACTTCGGCATGTCCGTTCACTCCCTCGTGTGTGTGGCGACCGCCGGCCGGCGGCCGCGTGGTTCGTCAGGTGGCGGCGTTCGCGGACTCGCCGGGCGCGGCCGCGACCGCGGCGGCCGCCTTCGCCTCGTCGCGCACGAGCCGGAAGAACTCCGGGGTCGCCGGGTCAGGAATCACGTCCGGCATGCGCTTGAGCGCGGCGGCTATGAGCAGACGGATCCGGCCGACCTTCGGGTGGCCGGCGGCGACGACGGCGTCGGTGATCGCACCGACCGTCATCAGCCCGCTGTCGCGCTGCAGCACGTCGCGAATGGCCGAACACAGGTCGGGCGCGCCGCTCACCGGCCCATCTGCGTCCTCCGTCGGCGCAGTGGCGTCCTTCGCGGACTTCACGCCGCGCCGCGAGTCCTGCTTCGCCTTCTCCTCGGCGCGCGCGAGCGCCGGCGGCGTCGGCAGCGCCTCCCCAGCCTGCGCGATCAGCTCGCCGAGGTCGGCGCCGACGAGCTCCGCGAGCCAGCCGATCCGCGCGAGCGCGTGCAGGTCGCGGCAGTGCTCGCCCATCGCGACCGCGTCAGCGAGCGTCAGGCGCAGCGACGCCCACAGGCCGCTGAGATCGGCGCCGTCGAACCAGCCGGCGAACTCCTTCGGCCGGGCGTCCTTCGGGATCCTGAACGCGTCGAATCGGCAGTCACGCGCAAGCAGCCCTTCGACCGCGGCGCGCTGCAGCACGTGGACGAAGAAGAGCGGCGAGTCGGGGCTGTTGAGGGCGGCGTGCCGGCTCAGGACCTCGGGCACGTGCAGGAACGACCACTCGCTTCCCTCGATCTCCTCGCCGAGCTTCGCCGCGACCCACTGCGCCCGCTTCGCCTCGAGCGCGGCGCGCTTCTGCGCGAGCACCGCGCCCGCGTCCGGCTTCGGCGCGGCGCCGCGCGAGCCGCTCGCCGCCGGCGGCGCGGCGGTCGGCCGCGGGCAGACGAAGACGACCTCACCCGCCTTCTTCCCGTTGAGCACGAGCGCGGGCACGCCGGTGCTGCGCCGCGCGCTCTCGACCTCGTACCCCCAGTAGACGCGCACGCCTTCGGGCAGGTGGCGCTGGTCGACCGGCGGCGGCGGCCGCGCCGAGGCGGCCTTCGGCGCCGGGAAGCTCTGCAACAGGATCAGCCGCTCGCCGTGCTCGCGCTTCGCCTCGGCGATCTGGCGCGCGAGGTGCGCCTGGTGCTTGCCGTGCCAGCAGCGCTCATCGAGGCACAGCCCCTGCTCGAGGTCGGCCGGGTCAGCGTGCTCCGGCCCGAAGAGGTTGCGAGCCGCGCAGGACGAGCGCGGGCAGCTGCTGCAGGCGCCGACGGCGGGGACGAGCTGCGCGTCGGCGAGCGGCCACGGCGCGAGCCGCAGCGGGCGCGCGTGGTCGCGCACGATGCGCTGCAGGTCTTCGAGCGAGCGCGCGTCCTCGAGCGCCCAGCGCGCCTGGTTGCCGTTCTCATCGGCAGCGAGCGCCGCCTGCGTCTGCGGCGAAAGCAGCGCGAACTCCGCCAGCCACTTCGGCGGCCACGTCGCAAACGGCTCCTCGCCCTTGCGGATCGCCTCGACGACGACCGGAGCGAGGTTGGCGATGCGTGCGCGCTTCGCCACCCACTGCGAGCCGTGGCCGAGCAGGGCGCCGACCGACTCGTGCGTCGCGCCGGCCTCGCTCAGCAGGCCGACGACGAGCTCGACCTCCTCGAGCACGGTGAAGTCGTGTCGCTGGCCGTTCTCGACCAGCATGAGCGCGCCGTCGGCGGCGTCGCCGGCGTAGATCTTCGCCGGAATACTCTCCCAGCCGAGCGACGCACACGCCACAAGGCGGCGCTCTCCAGCGATCAGCTGGAAACCGTCGGCGAGCTGACGCACCACGATCATCTGGATAAGTCCGACCGACGCGATCGATGCCGCAAGATCGCGGTCGACCTCTCCGCGCCCCTTCGGGTTGAGGGGGTTGCGGCGCACCATGTGGATCGGGATCTCACGCACTTCGATCACGGGCGGGCTCCTTCGCTGGGGCAGGGGTCGACGTCGAGGACGTGACGGATCGCGACGCGGACGGCCGCGTCGGTGGCGACGGTGATGCCGAGCGGTTCGGCGGCGGAGGTGACCTCGAGCGCGAGCTCGGCCTCGCTGTCCGCCAGCAGCTCGGCGAGGATGCGGTCGCGGTCGGGGTGGTCGTTGCCGGCGAGCAGGCCGGCGAGGACCGCGGCGCTCGTGAGATCGGCGCCGTCGACGCTGGCCGGCAGCTGCTCGAGCGTCGCGGTCAGACGCCGGAGCTGGTCGGCGGCCTCCCGCTTCGGCCGCGCGGTCGGATCGACCGCGTAACGGCGGCCGCGGTGCTGCACCTCGCGCCGACCATGGAGCTCGGCGTAGCGCTGATTGAAGCGCGCGTGCAGGTGGTAGAGGCCGAACCGCGCGACCATCAGCGCACCCTCGAGCGGCAGCGGTGGCGACGCCCGCATCCGCCGGATCCGCGCGAGCTCCGTGTCGAGCAACGCGATCGCCGCGAGCAGGCGGTCGCAGAGGTCGGGGAGGTGTGGCATCGGTCACCAGGAGGGAGCCCGGCGCGGCGGCGCCGGGCGGACGTGCATGCGGAAGTGAATGCCGGCCGCCGCCGGCCCGAGATCAGGGGGACGCAACGGCTCCGGCTGCCTCGCGCTCGCGCGCTGCGGCGAGGTGGCGACGGATGCGCGCGAGCTCGAGGTCGCGGACGAGGTCGACGACCGGCCGGCCGAGCGCGACCTCGGCGCGCAGCTCGAACTGCCGCGCCAGCAGCCACGAGGCCGTCGCGCGCGCCGCGCGCTCGTCGGCGCACGCCTCGACGTCGACGAGCCAGCCGATGCGGTCACGCGTCTCGCGGCGCCGCGCAGCGCGCGCGCCGGCGGCGAAGCCGATGGCGGACGCGACGATCGCGACCACCACCGCGCAGAGCGCGGCCGCGCCGGCGCCGAGCGTGGCGAGATCCTGCGGCGAGGTCATGCCGCACCGCCTTCGCCGGTGACCGGCGCGGGCTTCCGCTTGCGCCCGAGGATCGAGTCCCGAGCGGCGCGCAGGCGCTGGCGGAACCTCGACCAGCCGTCGTTCGCGAGGTAGTCCTTCGCGATGTCTCGCGGATCACCTTGGAAGCAGCCATCTCCGTCGTCGGGCCCGGTAGCCAGCATTCGGGCGACGCACCGGATGCACTGGCGCACCGTCCCGATCTCGCCTTCATGGGCGATCGACATGCGCTCGTGCTTCCGTCCCTTCGGGATCGGCTTCGAGCAGATGTCGCAGCGATGCTCGACGCGACCGACGACGATCTTCGAGGAGAGGATCGTGCCGTAGCACATCACGCACCCCCTTCCTCGGCAGGCGCGGCGGCAGCGACCGGCTCCGCCGCCGACAGGAGCCGCGGATGCGCCTCCTCGCCGCCCTCGCGCACGACCTGCGCCATGAACGCTTCGCCGCCAGCCCACGTGAAGCGCAGCGGTCGCTCCGGGTCCTGCGGCACCTCGAGCGAGACGGTCGCGCCGGCGCCGTTCTCGGCGGCGATCGCCAACGCGCGCGCCAGCTTCAGCAGCACCTTCGCGTCGAGCGTGCAGGTCGCGGCGAGCCCGCTCTCCGGCGTCGCGAGCGCCGCGACCGCGGCGGACGACGCCGGCTCCTCGGTCACCTGGCCGTCCATCACCCGCGAGCTGTCGGTCCACACGAACTCGACGGAGTGGTCGACCCGCACCGCGAGCTCGTCGCAGTCGCCGCCGACCTTCTTCGCGCGGGAGAGGCCGGCGCCGGTGACGAGCAGATCCCGCCGCGCCGCCTGCAGCGGGCGCAGCCGCAGACAGGTCCGGTCGCCGAACGCCTCGGCCATGCCGCCGAGCCGCACCGTCGGGACGCCCTTGCCGGAGCCGCCCTTCTTCGGCGCGATCACACACAGCGCCGCGACCTGTCGGAAGCTGAGTAGCAGTGCGCGGGTGCTCATCGGGCAGGCTCCGTCGTGGAAGGACGCGTCACGTACTCGCCGGAGATCGCCGCGAGGCGTTCGCGCTCAGAATCGAGCCACGCGTCCATGTGGATCGTGCAGATGTGCGGACCGTCGCCGGCGAGCACGAGGTCGGTGCGGCCGCAGCGGGCGGCGTCGGCGAACCGCCAGTCGCAACCTCGGTCGGGAGTGGCGCTCATTTCAGGTTGGCCGCTCATTGCGGAGCCCTCTGCGCGAACGTCGTCCGGGCGGCGAGCGCATCGACTTCGTCAGCAATCTCGCCAAGGCGCTTTGCCAGGAAGCGCAGCAGGAAAGCGGACGAGGCGAACTCGATCGGCCCCTCAGTCGTGCGCAGCGTGATCTCCGAGGACAACAGCGGCTTGCCGTCGTGAGACTCGCGAACGAAACTTGCTCCGCACACGTCGCCGAAGAAGTGCTTCATCGCTGCGCCCTCCGCAGCGCGCGCAGCTGCAGCTCGACGCGCGCGATCGCGGCGCGCTTCAGCCAGTCGAGCGCGAGATCGTCGAGTCCGACCGCGATGGCGAGATCGGCGTTCTCCTCGAGGTCCGCGAGCTCGCGCTTGAGGTCGTCAGTGCGCTCGCAGTAGGGCAGCAGGAGTGTGCTCACGACCGCGCCCCAATCGGCCGCCCACGTCTGGCCTGCGCACGAAGTGAGGCGGCGGCGACCCTGCGGTCGAGCCCCTGCACACGCTCAAGCAGCAGGTCGCGGCAACGGCGCGCCGCGTCGGCTCCGGCGGAGTCACCGGCTGCTTCACAGCGCCGCGCGACCTCGTCGCAGTCGGCCGCAGCGTTTTGCGTCGCATCGCGCGCCGCGACGGCGTCCGACCAGAAGCTCACAGCAGCACGCACGCGAGCATGGTCGCGCCGATCAGGACGCCGGCGGCGAGCGTCGACAGCCACGAGTTCGACCGCATGACCGACTCCACGGGCGCCGGGTTTCGGCGCAAGGCGGGCGCGGCCTGGCGGGGCCGCGACCCGGAACACACAGACGCGCTGCGCAGCGCGAGCCCGGCCGCCACCGGGCGCGGCGCGGACGGCTCCTCCCCAGGGACCGCCGCGCTGGACGTGCGAATCGAGACTCAGCCGGTGGCGGCGAGCGCGGCGCGCGGCGGCCGGCCGCGCGGCTTGCGCGGCTTCGCCATCCACGCCTCGAGGGCGGCGCGCGCGATGATCCGGACCGCACCGACCTTGGACGGCTCGGTGACGAGCGCGCCGTCGCGGATCGCGTTGCGGATCATCGTTTCAGAGACGCCCGCATGGTGCGCGGCGTCGGGCACGGTGAAGGCGATTGGCGTGGCGCTCGTGCGCCGCGATCCGCTGCTGCCCGCCATGCTCCACTCCCCTGCTTAGCGCGCGCGTGGCCTGCCGCGCCGCCGCCTTTTCAGTCACGGGGGTTGTGGGAAGTTATCAGCAGCGTCTAACATGCCTTATCCGCTGCTGATAACTTTTTCCCCCGGGGGAACTGCTCGTTTCGGGGGGTCCCCAACCCGACGCCCCGACTATCGACCGCGGCGCGCGCCTTGTCAAATAAAAATCCGCCTGCACAATTACCGGACAACGCGCGAACGACTTTGCCTCGTCGCGAGCGCGTACGGCGGTTGGGGTCCGGGGGATCATCAGTGCAGCTCACCAGCGAGATCGAGCGCTATCTGGACGCGCTCCGCGCACGGGCGCAGGCGAAGCGAACGCTCTACTGCTACGGCATCGACCTCGACGACTTCGGGCGGTTCATGGCGGCGCGCGGCCGCGCGGCGCTGGCCGCGATCACGCTCGACGACCTGCACGCCTACGCGCTCTACCGCCAGAACGGCGTTGGCGGGTTCGACAGCGCCATCACACTGATTCGCCGGCTCACCGTCGTCCGCGGGCTCTTCCGCTTCCACCAGCGCGCCGGGACCATCGACCGCAACCCCGCGCTCGACATCCAGATGCCGCGCAAGCCACGGCACCTGCCGCAGTGCTTCACGGTCGAGGAGGTCGAGCGGCTGCTCACGTCGATGCCGCGAGAGTCGTTCGTCGACCACCGCGACGTCGCCCTCTTCGAGCTGTTGTACGCGACGGGCATGCGGATCTCGGAGGCGCTCGGCCTCGATGTCGACGACGTGCGAGCGGGCGCGCTGGTCCGCGTCAGGGGCAAGGGCGACAAGGACCGCGACCTGCCGATCTCACAGCGCGCGCGCGACGCGATCGACGGCTGGCGCGCGCGGCGGACGGTCGCGCTGAAGCTCATCGGCCGCGGGTCGTGCAAGGCGCTCTTCGTGAACGAGCGCGGCGAGCGGCTGTCGCAGTCGTCCTGTCGTGCTGGGATGCGCCGCGCGCTCTGCCGCGTCGGCCTCGAGGGACGCGGCAGCCTGCACACGCTGCGGCACTCCTACGCGACCCACCTGCTCACCGGCGGCGCCGACCTGCGCGTCGTGCAGACGCTGCTCGGCCACGCGAGCATCGTGACGACCGAGGTCTACACGCACGTCGCGCCCGAGCGCGTCGTCGAGGTCTACGAGGCGGCGCACCCGACGGCCCGCCGGCTGCCGCGGCGGGCGGAGCTGGTGCCGGTCTCCCGGTGGCAGGTGCTACCGGGGGCGTGAGTGACGCGCCGGCGCGGCGCCAGCTCGCGATCCGTGGTTCTTCTGCGCCCTGCGTCCCGACCTCGGGATGTGACAGGCCCGATAACAGCCGGCCGGTGCGCCAACGGTCCACTTCTGGTGATTCTTTGGTGATCCTTCGGAGCAAGGCATGGCAGACCGATCCGGTGAGCCGAGCGATTGGTAACCACCTCGGGTGGAAACCCCGTTTTCGCCCCTGTCACTAGAGACTTTCTGCGGCGCGCGGCACC
>WBZU01000345.1_pt1 | contig 42134 bp, 39 predicted proteins | sample 5204311 | NCBI WGS metagenome assembly WBZU01 (sample SAMN12344359, study PRJNA552823) | activated sludge metagenome | biome: Activated sludge suspended growth; feature: Nitrification reactor; material: Wastewater; isolation source: activated sludge from nitrification reactor of wastewater...
GCGCCAATCCCCAGTTCGACGCCGAGAAGGCGATCATGGAGCTCGGCGTCGGCGAGGCGCTGATTTCCTTCCTCGACGAGAAGGGCACGCCGCAAGTGGTCGAACGCGCCTTCGTGCTGGCGCCCGGTTCGCGCATCGGCCCGCTGACGCCGGAAGAGCGCACCGCCGCCATTCAGGGCTCGACGATCTACGGCCATTACGAGCAGGGCGTCGACCGCGAGTCGGCCTATGAGAAGCTCAAGGGCAACGGGAACAATGGGAGCAACGGCAGCGCGAAAGTCAGTAGCGGCGGCACGCCGGCGGCAGCGCCGGACGAGGAATCCTCCGGCGGCATGTTCGGCGGCCTGGGCAGCGCGCTCGACGGCATTCTCGGCGGCAGCACCGGTCCGCGCGGCGGCCACCATCCGGGCATCATCGAATCGGCGGCGAAAAGCGCGGCGCGCGCCATGGGCTCGCAGGTCGGCCGCGAGATCATCCGCGGCGTGCTCGGTTCCATTCTCGGCGGGCGCAAGCGCTGAACACCGGCGTCTGGCTGGCGGTTTTCGCCGCCTTAGGCTTTTCCGCCAAGGCGATCTTCGTCAAGCTGGCGTATGCCGCCGCGCCGGTCGAGGCGGTGACGCTGCTGGCCCTGCGCATGGCGTTTTCATTGCCGGTGTTCCTCTGGATCGGCCTGCGCGAATCGCGCAACGCGCCGCCATTGACGCGTTCCGACTGGGCCGCAACCGTCGTGCTCGGCCTGCTCGGCTACTACGGCGCCAGCATCCTCGACTTCCTCGGCCTGCAGTACATCACCGCCGGCCTCGAGCGGCTGATCCTGTTCACTTATCCCACCCTGACGCTGCTGTTCGGCGCCATGCTGTATCGCCAGCCCATCACCCGCCGCGAATGGGCGGCGGTGGCGCTGTGCTATCTCGGTGTCGCCGCCGCGTTCGCCCACGATCTCGACATGTCGGCGAAAACCTCGGCGGTGTGGATCGGCGCCAGCCTGGTCTTCGTTTCCTCGATTTGTTACGCCCTTTACCTTACGGGCAGCGGCGCGATGCTGGCGCGAACAGGCGTTGCGCGATTTACCGCCCTGGCGATGCTGGTGTCGACCGCGGCGACGCTCGCGCATTTCGCCGCCACCCAGCCGCTGTCGGCGCTGATCCAGCCGCCGCCGGTTTACCTCTATGCGCTGGCGATGGCCTTGCTCTCCACCGTCATCCCGGTCTTTGCCCAGTCGGCGGCGATCCGCCGCATCGGCAGCGGCCGCGCGGCGCTAATCGGCACCGTCGGGCCGCTGATGACCATTGTGCTCGGCTGGTGGCTGCTGGGCGAAGCGATCTCGGCCTGGCAGCTTGCCGGCGCCGCGCTGGTCGTCGCCGGCGTGGTGATCGTCAGCCGCGGCAAGGCGTGAGCGGAGCAGCGCGTCCAGGCTCAATCGGCCCGGCCCCATCAATATCAGCGGCAAGAGCATGCCGAGAAAGAGCGCAGGCAGCTTGAAGTTGCCGTGACCCTGGTCGGTGAACACGTAGCCCAGCATGAGGTCGCCGAGCGTCGACCACGAGTCCGGCCAATGCACGCTGGTGATGGCGACGACGGTCAGGATGAACAAAGAGGCCGCGAAGAAACGCGTACCGAGGCCGACGACGAGCGCGACCGCGCCGACCAGTTCGAACCAGGTCGACAACTGCCAGCTGAAGTCGACCGGCACGACATTGAACGGGAAGGGGAACTTGTCGGCGATCTCGGCAAACCAATTTTCGCCGCGGAACTTCTCCAGACCCGACTCGAAAAAGTCCCAGCCGAGCAGCAGCCGCAGGCTCAGGAGGCCTAGCCAGAGTCCGACCGTGTCGAGTCGTTCGAGATTTCTGGCGATGAAGGTTCTCATATGCGTATTCCGGAAATGGCGCCCTGGTGGCGCAGGCCATCAAGAATGGCAGGGCCATGGTGGCGTACCGCCGCGGCTGACTTTTCATCGAGTTCGCCAGCGAACCGCTCGATGGCTAGCGCCCCTGAGATATCCGATTCCACGAGGCGCGCCACCAGCTGCGCCGTCGTGGCGTTTGCCTCGACGAAGCGAACCTCGTCGTCCCGGTCGCGGAACACCAGCAGATGCGTCGCGGCGGGCTTGCGGGGTCGCCAGCCGGGGCCGATGCGATGCACGGGCCAGTCGTAGGCGAGGTTCAGCAGCGTCGGATTGACGAGCGGCCGGCCTTGCATGAGGTCGCCGTCCACGTCGTGCGACGGACAGGATGCCGCGCTTGTTCCCACCGCCAGTTCCACCCATTCGTAGTGCGCGAGTTCGCGGAACCAGGCCGGCAGCGGCTGCCGGGCTGATTCCAGGTAGTGCAGGAACTCGTGCGGGATCTCGCGGAAGATGGGGGTGTGACTGCGCCAGTCGCGGAAGAAGGCGCGGTTGAGATGCCGCCAGCGCGCACCGCCGATCAGTTCGCGGCAGAGCGGGAAGCAGGTGTCCAGAAAGCCGGTGATATTGTTGAACAGCAGCGCCTCGTAGACCGCCATGCGTCGTGCCGACACGCCGGGCGGGCGCGCGGCGCGCGGATCGCGGCAGCGGCGGCCGAAGGCCATCTGGAACTGTTGGAAGCTGCGCAGCGGTGCGTTCATGCGACCTTCCTCTCGCGGCGGAAGGGTGCCTGGATGCGCTCGATGATCTCAACTTCCGCAGTCAGCGCACCCAGGTCCGGAATGTTGAAGTCGCGCTCCAGGCATGTCGGCACCGGGCCGGTCCGTGCGTAGGCCGCTTCGAGCAGTGCCCAGACCGGGTCGACGACGCCAGCGCCGTGGGTGTCGATCAGCAGGCCGTCGGGTTCGGTATGGTGCCCGGCCACGTGGATGTAGCAGGTGCGTTCGAGCGGCAGCGCCTGCATGAAGTCCAGCGCGGCGAAGCCGAAGTTGCGGCTATTGACGTAGATGTTGTTCACGTCGAGGTGCAGCAGGCAGTCGGCCTCGGCAATGACGGCGTTGATGAAGTCGGCTTCACTCATCTCCGCGCCGGGCGGCGCCACGTAATACGAAGCGTTCTCCAGGCCGATCTGCATCCCCAGGATGTCCTGCGTGCGGCGGATGCGCGCCGCCGTCCAGTGCACCGCCTCTTCGGTGAAAGGAATCGGCAGCAGGTTGTAGAGATGACTATCGTCCGAGCACCAAGCGAGATGCTCGGTGTAGAGCGCCATGCCGTGTTCGGCCATGAAGGCCTTGATGGTCCGCAGCAGGCTTTCGTCGAGCAGCGTCGGTCCGCCCAGCGAGAGTGACAGGCCGTGGCAGACGAAGGGATAGCGTTCCGTGTAGCTGCGCAATTGCTTCGCCGAACGGCCACCGACGCCGGCCCAGTTTTCCGGCGCCAACTCGAAGAACTGGATCGCTTCGGGGACGCCCGCATCGAGCACGGTAATGAGTTCGCGGCGGAAGCCGAGACCAGTGTGTTGCGGATATCGAGGGTTCATGTACTTGCTCCGGATTTCGGGGAGCGCCCATGCGTTCCCCGGCCTAACGATGACTACCTCTTGTTGGCGCCGCAGTTGCCGTCGCCCATCTTCTTTTCGGCACCGCAATTGCCTTCCTTGGTTTTCTTGTCCGCGCCGCAGGAACCCTCCTTGGCTTTCTTGTCGGCGCTGCAGTTGCCCTCCTTCACCTTCTTGTTGGCGCCGCACTTGGCTTCGCCACATTTGCCGTCCTTCTGCTTGGTGTCGGCTTGCGCGAGCTGATAGCCAGCATCGAGCGGCTTCAGCGTGAACGGATTGGCGTGGACGGCGCCGGCGCCCACGACGAGGTTGGAAGCGAGGGCGATGGCGAGTTGGGTCTTGCGGGTCATGGTCAATCTCCTGTCTCTGGGTTGGATCATCGAGCGCACCGTGCGACCGATGTACCGGCTAGTTCGCCGAGGATCGATTGCCGGTTACACTCGAAGAATATTTTTCGGACGATGTAACCGAATGCGGCGAATGGACGAATACGCAGGATGAGCGAGAACAGCGCGATCGAAGCGCGCCTGCGCAGGCTGCTGCTGGAGGGCATGGCCGGCGACGCCGCTGCGTATCACCGCTTTCTCGATGAGCTGAGTGCGTACCTGCGTGCGTATTTCCGGCGGCGGCTGACGCGGCTGCCCGACGACGTGGAGGACCTGGTGCAAGAGACCCTGCTGGCGGTGCATAACCAGCGCTATACCTTCGAGGCCGACCAGCCGCTGACGCCCTGGGCATATGCCATCGCCCGCTACAAGCTGGTTGACTTGCTGCGTCGGCGCGCCGACCGCGAAGCGCTGCACGAACCGCTTGACGATGAACTGGCGGTGTTCGCCGCCAGTGACCATGAAGCCGCCGATGCCCGCCGCGACGTGCTGAAGCTGCTCGACGCGCTGCCGGAGAAGCAGCGACTGCCGATCCGGCTGATGAAACTCGAAGGTCTGTCGGTGGTCGAGGCGGCGCGCATGGCCGGCATGAGCGAGTCGGCGGTCAAGGTCGGCGTGCATCGCGGCCTCAAGGCGCTGGCGAAGATGATAGGAGGCGCACCATGAAAACTGACGAATTCGTGTCGCTGCTGGCCGCCGGCGGCGGCGCCGTGGAGTCAGGCACAACGGCACGCCGTCACGCACTGGCGATCGGCTGGGGCGGCATGGGCGCGATGCTGTTGATGGCGATCTTCCTCGGTGTGCGCGCCGACATCGCCGACGCGGTGCGCCTACCGATGTTCTGGCTGAAACTGGCGTTTCCGGTCTGCCTGGCCGGGGCGGCGTTCGTCGCCGCGACACGCCTGGCGCGCCCCGGCGCGCGGCTCGGGCAGACGCCGTTGGCGCTGGTCGCACCGATCGCCGTGGTCTGGGCGATGGCGGCCTACGCGCTGGCGACCGCGGCGCCGGACGCACGCGGAGCGCTGTTGCTGGGCCAGACCTGGACCGTGTGCCCAGGGTTGATCGCGCTGCTCTCGCTGCCGGTGCTAGTCGGCACCTTGTGGGCGATGAAGGGGCTGGCGCCGACGCAGCCCATCCTGGCGGGTGCTGCGGCGGGTCTCCTGGCCGGCGCGGTGGCGACGGCGGTCTATGCGCTGCACTGCCCCGAGATGGCGGCACCATTCCTCGCCACCTGGTACCTCGCCGGCATGCTGATTCCAACGGTGGCAGGCGCCCTGCTCGGGCCCAGGCTGTTGCGCTGGTAGCGCAGATGGCGTACCGCGACGGCTGACTTTACTCCGTCGGCCGGCCCGGCCATGCCCGGCCGCCGGTGTTCTTGAGCAACTGCGTGGCGGCCGCCATGCGCCGGCTCCACAGCGAGAGCGCCGCGTTTTCCGCATTGAGCTCGCTGGTCTGCGCGGTGATGACGTTGAGGGCGGCGACGATGCCGGCGCGGTACTGGTTCTCGGCGATCTCGCGCGCCTTGCGCGCCGCGGCCAGCGCGGCGTCCTGGCTGGCGGCCTCCTCGGCCAGCAGGCGGGCGGCGGCGAGATTGTCCTCGACCTCCTGGAAGGCGGCGAGCACGGTCTGCCGGTAGGCCGCCGCCGCCTGGTCGACGCCGGCCTGCGCCTGCTCGAGCGCCGCCGAGCGGGCGCCGCCGTCGAACAGGGACAGGGCGAGCGCGGGGCCGATCGACCAGATGCGGTTGGGCAGGCTGATCAGGTGGGCGATGGCGTCGTTCCGATAACCGCCGCTGGCGGCAAGGTCGAGCACCGGAAACCAGGCGGCGCGAGCGACGCCGATCTGGGCGTTGGCGGCCGCCACCTGGCGCTCGGCGGCGTAGATGTCGTAACGCCGCTCCAGGGTCGTCGACGGCAGCAGCGCCGGCACCGGCGGTACCTCAGCGAGTCGTTCGGCCGCGGCGGGAATGCTCACCGCCGCCGGCGGCTTGCCCAGCAGCGTCGCCAGCGCGTGCTCGGCTTGCGCGCGCTGCAGTTGCGCTTCGGCCAGCGCCGAGCGGGCGCTGTTGAGCTGCGTCTCGGCCTGGGCGACGTCGAGCGTCGAGGCGACGCCGGCCTCGCGCCGGTTGCGCGTCAGTTGCAGGAAGCGCTCGTAGGCGGCGACGCTGCGCGTGAACAGCGCCGCCTGCGCCTCGGCGGTGCGCAGCTGGAAGTACGTCTGCGCCAGCAGGGCCTGCGCCGACAGGCGCGCGGCGCCGACGGCGGCTTCGGCGGCTTCTTCTTTTCCCGCGGCGGTGGCAACGCCGCTGCGCACCCGGCCCCAGAGATCCACTTCCCACGAGGATTGCGCGGAGAGCGTATAGAGATTGGCGATCGCCGAACCCGAGCCGGTCGTGGCGCTGGCGCCGCGGCTGGCGCCGGCGTTGAGACCGAGGCTGGGCCACAGGCCGGCGCGGGCGCCGTCCACCGCGGCGCGAGCGGCGCGGTATTGCGCTTCGGCCAGCTTGATGTTCTGGTTATCCACCACCAGCTGCGCTTCCAGGGCGTCGAGTACCGGATCGCCGAAGGCCTGCCACCAGCGTTCCGGCACCGCGAAGCTTTGCGCCGCCCTTTGCCAGGCGCCGGCCTCCCGATAGGCGGACGGCACCTCCAGCGGCGGGCGCTGGTAGTCGGGCATCAGGCTGCAGGCGCCGAGCAGCAGCGGCAGCAACAGACAGGGACGGTTCATGGCGTGGGCCTTCATGCGGTGAATGCCGGGCGGACGGCCCGCCGGGCGGCGCGCCGACGCGCCCAGCGGGCGCGCAGGCGGTCGAGTGCAACATAGACCGCCGGCGTGGTGTAGAGCGTCAGCACCTGGCTGACCAGCAGGCCGCCGACGATGGAGATGCCGAGCGGGTTGCGCAGCTCGGCGCCGTCGCCGCTGCCGATCGCCAGCGGCACGGCGCCGCAGACGGCGGCCAGCGTCGTCATCATGATGGGGCGGAAGCGCAGCAGGCAGGCGCGGTAGATGGCATCGCCGGCGCTGGTGCGCAGCCGCCGCTGCCGCTCGATGGCGAAGTCGATCATCATGATGGCGTTCTTCTTGACGATGCCGATCAGCAGCAGCACGCCGATCAGGGCGATGATGCTGAACTCGGTGTTGAAGGCCATCAGGCCGAGCAGGGCGCCGACGCCGGCCGAGGGCAGCGTCGAGAGAATGGTCAGCGGATGCACCAGGCTCTCGTAGAGCATGCCGAGCACGAGGTAGATGGCGACGATGGCGGCCAGGATCAGCAGCGGCTGGCTGGCCAGCGATTGCTGGAAGGCCTTGGCCGTTCCCTGAAAACTGCCGTGGATGGCCGTCGGCACGCCTTGCGCCGCCAAGGCCCGCTCCAGCGCCGCCGACGCCTGGCCGAGCGTGACGCCTTCGGGGAGATTGAAGCTGATCGTCGAGGCGGGGAAACCGCTCTGGTGATTCACCGCCAGCGGCGTGTTGGTGGTTTCCAGCCGGGCGAAGGCCTTGAGCGGCACCTGGCCGCCGTTGGCGCTGCTGAATTGCAGGGTTTCCAGCGTGGCCGGATTCTGCAGCCAGGGCGGCGCCAGCTCCATGACCACACGGTACTGGTTGAGCGGGTTGTAGATGGTCGATACCTGGCGCTGCCCGAAGGCGTCGTTGAGCGTCGCGTCGATGGTGCGCATGCTGAGGCCCAGGCGCGAGGCGGCGTCGCGATCGATGACCAGGGAAGTCTGCAGCCCCTTGTCCTGCTGGTCGGTATTGACGTCCGCCAGCTCCTTCAGGTTGGCCAGCGTGCGTCGGATGATCGGTTCCCAGTGACGCAGGTCGTCGAGCTCGTCGGCCTGCAAGGTGTATTGGAAGGCGGCATTGCTTTGCCGGCCGCCGATGCGTACCTCCTGGGCGGCGACCAGGAACAGGTTGGCGCCGGGTTCGTGGGCGAGCTTGCCGCGCAAGCGGCCGATGACCCGATCGACGGACAGTTGCCGCTCGCGCAGGGGCTTGAGCGAGATGAACAGGTTGCCGGCGTTGCGCTGGCTGCCGCCGGTGAAGCCGACGACGTTGTCGACGGCGGGATCGGCGGCGACGATGGCCATGAAGCGCCGCATCTTCTCCTCCATCGCCTGGAAGGAAATGCTCTGGTCGGCCTGGATGTTGCCCATGATGCGGCCGGTGTCCTGCTGCGGGAAGAAGCCCTTGCTGATGCGGTAGTAGAGGAAGACGTTGAGGCCGATGACGACGAACAGCAGGCAGAGGATGACCGGCCAGTGGCGCAGCGACCAGGCCAGGCTGCGGCGGTAGCCGCGCATCAGCCGGTCGTGGACGCGTCCGGCCCAGTGTTCCCAGCGGCCCGGCGCGTTCCGTTGGCGCGGCGGCAGCAGATGGGCGGCCATCATCGGCGTCGCCGTCAGCGACACCACCATCGACACCAGGATGGCCGCCGACAGCGTGACGGCGAATTCGCGGAACAGCCGGCCGACGATGCCGCCCATCAGCAGCACGGGAATGAAGACGGCGACCAGCGAGAGGCTGATGGAAACGACGGTGAAGCCGATCTGGCGCGCGCCGAGCAGGGCGGCGGCGCGCGGCTGCTGCCCGGCCTCGATGTGGCGGACGATGTTCTCCAGCACGACGATGGCATCGTCGACGACGAAGCCCGTGGCGATGGTTAGCGCCATCAGCGACAGGTTGTCGAGGCTGTAGTTGCACAGATACATGATGCCGAAGGTGCCGACCAGCGACACCGGCACCGCGACGCTCGGAATCAGCGCCGCCCGCGCGCGGCGCAGGAAGAGAAACACCACCAGGATCACCAGCGCCACCGAGAAGATCAGGGTGCGCTCGACTTCGCGCAGCGAACCGCGGATGGTCGGCGTGCGGTCCATGACCACGTTGAGGTCGATGGCCGGGGGAATCATCGCGCGCAGGTGCGGCAGCAGCGCCCGCACGCGGTCGACCGTTTCGATGATGTTGGCGCCGGGCTGACGGGAGAGGATGAGCAGGATGGCCGGCTTGCCGTTGGCGGCGCCGTAGTTGCGCACGTCCTGCACGGAATCGACGACCTCGGCGACGTCGCCCAGGCGCAGGCCGGCGCCGTTCTGCCAGCGCACGATCAGGGGCCGGTACTCGGCGGCAGTCTTGGCCTGGTCGTTGGCGCCGATCTGCCAGTAGCGGTCGCCGCGTTCGACGGCGCCCAGCGGCCGATTGGCGTTGGTGGCGACGATGGCGTTGCGGACGTCCTCCAGCCCGACGCCGAGACTGGACAGGCGCTGCGGGTCGATCTCGACGCGCACGGCCGGCAGCGCGCTGCCGCTCACCGACACCTGGCCGATGCCTTCGACCTGCGACAGTCGCTGCGCGAGGATGGTCGAGGCGGCGTCGTACATCTGGCCGCGCGAATAGATGTCGGAGGTGAGCGACAGGATCATCACCGGCATGTCGGCCGGGTTGATCTTGCGGTAAGTCGGCATACTCGGCATGCCCGACGGCAGCAGCGGCCGGGCGGCGTTGATCGCCGCCTGCACGTCACGCGCGGCGCCGTCGATGTTGCGGTCGAGGTCGAACTGGATGATGACGCGCGCCGATCCCAGGGAACTGGTCGACGTGATCTCGGTGACGCCGGCGATCCGCCCCAGCGTCCGTTCCAGCGGCGTGGCCACGGTGGCCGCCATGGTTTCCGGGCTGGCGCCGGGCAGGGACGCCTGCACGGAAATGGTCGGGAAATCCACCTGCGGCAGCGGCGCGACGGGCAGCCGGAAGAAGGCGATGGTGCCGGCCAGCAAGATGCCCAGGGTCAGCAGGGTGGTGGCGACCGGCCGCTCGATGAAAGGACGCGAAATGTTCACGGCCGGTTCAAGGCGTCGCCGCGCGGCGAGCGATGCGCTCGGCCAGGCGGTCGAAGTAGAGATAGATCACCGGCGTGGTGAACAGCGTCAGTACCTGGCTGACCAGCAGGCCGCCGACCAGCGCGTAACCCAGCGGCTGGCGCAACTCGGCGCCGAAGCCGCCGCCCATCATCAACGGCAGTGCGCCGAACAGCGCCGACAGGGTCGTCATCAGGATCGGCCGGAAGCGCAGCAGGCTGGCCTGGTAGATCGCCTCGTGCGCGGGCAGGCCCTGTTCGCGCTGTGCCTCCAGCGCGAAGTCGATCATCATGATGGCGTTCTTCTTGACGATGCCGATCAGCAGGACGATGCCGATGATGCCGATCACGTCGAGGCCCGAGCCGGTCAGCCACAGCGCCAGCAGCGCGCCGACGCCGGCCGACGGCAGCGTGGACAGGATGGTGACCGGATGGATGTAGCTTTCATAAAGGACGCCGAGCACGATGTAGACCGTGACCACCGCCGCCAGCACCAGCAGCAGGGTGTTGATCAGCGAGGACTGGAAGGCCAGCGCGGCGCCCTGGAAGCTCGTCTCGATGGCGGCAGGCAGGTTCAATTCCGCCTCTGCCGCCTTGATCGCCTCCACCGCCTTGCCCAGCGAGGCGCCGGGGGCGAGGTTGAAACTGACGGTGGCGGCGGGGAACTGGCCGACATGGTTGATGGCCAGGGCAGTGGGCCGTTCGATGATGCGAACCACCGAGGACAGCGGCACCTGCACGCTGTTGGCGCCCGGTACGTAGAGGCTGGCCAGGGCTTCGGGCCCGAGCTTGAACTCGGGCTTGACTTCGAGGACGACGCGATACTGGTTGGATTGCGTGAAGATGGTCGAGATCAGGCGCTGGCCGAAGGCGTTGTAGAGGGCGTTGTCGATCGCGGCGACGGTGACGCCCAGCTTGCCGGCAGCGTTGCGGTCCACCTCGACGAAGGCCTGCAAGCCCTGGTCCTGCAGGTCCGAGGTGACGTCGATCAGTTCGGGAACCTGCCGCAAGCGCTCGACCAGGGCCGGCACGGTCTTGCCGAGCAGCGCCATGTCCGGCGTCGAGAGCATGAACTGGTATTGGGTGCGCGACACCCGGTCCTCGACCGTCAGGTCCTGCACGGGCTGCATGTAGAGCGTGATGCCGGCGACGCCGCGGGCGCGTTCGGCCAGGTCGCGGATCACCTGTGGCGCGCGCGGCCGCTGCGCCAGCGGCTTCAGGTTGATCAGCATGCGGCCGCTGTTCAGCGTGGTGTTGGTGCCGTCGACGCCGATGAAGGACGACAGGCTCGCCACCGCCGGGTCCTGCAGCAGGCTTTCGGCCAGCGCTTGCTGACGGTCGACCATGGCGGCGAACGAAATCGACTGCGGCGCCTCGGTGATCGCCTGAATGACGCCGGTGTCCTGCACCGGGAAGAAGCCCTTGGGAATCCAGAGGTACAGAAGGACGGTCAGGACCAGCGTGGCGATGGCCACGGCCAGCGTCACCGGCTGGCGCGCCAGCACCCATTGCAGCATTTTGCCGTAGCGGGCGATGATGCGATCGAACCAGCGGCCGCTCCAGTGGTAGAAGCGGCCCTGTTTTTCTGCCGGTACGTGCTCCAGCAAACGGGCGCAGAGCATGGGCGTCAGCGTCAGCGACACGAAGGCGGAGATCAGGATGGCGACCGACAAGGTAATGGCGAACTCGTGGAACAGGCGGCCGACTACGTCGCCCATGAACAGCAGCGGGATCAGCACGGCGATCAGGGAAACCGTCAGCGAGATGATCGTGAAACCGATCTGCCGGGCGCCTTTCAGCGCTGCGGCGAGCGGCGCTTCGCCGTCCTCGACATAGCGGGCGATATTCTCGATCATGACGATGGCGTCGTCCACGACGAAGCCGGTCGAGATGGTCAGCGCCATCAGCGTCAGGTTGTTGATGGAGAAGCCGGCCAGGTACATGAAGCCGAAGGTGCCGACCAGCGACAGCGGCACCGCCAGGGCCGGAATGAGCGTGCCCGACAGCGTGCGCAGGAACAGGAAGATCACCATGACGACCAGCGCCACCGCCAGCACCAGTTCGAACTGGACGTCGGCCACCGAGGCGCGGATGGTGGTGGTGCGGTCGGTCAGGATGGCGACGTCGATGCTGCCCGGCAGGCTGGTGCGCAACTGCGGCAGGGCCTGCTTGACGCGATCGGCCACTTCGATGACGTTGGCGCCCGGTTGGCGCTGGATGTTCAGGATGACCGCTTCCCGCGTGTCCGACCAGGCGGCCAGACGGGTGTTTTCAGCGTCCTCGACGACGTCGGCAACGTCGCGCAGGCGGATCGGCGCGCCGTTCTTGTAGGCGACGACCAGCGCCGCGTAGTCGGCGGGCGATTTCAGCTGGTCGTTGGCGTCGATGGTCGAGGCGCGCAGCGCGCCGTCGAAGCTGCCCTTGGCGCTGTTGACGTTGGCGGCGCCGACGGCTGTCCGCAGGTCGTCGAGCGACAGGCCGAGGTTGGCCAGCGCCGCCGGGTTGGCCTGGATGCGCACCGCCGGCCGCCGGCCGCCGGCGATGCTGACCATGCCGACGCCGGGAATCTGCGAGATTTTCATCGCTACGCGCGATTCGACGAGGTCGTGCATGCGCGGTACCGGCAGCATCGGCGAGGTGACCGCCAGGGTCAGGATGGGCGCGTCGGCCGGATTGACCTTGCTGTACACCGGCGGCAGCGGCATGTCGGTGGGCAGCAGGTTGCCGGCGGCGTTGATGGCCGCCTGCACTTCCTGTTCGGCGACGTCGAGCGTGAGGTTGAGGCTGAAACGCAGGGTGATGACCGAGGCGCCGCCGGAGCTGGCCGAGGACATCTGGGCCAGCCCCGGCATCTGGCCGAACTGCCGCTCCAGGGGCGCCGTGATCGACGAAGTGACGACTTCCGGGCTGGCGCCGGGATAGAGCGCCATGACCTGGATGGTCGGGTAGTCGACTTCGGGCAGTGCCGAGATCGGCAGGAAGCGGTAGGCCACCAGCCCGACCAGCAGGATCGCCACCATCAGCAGCGAGGTGGCGACCGGCCGCAGGATGAAGAGACGCGACGGGTTCATCGGCGGCGCGGGCTCAGGGGTGACGTCCGTTGCCGGGGCTGCCGCCCGGGGCTTCTCCCATGCCAGGGGCGCCGTCCTTGCGCCACTTGCCGCGGCCGCCGGGCTTGCCTTCCGCCGGTGCCTGGCCTTGCCGGCGCTGCTCCGCGGAGACGACTTCGACCTTGGCGCCGTCGCGCAATTTGTCGCCGCCGTCGAGGACGACCTTGTCGCCCGGCTTCAGGGCGCCGGCGACGGCGACGATGTCGCCATCGGCGACCCCCGGCGTTACCGGCACCGACTTGACCGTGCTTTCGCCATCGACCGTATAGACGAACGAACCCTGACTGCCGCGCAGCACGGCGGCCGCCGGCACCACCGTCGCGTCCTTGCGCATGCCGAGCAGCAGCCGGGCATTGACGAACTGGTTCGGGAAGAGCTGGTGGTCGGCATTGGCGAACTCGGCCTTCAGCTTGATGGTGCCGGTGGCGGCATCGATCTGGTTGTCGGTGGTGAGCAGCCGCCCTTTGGCCAGCAGGTTCTTCTGCTCGCGGTCCCAGGCTTCCACCGTCAGGACGTCGCCGTCGGCCAGGCGCCGGCTGATGCGCGGCAACTGGATTTCCGGCACCGCGAAGACGACGGTCATCGGTTGCATCTGGGCGATGGAGGCGAGGCCGTTGGCGTCGGCGGCGTGGATCTGGTTGCCGGGGTCGACCTGACGCAGGCCGATGCGGCCGGATGCGGGCGCGGTGACGCGCGTGTAGCCCAGTTGCAGTTTGGCGTTGTCGACCACGCCGCGATCGTTTTGGACGGCGCCCTCATACTGCCGGACGAGAGCCTCCTGGGTGTCGAGCTGCTGCTTGGCGATGGAATCCTTGGCCCAGAGATCGCGGTAGCGCGCCAGGTCGAGGCGGGCGTTGTTCAACTGGGCCGTGTCGCGCGCCAGCTGGCCGTCGGCCTGCGCCAATTGCGCCTGGAACGGCGCCGGGTCGATTTCCGCCAGCAGTTGTCCCGCCTTCACCGTCTGTCCTTCGGTGAAATGCACCCTGAGCAGCAGGCCATCGACGCGCGCGCGGACTGTCACCAGATTGCGCGGCACGGCGCTGCCGATGGCCGACAGCCAGATCGGCACATCCTTGACCGCCACTTCGGCAACCGTGATCGGCTGTGGTCCGCCGGGGCCGAAGCCCCGGCCGCCCGCCCGAGGGGCGCTTGGCGCCTCCGCGGCGCCGGGATCGGACCCGCGAAGGAAGTACACGCCGGTCGCGGCGCCGGCCAGCGCCAGGAGGAGCAGGAAGGCACGCCACGGATGGCGGCGCAACGAACCCGTCAAACGGGCGAGGGGAGAAAAAATGGTCATGGCGGCGGAAATTCCGGGAAACTTTACCAAGAGTAAAGGGAACCGGCGCTGCCGTCAGCGGGAAATGGTGAGGAAATATTTCCGGGTTGCCTCCGTCGATGCCGGCGCAGTCGGCGGCCAAGTCGCCGCAAGCCGGCGGCGGGCTAGCCTTTGGTCGGTTTCACCGGCGGCGTGCCGCGACGGCTGACTTTGGTCGCCAGTTCGTCGTCGGTGATCGCCCAGAGGAAGGCGACGATGTCCTTGATGTCGGCATTGCTCAGCACCGGCCGGTCGACCTTGCTGACGCTGTGGTCGGCGGGCGACCAGAAGATGGTCCGGCCCGGTTGCGGCACCGTGTCGACGCTGGCGGCCAGTTGCGAGGTGGCCATGATGCGCACGACTTCCTCGAGCTTGTCCACCGAGCCGTTGTGCAGCCAGGGGCCGGTGATGGCGACGTTGCGCAGCGACGGGATGCGCCAGATGCCGCGGTCGCTGCCGGGGCCGGCGGCCCCTTTGTCGGCGACCAGATCGTAGCGCTGGATGTAGGGCGTGTCATTGCCCGGAAACATGCGGAAGCGGCCGTTATCGGTGGCGACGGCGGCCGGCGGGTCGCCGGCGGCGAGGTTGGCAAAGCTGGCGCCGCTGAAGTTGGCGCCGAAATGGCAGGCGATGCAGCCGATGGACTGGAATAGCGCCATGCCGCGCATCTGCGCTGGACTCAGCGCATTGCGGTCGCCGCGCACGAAGCGGTCGTAGGCCGTGTTCGGCGTGATCAGGGTACGCTCGTAGGCGGCGATGGCCATGGCGATGCGGTCGAAGGTGATCTCCGCGCCCTTGCCGAAGGCGCGGTCGAAGTCCTCGCGGTAGCCGGCGCTCTCGCGCACGCGCTGCGCGACGGCATCCCCGGAGGGCATGCCCATTTCGATCGGATTGAGCGGCGGACCCTTGGCCTGCTCCTCGAGCGAGGACGCGCGGCCGTCCCAGAACAGCACGGCCTGGAAGGCGGCGTTCCAGACGGTGGGTGCGTTGCGGCCGCCGAGCTGGCCGCGGATGCCTTTCGAGGTGCGGCGTCCGTCGACGCCCGAGCCGCCGCTGACGTCGTGGCAGGAGGCGCAGGACACGTCGCGCGTCAGCGACAGATCGGGATCGAAGAACAGCCGCTTGCCCAGGGCCGTCTTTTCCGGCGTGGTCGGATTGGCGGCCGGTGCCGGTGCCTGCAACGGCAGCGCCTGCCACCGGTACGGACCGTCGTTACGCCGGATGTACGGCATCTTCGACCAATCGGCCGGCAGGATTTCCACGAAACGGCGCTCGACCATCAGCGGGTTGATGATCTGCTTGGGCAGCATCGCCATCAACATGAAGGTGGTGAGCTTGATGGTGAAGGCGACTATGCCCATGCCGAGCGCAGCGGCGAGGAATAGCCTGCCGCCGCTCTTGACGCCCGACGCCCGCGCCAGTTCGGTTTTTATCAGCATCACGACGATGCCGGCGCCGGCCAGCACAGCGATGACGCCGACCGTGAAAAAGTCGAGGTTTTCCTTGCTCATGGTGTTTCTCCACAAAAAATATGCGGCGCAGGAAAAGCCTAGGCTTCTGCCGCTCGGCGGTCTGTACCAAAAGCTACACAGCAGTAGAATCGCCGGCCATGACGTCGTCCTCCCTGGAATCCCTCGGACCCTTCCGGCAACTTTCGGAGGGCAGCCGCAAGCTGTTGCGGCGGGGCGCCGTGCTGGTCCAGTGCGGTCCGCCGGCACCCATCCTGCAACCCGGTCAATCCATTTCCGGCGCCTACTTCGTGGTGCGGGGCCGCTTGCGCGTCTATGCCATCGCGCCGGACGGCACCGAGGCGACGCTCTACTTCATCAGCCCAGGCGAGACCTGCGTCTTCGCGCTCAACAGCCTGTTCAACGACCTGCGCTACCCCGCCTGGGTGCAGGCGGAGGCGGGCACCACCGTGGCGCTGATTCCCGGTCCGGTGTTCCGCGAACTGTTCCAGAAGGAACCTTCCATCCAGGATGTCACCGTGCGGGCGCTGTCCACGCTGGTGTTCCGTCTGATGGAGGAACTCGAGGAGGTCCACGCCTACAAGCTCGACCAGCGGCTCGCCAACCTGTTGCTGATTCATGCCTCCGCCGCCGGCGAACTGGCGATGACGCAGCAGCGGATGGCGGCGCACCTCGGCACCACGCGCGAGGTGGTCGCGCGCCTGATACGCGAATTCGTCGCGCAAGGTTACGTCGAGACCGGTCGCGGCGTGACGCGCATCAAGAACGCCGACGGGCTGGCCCGCCTGATCGCCGCATCCGCCTGATGCCCGCTGTGTAACAACTGTTACAGACCCCGACGGCGGTGCCGCCAAGAATGTGCGGCACCGTCAACCTTGCCCCGTGCGGGTCGACGGTTCTCTTAACCGTTCCGACATGCGAGGTCGATGATGAAAAAGACAGTGCTTGCCATGATGATGGCGATTCCCATGATGTTCTCCGCCCAGGCCCAGGCGGACGATGCGCCGCAGTTCGCGCTGGCCAAGGGCCGCACGGCGCTGGTGGTGACCGATCCCCAGAACGACTTTCTCGATCCCAAGGGCGCCGCCTACGGCCTGTTCGCCGACAACCTGAAGGAGCTGAATGCCATCGACAACATGGAGCGGCTGTTCAAGGCCGCCAAGCAGAATGGCCTGCCGGTCTTCGTCAGCCCGCATGGCTATTTCCCGCAGGACAACGAATGGGAAAATCCGGGCGCGCTGCAAAAGCAGCTGCTGCAACTCAAGGTGTTCGCCCGCAAGGATTCGGCCTATGCCAGCGACCTCAAAGGCAGCGGCGCCGACTTCCTCGGCCGCTACAAGCCCTACATCCTCGACGGCAAGACCGTGATCACCAGCCCGCACAAGATCTACGGCCCCGACAGCAACGACCTGGCGCTGCAGTTGCGCAACCGCGGTGTCGACACCGTAGTGCTGGCCGGCTTGGCGGCCAACCTGTGTACCGATTCGCACCTGCGTGAACTGGTCGAGCACGGCTTCAAGGTCGTGGTCGTCAAGGATGCGGTCGGCGCGCCGGGCGCCGACGCCTACAAGGCGGCGGTGCTCAATTACGGCTTGATCGCCAACGCTGTCTGGAACACCGACGCCGCCGTCGCCGCCATGGCCAGGTAACGCGGCCGACGATCGAGCCGAGGTACCGGGGCGGCTGACTTTCGACTACCGTTCGCGGTGCGGCCGCTTCGCCAGGCTTGATGGTTCACAACGCCAGGCGCTTGGCGATTTCCATCGTCAAGCTCGCCTGGTTGAGCGTGTAGAAGTGCAGGCCGGGAGCGCCGGCCGCGATCAGGCGCTCGCAAAGCTGGGTGACGACGTCGAGGCCGTAGGCGCGGATCGAGGCGGTGTCGTCGCCGTAGCTTTCGAACTTCCTGCGCATCCAGCGCGGAATCTCGGCGCCGCAGGCATCGGCGAAGCGCGCGAGCTTGCTGAAGCTGGCGATGGGCATGACGCCGGGGATGATCGGGATCGTCACGCCGGCGCCGCGTGCTTCGGCGACGAAATGCTCGTAGGCGTCGGCGTTGTAGAAGAACTGGGTGATGGCCGCGTCGGCGCCCGCGTCGGCCTTGCGCTTGAAGTTGAGCAGGTCGTCGCGCGGGTTCTTCGACTGCGGGTGGTACTCCGGATAGGCGGCGACTTCGATCTCGAACCAGTCGCCGGTCTCGGTGCGGATGAAGTCCACCAGCTCGTTGGCGTGGCGCAGTTCGCCCGGCTCGGCCATGCCCGATGGCAGATCGCCGCGCAGGGCGACGATGCGCCGGATGCCGACATCGCGGTAGCGCTGGAGAATTTCGCGGACGCGCCCCCGGGTCGAGCCGATGCAGGAGAGGTGCGGTGCGGCGGGCAGGCCGGCGGCGCGGATCTCGGCGACGGTGTCGAAGGTGCGGTCCTGCGTCGAGCCGCCGGCGCCGAAGGTGACGGAGAAGAAGGCCGGTTTCAGCGTCGCCAGCTTCGTCCACGTGGCGCGCAGCTTCTCGGCGCCTTCGGGCGTCTGCGGCGGAAAAAACTCGACGGATAGTTCGATGCTCATGCTGCCTCCGTAGGGCCGCCCCAAGGAGGCAGCGAATCAGAAACACGGTAGCCGCGCACGCGCGGCTGAACCGTTGTCACCTTCGCCCTCGGGGCGGGGGTCGGGGAGTGGGGGGCGTTCATTTCGTCCAGATGAAGAATTCGCGATTGCCGTCGGTGCCGGCGATCGGGCTTTCGAAATAATCAACGACCGTCAGACCAGCCGCTTCGGCAGCCTGACGGAGTTTGGTTTCAACCTGAGGGTAAAGCGACGCGTCGCGCACGATGCCGCCCTTGCCGACGTTCTCGGGCCCGACCTCGAACTGCGGCTTGACCAGCAGCAGCATGTCGCCATCATCGGCCAGCAACGCCGGCAGTGACGACAGCACCAGCGTCAGCGAGATGAAGCTGAGATCGCCGACGATCAGGTCGAAACGGCGTGCTGCCACGGCTGACTTTGAGAGATCGCGGGCATTGACGCCCTCGAGGCAGGTGACGCGGGGATCGTTCCTCAGACGAACATGCAGCTGGCTGTGGCCGACGTCGATGCCGACCACGCCGGCCGCGCCGGCTTGCAGCAAACAGTCCGTGAAGCCGCCGGTGCTCTGGCCGACATCGAGGCAGGCCTTGCCTCGCACGTCGAGCTTCGTGCGCGCCAGCGCGCCCGCCAGCTTGATGCCGCCGCGCGAAACATAGCGGTCGCAGCGGTCGGCATCATCGTCCCTCACCGCCAGTTCCGCCGTCGCCGGCAGCAGGACGGAAGGCCTGGCGATCACGCCTTCGGGCCACGACACCCGCCCCGCTTCGATCAGCCGCTGCGCCATGGTGCGCGAAGGGGCCAGGCCGCGCTCGACCAGCAGCTGGTCGGCACGCAGGCCGTCGCGCTGGACTGCCGATCGCACTGCCACAACCGGTGCCGGCGATGCCGCCGGTCGCGAGCTTCGTCGATGAAATGACTTCACGCCTGGGGTTTCAGGAGGGCCGCCAGCGCCCAGCTGATCAGGCTGTAGAGCATGGCGCCGAAAAAGCCTGACCAGAAGCTCGCTACCGTGAAGCCGTCGAGGAAGTTGCCGACGGCCCAGAACAGCAGGCCGTTGATGACCAGCAGGAACAGGCCGAGCGTCAGCAGCGTCACCGGCAGCGTCAGGATGACCAGGATGGGCCGCACCAGCGTGTTGACCAGGCCGAGCACCAGCGCGGCAACCAGGGCGGTGCCCATCGAGGCCACGTGGATGGACGGCATCAGGTAAGCCACCGCCAGCAGGGCGATGGCGTTGAGCAGCCAGCCGATCAGCAGGCGGATCATGGCGCCTCCCTTTTACGTATGCTTAGTAGCGGTAGTGTTCGGCCTTGTAGGGCCCTTCCTTGGGCACGCCGATGTAGGCGGCCTGCTGGTCGGTCAGCGTGGTCAACTGGGCGTTGAGCTTCCTGAGCTGCAGGCGCGCCACCTTCTCGTCGAGGTGCTTGGGCAGCGTATAGACGCCCACCGGGTAGTCCGCGTTGCGCGTGAACAGTTCGATCTGGGCGATGGTCTGGTTGGCGAACGACGACGACATCACGTAGCTCGGGTGGCCGGTGGCGCAGCCGAGGTTTACCAGCCGGCCCTTGGCCAGCAGGATGATCCGCTTGCCGTCGGGGAAGATCACGTGATCGACTTGCGGCTTGATCTCTTCCCACTGGTATTGCTCGATCGAGGCGACGTCGATCTCGTTGTCGAAGTGGCCGATGTTGCAGACGATGGCCTGGTCCTTCATCTTCGCCATGTGATCATGGTTGATGACGTGGAAGTTGCCGGTGGCGGTGACGAAGATGTCCGCCTTGTCGGCGGCGTATTCCATGGTGACGACGCGGTAGCCTTCCATCGCCGCCTGCAGCGCGCAGATCGGGTCGATCTCGGTGACCCAGACCTGGGCGGAAAGCGCGCGCAGCGCCTGCGCCGAGCCCTTGCCGACGTCGCCGTAGCCGCAGACCAGCGCGATCTTGCCGGCGACCATGACGTCGGTGGCGCGCTTGATGCCATCCACCAGCGACTCGCGGCAGCCGTAGAGGTTGTCGAACTTCGACTTGGTGACCGAATCGTTGACGTTGATGGCGGGAATCTTCAGCTCGTCCTTCTCGTGCATCTGGTAGAGGCGATGCACGCCGGTGGTGGTTTCCTCGGTGACGCCCTTGATCTGCGCCAGGCGCGTCGAATACCAAGCCTTGTCGGTGGCCAGCTTGGCCTTGATGGCGGCGAACAGGATGCGCTCTTCCTCGCTGCCCGGATTGGCCAGCACGCCGATGTCCTTCTCGGCCTTGGCGCCCAGATGGAGGAGCAGGGTTGCGTCGCCGCCGTCGTCGAGGATCATGTTGCTGTAACCGCCATCCTGCCATTCGAAGATGCGGTGGGTGTAGTCCCAGTAGTCGGTCAGCGATTCGCCCTTGACGGCGAAGACCGGCACGCCTTCCTTGGCGATGGCGGCGGCGGCGTGGTCCTGGGTCGAGAAGATGTTGCACGAAGCCCAGCGCACCTGGGCGCCGAGCGCCGTCAGCGTCTCGATCAGCACGGCGGTCTGGATGGTCATGTGCAGCGAGCCGGTGATGCGCGCGCCCTTGAGCGGCTGCGATTTCGCGTATTCCTCGCGGATCGCCATCAGGCCGGGCATTTCGGTTTCGGCGATGCGGATTTCCTTGCGGCCCCAATCGGCCAGGTTCATGTCGGCAATGACGTAGTCAGCCATGGTTTTCTCCAATGATGAGGAGCGCCGTTGCTACATGAACCGCTGCCCCGAGCCTGACAGTGTCGCCACTGCTGCAGCGCTCCTCGGGGCGGCAGGAAAGACTCAAAGTCCCGCGTCGGCGCGCAGCGCCGCTGCCTTGTCGATATTTTCCCACGTGAATTCCGGCTCGTCGCGGCCGAAGTGGCCGTAGGCGGCGGTTTTCTCGTAGATCGGCCTCAGCAGGTTGAGCATGTTCACAATGCCTTTGGGGCGCAGGTCGAAATGCTTCTTGACCAGCTCGGCGATGGTCGCGTCGGATACCTTGCCGGTGCCGAAGGTGGTGACCCAGACGCTGGTGGGTTCCGCGACGCCGATGGCGTAGGACACCTGGACCTGGCAGCGGGAGGCGAGGCCGGCGGCGACGATGTTCTTGGCGACGTAGCGGCCGGCATAGGCGGCCGAGCGGTCGACCTTGGACGGGTCCTTGCCGGAAAAGGCGCCGCCGCCATGGGGGCAGGCGCCGCCGTAAGTGTCGACGATGATCTTGCGGCCAGTGAGACCGCAGTCGCCCTGCGGGCCGCCGACGACGAAGCGGCCGGTCGGATTGACCAAGTACATGATCTCGCCCTTGACCAGTTCCTTGGGCAGGATGGGCCTGATGATTTCCTCGACGACGGCCTCGCGCAGCGTCTCGAGCGGAATGTCCGGCGCGTGCTGGGTGGACAGCACGACGGTGTCGATCGCCACCGCCTTGCCGTCCTCGTAGCGAATCGTCACTTGCGACTTGGCATCCGGGCGCAGCCAGGGCAGGCGGCCGTCCTTGCGCAGCATCGCCTGGCGCTCGACCAGACGGTGCGAAAGGTGGATCGGCAACGGCATCAGCACCGGCGTCTCATCGCAGGCGTAGCCGAACATCAGACCCTGGTCGCCGGCGCCCTGGTCGAGATTGTTGTCGTAGGCCTTGTTGACGCCCTGGGCGATGTCCGGCGACTGCTTGTCGTAGGCGACCAGCACGGCGCAGCCCTTGTAGTCGATGCCGTAGTCCGTGTTGTCGTAGCCGATGCGCTTGATGGTGTTGCGCGCGACCTGGATGTAATCGACGTTGGCCGCCGTGGTGATTTCGCCGGCCAGCACGACGAGACCGGTGTTGCACAGCGTTTCGGCGGCGACGCGCGAGCTCGGGTCCTGCGCCAGGATGGCGTCGAGGATGGCGTCGGAAACCTGGTCGGCAACCTTGTCGGGATGGCCTTCGGAAACCGATTCCGAAGTGAAGTAATAGGCATTGGCCATGGCGTGCTCCTAAAACAAAAAGCCCCACATCCTGGCGAAGCCGGCTGCGGGGCGGAGCAGGCGACGCTTTAGCGAGATTTATTTGCCGGCCGGCGGGCAAGCTACCCTTCCGACCTTCTCCGCCTCGCAAGTTGTCTGGTTAACTCAGCGGATCAGGCGATAATTCTACTTTGTTCAGGAAATTGGTCAAACCCGACGGCATCATGGCTTTTCTGTTCCGCCTGCTCTCGCGCTTGCCTCTGCCGCTGCTGCACAATCTGGGCGCCCTGTTCGGCTGGCTGCATTGGCTGGCTTCGCCGGTTTACCGTCGCCACATGCGCGAAAACATGGCGCTGGCCGGGGTGGGCGACGCGCGGTGGGGCGCGATCGCCGAAGCGGGCAAGACGATTTTCGAACTCCCCAAACTCTGGGCCAGGCCCCACGCCGAGGTGGTGGGGCGGGTGGCGCGCGTCACCGGCTGGTCTCATGTCGAAGAGGCCGTCGCCTCAGGGCGGGGTATCGTTTTCCTGACGCCGCATCTCGGATGTTTCGAAATCACGGCCCAGTACATTGCCACGGCGATGCCATTGACGGTCTTGTATCGCCGCTCGAAGCACGCATGGCTGGTGCCGCTGATGGAAGCCGGGCGCGGCGCCGCCCTGAAACTGGCGCCGGCCGATCTGTCCGGCGTCCGGCGGCTGATGAAGGCGCTCCGGCAGGGCGAGGCGGTGGGCATGCTGCCCGACCAGATCCCTCGCAACGGAGAGGGAGTGTGGGCGCCGTTCTTCGGCAAACCGGCCTACACCATGACGCTGGCCGCGCGCATGGCCGAGAACGCCACGCCGCTGCTGGTCTTCGCCGAGCGCTTGCACTACGGCGCCGGCTACCACGTGCGCTTCCAGCCGCTGTCGCAGCCCTTGGCGGGCGATCTCGCGGCGCGCTCGGCGCAGATCAACCATGAATTGGAAGCGCTGATCAGGCAGTGGCCCGAGCAGTACCTGTGGGGTTACCACCGCTACAAGCGCCCCCGCGGCGTGCCGGCCCCCGCATGAGCCGCGTCGCGGGCATGATGAACGGCATGACGCGGCTTGGCCTGTTCGTCATGTGGCTGCTGCACTGGTTGCCTTTGCCGGTGCAGGCGGCAATCGGCGGCGGGCTGGGCCGGCTGCTCTACTTGTTCGGGCGCGAGCGACGGCAAGTTGCCCTGACCAATCTGCGGTTGTGCTTCCCCGGCCTGTCGGAGACGGAGAGGATCGGCATCGCGCGCCGGCTGTTCGGTTTCGTCGCGCGCAGTTTTCTCGAGCGCGGCTTGCTCTGGTGGGCCTCGGAAGCGCGCCTGCGCCGCTTGATCCGGCTCGAGGGCAAGCAACATCTGGACGCCGCGCGGGCCGAGCGGCCAGTATTGCTGCTGGTGCCGCATTTCGTCGGACTCGATGTGGCCGTTACCCGCCTGAGCATGGACTACGACATGGCCGGCATCTATTCGCGCCAGAAAAATCCCGTGTTCGACGCCGCCCTTTACAAGGGGCGCAAGCGATTCAGCAATCCGGTGATGCTCTCGCGCCAGGACAGCCTGCGCAAGGGCATCAAGGCCATGAAGGCCGGCATGCCGTTCTTTTACCTGCCAGACATGGACTATGGCAAGCACGACACCATCTTTGTCCCGTTCTTCGGCGTGCCTGCCGCCACCATCACCGGCCTGTCGCGGCTGGCGAGCATGACCGGCGCGGCGGTGGTGCCGGTGATCGCCCGCATGGACAACGATGGCTACCGCGTCGAGGTGGGCGCACCCTGGGCGGATTTCCCCTCCGGCACGCGCGCCGAGGACGTCGAAAGCGACACCCGCAGGATGAATGCCTGGCTGGAGTCGGAGATCGTGAACATGCCCGATCAGTACTACTGGGTGCACAAGCGCTTCAAGACGCGGCCGCCCGGAGAAAAACGCTTCTACCAGCGATAATGTCTCTTCCCGTCCCTTCTTGATCAGATAAGATCGTCCCATGTTCGCCAATCCTTCCGCCGAAGAAATCCGCGCCCTGCTGGGCGAAATCAAGACCATCGCCGTGCTCGGTCTTTCCGACAATCCCGAGCGGCCGAGCTTCCGGGTCGCCCAGGCCATGCAGGCGCTGGGCTATCGCATCATCCCGGTGCGGCCGGGCCAGCGCGAGGTTCTGGGAGCCCCCGCCTTCGCCACCCTGGCCGAGGTTCCCGGCGTTCCCGATCTCGTCGATGTGTTTCGCGCCGCCGAACACATACCGGGCATCGTGGACGAATGCATCGCCAAGGGCGTCAAGCGGCTCTGGCTGCAGGAAGGCGTGGTGAACGAGGCCGCCGCCGAGCAGGCGCGCGCCGCGGGCATCACGGTGGTGATGGACCGCTGCCTCTGGAAGGAATACCGGGCCAATCCGCCCGCCGCACCTGGCGCGCCATCGGCATGAACATCCGATTTACCAAGATGCATGGGCTGGGCAACGACTTCGTCGTGCTCGATGCCGTCCATCAGCATTTCGTGCCCAGCGCGGCGCAGGCGCGCTTTCTGGCCGACCGCCACTTCGGCGTCGGCTGCGACCAGGTGCTGGTGGTCGAGGCGCCGACCCGGCCCGGCGTCGATTTCCGCTACCGCATTTTCAATGCCGACGGCGGCGAAGTCGAGCAGTGCGGCAACGGCGCGCGCTGCTTCGCGCGATTCGTGCGCGATCGCGGCCTGACCGACAAGCGCGAAATTCGCGTCGAGACCAAGTCGGGGATCATCGCGCCGCGGCTCGAAGACGACGGCCAGGTAACGGTCGACATGGGCGTGCCGCGGCTGATGCCCGACGAGGTGCCGTTCGAGAGCGACAGCAGCGATGTCGTGCAACCGCTGCGCGTCAACGACAAGGTATTCGACATCACGGCCGTGTCGATGGGCAATCCGCATGCCGTGCAGGTGGTGGTGGATGTGGACGACTTTCCGGTCGCCAAGTACGGGCCCCTGATCGAGGCGCACGAGCGCTTTCCGCGCCGGGTGAACGCGGGCTTCATGGAAGTCGTCGATCGTCACGCCATTCGCCTGCGCGTCTACGAGCGCGGCGCCGGCGAGACCCTCGCCTGCGGGACTGGCGCCTGTGCCGCCGTGGTGGCGGGCATCCTGCGCGGCGTGCTCGACTCGCCGGTGCGGGTCGATACGCGCGGCGGTGCGTTGTCGATCGCCTGGGCGGGCCATGGCAGCCCCGTGCGGATGACCGGCCCCGCCGTCACCGTGTTCGAAGGCGAAATCGCCTTGCCCGACAATCCCTGATTGATGGAGTCTCGCCTGTCCATGGATGCCAATGACGTCGCCGATTACCTGAAGCGCCATCCGGAGTTTTTCGTCCAGCATGCCGAACTGTTGCATCAGATCGATATTCCCAGCCCGCACGGCGGCAAGGCGGTTTCCATCACCGAGCGGCAGATGGGGACGCTGCGCGACAAGATTCGGCAGCTCGAGGCCAAGCTGGCCGAGTTGATCTCCTTCGGCGAGGAGAATGACGTCATATCCGCCAAGGTGCATCGCCTTGGCGTTGCGCTGCTGGGTGCGAGCGATCTGCCTGGCGTGATGGGCGCGCTTTACGCGCATCTCGGCGGCGATTTCGCCGTGCCGCATGTCGCTGTGCGACTGTGGGGCATTGGCGCCACCGGCAGTGGCGATGCCGTCGAACATGCCGCGGTCGACGATGCCGTCAAGGCCATGGCCGGCGGGCTCAAGCATCCCTATTGCGGCAGCGCCGCCGGGCAGGAAGCCGTGGCCTGGCTGGGCGAGGCGGCGAGCCACGTCCGGTCGGCGGCGCAGATTCCGCTGCGCGAAAGCAATGACAGCGCCTGTTTCGGCCTGTTGCTGCTGGGCAGCGAGGAAGCGCAGCGCTTTTACCCCGAGATGGGCACGCTCTATCTGCAGCGCATCGGCGACATGGCGGCGGCGGCGCTGCTGCGCGTCGCCGGCTGACCGTTTTTCCATGGCCGATGCTTCGGTCGACGGTTTTCTCGACGAGCTGGCGCATCAACGCCGCGCCAGCCCCCACACGCTCGCCGCCTACGGCCGCGATCTCGCCCGGCTGACTGCCCTGGCCGGCGAGCGCGCCCTGGCCGGCCTGGCGCCGCACCAGATGCGCCGCTTCGTCATGCAGCTGCATGGCCAGGGGCTGGCTGCCGGTTCGCTGGCACGCACGCTGTCGGCCTGGCGCGCCTACTACCGCTGGCTGGCGAAGCGCGGCGCCGTAGCGCGCAACCCGTGCGACGGCCTGCGTCCGCCCAAGCGGCCGAAGGCGCTGCCCAAGGCCCTGTCCATCGACCAGACGCAGGCGCTGCTCGACGCGCCCGCCGAAGCGCTGCTGGAGGTGCGCGACAAGGCGATGTTCGAGTTGTTCTATTCCTCGGGCCTGCGCCTGTCGGAACTGGCCGGCCTGAATCTGCACGGCGGGCTCGATCGCGCCGAGGGCACCGTCACCGTCACCGGCAAGCGCGGCAAGACGCGCGTCGTGCCGCTCGGCGGCAAGGCGATGCTGGCGATCGACGACTGGCTGGCGCAGCGCGCAACCCTCGCGGCGGCCGACGAGCCGGCGCTGTTCGTCGGCCGCCGCGGCAACCGGCTCAATCCGCGCACCATCGAGCGCCGTCTCGACGCCTGGGCGCAGCGGCGGGGATTGGCGACGCACGTGCATCCGCACATGCTGCGCCACTCCTTCGCCTCGCACCTGCTGCAATCTTCCCAGGACCTGCGCGCGGTGCAGGACATGCTCGGCCACGCCAGCATCGGCACGACGCAGATCTACACCCACCTGGACTTCCAGCACCTGGCCAAGGTGTACGACGCCGCGCATCCCAGAGCGAAGAAGAAAGAGAAAACCGAAGAGTGAGCGCGCAACTGATCCTGCAACCGGGCAAGGAGCGCTCGCTGCTGCGCCGGCATCCGTGGATCTTCGCCGGTTCGGTCGAGCGGCTGGTCGGCCGCGCCCGGCCGGGCGACACCGTCGAGGTGGTCGCCGGCAAGCAGGTGCTGGCGAAGGCGGCGTGGAGCCCGGCGTCGCAGATCCGCGCCCGCGTCTGGAGCTTCGATGCCGACGAAATCATCGACAACGCTTTCTTCAAGCGCCGCGTCGCCGAAGCGGTGGCCCGGCGCGGCGTGCTGCCACGGCTGACTTTCGAGCCGGGCCTGCGCCTGATCCACGCCGAGTCCGACGGCCTGCCCGGCGTCATCGCCGACAAGTACGGCGATACGGTCGTCGTGCAGCTCACCAGCGCCGGCGCCGAGAAATGGCGCGAGGCGATCGCCGACGCGCTGATGCGGGCGACCGGCTGCGCGCGCATCTACGAGCGCTCGGACTCCGACGTGCGCGGCCTCGAAGGCCTGGAGCCGCGCGCCGGCTGGCTGCGCGGCGAAGCCCCGACGGGCGAAATCGTCATCGAGGAGCACGGCGTGAAGATGGCGATCGACATCGTCGGCGGCCACAAGACCGGCTTCTATCTCGACCAGCGTGACAACAGGAAGCTGCTCGGCGAGTTGTCGCAGGGCAGGCGCGTGCTCAACTGCTTCTGCTACACCGGCGGCTTCTCCTTGCAGGCGCTCGCGGGCGGCGCCGCCGCGGTGCTGTCGATCGACAGCTCGCAGCCGGCGCTCGACCGCGCCGTGGCCAACCTCGCGCTCAATCCGCAACTCGACGCCACGCGCGCCGAATGGCGCTGCGCCAACGTCTTCGACGAGTTGCGCCGGCTGAAGGCGGCCGGCGAAACCTTCGACCTCATCATCCTCGACCCACCCAAGTTCGCGCCCTCGGCGAGCTACGCGGAAAGGGCGGCGCGCGCCTACAAGGACATCAACCTGCTCGGCTTCAAGTTGCTGACCCCCGGCGGTCTGCTGATGACCTACTCGTGCTCGGGCGGCGTCGGCCTCGAGCTCTTTCAGAAGATCGTCGCCGGCGCGGCGCTCGACGCGGGGCGGGATGCGCGCATCGTCCAGCGCCTGCAGGGCGCCCCCGACCATCCGGTCGCGCTCGCCTTCCCCGAGGGCGAGTACCTCAAGGGCTTGCTGCTGCACGTTTTCTGATACCCTATCGGCATGCTCCGCCTGAAGCCCTTCCTCGCCGTCCTGCTCTCGCTGCTGCTGCTCGGCGCGCAACAGGCGGCGTTCGCGCACTTGATCGGCCACATCGGCGTGTCGGGCGGGCCGGCCGCGGCCGAAGTCGCGGCGCTGGATCGGGACGACGCTAATCATGGCGAAGCGCGGACGCTTGCGGATGCCTGTACTGCCTGCGTCAGCGCGTCGGCCATCGCGTCGGCCGCGCCTTTCGGCGTTCCGCCACAGCTGACTTTCGTTGGCGGCGTCGAGACGCCGCCGGCGGCAGCGCCCCTTGCCCGGGTGGCGGCGGCGCCGCTGCCTTATCTCGCCCGAGCGCCCCCCTTCCTGCTCTGAAAACCCGACGAAAATCGCGGCGCCCGCCGATCCGGGCGCCGCTCGCCATTTGTTTTCGGAGAACATCATGCAAAGACGCACCCTTTGGCTGGCGGCGACGCTGGCCGCAACCGCGCCGGCCGCCCATGCGGACGAACTGAGCGCCCTGCGCGAGGAAGTCGCGCAACTGAAGAAAAGCTACGCGGAGCGAATCGCCGCGCTCGAAGCGCAAATCTCGCGCCTGACCCCGGCTGAGCCGATGCCGGTAAAAACCGGTGGTGGTACGCCGTCCGCGACGGGCTTCAATCCGGAAATCTCGCTGATTCTGCAGGGCCAGGCCAAGCGGATGAAAGACGTGCCGGAGCGCGGCATCACCGGCTTCTGGGCCCCCGGCGGGCATGATCACGACGGTCCCGAAAAACGCGGCCTGTCGCTGGAGCATTCCGAACTGGTGGTGGCCGCCAATATCGATCCGAACTTCCGCGGCCATCTCAACGTCGCGCTGCTCGACGGCCAGGCGGAGGTGGAAGAGGCCTGGTTCCAGACGCTTGGCCTGGGCAACGGACTCAAGCTCAAAGGCGGCCGCTTCCTCTCCGGCATCGGCTATTTGAACGAACAGCATGCGCATGCCTGGGATTTCGCCGACGCGCCGCTGATGACCAAGGCGCTGTTCGGCGAACATTACGCGCAGGACGGGCTGCAATTGAAGTGGGTGGCCCCGACCGACCTGTTCATCGAACTGGGCGCGGAGGCTGGACGCGGCGCCGGCTTTCCAGGCACCGACCGCAACAAGAACGGCAGCGGTGCCGGCAGCGTTTTTGGCCACGTCGGCGGCGACTGGGGGCCCTCGAGCGCCTGGCGCGCCGGCTTGTCTTATCTGGCGACGCGTGCGCAGGCGCGTTCCGGCCACTTCGAAGACGGCGATCCGGCCGGACCGAACGAGGTCGAAGGCCAGTTCAGCGGCAAGAGCCGCACCTGGATTGCCGACTTCGTCTGGAAATGGGCGCCTGATGGCAATGCCAGGTCGAGCGGTTTCAAGTTCCAAGCCGAATACTTCCGCCGTACCGAAGACGGCACGCTTGCTTGTGCCGCCGACGCCGCCGCGCTGCCGGGTAGCCCCTGCATCGGCCACCCGCTGGGCGCCTATCGCAGCCGCCAGAGCGGTTTCTATGCCCAAGGCATTTGGCGGTTCGCGCCGGCGTGGCGCGTCGGTTATCGCTACGACCGGCTCGACAGCGGCCGCCTGACTGCCGGCTTGCTCGACGACGGCGCGCTCGACGGCGCGACCGGTGCGCTCGCCGCGTATGCACCGAAGCGGCATTCGGTCATGGCCGACTGGTCGCCCAGTGAGTTCTCGCGTCTGCGCCTGCAGTTCGCCCGCGACAAGTCGATGCTCGGCGTCACCGACGACCAATGGACGCTGCAGTACATCATGAGCCTGGGCAGCCACGGCGCCCACAGTTTCTAGGAGGCGGCGATGCGACTCTTTCTCGCGATTTGGGCGGTGCTGCTGGCGTTGCCTTCCCATGCCCTCGAGGTTTTCGCCACCGTTCCGGAGTGGGCGGCGCTGGTCAAGGAAATCGGCGGCGACAAGGTCAACGTGTTCGCCGCCACGCACGGCATGCAAGACCCGCATCGCGTCGAGGCCAGACCTTCGTTGATCGCCAAGGCGCGTCGCGCCGAGCTGGTGGTGGCGACAGGCGCGGAATTGGAAGTGGGCTGGCTGCCGATCGTGTTGCGCGAAGCGGGCAATCCGCGCATCCAGCCCGGACAGCCGGGCTATTTCGAGGCGGCCGGCTTCGTGCGCATGCTGGACGTGCCGGCGCGGCTCGATCGCGCCGCAGGCGACGTGCACGCGGCGGGCAATCCGCACGTTCAGACCGATCCGCGCAACATCCTGAAAGTTGGCGAGGCCTTGGCCGAGCGGCTGGCGGCGCTCGATCAGGCCAATGCCGGCGCCTACCGCGCCGGCCTTGCGGCGTTCACCGCGAAGTGGCGCGCGGCGATGGCGCGCTGGGAAAAGGAAGCCGCTATCCTCAAAGGCGTGCCGATCGTCGTGCAGCACAGGTCATGGTCGTATCTCGTCGACTGGCTGGGCATGAAGGAGGTTGCGGCGCTCGAGCCCAAGCCCGGCGTCGAACCCTCGGCGGCCCATCTGGCCAGGCTCGTCGAACAGACTGCCGCCAGCCGGCCACGCCTGGTCGTGCGCGCCGCTTACGACCACCCACGGCCGGCCGAGTGGTATTCGGCGGAAGCCAAGATTCCCATCGTCGTTCTGCCATTTACCGTCGGGGGCGACGACGCGGCGAAGGATCTCGTCAGCCTTTTCGACCTGACGATCCGACGTCTGTCGGAGCCGTTGCGATGAGCACCGAGTGGAGTTTGCTGGCCGCACCGTTGGCGGCGGGCTTGCTGGTGCTGGCGACGCACGTTCCGCTGGGCATCGAGGTGCTGCGCCGGGGCATCATCTTCATCGACCTCGCCATCGCCCAGGTGGCGGCGCTGGGCGTGGTGGCCGCCGGTCTCTTCGGTTGGCAAAGCCCTTGGGCAATCCAGGGCGCCGCCGTTGCGGCCGCTCTGGCCGGTGCCCTGCTGCTGACCTTGAGCGAGCGACGCTGGCCCGACCTCCAGGAGGCCCTGATCGGCCTGCTGTTCGTCACGGCCGCGGCGGCGGGCATCCTGCTGCTGGCCGACAACCCGCATGGCGGCGAACATCTCAAGGACTTGCTGGCGGGCCAAGTGCTCTGGGTTGGCTGGGAGCAGTTGGCGCCGGTGGCCGGCCTTTACCTGGCGCTGCTGTTGGTCTGGTTCGGCCTGGGCCGGCGGCTTGGCCGCATCGGTTTTTACACGGTGTTCGCGCTGGCGGTCACGGCCTCGGTGCAACTGGTCGGCGTGCTGCTGGTGTTCGCCAGCCTGATCGCGCCGGCGCTGGCGATGCGCCGGCGGGCCGGTGGGCGGCGGTTGGCGGCGTCGTGGTCGCTGGGAGCGCTCGGTTACGGTCTCGGGCTGATCCTGTCCGCGTGGTTCGATCTTCCCGCCGGCGCGGCGATCGTCTGCTGCCTGTCCGTCTTGTCCGTAGCCGCTCTGGTAGCGGCTCGGCAGCCGTCTGGCTGACTCGGCGGCGCGCGGCCCGCGGCGATCTGTGAGAGAATTCCCTTACGACACAGGGCCTGCACGACGACGTGGCATTCTCTCTTTTCGGCAAGAAACCGCCTCCCGCCCCGCTCGGGGGCAAGGGTTCCGCGCGACCGGCGACCAAGCCGGCGCCGGTGCCCGCTGCGGCGTCTGCCGCAAAGCAGCGGGAAGAGCTGGCTGCGCTCGATTTCACCCAGCCCGGCGAGATGGCCAAGCGATCGCTGGCGCGCATCGAAGTCCAGGAAACTTTTCATGAGATTCCGGCGGCGATCGAGCAGTCGGCCGTTTTGTTTTCCGCCGAGCAGCCCGACGCGGCCTGCGCACCGCTCGAAGGCGCGATCCACGCCGAGGACCTGGGACTGCATGCGCGGCGCGCCTGGGGCATGCTCTTCGAGCTCTACCAACTGCTCGGCAAGCAGGGGAGCTTCGAGCAACTCGCGATCGAGTTTGCCGCCAGGTTCGAGACTTCGCCGCCTGCGTGGACCACTGCCGACGACAGTGCCGGCGCCGCCAAAGTCAGTGCCGGCGGCACGCCGACCGTGGCGCTGACCGCCCTGCGCGCCGACAAGGTGCAGGAAGCCGTCGGCCAGTTGTTCAGGCATGCCGAAAAGGGCGCCGCGGTCAGGCTCAGCCTGACGAAGACCGGCGATTTCGACGAGGAGGGCTGCGCCCTGCTGAACGAGGCGCTGCGGCAGTTGAAACGAACCGGCAAGCAATGCACGCTGGTCGGCGCCGACAAGGCCGCGGTCTTGCTGGCGCCTGTGGCCGCGGTGGGTGCCCGGGACAATGAGCAGGCCTGGTTGCTGCTTCTCGAGCTATATCAACAGACGGGTGACCAAGCGGCGTTCGACGAAGCGGCGGTGAACTATGCCATCACCTTCGAGTTGTCCCCGCCGTCATGGGAGTCCGTGCAGGCGGCGCCCGCAGAAAGCGACGAGCGCGAGCCGGCTGAAGCGGCGTTCGCCGTGCATGAAGATCCGGCGGTCTGCCGGCTCGAAGGCGACATCGTCTCCGGCATGGACGATGCCTTCGATGTCATCGAGGAATGCGCCGAAAGCGAGCCGCGCCTGACCGTCGATGTCAGCCGCGTGCGGCGCATGGATTTCGTCGCCGCCGCCAACCTGATGAACCTCGTGACGCGTCTGGCGGCGGCGGGCAAGCGGGTGCAGTTCATCGGGGTCAGCCATCTGCTGGCGGCCCTGTGGGAAGTCATCGGACTCGATCGCCTGGCAGGCATCGAGTTGCGCAAGGCATGAGGTAAGCGGCTTGGAACAATATCATGGCACCACGATTCTCTCCGTGCGCCGGGGCAGCGTTGTCGCGCTCGGCGGCGACGGGCAGGTGACGCTCGGTAGCATCGTCGTCAAGGCCAGCGCGCGCAAGGTGCGCCGTCTCTACAACGACAGGATACTCGGCGGGTTCGCCGGCGGTACCGCCGATGCTTTCACCTTGTTCGAGCGCTTCGAAGCGAAGCTGGACAAGCACCAGGGCAACCTTCTGCGCTCGGCGGTCGAACTGGCCAAGGATTGGCGCACCGACCGTATGCTGCGCCGGCTGGAGGCGATGCTGGCCGTGGCCGATCGCGAGCATTCGCTCATCATCACCGGCAACGGCGACGTGCTGGAGCCGGAGCAAGGCATCGTCGCCATCGGCAGCGGCGGCGCCTATGCGCAGTCGGCGGCGCGCGCGCTGCTGGAGAACACCGACCTGCCGCCCGAGGCACTGGTGCGCAAGTCGCTGGAAATCGCCGCCGAACTCTGCATCTACACCAATCGCAATTTCACCATCGAGACTCTCGGCGAATAGGCAACCACGCATCGTGTCGCGCGTTCCCCTCAAACCCCGGGATTTCGAAATCGGCCAGCCGCTGCGCTGGGACATCTACGACGGCCACGGCCGGTTGGTGCTGGCGCGCGGCACGGTGATCGCCAGCGAGCAGGAAAAGGAGCAGATCCTCAAGCGCCGTCACGTGCGCGAACTGGACTTGCGCCTCGAAGTGCCCGATGGCCATGGCACGCAGCAGCGCGGCGACGCCAAGCGCGAGGTGCGCGTGCTGCTCGACGAAACCCGCATCCAGCCCGGCGACGCCATGCAGTTGCAGGGCAGCCTCGACGCCAGGCGCTACGCCGTCCGGCTGATCGGCTACCACAAGGGCAAGTCGATCGTCGTCACCAATCCGGTCCAAGAGGGCACGGCGGTTTATCTCAAGGAAGGGCAGGCGTTCATCGCCCGGATTTTCTCGGGCAAGTTCGTGTTCGCCTTTCCCTGCACGGTGCTGACCGGCCAGGTGAAGCCCTATCCGCATCTGCACCTGAGTTATCCCGCCGACGTCGTCGGCATCAACATCCGCAAGGGCGAGCGGGTCCGGCTACGCGCCATCGCCGCCTTCGACATGGATGACGGCCGGCGGGGCGCCGGCGTCATCGTCGATCTTTCCAGCGGCGGGGCTTTCGTGCTGAGCAAGTCGCCCGACTTGGTGCTCGGCTGTTATATGGTGCTGAAGTTCAAGGTGACCATCGCCAGCATCGAGTACGTGCTGGAATTGCCGGGCTGCGTGCGCGCCGTGCGCGACAACGACGAGGAGCCCACGCTCGGCCGGGGTCACGGCATCGAATTCGTCAATATTTCTCCCGAGGACAATCTGGTGCTTGCGTCCTTCATCTTCCAGCAGATCGCGGACAACCGCGCATCATCGCCATCATCATGAGCCACATGACTCCCGCCGAGATCGTCTCGGAACTCGACAAGCACATCGTCGGCCAGGCGCGCGCCAAGCGCGCGGTGGCGATCGCGCTGCGCAACCGCTGGCGGCGCGCGCAGGTGGCCGAGCCGCTGCGCTCCGAGATCACGCCGAAGAACATCCTGATGATCGGGCCGACCGGCGTCGGCAAGACCGAGATCGCGCGCCGTCTGGCGCGGCTGGCCAACGCGCCTTTCGTCAAGATCGAAGCGACCAAGTTCACCGAGGTCGGCTACGTCGGCCGGGACGTCGATACCATCATCCGCGATCTCGCCGAGACGGCGATCAAGGATGCCCGTGAATCGGCCATGAAGGGCGTGCGCGATCGCGCCATGGATGCCGCCGAGGACCGCGTGCTCGACGCGCTGCTGCCGCCGGCGAGAGTCAGTCACGACCAGGCGCCGGATCGGCCGGCGGAGGACTCGGCGACGCGGCAGAAGTTCCGCAAGAAGCTGCGCGAGGGCGAACTGGACGACAAGGAGATCGACATCGAGGTCGCCGCGCCCAGCGCTTCGATGGAGATTTTCGCGCCGCCGGGCATGGAGGAGCTGACCCAGCAGATCCAGGGCATGTTCCAGAACATCGGCGGCGGCAAGCGCCGTTCGCGCAAGATGAAGATCGGCGACGCCATGAAAACGCTGGTCGACGAAGAGGCGGCCCGGTTGATCAACGATGAGGACCTCAAGGCGCAGGCGCTCAAGAATGTCGAGCAGAACGGCATCGTCTTCCTCGACGAGATCGACAAGATCGCCTCGCGCTCGGAAATGCACGGCGCCGACGTTTCCCGCCAGGGGGTGCAGCGCGACTTGCTGCCGCTGGTCGAGGGCACCACGGTGTCCACCAAGTACGGCATGATCAAGACCGATCACATCCTGTTCATCGCCAGCGGCGCCTTCCACCTTTCGAAGCCGTCCGACTTGATTCCCGAGTTGCAGGGCCGCTTCCCGATACGCGTCGAACTCGATTCGCTGTCGGTCGACGATTTCGAGCGCATCCTCACCCAGACCGATGCCTGCCTCACCCGCCAGTACCAGGCGCTGCTGGACACCGAGTCGGTGATGCTGAACTTTGCCGACGGCGGCATACGCCGGCTGGCCGAGATCGCTTTTCAGGTGAACGAGAAGACCGAGAACATCGGCGCCCGCAGGCTTTACACCGTGATGGAAAAGTTGCTGGAAGAGGTGTCGTTCGAAGCCGGCAAGTACGATGGGCAGACGGTGGATGTCGACGCCGGCTACGTGAATGCCCGGCTGGACGAACTGGCCGTCAACGAGGATTTGTCGCGCTACGTCCTCTGACGCCGGCTTTCGATCAGCGAATATACGGCGGGTACCACCACCAGCGTCAGCAGCGTCGACGAAATCATGCCGCCAATGACGGCAATGGCCAGCGGCTGCTGGGTCTCGGCGCCGGCGCCGAGTCCGAACGAAGCCGGGGCGAGCGCCAGTATCACCGTCGCCGACGTCATCAGCACCGGCCGCATGCGGATCGGACAGGCATTGCGCAGCGCCTCGTCGACTTTCATGCCCTGTTCGCGGCGCTGGTTGGTGAGGTCGACCAGCAGAATGGAATTCTTGGCGACCAGACCGATGAGCAGCGTCAGGCCGATCATCGAGAAGATGTTGAGCGTCTGGCCGAAGGCCCAGAGCGCCGCCACGCCGCCGACGATGGCAAGCGGCTGGGCCAGCATGACGATGGCCGGCTGCAGGAAGCTGTTGAACTGGCTGGCCAGCACCATGTAGAGCAGCACCAGGGCCAGACCGAAGGTAAACACCATGTATTTCATGGTCTTGCCGAACTCCTCAGCCTGGCCGATCATCTTCACCTGATAGCCGGGCGGCAGGATCTCCGCTGCCGTCATACGCACGACCTCGACGGCCTCGCCGAGGGGAATGATTGGCGTGGCGTAGAAGGTGGTCGAATACTGCAAATCGAATCTGCTGATCACGGCTGGCCCCAACTTCTCCTCGAAGCTCGCCACTGAGTCGAGGCGCACCATCGCGCCGTCCTTGTTGCGGATGAATATCTTCGAAAGATCCTTGGGCTGGGTAAACTCGCCTTCCCTGGCCTTGACGCGGATATCGTAGCGCTGGCCGTCGCCCGGCTCATCGTTGAATTTGGCGATGTCGATGCCGCCCGTGAGCATGTTCACCGCCAGCGCCACGTCGGCGCTCGCCAGATTGGCGTTGGCGATGCGCAGGCGGTCGGGCACGAACACCAGTTGCGGCAGGTCGAGCTGAAGATCGGTATCGACGCGGCCGATGCCGGGGATCGCCGCGAATTTCTGCTGCATCTCGCGCGTCAGGCGGCCGACCTCGTCGAGATTGTTGCCGGTGACGACGAACTGCAGCGGTTCCCCGCGCTGACCGGCGCCGACCAGGGACACCGGCGCGGCGAAGGCGCGCGCGCCCGGGATGGCCGCCAGTTCCTGGCGAACCTCGGCAAGGACTTGGTGCTGGCTCTTGATCCGCTCCTCGCGCGGCACCATGCGTACGATGACCAGCGCCTGATTCACCTGGCCGGCGGTACCAAGGCCGATCAGGGAAAACTCCGTGTGGATTTCGGGGTGGCTGTTGAGAATGGCTTCGACTTCGCGCAGCTTGGCATCGGTGTAGTCGATGCTCGATCCCAGCGGCGTGCGCAGGGATACGCGGAAACGCGATTCATCTTCCTCGGGCAGGAAAGTCTTGCCGACATTTTGGAAGAAGAAGGCGCTGGTGGCGACGATCAGCGCGGTGATGACCAAGACCCATCCGCGGTGGCGCAGCGCGCGATCGAGCAGGCGGACGTAGATGCGATCCAGGCCGCCAAGGATGCCGTCGAGCAGGTGGTAAAGCCGGCCGTGCTGTTTTTCGACGCGCAGGTAACGGGAACAGAGCATGGGCGTCAGCGTCAGCGAGACGAACAGCGACACCAGTACGCCGAAAGTGACCACCACCGCGAAGGAGCGGAAAAACTGGCCGATGACGCCGGACAGGAAGATCACGGGGGCGAAGATCGAGACAAGCGACAGGGTCGCGGCGATCACGGCGAACACCACTTCGTTGCTGCCGTTGACCGCCGCCGAAACCGGTTCCGGATCGATCTCCTCGCGATGACGAAAAATGTTCTCCAGCACGACGATGGCGTCGTCCACGACCACGCCGATCAGCAGCAGCAGCGCCAGCATGGTCATCGAGTTGAGCGTATAGCCGAAAAAGTAGATGACGGCGATGGCGCCCAGCAGCGATACCGGAATGGCCAGCGCGATGATCATGGTCGACCGGACGGAACGCAGGAAGAACCACACCACCAGCGAGGCGAGCAGGGTGCCCTCGATCAAGTGCTGTTTGAGCGAATTGACGATGTCGAGAATGTAGGAGGCGTCGTCGGAGACGATGACGACGCGCAAACCGGGCGGCAGTTGCGGCTCGATTTCGTTGACCACTTTTTCCCGGACGCGGTCGACGATCGCTACCGTGTTGGCGTTGGCTACCTTGATGACGGCGATGCCGACCGTCATCTCGCCCTCGAAGCGCGCCAGCTGCCGATTGTCGGTCAGGCCGTCCTCGAGTTCGGCGACTTCCCGCAGGCGGACGGCCACGCCGTTGCGCTGGCCGACGACCAGGTCGGCCAAGCGGTCGAGCGTATGAAACTCCAGATCGAGCTTGACTAGGTTTTCCGTGGTCTGGCCGACGACGAAGCCGCCGGCCATTTGAACGTGCTCGTTGGCGAAGGCGGCGGCGATGTCCTGGGCCGAGATGGCCAGCGCCGCCATGCGGTCCGGCAGCAGGTTGACGCGAATGGTGCGGTCCCGGCGTCCGCCGAGCCGGATTTCGCCGACGCCATCGATGGTCTCGAGTTTCTTCTTGATCACGTTGAGGGCGTACTGATTCATCTGCTGCTGAGTGCGGTCGCCCTGCAGCGCCAGCCAGAAGATCGGCGACGCATTGGTTTCCATCTTGGCGACGACCGGCGGATCCGTGTCCTTCGGCAGCCGTCGCAACACCTGGTTGACCTTTGCCTGGACTTCGTTGAAGGCCACGTCGATGTTCTTCTCCAGGACAAAGCTCACGTTCACCGCGGAAACGCCGGGCGACGAGGTGGACTGGATGTGCTCGATGCCCGGCACGCCATTGACGGCCGTCTCGATGATATTGGTGATGCTGGCGTCGACGATGTCCGGGTTGGCGCCCTTGAGCGTCGTGGTCACCGAGATCATCGGGAATTCGATGTAGGGCAGCCGGTCCATGCCGATGCGGCTGATCGAAATGATGCCGAACAGCATCAACGCCGCCGACAACATCCACGCCAGGACGTGGCGTCGAACCGAAAGTTCCGGGAGGGTCATTGTTTTGCTGCGGGCGGCGCGCCGCCGCCGCTGACTTTGGCGGGCTCCTTGATCGCCACGACGGCGTTGTCGGTCAGAAAGCCGGCGCCGTCCAGCGCCACGGTTTCACCGCCGGCCAGGCCTTCCAGTACCTCGACACGGCCACCGCGCTTGGCACCGGCCTTGATCACTTTCTGGCGGGCCTTCTTTTGGCCGCCGTCCGTCTCGATCACATAAACCACCTTGCCGGCCTGACGCAGCACGATGCTTTGCTCGGGAACGGTCAGGGCGGTGGCCTTGGCGGCGACGGCAACGGCGCCATTGACGGTGCCGCCGCCGCGCAGCGTGCCGTCGTTGTCGATGTCCGCCAGCACGTCGAGCGAGCGGCTGCCCTCGACGATGCCGGGCCGGATATCGTGGATGCGGCTTTCGTACACCCGGCCCGGCGCCGACGGCGACGTCAGCCGCACGGTCATGCCTTTCTTCAGGCGCGGCGCGGCGCTTTCGGGAAACGGCAGGTGCACGCGCAGTTGGCGCGGGGCTACCAGCTGGAACAAGGGATCGCCGATCTTGACATAGTCCCCGGGCGCAACGATCTGCACTTCGACGACGCCATCGATCGGCGCTCTCACCTGCGTCTTGCCCAGGTTGCGATGGCTGCTGTCGGCGCGCGCGCGCGCGGCGTCGAGTTGCGCGACCACGGCGGCGCGCTGGGCGGCGACGTCGTCGCCGGCGTTCTTCGAGAGAAAGCCCTTGGCCACCAGCGCCTGCTGGCGTTCCAGCAGCCTGCCCTGCTGGGCGGCGAGCGCCTCGAGCCGGCGCACCTCGGCTTCGTCGGCGCGATTTTGCAAGGCCACATCGCCCTGGTCGATGACGGCCATCACTTCGCCCGCCTTGACCGCCGTGCCGGTACGGGCGAACACCTTGGTTACCCGGCCGGCAACTTCGGCGCCGACCTTGGGGTCGGCCACCACCTCGAGCGTGCCCAGCGTTTCCTCGACCACCTCGAAATCCCCCGAGGTGACCTGAGTGACGGTGATCTGGGTCGGCGGCGGCCCGGTGCGGGGTTTTTCCTGAGCCGGCTTGCCGCAGCCGAAAAGGACGGGCAACAGGAGCGCGACAAGGAGAGAGGTACGCATCACGGCAGTAGCGATTCGCTGGCGAACAATTCGGCGAGGGTCTCGCGACGACGGATCAGATGCATCCGGTCGCCGTCGATCATGACCTCGGCGGCGCGAGGCCGGGTGTTGTAGTTGGAACTCATGGCCATGCCGTAGGCGCCGGCGGACATGATGGCGAGCGGATCGCCGGGAGCAAGCGACAACTCGCGGGCATGGCCGAGGAAGTCGCCCGACTCGCAGATCGGCCCGACGACTTCGTAGACGCGGGCGGGCGTCGGCGTCCCGCCGTCGCTGACTTTGACGATTTCATGCCAGGCATCGTAAAGCGCGGGACGGGCCAGGTCGTTCATGGCGGCGTCGACGACGGCGAAGTTCTTCGGCTCGCCGTGCTTGAGCAACGCCACCCGCGTCAGCAGCAGGCCGGCATTGCCGACCAGCGAGCGGCCGGGCTCGAGCAGCAGCTGTTCCTGGCGATCGCGCATGACCGCCAGCAAAGGCGCCAGGTACTCGGCCACGGAGGGCACCGTTTCGTCACGGTACCGAATGCCCATGCCGCCGCCCAGATCGATGTGATGCAGGACGATGCCTTCGGCGGCCAGCGCGTCGACCAGGCCGACGATTTTCGTGGCGGCTTCCGCCGCCGGCGCCGGGTCGAGCAATTGCGAGCCGATGTGGCAATCGATGCCCCGCACAGTCAGTCCCGGCAGCGCGGCGGCGCGACGGTAGAGCGGCAGCGCCGCCTCGAACGGTACGCCGAACTTGGCGGACTTGAGGCCGGTGGAAATGTACGGGTGGGTTCTGGCATCGACGTCCGGATTGACGCGCAGCGATACCGGGGCCTGTCGGCCAAGCTCGATCGCGACGGCGTTGAGCGTCTCGAGTTCCGGGACCGACTCGACGTTGAAGCAGAGAATGCCGGCTGCGAGCGCCTGGCGCATCTCGGCGCGCGACTTGCCCACGCCCGAAAAGACCACCTTGCCCGGGTCGCCGCCGGCCGCCAGCACGCGCGCCAGTTCGCCGCCGGAAACGATGTCGAACCCCGCGCCGAGGCGAGCGAACACGTCGAGAATGGCCAGGTTGGAATTGGCCTTGACGGCATAGCAGATCAGGGCCGGCCGGCCAGCCCGATCCGCCAGCGCGGCCTGGTAGGCCTGGTAGGCCGAGGTCAGGGCGGCGCGGGAATAGACATAGCACGGCGTGCCGAAGCGCTCGGCAACTTCGGGGAGCGGAACTTCCTCGACATGCAGTATTGAGCCACGCCGCGAAAAAGCCGTCGTCGTCGCGGATGCCGTCATCGGGCAGCTCCGGCGGCGCTGCTATGATCGGATGGCGCGAGTTTTGTGTCGGGCGCCGAAGCCGCGGGTTTGGTGGTCGGCAGGGTCAGCGGACCCTTGGTGCCGCAGCCGGCGACGCCGACGATGGCCAGGGTGCTGACGAGAACGATGAAGGCGTGCATGGCAAGGACTCAAAGGCAGGCGGCAATGTTAACATGGGGCGATCATGGAAGAGCGTGAATTCAATGCCTTGGCCGACCGGATGCTCGGCCGTATCGAGGACGCCATCGAGGGTTGCGGCGAGGATGTCGATCTCGAGGTCAAACCGGGGGGCGTGCTCGAGCTGGAATTCGAGGATGGCGGCAAGATCATCATCAACCGCCATTCCGCAGCCCGGGAAATCTGGCTCGCGGCCCGCTCCGGCGGCTACCACTTTCGGCCCGAGGGCGACCGCTGGCTGGGTACCCGCGATGGGGAGGAGCTGATGACGGCCCTGGCCCGCTGCCTGTCCGAGCAGTCGGGCAGGACGATTTCCCTGACCTGAAATGCAACGGCGCCGCCCGGCGCCTTGCGTTCGTCCGCCGGATCCGGCCGTTGGTCGGCAACCCTTTGCGTTTCTCGGGCAAGGGGCTTAAAAGCTACCGTGAGGTCAAGGGAGATACTTCATGGCACGCGCAATGCTCGCACGGACACGGGATATTCGGAGATACAAGGGCTTCACGCTGATCGAGATGATGATCGTGGTGGCGATCGTCGCGATTCTCGGTGCGATTGCCCTGCCGGCCTATACCGACTACGTGCGGCGCGGCAGGATTCCCGAGGCCACCACCGGCTTGGCGCAGGCCCGCATCGGTTTCGAGCAATGGTTCCAGGATAACCGTACCTACGTGGGCGGTCCTTGCCCCGGGAACACCAGGAGCTTCACCTTCGCCTGCAATACGGCGGCAGCCACTTTTACCGTCACGGCCACCGGGCTTGGCGACATGGCGGATTTCAGCTACACGATCGACCAAGTGAACGCCAGGACGTCCGCGACGCCGTGGGGC
>WBZU01000346.1_pt1 | contig 42098 bp, 28 predicted proteins | sample 5204311 | NCBI WGS metagenome assembly WBZU01 (sample SAMN12344359, study PRJNA552823) | activated sludge metagenome | biome: Activated sludge suspended growth; feature: Nitrification reactor; material: Wastewater; isolation source: activated sludge from nitrification reactor of wastewater...
GATCAACATCGCCGGCGGCGTGATCGCCGACGGGCATCGCGGATGTTCGTCCGGAAATGACTCGGCCGGCGGAGGTGCCGGCGGATCGGTGCTCATCATTGGAGATACGGTCAATATCACCGACACGGCGCGAATCAGCGCGCATGGTGGCCGAGGTGGAGACTCGCAACCGAAATGTCTTCCTTGCACGACGAATGCCGATTGTTTGGCGCCGCAAACGTGCCAAGCGGGTCGATGCGGTCCGTGCAATTGCACGCCGTGCACATCGAATGCGCAATGCAATGCGTTGCTCGGACAAACGTGCAAAAACTTGGGCGGAAATTTGGGCAGCGTTTGCGCTGATGCGACAAACCAATGCACGCCGATTGATCCGGCCGATGACGAAGTCGAATGCCGCGGCACGCAAAACAACGGTACTTGTGACGATTGCGCCGGAGGTGGCGGCGGGGGCATCATCAATGTGCAATCGCGCCTGGCGACGATTCACCCGCAAGCCATATTCGACGTTCGCGGTGGTAATGGTGGTATTTGTCCCATTTGTGCCGGCGAAGCGGGCGGTGGTGCGGGCGAATTGCAAATCGACAGCGCGTACGTGGGTGAAATCTGCGACGGCTGGGACAATGATTTCAACGGCCAAATCGACGAGGGACTGGGAATGATCACGTGCCCGGACATGACCATGATTCCGGCGTGCGTGAATGGAATCCCGCAGATTTGCGATTACGATCCGGCCAAATGCAAAGTGCCCGCTTCGGATGCGCGACCGCGTTTTGCTTTGGTGCTCGATACATCCGGATCTATGCTGAATGATTTGTCGGGAAATCCGACGTTCGGTGATGGTTCCGTCAAATACCCCGGTGTGGACACGTCGAGCGATCCCGATATGGTGGGCGGAAACAATTCGCGCTTGTTCATTGCGAAAGAAGCCTTGACGCAGGTGCTCAGTGCGTTCCCCGAGAGCGATTATTCGCTCGGGCGGTATTACCAAGACGTGGGCGTGAATCGCAGTTGTCAATCCGCGGCAAACTTCGAATGCGCGCAAAGCTGCTGTTCGTACGATGATCCCACGAACAACTTGCCGCCTCCGTATCCGTCCGTGTACCCGGACAACCAATGCATTCTGTCGCAATTGTATCCGTCGGCGGGATATCCGATGAACGCGGCGTTTTCGGGCAACATGCCGATTGGCTGGCCGATGGAAGCGATGGAAATGACGCCGACGTCCGATTGTATCAATTACGCAGGGTCGTGTGGACCGCCCCGTCGAGGCGCTCAGTTCTTGGTCGGATTTAATCAACCGATCAGCAAATACCTCAAATGGCTGGATGGCGTGGAAGATGCCGACGCGATGTTCGATCCGAGCATCGTGGAGGGCAATCATTGCGCCATGGGCAATTGCGAATTGCGTGGTTCGGGCCCGACGCCTCTCGCGGGGTCATTGCAAGCGACGTACGATTACTTGAAGCCGATCGTGACGTGTGACGGTGCAGCGGCGTGTCGTTCGTATGCGACGATTCTGCTCACGGACGGTGCGGAGAGCTGTCAAGGCAATCCGGCGGGTGAAGCTGCGACGTTGTTTGCGGGTATCAATGGCAAGCCGATCAAGACCTACGTGATTGGGTTCTCGGTTCTTCCGACCGAACAGGCGCAACTCAATCAGATTGCGGCATCCGGCGGGACAAACCAGGCGTATTTCGTTTCGTCGAAGAGCGAGCTGGCCAATGCGCTCGCGCAAATCATCGGAGAGAACCAAAAGTTCGAAGTGTGCAATGGCCTCGATGACGATTGCGACGGGATGATCGACGAGGACTTCCCGGAGAAAGGTCAGCCGTGTACGGACGGGGAACTCGGCGCGTGTTTGGGCACGGGCACGTATGTTTGCAAGGCCGATGGCTCGGGGACCGAATGCGGAATTACCGATCCCGGCGCGATGCCGTCGATGGAGATTTGCAACAGCATGGACGACGATTGCGACGGAATCGTCGACGAGGATCCCAACGGTTTGCCGCTCGATTGCCCGAACTGCACGCCGTCTCCCGAGGTTTGCGACGGAATCGACAACGATTGCGATTTCCAGATTGACGAAGAGCCGGACGTTTCGACAAACCAGCCGCAAGTGTACGGCGTTCCGTGCGGTATGCTGATGCCGCCGAATGATCAGGCGCCGTGTCAATTGGGCAAGGTGCTGTGCATCAATTCCAAGCCGGTATGCGTGGGTTTCATCGGCCCGAAGCAGGAAATCTGCAATGGTCTCGATGAAGATTGCGACGGAATCGGCGACAACATGGCTGCATGTCCGGGCGAAAGCAAATGCGTCGAAGCGCAATGCGCGATTCCTTGTCAAAGCGGCGAATTCCCCTGCCCGCCTGGAACGTATTGCAGTCCGGACAATTATTGCCTCAAGGCGACATGCGATAACGTGACGTGCAATCCGGGCCAAGTGTGTGTCGATGGTCTGTGCGTCCAGGATCCCAATACCGGTTCGTCCAGCAGCGGCGGCAATAGCAGCTCGGGAGGAACGGCGGGAGCGGGCGGTATGTCGTCCACGGGCGGCATGGGCGGCATTTCCGGCAATGGCGGTGCGGGCATGGGCGGCGAAGGCGGGACGGATGACGGCGTTTATGGTCAACCCACGGGCGGCGGCGGATGCACCTGCAACGTGGCCGGCGATGATCGACGCGATGGTCAGTTCCTCGCGGCAATCATCGGGCTGGCATGTTTGTCCCGGGCGCGACGCGGCGTGCGTGGGCGCAAGGAGGCGTCATGAATACGCGACAAACTCGAATCGGAGGTCTGCTCGCGTTGGTCTTGACAACCGGCGCGTTTGCGACCGTGGCGGGCGGATGTACCGATGACGCGTATTGCTTCGTCAATTGCGGCGATGCGCAGGCCACGGGCGGAATGGGCGGAGCCGGCGGTGGTCAGGGCGGCGTGGGTGGAATGAACGTCGGCGGCGACGCCGGCGGATTCGTCGGACCCGGCAGCGGCGGTGGAAATGCTTGCGGCGCGGATCTGCTGAACGACGTAAACAATTGCGGCGCATGTGAAAATCGTTGCCAATTGGCGAGCGCATTTCCCAAGTGCATCAATGGGGCATGCGTCGTCGATATGTGCGTGGCCGGAACTTATGATATCGATGGCGATGCGAAAAACGGTTGCGAATACACGTGCCCCGTCGCGGTGCTCGGGCCTGAGCTTTGTAATGGCATCGATGATGATTGCGACGGCAAAGTGGATGCGGCGGATTCGGACCTGATGGAGCCGGCGAATTTGTGCACGGTGACGCCGGGAACGCCTTGCGCGGGCACGAAAATCGTGTGCAATGGAGCTGCGGGCTGGTCGTGCGATTATCCGGCGGAAGTGGAGGTCGTATCCGGGTTCGTTCGGACAACCGAAACGAAATGCGATGGCATCGACGGCAATTGCGACGGTAACATCGACGAATGGTTCCAGGACTTGGGCAAACCGTGCGACGATGGCGCTTTGGGGACATGCGTCGACAAAGGCGTGATCATTTGCGATCCGATGAATTCGGGAAAAACCACCTGTGATTTGGCGGCGCCCCCTGCCCCGCTGCCTCCGACGCCCGAAAAGTGTAACGGAATCGATGACGATTGCGATGGCTTCATCGACGAAGAAATGGATCCGATGGCTTTCGACATGGATATGATCCCCGGGTCGAATCCGGCGGTGTATGTGGATCGTTACGAAGCATCGCGTCCCGATGCGACGATGCAAAATGCGGGCATCTCGGAGAACGTCTCGTGCAGCAAGAGCGGCGTATTGCCGTGGGCCAGCGCGTCGTATTCCGAGGCGGAAGCGGCGTGTGCGTCTCGAGGTCCGGGCTTTCGCTTGTGCACGGCGGCGGAATTGTCGGCGGCGTGTAACGGCGGCATGGCGGGTATGAACTATCCGTACGGCATGATGTACGACCCGATGGCGTGTTATGGCGTCGACAATGGCAACGCAATGAATTCGGCGCATGCGACCGGGAATCTCAATACATGCATGGCCATGGCCGGAAGTTTCGATCTTTCGGGCAATGTCACGGAATGGACGAGCACCCAGACGAACGTTGCCGCGGCGCCGAATCGCATTTTCCAGCTGCACGGAGGTTCGTACTTGTCGCCGCAATTGGGTTTGGCATGTACGATGGAGCTTCCCGCCCGCGCAGCGGAACAGACGCTCTTGCCGAACATTGGTTTTCGCTGTTGTCGGCAGTGAGCGGGGGCTGTTTTCGTCAACGTGAGCGGCGAGGTTGTCGCTTGGTTTTACCCGGATCCGTGTTCAAGACTTCCGCAATGGTTTGAGCTCGAAGGATACTGATGCTCATTTGCTCGAGCTCGGGCACGGTGGCGGCGGCAACGCGTGCCCGTACCTTCGCCGGCACCTTGTCGAAACGCGCGGCGATCTGCTTCATGAGGATCGAGCGAAGCCCTTGTTCTCGGCCTTTTTCGAGCCCTTGCTCGAGCCCTTGCTCGAGTCCCAGTTCGCGACCTTGTTCGAGCCCTTCTTCGCGCGCTCGGTCTTCGCGCCACCCTGGCGAGCGAATATCCCAGTACGTTTCCTCATCGATCAACAGCACTTCGTGTTGTTGCATGGCCATACGAACCTCGCGGTCACTTTGCTTCGTGACACTCTGTATGTACCGCAATACGGCGGCGATTGCACGCATTCCGTTCGAGGCTCGCGCCACGTCGCGCACCAGCTTGGCATATCGCGCCAAACGCTTCACCAGATCGTCCAGGCTCGACGCTCGTTGCGCGTGTCGAAACAACAACAAAGTGACTCGTCCCAGCGCAGTCATGGCCCGATTCATCAGTTCTTCGTCATCTGCTCCGCTGATGTCTTGCATGGCCATGCCAAACCGTGGTACGTAGTCGGCCACTTCGGCCAAGCTCTCTTCGTCAATGTCCAAGAGTTCTTCTAGACGAACCGCACTCGTCCATCCCGACGGACCATGGTGCAGCACCAAAGGGATGATCACCGGAAGTTTTGTTGTGTTGGGGGTCGAAGCCAGTAGATCTTGCCAAATCGAGTGCAGGTATCCGAGCAGCCGCAGCACGAAGAAATGTTCCGGTGCACTCATGTGCTCGAACAGCACATAGATCAGCCCGGGACGACCGGCAATTTGCGCATTGAACAGTAAATCCGACTCGCTGTGAGCCAAGTCGGGATCGACGAAGTGTCCGTTTGCAACGGTCAATGTGGAAAGGTCGACGAGTTTGGCTACACGCGGTGGTAAAAGTTCAGCCAACGCCGGGCGCGCATGTTCGAGATTGCCAAACGTAAACAGGAACAGCCCGTTGTGCGGCGTATGGGCAAGTTTACGCCGTGCCTTACGTGATCGTTTGGTTTCCGGCGTCTTCGTACGTTGTCCCATGGGACAAACCCGTACTTGAAAAACCAGATCGCGACAAGCTGTTTTACATCTCGAAACGTTTGCCCTCGCGCTCCTTCGAAACGACTGCGGGAGGCCACGTCGTAACGCGCCTCCCGCATGACGTCGAATCAGCCGACGACAATCAGTCTTTGCGGTACATCGTCACGACGCACGCGCCGCCGAGGCCCAGGTTGTGCTGGAGCGCCACTTTGGCGCCTTCCACCTGGCGCGCATCCGCGGTGCCGCGCAATTGCCAAACGAGCTCGGTGCATTGCGCCAAACCCGTTGCGCCGAGCGGATGACCTTTCGACAAGAGTCCGCCCGAGGGGTTCGTCACGTACTTACCTCCGTACGTGTTTTGCCCGTCCCAGATGAACTTCTCCGCTTCGCCCTCTTTGCAAAGGCCCAGCGCTTCGTAGGTCAAGACTTCATTGGCTGTGAAACAATCGTGCAATTCGACGACTTGCACGTCCTCCGGCCCAAGGCCCGATTGCGCGTAGACTTTGTCGGCCGCAGCTTTCGCCATGTCAAACCCGACCATTTTGATCATGCTGTCGCCGAAGCTCGAAGCGTAATCCGTGGTCATCGCTTGCGCCGCGATGTAAATGGGGTTCGAGATGTTGTGTTTCTTGGCGAATTCATCCGAGCAAAGCACGGCCGCTGCGGCGCCGCACGTGGGCGGGCAGCATTGGAAACGCGTGAGCGGATCGAAGACCTCAGGCGAAGCCATGATCTGCTCGAGCGACAGGATTTCGTTGAACAACGCATACGGATTTCGGTTCGCATGTTGTCGGGCTTTTTCCGCAACTTTGCCGAACGTTTCGCGCTTTGCGCCGTACTTCCAGCGATATTCGCGACCAGCTCCGCCAAACATCTGCGCTGTCGGAACCGATTGATTGAATCCTTGTACGCGTTGCATGACGTCCGCGTGTTTGTCGATGGGACTCGGACGATCGCCCCATTTCGATCCCAATGCGCCTTTTTCCATTTGCTCGAAGCCGATGGCCAAAACGCACTCCGCCAAACCGCCTTCGATGGCTTGTCGCGCGAGGTAAAGCGCCGTCGATCCCGTGGAACAATTGTTGTTCACGTTGATGACGGGAATCCCGGTCAAACCCACTTCGTACACGGCGCGTTGTCCGCACGTGCTATCGCCGAAGACGTAGCCCGCATAAGCTTGCTCGATCGTGTTGTAATCGACGCCCGCGTCAGCCAGGGCCGTTTTCGCGGCTTTCGCCGCCATCACGTTGTAATCTTCGCTCGCGCCAGGCTTTTGGAACTTCACCATCCCGACGCCGATGACATTGACTCTTCTGCCCATTTCTCAGCTCCCTTAGTTTGGGTTCCGTACGCCTACGCCGATTGTCCCAACAAACCCTTCAGAACGCCCAACCGATGTGCCGCAATGCGGACGTCGCCGTCCACGCGCATACGCCCCGTCTGGTAAAGCCGAGCATTTTGCTCCGTGCCGTTGACGAGCGCCACCAAATCTTCCGTGGACATCGTCAATACCGCATTCGGTGCTTTCGCTCGACCCGAACCCACGATTGCATTGCCGCCGGCAAAGTCGAGGTGCCATTCGGTGTCCGGTCCCGTGAGTCGGAATTCGACGACGGCATCCACTTCTTTGGCCAATTCAGGGGACTTGGCAACGCGTTCTTTCAATGCGTCGAAGATCGCCGCCGCGCCGGGTCCGGACGTCGCCGGAGCAGCCGCCGCCGCTTTCGGAGCTTCGGCCGTGGGAGCCGCCGCACTCGCCGCCTTGCCTTTGTGCGCCGCAATGGCCGCCTTGGCTTGCTCGGGATCAATCTTCTTCATGAAGTTGAGCTTTTGCGAAGCCATCAAATTGCCCGTGATCTTCAGTTTTCCACCGAAGTAGAGCTGCTGCGGATCCTCTTTGCCGGACGCCATCGCCAGCCAATCGCCCACGCTGATTTCGAGCTGCGTGTCGGATTTCTCCGCGCCTTTGCCCTCGAAGACCGCGCCTTTGCCATTCTTCAAATCGATCGTCCACGTGCTGTCGGGGTTCTTGAGATCGAATTGGAAAACAGTCTTGACCTTGTCGACGAGCGCCGGGTTTTTCTCGACATAATCGCGAATCCCGATGAACACGTCCGCCGCGAGCGATGCCGGCGTATCTCCCGCCGGAGCCGCCGCTGCCGGAGCCGCCGCCGGAACTGCGCCGCCTTTGGCCTTCTTGTGCGCTGCAATCGCCGCCATGGCTTGCTGCGGGTCGATCTTCTTCATGAAGTTGAGCTTCTGCGACAACATCAAATTGCCGCCGATCTTCAGCTTCTGCTCGAAGTACAGCTTCTGCGGATCCGCCGCGCCCGTGGCCATGAGGAGCCAATCCGACGATTGAATCTCGAGCGTCGTATCGGGTTTGTCTTTGCCCGGGCCTTCGAAGACCGCGCCTTTGCCATTCTTGAGGTCGATCGTCCAGGTCGCGTTCGGGTTTTTCAAATCGAACTGGAAGATGCCTTTGACCTTGTCGACGAGCGCCGGGTTTTTCTCGACATAATCACGAATGCCGATGAACACGTCGCCTGCGGGATCTTCCGCCGGAGCTGCGGCTTGGGCCGGAGCCGCCGCGGCTGCCGGAGCGGCCTTGGCTTTCGGTTGCGGAATTTCCTTCCACAGTTCGATGGCGGCGTTGGAAATGACGACCTTGTCGCGCTCCTTGATCTTGCAACGGAAGACGATCCGCGTGTCGCTTTCTTTCCACATCTCGGTGACGACCGTTTCGCCCGGAAAAACGCTGTCGGCAAAACGCACCTTGATGCTCTTGAACTTGCGCGCGTCGCCGTCGGCAAAGCTGCGAATCACGTGACGAGCGGCATAACCGAAGGTGCACAAGCCATGCAGGATGGGTTTGGCGAAACCAAACGCCGAAGCGAATGAAGGATCGGCGTGGAGCGGATTCCAGTCGCCGTTCAAGCGATACAGAAGCGCCTGGTTTTCCGGGATCTTTTGTTCGATCGTCGCGTCCGCGGCGCGATCCGGCGGAACGTTCACGTCGGCCGAAGGACCGCGATCGCCGCCCCAACCACCGGCTCCGCGAATGAGCGCCGTGCTTTCGTTGATGACGAGCAATTCACCGCTGTCGTCGTAGCTCTTGATTTCCGTGACGATGAGCGCGTTCTTGCCCTTGTCGAAGATGTCTTTGACCTTGGCTTTGTGAGTCAATTTCGCGGCCGGCGGAAGCGGTCGCGTCAGCTCCATGTATTGCTCGCCGTGAAGCAATCGATCGAGGCCGTAATTCATGCCCGGAGCGGTTTTGCCTTGTTTGGCGAGGTCCATGAGCGCCGTCAATGCGGGCACGACGCCGTACGTCGGGAGCGGGACAAACCCCTGCCCGTGCATTTCGTACGTGTGACGCAAGTCCTTGTCATCGAGCGGATCTTCCGCAGCACCGACGCTCAAGCCGTAGATGGCCAGATCGCGCTCTTCGTATTTGGAATGAACGGCCGGGTATTCGTATCCGAGGGCTTGGTCGAGGTCGATGAATTCGTTGCCGCCTTTGGCCGGGCCGGCCTGGACGTTTGTCATGACCGGACCCATCGATTGATTGATGTCCGTCGGGTGCGTGGCCTTGTCGAAGCCCGTGATCTTGTTCCAATCGCGCTGCACGTCTTCGATACGGATCGGTTTGCCCAAACGAACGGTTTTTCCTTCCGTACGTTCCCAGCGCAGTTTGGCGAAGAAACCGCCGCCGACTTCATAAAGTCCGCCGGTGTCCTGGTTGCTTTCGTGGCAGAGGTACGCGACGAGCGGGCTCACAGCTTCGGGCTTGAGCGCTTCGATGAGCTCGGGCGGAAGAACCGTCTCGGTCATGCGCGAGCCGGCGATCGGCGCGATCGTATTGACGATGATGTTGCGCTTTTTGCCTTCGAGCGCGAGCGTACTCGACAAACCGACGATGCCGAGTTTGGCCATCGAGTAATTGGCTTGGCCGAAGTTGCCGTAGATGCCCGCAGCGGAGGACGTGAAGACGATGCGCCCGTAACCTTGTTCGCGCATGTAGTTCCACGCGGCGTGCGTGCAGCGGAAGCTGCCGAGGACGTGGACGCGGTAGATGAGGTCCCAATCGTCTTGGGTCATCTTTTGGAACGTCACGTCGCGCAGAATGCCGGCGTTGTTGATGAGGATGTCGATGCGCCCGAACGCATCGATCGCCGTCTTGACGATTTCGGCGCCGTCTTCGACGGAGTTGTAGTTCGCGACGGCTTCGCCGCCGGCCGCTTTGATTTCCGCAACGACCTTGTCGGCAGCTTCGGAACCTTTGCCTTCGCCATGACGGCCGCCGCCCAAATCGTTGACGACGACTTTGGCACCGCGACTGGCCAGAAGTAACGCGTGGGATCGTCCGAGACCGTTACCGGCGCCCGTGACGATTGCCACTTTCCCATCGAATCGAAGCTCGTTCGCCATCAGCCATTCCCTCGTACCGGAAAGTTTCGCATGCGAAGTATCCCAAGTGAGGGCGGATGTCGAGGGGGAAATGCGTGATTTTGACGCTGCCCGGCACTTTTGTGGAAGCGAGCGAGTTCACTTGAAGAAGGTGCCGGCCGCTTTGTCGAGGGTCAGATTTGCGCGTGCTCCATTTTTTCGAGCGCCCCAGGGAGGAGCAATCCGCGACCGGCGAAACCGGCCATTCCGTCGAGCGTCGAGGCGAACGAGTTGTACAGCGTCGGGTTGTTGCGAAGGGACCAGAGGACTTCGCTGTTTGTCCAAGCGGAATCACGGGCCCGACGAACGCTCCACATCGCGAGAACGTTATCGACATGACCCATGCCGCGTTCGATCGTGCCGAGAGCGCCGGTGAGGAGAATTGGGGTCGAGGCTTTTTCGGTTTCTTCGAGGATGTCGTTGACGAGGAGGAAGTCGTTGTGGAATTGCGTTCCGCCGGCGAGATCGATGTTTTCGGCGCGGCAGGTATCGACGACGGACAGCGCCAAATCGTGGTTGATGTGGGCATTCATGCCCGCGAGGGCAAACTGGAGCCGCGAGACCCCGACGCGTTGTCGATATTGCAAGAGCGGGCGCCAGGCGCGCGAAGCTCCCGAGCCATTGGCGTTCTGCACGACGGCATTGAAATAGCGATTGGCAAAGATCACGTCGAGGGTGGAGACGTGGGCTCCGTTGGCGAATCGACCGGCTTCGACAGCCGCGGCGACGGCTCGAGTCACCAGATTGTAAAGCTTGTTGAACCACTTGAGCCCATCGGATTCGGGCAATACCGAGTCGATATGATCCATCAAAGCGATGACGTCTCGAACTGTTCGCGGTGGGTTTGTCGTGATGTAGTTGGCGAGGGGCTGGTCCGCGGACGGGTCGCTGCGACCCACGATTTTGTCGATCACGCTCATGAAATCGAAACGTAGTGGGTTCTGCGGCGAGGGCCAAGTGTTCGGCATGAAACGGTTTGGCGAGTAGCGACGACGATTTCATACCCGACGACACGAAATTCACCTTGCGCGGGCCATTTTTTGCTCGACATACCCGGACAGGGTCAAGCTAGCATTGCCCCTCAGATCCCTTTTTCGCCCCGTGGAGAACGAAAGAATGATCCGTCGTGCCCGATACTTGTCGATCCTCCCCTTTGCTTTGCTCGCGACCAATGATGCGCGAGCAAAGGATCTTGAATCCTTTCACGCGTATGCGCTGGAGAAGCCGGTTGTAGGAGCGACCGCGCCCGCGGGACGCCGCGGGTTTGTCGCATCGGTTGACGACAAACGAAACACGCCGACCTTCTTTTTCGCTCGGACAAACCAGCCCGTGCCGCAAAACTTGGTGGGGGCGACTCGCGAGCGATTGGCGTTGCATCATCTGCGCGAGCACGCCGATATGTACGGCTTGTCGGCCAAAGCTCTGCAAGCCGCCAAGGTTGTCATGACGCACGCTCCGGCGGGCGGCGGACAAATCGTCGTGTTCCGTCAGTACGTCGCGGGCGTGGAAGTCCTCGACAGCGACATGAAAATCTTGATGGATCGTCAAGGCAAACTCGTCGCCATCGGTGGTGCACTTCAGCCGTCGGCGGTTCCCGGTGCGGAGAAGAAGCTCGGCGCGTTCGCACTGAACTCCAGCGCAGCGGTCGCCAAAGCACTGGAAGACCTTTACGGCGTGAAACTCTCCACTTCGAGCTTTCAGCGGGAGAAAGATCAGAAAGCGGGTTACGACATCATCACGCTCCGTGCGCCCATCAAAATGGGCACGTCGACGCATGAGTTCGTCGTGCCTGCGCGGGCCAAAAAAGTCTACTTTCCGATGCCCGGAACGGTTGTCCCGGCGTACTACGTGGAAGTTCAGGCGACGTCCGAAGGTGGTGACACGCCCGATGCGTATGCGTACGTGATTGGGGCCAAGGACGGGCAACTGTTGCGTCGCGTGAGTTTGACCGAGTACGATACGTACAAATATCGCGTTTGGGCCGATACGACGGCGCCGTTTACGCCGAAAGACGGCCCGATCGCCGATTACACGCCGCATCCGACGGGCTCGCCCGACAACACGGCGCCGCAATTCATCCTGCCCTCGCTCATCACGATGGAAGGGTTCAACAAGAACCCGATGGGTATGGCCGATCCGTGGTTGCCGTCCGGCGCGACGGAAACGAAAGGCAACAACATCGATGCGTACACGGATCAGACCGACTGTACGGCGGCGGCGACAGGGGCTTGTACGGCGACCGTTGCTGCGGCAAACGACGGTTTTACCGCGGGCGTCGATTTGCGGGCCAATGTGACCGCTCCCGGCGAGTTTGACCGGACGTACGATACGGCGGCTTCGCCGCTTGTGAGCCCCGACCAAAGCAAAGCTGCCGTCACGCAGTTGTTCTACACGACGAACTGGTTGCACGACTATTGGTACAACTCGGGATTCACCGAGACTGCCGGTAATGCGCAAGAAAGCAACTACGGCCGCGGTGGTGAAGAAGGCGATTCGCTCAATGCTCAAGCGCAAGACAAGGCTATCGGCATCATGCCGGGCAACGTCGGCGCCGCGCGCAACAACGCCAACATGAGCACGCCGCGCGATGGTGAACACCCGCGTATGCAGATGTTCTTGTGGTCGGGTCAGAACGACCTGAACCTGGACATCGGGGCACCCATCAGTTCGAGTTACGCGGCGGGTTCGGCGGCGTTTGGCCCGCAAAACTTCGACGTCACGGCCGAGCTGGTGCTCGCCAACGACAACACGCTCGAGCCACCGAATCCCACGACGGCAGGCACGCTTACGGATGCATGCAGCCCGCTCGTCAATAACGTGACCGGCAAGATTGTCCTGGTCGATCGCGGATACTGTTCGTTCGTGATCAAAGCCGGCAACGTCCAAGCGGCCGGCGGTGCCGGCATGCTCGTCGCCAACAACACGGGAACGACCGTGATCAGCATGGGCGGCGCGGGTGCGGCGTATCCTCCCTCGTTGTCGACGACGCTTGCGAATGGCAACGCGCTCAAGGCCGCTTTGCAAAATGGCCCGTTGACCGTCCACATGAAGCGCATTGCCGGCGTCGAACACGACGGCACGATCGACAATTCGATCATTGCGCACGAGTGGGGGCATTACCTCCATCACCGCTTGGTCAATACGGGATCGAACCAAGGCCGTTCGCAAAGCGAAGGCTGGGGTGATTTCGTGGCGGTGCACATGGCCAGCCGCGCCGGGGATAACTTTGCGACGGGTACGTTTGCCGCTGCGCAATATTCGACGGTGTCGTTCCCCGACGAGATTTATTACGGCATTCGTCGCCTCCCGTATACGCGCGACATGGCGAAGAATCCGCTCACGTTCCGGCACATCGCCGATGAAAATCCCTTGCCCATGATTCCGCTCGGATCAGGAGCGGCGAACAATGCGGAAGTCCACAACGCCGGCGAAATCTGGACGTCGATGCTTTGGGACGCCTATACCGCCTTGATTCTCAAGCCCGGCAAGTATTCGTTCGACCAAGCCAAACAGAAAATGGCGGACTACTTGGTCGGCGGCATGATCATGACGCCCACGGATGCGACGTTCAGCGAGCAACGTGACGCGATCCTCGCTTACGTGGCATCTGTCGACATGGACGATATGCAGCTCATGGCCGGCGAGTTTGCTCGTCGGGGATTGGGCACGTGCGCGATATCCCCCACGCGTTACTCGACAAACCACAACGGACTCGTCGAGAGCTTCACGAATGCGGGCAAACAAGAAATCGTCTCGGTCAAGCTCGACGACAGCGTGCTCAGCTGCGATGCCGACGGCATCCTCGATGGCGGCGAAACGGGCAAACTCACGATCGAAGTGCAAAACAACGGCGCGGTCGCTTTGACCAATACCACCGTTACCGTCACGACGATCACTCCGGGCGTGATTTTCTCCGGCACGAATACGGCGAGCATTGCGAGCTTGAATGCGTACAGCAAGACAAACGTGACGTTCGATGTCGGTTTGGCGGCGGGACAAATCGCCCCGACGAAGATCGACCTCGACGTCGACGTGCACAATCCCGCCGGATGTACCGCGCATGTCGCGCTCAAGGCGGACAATCGTATCGACGTGGATGACGTCGCGTCCAATTCGAAGACCGATAACGTCGACAGTGAAAAGTCCACATGGAAGGCCACGGGCGACGTCGCCGAAGTGTGGGCCCGGGGTCGTGAAGCCGACGGCAACAACCTGTGGGTCGGTATCGATTACCCGACGAAATCCGACACCGCGCTCGAGTCCGCGGACTTCAAGGTCAGCGCGATGGGCAGCTTCATCGTGACGTTCGATCACCGCTATGCGTTCGAGACGTCTGGCACGACAAACTACGACGGCGGCGTCCTTGAAATCACGACCGACGGAGGACAAACCTGGTCCGACGTCAGCACCTACGTCGCGCCCGGTTACACCGGAGCCATCACGACGACGTCCGACAACCCCATCGGTGGTCGCCAAGCGTTCATCAACAAGAGCGCAGGTTTCCCCACGATGGCGACGAAGACGCTCGATTTCGGAACGGCCTTGGCTGGACAAACCGTCCGTTTGCGTTTCCGCATCGGCACGGATTCCGGCACCGGCGCGTCGGGTTGGGAAATCGACAACATCGTCGCGCAAGGCATCGACAACACGCCGTTCTCGTCGATCATCGACGACGTGGGTATTTGCAACGGCATTCCCAAGGCCGTTGCCGGCCCGGATCAAACCGTCGACGAACTCACGACGGTTCAGCTCGACGCCTCGATGAGCTCGGATCCCAACAACGATCCGCTCACATACGCATGGACGCAATCGGCGGGGCCCACGGTCATGCTCAGCTCCACATCGATTGCCAATCCGACGTTTGTCGCGCCGGACATCGACGTGCCGACCATCGTATCGTTCGACGTCTCGGTGAGTGACGGCAAGGGCTCCGCCGGGGATACGGTGGATGTCGTTGTGATGCCGATTCCGGTGATGGGAACCGGCGGTGGCGGCGGCATGGGCGGCGCGGCCGGTATGGGCGGCATGGGCGGCTCAGGCGGAAACGCGGGCGGCATGGGCGGCTCGGGCGGAAGCATGGGCGGCATGGGCGGCGCGGCTGGTGCGGGCGTTGGTGGTGCAGGTGGCGCGGCCGGCATGGGCGGCGCGGGTATGGCCGGTATGGGCGGAACGGCGGGTATGGGCGGCGCATCGTCTTCGTCCAGCAGCTCCAGCTCTTCCAGCAGCTCCAGTTCGTCTGGAGAAACAGGCGGTTCGGGTGGTGGTACGACGCCAGGTGGTGGCTGCGAATGCACCGTCGCGGGTGATTCGTCCGCGCCGGTTCGTTCGAGCATGTTCGGATCGCTCGGTCTGCTGCTCGGTTTGCTCCTCCGCCGTAACCGTCGTTCGTCGCGGAACTGATCGCGTTTGTCCTTCCGAGACCCTCGATTCGATCCTGAATCGGGGGTCTCTTCCCTCCCCGCGAAATTTACTCCTCACATCTGACCTCACTTGTTGGAGGACTCTCCGTTGCTTCGGCAAAAACCTGCGCCGATGTGTTCGACATTTGCCGACGTGGGGTTGTCGAAATGGAACGGGGTTTGGCGCATCGTCATGCACCGTGGAGGATCACGATGAGCCGAGGGGGGTGGTAACTGGAGTGTGCAGAAAGAGCGACGTGAGGGGATGTCCTGCACGGATGGATCACGCGGGGCGTGAGATCCATGCAAGACAAACCGACGTGATCACTGGGTGCAGAGGATGACGGCCCAGTTGTCGAGCGTGCCGGTGTCGAGAGCAGCCGAGTCGCTCACGTTGAGCTTCCAGTTGCCTTGGGCCGCGGTGCCGATGAGCGGCGTCAGGTCTCCTTCGGGAGCAAAACAAGCCGAGAACGGTGCCGTACCCGTGGTGATGGCGGGGCAGAGCGGGTGGAAGATCGTGTTGATGAAGTTATCGCCGCTCGAGCCCTTTCCAATCGTGAGGTCGTAGGTGGTGCCACCCGGGTCGGTCACCACCGCCGAGACGTCGGCATCGTACGTATGCGTCACGTTGAACAGCAGCGATCCGTTCGCGATCGTGCCGACGTTATTGACGATCTTCACGATGCTGTTGATGCCGACGGGGTCGTCGTCGGGAATCGCGAGCGGTGTGTCTTTCGACTTGTAGATGCGCAGGGTTTGTCCCATCGCACATGCGGGCGTGTACGCGGGAACTTGGCAATCGGTATCCGCTGCGTCCGCATTTCCGTCGCCGTCGTTGTCGACGTTGTCGTTGCAGATGGTTTCGAACTTCGTACACACGCTGGGCATCGTGCCCGTGCAGTTCGAATCGGCTTCGACGGTGCACGTGGATGAACAACCATCACCGTTTGTCGTGTTGTTGTCGTCGCACGGTTCGCCATTTTCGACGACACCATTACCGCACACGCTGAGCACACAGATACTGGGTGCGCCGCTGCAGTTGTAGTTTGGCTCGACCGTACAGGCCGACGAACAGCCGTCGTTGTTGTTGGCGTTGTTGTCGTCGCAGACTTCGCCGAATTCGATCGCACCGTTGCCACACACGGGAGCGGGTCCGATGCACAAGGCGAGCTTCCAGTCGTTGAGGGTTCCGTCATCCGAGGTTTCGAAGGTGTCCGTGATGTAGATGGACCAGTCTCCGTCGCCCACCATGCCAATGAACGGGCTGAACGAATCTTCCGGCGCATAACAGGCGCTGAAGGGCGCGTTGGCGGACGTCACGGTGGTAATGCTGTTTGGGCACGTCGAGTCGAACAGCGTATTGGTGAAGTTGTCCCCGCTGCCGCCGCGAGCGTTGAAGGCCAGGTACTGAGTGGCCCCCGGAGGCGCCTCGATCAGCACGCCGACGTCTTCGACGTAGGGGTGCGTCACGTTCAGCATCATGGCCACTTTGTTGACGATGCCGCCGCTCGTGCCCGTCACGTTGACCGTGCTTTGGAAGAAGTTCGTGTAGTACGGGATCGGGGTGGGCACATGCGTCGATCGGAAGATGAACAAGTCTTCGTTCGCGGCGCAGGCCTGGAAGTACGCGGGCAACTGGCAATCCGAATCGGCGCCGTCGGTTTGTCCGTCCATATCGTCGTCGATGCCGTCGCTGCACGCGGTTTCCGGTCCGCGACAAACGCTGGGCGCACCCGTGCACGTGTATCCAGGCTCGGTCGCACACACCGACGAACAGCCGTCGCCATCGAGCGTGTTGTTGTCGTCGCAGGTTTCGCCGGCGTCGACCGCGCCGTTGCCGCAACTCGAAACGCAGAAGCTCGGAGTGCCGGTGCAGATGAACCCGGGTTCCACCGTGCACGTGGCCGAACATCCGTCGAGGTCCAGGGTATTTCCGTCATCGCACAGTTCGCCCGGATCAGCCGTACCATCACCACAGCTCGGGTGACACATACTGGGTTGGCCGGTGCATTCCCAGCCGGCTTCGACTTGGCACGTCGACGAACAACCATCACCGGGCGCCGTTCCCGTGTCGTCACAGGTCTCCATGCCGGTCACTCGGCTGTCGCCGCACACCGACGCGAGGCAGACCTTCATCGAGCATACGGTGCTCGTGCAGTCGTTGTTGACGTTGCACGCTTTGCCGTTGGCACATCCCGAGCACGAACCGCCGCAATCGACGTCGGTTTCCGTGCCGTTTTTCACGGTGTCCGTGCACGTCGGAGCCGCGCATGCTTGCGCCGTACACACGCCGCTCATGCATTGCGACCCGGTCAAACACTCCACGCATGCACCGGCGCCGTTGCAAACCTGCCCTGTGCCGCCATTGGTGCACATCGCGCCCGAGGGCGTGTTGGTGTGCGTCGGAGTGGAACCGTTGCAGCTGTCATTCGTGCAAGGATTGTTGTCGTTGTTGATGTCCGTCGGGGCCGCGACCGTCTTGGTCCCGCCGATGCCGTCGCATTGTTGTTCCTGGCAATCGCCTGCCGTTTGGTTTGGCGTGGCCGTACCGACCGGAATGAAGTTTGTCTGGCACGTACCCGCGTTGCACACCGGGGTCGAACACGTCGTCGGCATTCCGCACTGCGTATCGTCCGTGCATCCCACGCATTGGCCTGCGGCATCGCAGTACAACATGCCTCCGGCGCCGCACGCCGTGTTCAGCGTCACGGGGGGATTCGACGGCACGCCGGCCGTACACACATCGCTCGTGCATTCATTGCCATCGACCGGCACGTCCGCATCGTCGGCTTGCATTTTGGTGGCGCCCGCGCCGTCGCACACGACCGCTTGGCAATCGCCTACCGTTTGCTGGGTCGGCGCATCGGTATCGTCGGGTTGATCCTTCGTCGCGCCGGCGCCATCACACACGACCTTTTTGCAATCACCCGCGGTTTGTCCCATCACGGCCGTGCCATCCGCAACGGGATCCGGCACGCACTTTCCGTCGGTGGTACAGGCTTTCACGAGGCACTCGTTGCCCGGATCCATGCAGTCGTCCGCAACCTTGCATTCCACCATCGAGCCGCTCGAGCTCGACGACGAAGACGACGATGTCGAGGAGGACGAAGACGACGAGGAGGACGAAGACGACGAACCTTCGCCTGTATCGATCTGGGTTCGATCGATCCCTGCGATCAATTCACATCCTGTCGTCGACATGAACGTCAGCATCGCGATGCCCAACCACGATGCATTTTTACTGCCCATTGATCGCATTCTCATGATTCTCCGTTTCGCCTGTTGGTCGTAAGGATCGGACCAGCCTTTTCTCCGAATCGCGTCGGAAAAGCAAGATCGAATCCGTACCGAGGGGTCGTTTGTCGTCGAGTTCCACGAACGGACGCGCGTGGATTCGCCAACGTGCGGTGGTCACGGCACGATGGAACGCGGTAACGGAATAACGTTGCTTTGACTTGGCTTGGAGGAATTCATGTCGTTGTATTGCAGAAGTTTGCTGCGCTTGTGGCCTTTGACGCTCACCGCCTGTACGGGCTTGTCGCTGGGTCAGAATCTTCCGGGAACCGATGCGTAGCTTGGTGATGGTTCCATAGCCGTCGATGATCGGACCGAGACCTCGTTTGTCTTGGCCGGCGAGACACCGGCGGGTTCGTCGGATCCTGCGGCGTCCGCGCTGACACACACGTTATTTGCCGTGGATCCGGACTCGGGACTCGTTCGTGAAACGGCGGATTTGACCGGACGAACCGATCCCGGCTTGCTCTTCCCCGCTTCCGGGCTTTGGGATCCGGTGACGACGTAAGTAATCCGGACCGTCGAGTTGCCCGTCACGAAGAATTGACGCGTCGCTTTCCCTGTTTCGGCGCGGAATTGCCGCGGGCCAAATAAATCGCCGGCGGCTGCTTTACGGATTGGGCCGTAGCGTTGTCGAAGCTTTTGGGGGTTCTTTGTACCCACGAGGAGTCTAGTAATGACGATGAATACACGCCAGCTTGCGCTTGGGGCCATCTTTCCAGTGATTTTCGCCATTGGATGCGGCGGAGGAGGTTCGACGACGGTCGATAAAATCAACGATGCCGCGCCGGAAGAAATTCCCGGCGGGGGTATTGGATCGGGCGCAGTGGACGGCAAAATCAATGTGTACGCCATTGATGCGATCACCGAAGCGCCGATTGCGGGAGCTTCGGTCCGTGTGGGTGAAGCCGACGCGGCGAAGCCATTGGAAGGCACGACGGATGCCACGGGACTCGTGACGTTCAAGGACGCGTCGCTTCAAGGCGGACAAACCATTACGATCACGGCGGCCGATCACGTGGCGACGACGTGGTTGGGCGTCAATGGCGCCAACGTGACGATTCCGATGGGGCCGGTCAAGCCGCCGACTGTGGAAACAGCGAATATCGAAGGGTCGTTTACCGGTTGGGATGCGCTGCCCGCGACGATGAACCATGTTTGGCTCGGGCTCGTGCTGTATTCGTGGAATGGCGATTTGGGCGATGGATCCAACGATATTCAGCAACCGATGGGCATGGGATTGCCGCCGAATTCGTGCCTCAAACTGCCTCCGCCGGCGCCTTCGCAACCTTGCAATTGGAAGCTCGTCACGCGCACCGGAAAACAGATTCTCTTTGGCATCGTCGTGGATGTCGACACGAAAGGCACATTTGCGGATCAAACGGATGACACGCAAACGTTTTACGGGTACGCCTTCAAGACGGGCGTCGATGTGCAAGCCGGCGACAAGTTGACGGGACAAATGCTCGACATGTTGCCGCCCGAGGGGCTGATCGATTTGAAGCTGCCGGCTCCGGCGGCGCCTGCGGGTATGGATGAATCGATCGCGATTCCGCTCCTCGATATGGGCGATGAGGGGCAAATTCCTTTCTACTTGGGGGATTTGTTCACGCTGACGAAAATCCCTGCGATCTCGGGGATTTTTGCCGGAGGACATTACGACGTCATTGCGCGTGCGGACGCCAAAGGCAAACCGTTTCCCTCCACCACCCTTTGGGCGCGATCCACGGACATGACGAAAGACGTTGTTCTTCCGGCGTATCAAGCCACGCCGACGGATATCGCGGCCAATGGCGGCGTTTATAGTTTCAAACCCGTTTCGGGCGCGACGATTCACAGCGTGAAGTTCCAAGTTCCCATGGGCGATCGCGTGTGGAATGTGGGAATTTACGACGAACGCACCGAGTTTTCCTTGCCAACCTTGACGCCCGATCCGTTGCCCGTCGGGAAGATCAATTTGAGCGTCGAAGCGCTGCTCGTGCCGGGCGTCGACGTGCAAAACTTCGACACGAAGACGGCCAAGGACAAGGTGACGGCCGTGAGCGAAAACGGCGTCGAGATCACCCACTGAGTTCATCGCGCGCCCGATATTCCGCTCGGGAATCGTTCGGGCGCGCATGTTTTCCCGACCCACCCAAAATCAGCGCTCATTTCCGATAAGATTTCGATTGAGGTCCAACGATCTCGCTGATAACGTCGCCACGATCCGGAGGATACGATGCAATCGTTACGCCTGTTCTTCATAACGCTTTTTCTTTTGACGCCCGCGTCGCGTGTTTTCGCGCAAGATGCGGACAAATCGCTTCCTCCGCCGCCTTTGAATACGCCTGCGCCCGCGGATACGACGGAGCAGCCGGCGAAGCCCTCGCCATGGGCAAAAACACCGCGTCCGTGGCTGTATTCGGCGGATCCGACCGCGCCTGCGCCGGGGCACGTGCTGGCAGGCTTGTCCGTTGGGTACGCACAGACAAACCGCGGGACGGCGCGACCTTTCGCCGCCGATGTGGCGCACGCCGGAGCCGTTTTCAGTGCCAATGGCGAAGTCGGTGTTTTGCGGCAGTTGTCGGTTCAGGTCGAAGGACTTTTGGCGGGCCAAGCCGGGACGAGCTCGCCTGTGGGAGCCGGCGCGATGCTGGGCGTGAACATTTTGCCGCTTGGAGGTCGCGGGCCGGTGGATATCGCCGTCTCCGGCGGATACTTGCGGGAGCTCGGCGGAGCGAATGGCGTATGGTTTCGCGGGAGCGCGGCCGTGAATGCGGGGCGTTTTCGTTTTTCCGCCAATGCGCTCGGCGAACACATTTTCGATGTGACGCGCGATGGCGTGGACATCTTGCTGACGGCGGCGGCGAGCGTGAAAACGACGGATTGGCTGCGATTCAGCGGCGAATACGTGGTGCAAGATTTGGAAGGCGCGTGGGATCCGGCGGAAGCCGATGGAGGCATTCGGCATTTCGTCAGTGCCAATGCGGCGGTTTTACTGGCCAACCGCGTGCAGATTTCGCTTGGACCGGCGCTCGGTTTGTCACCGAATTCGCCCCGCTTCTTGGGGCGACTCACGGCGGCGTACGCGTTTTAGTTCGGCGAAACGAACTCGAGACGTCGAACGGTTTTTCCGGGCGACGGCCGTCTTCTTGACACGCGCATATCGCGGATGCTACCGTGCCCGCCATGCGCCTGCTCGACCTGACCCTGCACAACGTTGGTCCTTTCGACGATGCCCGCATCGAGTTTTTGACGGGCGAAGAAGGTGAAGTTCCGATCACGTTCATCACGGGCGAAAATGGAACCGGCAAGACGATTGTGCTGGATGCGATCCGGGGCTCTTTCGGTCAGCACTTTGCTTATCTGGATCGGTCCATTGTGCGACCGGGAGTACCGTTTTCTCTCCAACTGGAATTAGAGTACGAAGCCGCCCGACGGTCTTTTTCGGTTACACATCAATATGCGATACCTCATCAGAATGGCCGGTTTTGCCTCTATCCGAAAGACACTCGGCTTATGGAGCTTGCCGAAAAGGTTTCACAGCAGCCCAAGCTCTGTCCTCCCTGGGTGGTTGACTATTGGCGTTCGGCGTTACCGAATGATAGTTACGTCATTCAACATTTTGCGCAACAAAAACCCGGAGAATTTCTAAGGGGGGCTCTCAACGGTATTCAGCGTAATGCAACCATTACGGAGTTGATTTGCTATTTCGACTACCTGCGCAGCAGTGATGAGCCGAAAGAACGCGCCGGCGGCGACTTCTTATACTCCACGCTCAAGGACATCTTTCGCGTCAGCTTGCTTGAAGATGGCGAATTCAGCCATGTTGCGCGCAGCACGTTTACCCCGATGGTCAAGCAGAGCGGGCAAACCGTGCCTCTCGCCAATTTGAGCAGTGGCAATGCCTATTTGGCGCAACACCTCGTCAACATGCTGGGCAAGATGTACGCGGTTCACGTTTTACGCGACACGCCAACGGAGGATATTTGCAAAACGCCGGGGCTTTTGTTGATCGATGAAGCGGAAAACCATTTGCATCCGCGTTGGCAACAACGCTTCATTCGCGATGTGTTGCGCATTTTTCCCAATTTGCAGATCATCGCCACGACTCACTCGCCATTCATCGTCGCGTCGGCCCCGGGCGCCAAGGTGTTCGTTTGTCGCTACGATCGCGATAAAAAAAGCTGCGTCATCGAAGACGAATCCAGGCACTACGAAAACAAGCCGGTGGAGCAGATTCTCCTCTCACCGGCATTCGGTGAAACTCAGCCTTTTGGGCCGGAAATTGCGGCATTGTTGGACGAGCGAAAGGCGGCATTCGACGCGGGAAACGAAGAGCGCGTAAAAGAAATCGAAGCCGAATTACTGGAACGCAATCCGACATATTTTTCATACCTCGATATCGAAAAACGCTTGGCCAAACTTCGAGGAAAAGTCGCATGATTTCGATCAACAGGCTTCCCGAGCCGGCCATCCTCGAAGCGAAGAAGTCGGAATGGGATCAGGCGTTTGCAGAGCGCCGTGCGAAAGATCCCAAGGCCAAGGCATGGTCTTCCCAATATGGTCACCGAGACGTCGTGAGTCGTCTCCAAGCCATGAGTCATCACAAGTGCTTTTATTGCGAGCAAAGCGTCAAATCTCGGTGGCAGATCGATCATTACATCGAAGTTGCCGAATGCCCCGAACGGGCTCACGAATGGCGCAATCTCTATCTCTCTTGCCCGGATTGCAACGGGAAGAAAATTGACAATCGTGCGATTCCGGTGACTGAGTGCATCGATCCATGCGATCCGTCGGTGCGTCCTGATGACCACCTGAAGTTCGATCGAGAACTCATCAAGGCAAAAAACAATTCCAAAATCGGAGATCAAACAATACGAAAATATGCGTTGGGACGCAAGGAACTCGACTCCGAGCGTCGGGGACTTCTCGTGAACTTTCTAGAGGCATATAGTCAAATACAGAGTAATATGATTCAGGATAACCGCAAGACAATGCGTGACGACGAACTCGAACTTCTCCGCAGCTTCGCCCAACCCGACGCTCCGTTTTCGTTGATGTTTTGTGCCTACCTTCCTTTGTTGGGGCTTTGAGTCGAGTTATCGCTTCAGCGCCCTCGCCAGCACCGCAACATTCTCCGTTTTTTCCATTTCGCGTGCCCAATCCAGCGGCGTTTTTCCCGTCCCATCATCCGCGTGCACGTCCGCGCCCGCCTGCACGAGCACCTCGACGGTCGCCGCATTTCCGTTGTAAGCCGCTAGATGCAATGCCGTCCAGCCGTAATCCGTTTTGCTCTCCACCGGCACGCCCATTTCGATCAATATACGCACGGTGTCCGCATGGCCCGAATTCGCCGCGTCGAGCAGAGCTTGTGAACCTTTCCGTTTCACGTCCACGCCCCGCTCTACCAACCACGTCAATGCTGCGGTTTGTCCCGCCATTGCCGCATTTCTGAACGCTTCCGTCTTTTTGACATCCAAACCCGCATCGACGCACAGCTGCGCCAAATCCAGCCGGCCTTTGCGACATGCCGTTTCGAGCGCCCCGGGCTCCACGTGCGCGCCCGCCTTCACGAGCGCCCGTGCGACGTCCGCGTGACCATTCGCAATCGCCGCAGTAAGACAATTCTGCTTGTCCAGCGCATCTCGCGCCGAAGGGTTTGCTTTATGCGCCAAGAGCGTTTCGACAATCGCCAAATGCCCCAGGGCGCTCGCTTCGACCAATGCCGTTCGTCCGGTCAATGAATCCGCCGCATTGGGATCCGCCCCGCGTTCCAACAACAATCGCACAATGGGCTCGTGTCCCCCTCGCGCCGCCGCGGCAATGGCTGATTCCGTGCCGCTTTGCACGTCGCGGTCGATGTTCATGTCATACCATCGAATCGCATTGACGTTCGCTCCTGCATCCAGCGTCGTGCGCACGCGAACGAGGTCCCCGGTGGCAATGGCGGCGAACAGGGCCGAGTTTTCGACGTGTCCCATCGACGAATGCTCCTAATGGAATCACCTTCGAATGGCAAGCGTATCGATGAAACTCGCGGCAAGCACCGAGGCAAACGTTTCATGCGTCGACGTTTGCGCCCAAATCTTCACCTCTCGTGGATCCAGCGCATGGTGCGTTTCGACGATGATGGATGGCATCGTTGGTTTCCATAAAACGAAGATCCGTTGTTCATGAGCATGCCGATCGAAATATACGCCGTGCTCGTCGGGATCTTTCGCGTACAACGTTCCATATTCGGTACCGGCGTACATGCCAAACCCAGCCTCGCGCATTCTTCGCGCGGTGTTCCGCGCCAACGTTTTTCGTGATTGAACCAATTCCTCGGTCCCGTCTTCGGACAGCAGCACGGAAAATCCCGGCGCTCCGAGGTTGACTCGACACGTTTGATTCGCCCCAATCGTCTGGTTTTCGCCGGTTTGTCCGCGAATATCCGAATGAATGCTCACGAAAACATCCGCGCCCCAAGTCGTCGCGGCTTCGACGCGTTCCTGGTACGCGACGCGTTTGTCCCCATCCCGAGACAAACGTACGTCGAAGCGGCCGGTTTTTTGCAGCCATTGGGCTACGTTTTGCCCGACGCTCAAGGTGAAGTCTTGTTCGTCTTGACAAATACACGACGAATTCCCAGGGTTGTTCGGCGCTCCGTGTCCCGGATCAATGAAGATCTTGCGCGTCCCGAAATCCGCTGGAGACGTCACTTGAAGCGGCCGCAGGGGTGCGAAAGACTCCGGCCACGTGTGGACCTGGGGACGCGTGCGCCGTTCCCAGACGAACCCGACGCTCAGGGCGGATACGCCTGCGAGCCCCAACAAAACCCGTCGCTGCAAGAATGTTTCTTTGAGCACGTAACGATGGTCCGGCGCTACGTTTTGCGCACAATCGCGTGACCATTCATGCGCGTAACATGTCGCGTGTCAAATCTTCGGCCAACTGATAGTGTCCGGGACCCATGTCTTTTGCGCCCGCTCCCGCCTTGCCGAATTTTCTGCTCTCCGAACTGCCGCACCGCCGTCGCGCGTATCGGATCGAGCGCGGTCAAGATACCGGAAAGTTGGTGCATTTCATCGATCAAGGTCCCGAACGTGCGCGTCCGGTGTTGATGCTTCACGGCAACCCGACCTGGTCGTTCTTGTGGCGCAAAGTGATCCCTTTTCTGCCGGAAATGCGCTGTATTGCGCCGGATTTGTTGGGGTTTGGCTTGTCCGATCGCCTGGCGCGCCTCGAAGATCATTCGGTGCAACGTCACGCCGAAGCGATCGTGGAGCTCGTCGAGGCCCTTGATTTGCAAGGAATCGTGCTTGTTCTGCAAGACTGGGGCGGTCCCATCGGCGCGCTCGTGGGGGCGATGGTGCCAAACCGCATCGCCGGCGTCGTTCTCAGCAACACGGCGGTCGTTCTTCCCGCCAGACCTCGCGGCACGCCCTTCCACAAGTTTGCCCGTCTACCGGTCGTCAGCGACCTGGTTTTCCGAGGCCTCGGTTTTCCGCAGAACATCTTGCATCGCGTTCAAGGTGATCGCAGCTCGATCCGAGGTGTCGTGGCCCGAGCCTACACGTGGCCTTTGCGCGGTTTGTCCGATCGGGTCGGTCCGTTGGCGCTCGCGCGGATGGTTCCCGATGGTCCCGATCATCGCAGCATGCCGATGTTGAAGCGCGGCGAAGCGTTCATGGCGGGTTTTTCCGGACCAATGGCGCTCGTGTGGGGCTCGCGCGATCCGATCCTCGGTCGGGCGCTCGTCAAGCACGAGCAGGCATTTCCGCGCGCGTACGTTGCGTCCACGCCGGCGGGGCATTTCACGCAGGAAGAAATCCCCGACGAAATCGCCACCGCCATCGAAGACGTCGTCGCGCGCATCGCGAAGTAGCGTCGCCGGGGCTTCACCCCGGACCCGACCAGGGGCTATCCGCCCCTGGACCCGGACCAGCGAGCGCTGGACCAATACGTTTCGTGTGCTTCGCACCCGAAACGACCAGGTTTATTTCTGCTATTGCCTCCTGAAGCCTGTTTTGGTTTGTCCGCAGGACAAACCAATGCAGGGGTCAAGGGCCTGGGCCCTTGCGCGGGGGTTTGGGGCGCAGAGCGCCAAAGGCGACTCGAAGCCCCAAAACACAAACTGGAGGGGCGCGGAGCCCCGGGTGGGTTTGGGCAACGCCCAAGTGCAATCGTCGCGAAGTCTTTGCGCGAGCCGTGCTTTTTGGGTAGCTTGCGCGCCGCTGCGGCATGCTGAACATCTCGAGCCGCATGGAGACCAAAGCCGTGACGACCCCCGACAAACCCGACGCGCACCTCAATTTCATCGAAGAAATCATCACCGAGGACCTCGCTCAGGGACGCCACCAGCAAGTCGTGACGCGGTTTCCTCCCGAACCCAACGGGTACTTGCACATCGGCCATGCGAAGAGCATCTGCTTGAATTTCGGCCTCGCGAAGAAGTTCGGCGGCAAATGCCATTTGCGCATGGATGACACGAACCCCACCACCGAAGACACCGAATACGTCGAGTCGATCAAAAACGACGTCCGGTGGCTCGGGTTTGACTGGGGCGAAAACATGTTTTACGCGTCCGATTACTTCGGACGGATTTATGACTTCGCCATCGAGCTCATCAAGGCTGGCAAAGCCTACGTCGACAGCTCGAGTGAAGCGGAAATTCGCGAGATGCGGGGCACGATCAGCGAACCGGGCAAACACAGCCCGTACCGCGATCGGTCTGTCGAGGAAAACCTCTCGCTCCTCGAACGGATGCGCAAAGGCGAATTTCCCGAAGGCGCGCACGTCGTCCGCATGAAAGGCGATATGGCTTCGCCCAACATGAAGATGCGGGATTGGCCGATCATCCGCATCAAACACGCGCATCATCATCGTACCGGAGACAAATGGTGCATCTATCCGCTGTACGACTTCGCGCATAGTTTGTCCGACGCGATCGAAGGCATCACGCACTCGATTTGCACGTTGGAATTCGAGAGCAATCGTGAACTTTACGATTGGATCATCGACAACGTCACCGCGCCCGCGCAGCCGCATCAGTACGAGTTTGCCCGGCTCAACATCACCCACACGGTCATGAGCAAGCGTAAATTGCTGGAGCTCGTGAAGTCGGGCGGCGTTCGCGGCTGGGATGATCCGCGTATGCCGACGCTCGCGGGCTTGCGTCGTCGCGGCGTGACGCCGGAAGCAATCCGCGCGTTTTGTGAAGAAATCGGTGTGGCCAAGGCAAACAGCACCGTCGAGATCGAGAAGTTCGAACACTTCATTCGTCAGGATCTCGATCGCCGATCCGATCGCGTCATGGTCGTGCTCGACCCGATCAAAGTCGTCATCGAGAACTATCCCGAAGGCCAGGTCGAAGAGTTCGAGGCGCCGTATCATCCGGATGGCGAAGGCAAAACGCGTTCGCGCAAGGTGCCGTTTTCCCGCGAACTGTTCATCGAACGCGACGATTTCGCCGAGAATCCGCCCAAAGATTGGTTTCGCTTGGCGCCCGGGCGTGAGGTTCGGCTGCGTTACGCGTACATCGTCAAGTGCACCAGCGTCGTGAAGGACGATGCGGGCAAAATCGTCGAATTGCGTTGCAGTTATGATCCGGAATCGCGCGAGGGACAAACCCAGAATGCGCGGAAGGTCAAAGGCACGTTGCATTGGGTCAGCGCGCCGCATGCGTTGCCCGTCGAGGTGCGTCTGTACGAACGGTTGTTCAAAGTCGAACGACCGGACCTCGTGGAAGAAGGTCAGGACTGGAAAGCGACGCTGAATCCTGCGTCTCTCGAGGTTCTCACGAACGCCAAGGGTGAACCGAGCCTCGCGACGGCCACGGGCGGAACTTATGTTCAGTTTGAGCGCAAAGGGTTTTTCTTCGTCGATCCGGTGGACTCGAAGCCCGGCGCGCCGATCTTCAATCGCACCGTGTCGCTCAAGGCGAGTTACTCCGTGCCGAAAGAGTCCGGCGAAGCTGCGGTGGACGAACGCAAAAAAGCTTTGGACACCAAGGAAAAACCCGCGGCCAAGGCTCCCGCGCAGGTCGCCGAAGATCGTTTGTCTCGACTGAACACCGAAGCGAAGGCCTTGGCGGACCAGCTCGTCGGGTCGGGCGTGGGTCGTGAAGATGCCATCGTGCTGGCGGAAAATGCGTCTTTGCGGGCGTATTACGACGCGGCGCTGGCGGGTGGCGGGCGGACGAAGACCGTGGCGAACTTGTTGGTGAACGAGGTGGCTCGGGCGCTCGAGGCGAAAGGAAGTTTGCCTTTCCAACCTACGGCGCTTGGAGAACTCGCGGCGCTGGTGGATGATCGGACGATTACGCCGACGTTGGCCAAAGACGTTTTGGCGGACATGATCGCGACGGGACAGAGTCCGAAGGCGATCGTGGACGCGAAGAACTTGCGGCAAGTGTCGGATGATTCGGCGCTCGAACCGATTGTCGACAAGGTTCTTTCGGACAATCCCGGTGAAGTGAAGCGTTATCGCGAGGGCAATACGAAGCTGATGGGCTTCTTCGTCGGCAAGGTGATGAAGGCCTCGGGCGGTAAAGCGAATGCGGAACGAGTGACGGAATTGCTGACGCGCAAGTTGGCTTGAGCCCCGGGGGCGCGTCATGACGCAAGCGCGGGACGGTTCCGGGGGGGTTTGGGGCGACGGACGCGGAAGTCGATCCGAAGCCCCAAATGCTCGAGCCGCGGTTCGTCCGCTCGAACGCGGTTTTGCCTGGGACGCGCGTTTTTTCGAAAAGAATCCGCTCTTTTGGCCGGTTCGTCGGTTGGCTCAAGCGTTTGTCGCGTACGCAGATTGGCCCGCCATCCCGGAGATCGACGCGGCATGGGCGGATTCGGCGGGTATTCACTTTCAGGAGCAGCCGCCGAAGGTTCGTCGTCGGCGCCGGGGCAAACGTTTGCCCATTGAAACGGGATCGTTGTACGACGCGCGGATTCACCTCGCTGGCTGGGTACCGACTCGACTTCGCAACTGGCACGATTTTCTCAATGCGCTGGTCTGGGCGACGTTTCCAGCGGCGAAAAAGGCCTTTCACGCGCGTCAGCATGCGGCGGTGGCCGCGCGTATAGAGGATGGTGCGCGAGTTTTACCGGGCACACGTACGCGCGAAATGGATGGTTTGGCCATTTTGGACGAAGGCGGGATGTTGCTCTTGGTCGAAGCGGAGCACGCGAGCCGATTGGCGGAATGGATCGATCGGAAAAACCTCGATGAAATTCGCGCAATCATTGCATCGGGGCGAGCGGCGGCGCTTTTGTTCGGCCATGCCTTGTACGAGACATTGCTCGCGACAAACCCTGCGGCCACTTGGGCGATGGTGACGTTGCTCCCCTGCCCTGCGCCGTTGCCGGACGCGATCGAGGATCGCGTGCGGCTTGCCGATGCTTTGCTGGTGGAACGCATTGGAGAAGCCGGCAGTTTTTCGGATCCCGGAACGTTTCGTAATCTGCCGCTCGACGCATCCGTCTTGTGTCCCGGTGCGAATTCGTAGACATCTGGATCTGTTCATGTATTGTGCCTCGAGCAAGTGGCGCCGGTGTTTCGACCAGTTTCTCTTCGCCCGACCGCGTGGCTTTGGGCGGCCGGTTTGGCGAGCTTTTTAGGGTTTGTCCAACCAGGTTTGGCCGACGAAACTCCATCGCTTGTATTGGAACCGGCTCCAGCGGGGGATCGCGCGGCGTACGTCGAGAGAGCGGCAGTTCGAGGCGACAAACTCGTTGCGGCAAGATTGGCCATTGATTACGCCAACGCCCCGCTCGTTCTGGTCGATACGGAGCAACAGGACGACGTCGTGATGGCGAATCAAACGACGTTTCATTTGCTGGCGTCGTTGTCGCTCAAGCATCGTCTTCTCGTGGCTTTGGACGTGCCGTTTTCGTATGCCCGTGGGGGAAGTCGTTCGACGCCGGGCAGTGGCGCGCCGAAGGTCGTCAATGGCGCGGAGTTCGGCGACATTCGGTTGGGAGCTCGCGTTCGGCTGTATCAATCCAAGGAAAGTCCGGACGAAGGATTCACGATTGGCTTGGCATCGACGTTGTGGTTTCCGACGGCATCCGACGGGTATTCCGGGGATGGTTCGGTTCGCGTGCGGGGAGCGTTTGTCGCGGAAGGGACAAACGATCGGTTTTACTGGGGCGGCAATTTGGGGATTCGTTCGCGCCCGGCGGCGGTGCTTCCCGGCATTTTGCCGACGCGTGTGGGAAGTTCGATCGGGCTGGGTTTGTCCGGAGGGTTTTACGCGGACGGTTCGCGATCGATTGCCATCGGCACCGAGTTTGTCGGAGACTTTACCGTGGGTGCGGACGCGCGATTTTTGGATCCGCGAGCGACGACGATGCATTGGTTGCTCACGGGGCATTATCGAATTGCTGGAGGGCCATTTGAAGTGGGCGGCGCCTTTGGACCGGGAATCGGCCATGGCCCGGGCAGCTCCGACGTGCAGGTGCTCTTTTTCTTGGGTCGTGCGCCCGAGCAAGTGGAGCCGCCGAAGGATCGCGACGAAGATGGCGTACCGGACAAACTCGATGCGTGCGTATCGATCAAGGGCGTGGCGTCTTCCGAGCCTTTGCTGAACGGTTGTCCGGAAGCACCCGCGGATCACGACGGAGACGCGATCCCCGACGAATACGACGCCTGTCCACGGAAAGCCGGCGTGGCGACGTTTGTCCCGCGCACACACGGCTGCCCGAAGGTCATCGATACGGACGGCGACAAAGTTCCCGACGCGCAGGATGCGTGTCCCAACGAAAAAGGTGTGGCGCCTCCGGACGGAGATGGTTGTCCCAAAAAACCCGAGCCCCCCGAACCTCCGCCGACGGCGACCGTGGTCGATAAAGAAATCATCATTTCGCAGCAGGTTTTGTTCGAACGCGGCACGGCGGTGATTCGTTCGGAGAGCGATGCGATTTTGAAAGACGTGGCGCGGGTATTTCGTGAGCATCCCGAAATCGAATTCGTCGAAGTGCAAGGCCATACCGACGATACGGGCGACGTGAACCTGAACCGGCAACTAGGTCGGGATCGTGCGGAGGCCGTTGTGAAGTGGCTGGTGAACGATGGAATCGCGCGGGATCGTTTGAGTCCCAAAGGATACGGTGCCGACAAACCCATCGACACGAACGCGACGGATGAAGGTCGCGCGAAGAATCGGCGGGTCGAGTTCCACATTCTTCGGCGAAAGACGATGGAATCGCCAACGCCCTCGCCCGGAGCTGCGCCATGACGTCAACAGGTCGGTTCGGGATCCGAGTTGGTTTGGCCGGGTTGATGTGTTTGGCCTGGAACGTGGATGGCTGGGCCCAGTCATCGGAGGCATCGTCGCCGATTGGCGGTCCGGAGGTGTTGCATATACCGGAATCGCAACGTGTCGCGGAGCAAGGCATTTTGCGTCCGGTACCGGTGGTGGCCGATTTGCCGCTCGATATTTCGATCAAAACGCGGCGCGTGTTGGTGCATTATCGGTTGTGGGGGGATCCCGATTGGACCACCTTGGAATTGCGGCGTAATGGCGCTCAATACGAGGGAGCCATTCCGTGTTTGGAAATCAGCACGGTCACGGGGGATTTGAAATATTACATTCGTGTCCATGACGCCGAGGGAAAAGTCATTGCGACGGGGGCTTCGCGTGCGGACCCGTATCGCGTGACGATCAAACACGACGAGCAGCTCGAGTCGTCCACGTCTCGGGCCAAGTGTCCGGATCCGGCCGATTGTCCGCGGGGATTGCCCGGTTGTCCGAGCGAACGGGTGATCGAAATCGCTTGTCAAAGCGACGCGGATTGTGAAGGCGGTTCGACGTGCAGCTGGCGCGGATTTTGTGAACGTATTCAGCGGTCGAAGAATTGGGTTTGGCTTGGTGCATCGCAAGATTTGGGCCTGATTTCCACGACATCCGCGTGCAGCAATTACCAGCAGGAGCACGGGGGGCACGCGTGTATTCGTGCCGATGGTGAGCAATACATCGGCAACCCGATCCTCACGAACGAGCCTCTGGGGGCCGGCCGTGGACAATTGCGCTTCGTTGCGGGGTTCGAGCGACTCGTCCATTACGACACGACGCTTGGATTGCGCGTGGGTTGGGCGCTTTGGGGCGAAGGACCGACGCCGAACGAAGGCACCGAATTCGTTCCCTTTTCCGCATCGGCGCGAATTACGCATTGGATGGGCAAAGATCCGTTTGCGCATGACGGCTGGCGTCCGTACGCGTTTGTCGCGGCGGGATATTCGATGGTCGACATCCGAACGACGACGTTTGTCCGAGAAAATCCCGTCGCCGTATCGTATCAAGGCGGCAATGATCTGGAGCAGTCTCTCGAAGTGTGGAAACGTGCGGGGGACGGGTTTGTCGGCGTTGGCGGAGGAACGATGTTCGCGTGGCAAACGAGCCGGGCGGCTTTTTTTGAATTGGCGTTGCACGGAGTTTTCCCATTTTCGGCCGTCGTGGTCGTACCGTCCGTGGGCGTGGCGATGGGATTTTGAATACCGGGGCAAATCATGGAACGAAAAAGAACGGTCGGCGTTGCGGGATTGGCACTTTGCGGGATGATCTTGTCGGGGTGCGCGTCGGAGGACCTCGAGCCGATCGAGCCGGAGCTTTTGACCCCCGGTGCGTTCGTCGCCGTTCGAGATTACGACAAGGGGCATGAATTTTCATTGATTCGGACGATTGATCGGTATGACTTTCAAGTGGATATTTTGATTTTTTACAGCACGTACGATGTGGATCCGACGAGCTGGGAGGACGCGCGGGAACTGTCCAAACAGCATGATTTGCCATTACGAAAATTAATCGAAGCTCAGCCTACGGCGGCCATCACCACGAAAGAATGGCGTGTGGTTTGGTTTCGAACGCTGACCGACGCGGAAAAGGACCGGGCAAAATGAATCGGCAATGGATGTACGGCGCGTGTTCGAGCCTCGCGGCGAGTATCGTGGTGTTTGTCTTTGTTGAAGCGTGCGAACGGCACGCGGATGTCCGACAGGAAGTCGATGATGCCGTGATCGACCATGCGCCTTCCGTGGAGGCCGGGCCCATACCGCTCGTCGACGCCGGTCTCGAAGGTGATGCATTTCCGGTATGTGCGGAGCGACCTGTTGGTGATTGTGTGGGCTCGAATGATTTTCTTTGCGGTTTTGAGAAGTGGATGAAAGCGACGGCCGAGAGTTGTCAGATGATGACGAACTGCCAAACCAACGGCTGGTTGGAGGTGAGAATGGCCGAGAATGGTTGCGTGAGTGAAATTCGCATGGAGCATCCGAACGACGCAATCATGGAGTGTTTATTGGCTCAATACGGAAATTTCCGGTGCCCTTGCGGGGAAATTGAATCGTCGCATTATTTCGGCAGCTTGAACACCGGCATTTGCTTGAAACCGTAGGCTCGAGGACGAAAAAAAAGCTTCGCCTCGGAAGCGTTTCGTGATATCGTCGCAAGCGATGCGTGCCTATCGACTCTTTCCCCTACTCACCTTGGCAATTCCTTTATTCTTCGGTTGTTCGTCGGATCCCGACAACACCACCGGTTCGACGTCGTCGTCGAGTTCGTCCGGGAGCAGTTCTGGTGCGGGAGGTTCGGGGGGCGGAGGCGCGATGTGCATGCCGACGTCGCCGATTCCGTGTGAAGATCAGGTAGCGTTGGGTGTGGTATTCAAAAATAACCAGGCGCCGGGCTTGATTACGGATGCGCCTGATGGCAAAGGCTTTTGGTCGACGATTGATGCTCGGGCCGGAGGCTTTTCGTTCACCGATTCGTATGTCTATGCGAAATTCACGCCGACGGGCCTTCAAAAGATCGAGATGACCGATAATGAATCGATTGCCTCGATGGAGTGGGACATTGCATTTCGGCGCTTCGTGATTCGCATCAACAGTGGAAATTCCGGGCCTTCGTGCGTTACCGCGGCGAAGATGAAGCCGGGCACGGTTTTCGACGATTTGGCGGCGACGCCCGCGGATGCGCTTTTCATTCCGGATGAGTATTTTTCCGCGGCATGTGAAGTCATTCCGGATGGATCCGGATTACCGGATTCACCGGCGACGGTATTGAGCGGTTTCTGGACATACGCCAGTTGCGTCCAAATGACCGGCAATGTGTACGTCTTGCAAAAGGCGGATGGCACTCGAGTGAAGCTGACCATTACCGACTACTACGAGCCGACGGCGCAAGAGCAATGCAATACGACCGGTTCGGTTCCGATGGGCACGCCGGGGGCGATGATGCGTATGCGCTGGGCGTTTGTACCGTGAAACGAACGAAGTTTTTCCTGGGCACAACCCTGGCTATTTCTTGCGCGGCGATCGGGTGTTCCGATACGACGTCTCCGGCGGCGATCATCCACAATCCCGGCTTGGGGGTTGAAGTTCGTCCCGACACACCCGGCAATGGATTGCAATTCAATTTTGATCCGGGAGACGTCGTGGAAACCGCGGATTCGGCGGCGGGAAAAATTCGCGTGCATTTCACGCGTAATGGGACGCACGCGGTGCCCGCGACGGATGCCGATATGTCCGGCGTTCCGGATTTCGTGGAACAAGTCTCGACCGTATACGACGAAGTCCTCGCGTTTTATGAAGGAGCCGGGTTTCGCCCGCCGCGTACGGACGAAGGTTTGCCCGACAATGGTGGAGATGGCAAATTCGACGTGTATCTCGTCGATTTCGCGGGCATCGGTGATGGAACATTTCAAATCGATGCGTGTGATCCCGTAAAAAAGAGCCAATGCGCCGGGTACATGGTGCAAGAAAACGATTACGCCGGGTATGGATATCCCTCCACGCTCGTGGCGAATCGAATTTTGGCCAGCCATGAGTTTTTTCACGGAATCCAAGCCGCTTATGATCGCGACCAAGGAAACGTGTTTTCGGAAGGCACGGCCGTATGGGCGACGGAATCGTTCGATGCAACATTAAACGATTTCGAATGGTTTGTCGACGGATACTTGAACAACACCGAGCGATCGCTCGATGTTCCTTTGCCCGGGCCGGTAGATCCATTCAGTTACGGAGCGGGACTGTTTTTCCAATTTTTGGAAGAAAAGTACGGGACGGGAACCGTCCGGGCGCTCGTGGAACGCACGGAGGACGGAGCGTTTGGCGAGCCGGACCCGCAATGGCTCACGGTCCTCGAACCGGTGCTGCAAGAAAAGGCCAAAGCGACGTTTGCCCAGGCGTTCGTCGAATTTTCGACGTGGAATTTGTTTCTGGGATCGAAATCGGATCCGGCTCGGTCATACATGAATTGCGCGAAGTACCCGCAAGTGAAAATGGAATCGGTGACCGCGCCGTATTCGAACTTGCTGCGGATGTTTTATGCATCCACGCAATACTTTCGGGCGACTCCTGCGGGGCGAACCAAGATGACGGCTGCGCTCACGTCGGCGCAAACGGCACTCGGCGAGACAAACGATTTGGTGCTGCTCGTCTTGGCCGAACGTAATGGCAAAGTCGACACCGTCGTGCGCGTGGCGGATGTGCGCGCCGGGGTCGAAGAAATCGATACGACAAATGCCGATGCATTGGTCGCGGTCGTGATCAATACGACGACGTCGGGGGTTTCGCGCAAGCCGACGATCTGTATGGGTTCGCCCGAGGAAGTGGCGGATTGCAAGAAAGCCGTCGAAGGTGCGGGCGGAATGGGCGGAGCGGGAGGCATGGGTGGTGCGGGCGGCAATGGCGGTGAAGGAGCCATCTACATCAACCCGGAAAAACCCCCGGCCTGTGATTGTCAGATGGGATCGAATGCATCGGGAAGCGAATGGATTCCCGCGGTAGCGCTGGCGGGATTGGTTCAGCGGCGTTTGCGGCGACGAACGGCGAAGACCAAGCCGGTCAAAGCGTAGATTGCCCATGATTCTTGGTTGATGACGGTGGTTTGTCCGATGAATCGGCAGCCGCAGGAGTCGGCATTTTCGGGGGGATTGGCCGGGCCTGTGGAGGCGTCGGGGCCGGCATCGGCCGGGCCATCGGTGATGCCCAGGGCGTCTTTTAATGCGGCCAGCGGGTTGATGATGCCGAAACCGAAAACGGGATCATGGCCGGTGGCGTCGGGAGTGGCGTAAGGTGCAGGTTTGGCGGTGCGAACCAATAGATCCAGCACCTCGGTGGACGTTTTGTCCGGCAGGGCGCTCATCACGACGGCGGCGGCTCCGGCGGCGACGGGACATGCCGACGAGGTCCCACCGAAGTTATTGGTGTAATCGTTGGGTTCATATCCGAGCGCGCCGGACACATCGGTGGTCAATGTCCCGACGGGGGCGACGAGATCGAGCGTGGCGCCGTAGTTTGTGAAGAATGTTTTGTCGAAAAAGTGGTTGATCGCGCCGATGGCTGTGACCCCTCGAACACCGGTTAGTTCATTATCGCCGAGTTCTCGATTGTCGTTTCCGGCGGCAAAAAAGATGAGCGCTCCTTTGCCGTTTCGCCCATTGTCGAAAATATTGTCGAGCGCGTCGCGCATGAGCGTGGGTACGGGTATGGGATCGACGAAGCCCCAGCTATTCGAGAGGACGGCGGCGTTGGTGTCGAGGGCGAAGTTGAAGGCTTTGATGTTGGCGTCGACGGCCACGGGCATATCGCCGACGAGGCGCACACAGCGTACGCGGCATGAGGGACACGCGCCGGAGATGCCGAGCGAGTTGTTTGTCGTGGCACCGACGAGACCCGCGCACGCGGTGCCGTGGGCGGGATCTTTGTCGGCGGGATTGTAGGAGGCATCGGAATCGTTGTCGATGACGTCGAGGCCCGGGTCGAGTTTGTCCACGAGGTCGGGATGCATCATATCGCAGCCGGTATCGATGACGACGATGGTCGTTTGCGGGTCGCCTTGGGAAATGCCCCAAACTTCGGACATTTGTAGCCGTTTGTCATCAAAGTACCATTGCCCTAAAAATTCGGGATCGTTCGGGACGAAGGGTTGTCCGAAGGAACGAATGCGCAAATAGAGGTTGGGAATGATTTCGCGCAAGGTCGCGGGACGGCGCTCTTTGGCGGCGAGGCGCGAGGCAATTTCGAGTCCGTCTTCGTCGTCCAGAGATTCGACCGAATAAATGCCGATGGACGGCATGAGAGTTTCGACGATTCGCAAACGCAGGGCGCTCAGTTCCGACAAACCTGCGGGGTCGATACGCACGAGGGCCTTGTGATCGACGAATGCATCGATCGTGCGGTTTGGGACGACAATTTGCACCGGCCACAAGGTTTGTCCTCGGAGGGTCGTGGTGGTGGACGATGGTCTGGACACGGTGATTTCGCGATGACCGTCGCGATAAACCGAGGATGCGGGGGGGGTCGAAGGTTTGGCGGATGCTGGAAAAGCAATGGCGGAGAAAGCGGCGAATACGAAGCCGCCAATGAGCGTTTTGGGGAGAGAATGTGAGCGAAGCATCGGGGAACTCCTTCGGTGGAGAATAGACTTCGAGCTGTGGGAATGTCGACAAGGAAAATGGACTTGACGAGTCTATGGGGCTCGCGGTATTGAGGGCGTGATGCGAGTTTCAACGGTCATTTCGGGCGTATTGGCGGTTGGTTTCGGGGTGATGGGTTGCCGGGGGGATTCTTCGGAATCGAAACCGGGCCAGGCGCCGCCGTCGAGTCCATCTTCGCCGCTGATTGTGGCGACGATGATTCAACCGGTGACACGTTCGAGTCAGGCGGTGTCGGCATTGCCGACGGTGCCCCAAAAGACCAAACGCGCGAAGACGCGGGAGGCGCCGAATCCGACAAAAATGGCGGAATATCGCAAGCACTTGACCGAAGGACGACGCCTTACTGCGAAATCGAGTTTTCCCGAGGCGATCAGGGAATTCGAATTGGCGCTCGAGGCGGTACCCGGGGATGCCCCCGCGTTGCTCGATATCGGCTGGGCCTTGTTCAAATCCGGGGACCTCGACAAGGCAAAGAAAAAGACCAATGATGCCTCGAGTCGCACGACGAGCCCGAAGCTCAAGGGCATGGCGCATTATAATTTGGGACGCATTGCTGAAGAAAAGAAAGAATACAAAGAGGCGGTGGACCATTATCAGGTGTCGCTGGAGTTGCGCCCGAATGAGATTGTCGAAAAGCGTCTGGCCGATTTGGCGAAAAAGGCGAACATCACCGTGGCGGTCAAGACGGCGGCGGAACCATTGCCCTGCCAAACTCCCGTGGCGTCGATCGCCGATGTTTGCACGTGCATGATCAAAGCGGAGCCGGATGACATGGCGCCGCGTACATGCGAGCCGGTGAAAGACGTGAAGGTTGGTCGGGACGACCTTGTTTTCGTCGACGTGGCGGTGTCGATGTTCGAGACGTATACGTACGCGGTGGCGCGTGGAGATCAGGGATACGTACCGATTGCGAAGGTGGGGTGGGAATACAATCCGGGCGCATTCGGCATTTTCGAAGAATTCGATATTACGTCGGTATCCGAAAAAATGGCGGGGAGCAAAAAGGTGCTATGGATTGAAGGGACGCGCAATCGGCACGACAGCGACATGGGGATTGATGAATACGAGGAGGAATCGAGCAAATTGGTGACCATTTGCGTCGTTCCTGCAGGCGATGTGAAAACGTGGAAATGCCCGATTTCGCAAACGGTGGAGATGAGTTACACGCGGGATCGCATGGGGCTCGAGGGGTTCACTCCGGATGAGGAAACTCGAAAACTCATGACGAAAGGATTGCCGTTGAAATCGTCGTGGGCGGTCGAAATCAAGCTTTTGGACGGCAAAGCCGACGTGGTGGTCAGTTCGGGCAAACCTCCGGCCGATATCGTGGCCAAGGCGCGATCGTATCCGTTGTGATCGTGGCGGGGTGCGGATCAACGTCGTTTTGGACGTAATGCCACCACGGCGCCTTGTCGATGTTCCGGCGTATTGTCGGGCGGCAATGAAATCACGAGGCGCTCGATGATGGGCAGGGACCGGACCAGAGCGCGTTCGGCGCCGAGTTCGTCGAAGGGACCGGGAAAAACCAATACAACGATGTAAATGGACGCAAACGACCTGGCCAGGTAAGCAACGGAAGCATCGACGACGGCTTCGTGCAGATGTTCGCCGCAATGAAGTTGGGGCAAAATCGGTCGAGCTCGCAGGCGTGATATCACGCGGCGCGCGCGCTCGGCACACGGAGCAATGATGGCACGCTCGGGTGGTGTGAGTCCGGCGAATTCGTCAATGGGAGGAACGAGCCGCAAATTGCGCTTTGAAGTTGCGGACTTCATTGATGTTTTCCGTTCTTCTCGAGCGGTTTGGGCCAGGAGATTTCGCCACGAAATACCGAGATCGCGCAGATGTGCGAAAGCGTCGTGGACGTGAGGGTCGAGGGGCACGTCGTCTGCATTCGTTGAGGCCGATGCCGGAGCTTCGGAGGCGCCCCACACGATGGGAGACTTGGCGTCGATGACGAAAGCGCACGACGCATGGGTTCGTCCGGCCAAAACATTGAGTTCCGATTGCAATGTCGCGACGGGTTCGGGGCGTGCGCGTGGTGTTTCTCGAGCGGCTTCGGCGAAGAGATCGGCGAACGATTCGGTGAGTGCGGCGAGACGTTCACGTTTTTGCGCAAGGTTTGTTGGCGGCGCGGGAAAAACCAGGACGAGCCGACGATGCGGATCGAGGGGCCAGAGCAGTTCGGCGCTGTTTTCAGGTCGTTCGGCGTCCGACGTGACGTTGACCTCGAGCGGATCGAGTTCTCGTTTGAGGATATTGATGAGCCGTTCAAGAGGTGACATGGGAAAATGGATGGTGTTGCGAGGTGCGGGTGGCGAGGTGGTTCAGGATGTTTTACCGAGTAAAACACGAAACTGGGCGATGTCCACTTTTTCGGGGATTTTGGCGCGAGATGCGGGAATTTGGCGCCCTTGGACGTATCGCCAGCCTATTCCGTCATGGAGAAAATCGCTCAATTCGATGAAAGAGCGATTTTGGCCTTTTTCGAAGACGCGGGCATGAAATAGCACGCGGGCGAGACCTTCTTCATTGGGATCTTCGCGGTCGAGCACATCAAGATGCATGAAACGAAGCGTTGAAACGGCGTCTCGGATTTCACGCAGGACTTCATTTTCAGGGCGATTTCGATCTTCGTGTCGAGGGTGCAGCGTGCGATGGATATACGGAGTCAATTTGTTCGCATAGGCGGCGTAACGTGAACGCATCAATGCTTCGGGGGTTGGCGCTTCGCGTTCTCCTCGGTGAAATGGGGCACAACAATTGGCATAAGGAGCGCCGGAGCAACACGGGCAATCGCGAGGTGTGGGCATTTCGCGGCGGACGATAGCACGTTTCGGAACGGCAACGAAGATTTTGACACCGGGCCGAATGAATCTGGCGTGGACGTCGCCTTATGGCTCACTTCGTCACATCTTGGGATATTCGGCAATGGGTGAGATCGCAGCTGGAGCGGTGTTGTGTAATGGCCTATTTTTTGCTGGGTATTTCGTAGTTCTTCGCACCACGGGTGCGGAGTGGATGGATGTCAGCCGAGCCGGAAGGCAGGAGGATTGCAAAATGATCAAGAAAATTGGAATGGCGATGGTGTCGGTGGGGGCGCTCGTGGCAATGGCGGCGGTTGGGTGTGGCGGGACAAACGTCGAAGGAGGCAATGGCGGCGGCGGCAATGGCGGCGGCGGAAATGGTGGGAGTGCGGGAAGTGGCGGCAGCGGGGGTTTGCAATGGTACACGACGTGCGGCGATCCGGTGTGTATGGATCCGGATGGTGGGTCGAGCATTCCGCCTGGTGCAACGTTGTGTACGACGGAGATGGTGGGCGCAGCGTGTACGACGGCCGGGGCGACGTGTTGGCCTGCGGATAGTCAGTGCGGGGTGCAATTGATTTGTGCAGCAAGCGATCCCAAGTTGCCCCCCAATAGTTGTCCCATCTCGCGCGTTTCGTACAAGAAAAACATCGATTACCTGTCGGAGGCCGATGTTGCGTCGATTGCGGAGGAAGCCACGACGATGCGTTTGTCGAGTTGGAACTACAAGACTGAATCGGGTTCGTCGCGGAGGCATGTGGGCTTCTTGATTGACGACATGCCGGAGAGCGTCGCGGTTGCTGCAAGCGGTGAGCAGGTGGACCTGTACGGTTACACGAGCATGGCGATTGCGGCGGTGCAGGTGCAAGACAAACGCCTCAAGGCGCTCGAGAAGGAACTCGCGTCGATGCGGTCGGAGATGATGCGGTTGCGCGGGGAAGCGGATAAGTGTGCGGGGTCGCAGACGGTGAAGTCGGAGCGTTGAAGGTACAGGAAGCAACGATGGGGATGCGTCTCAGGTGGTGTGAAGTTGCTTCGTGATGGGCGCTGCAAAAAAAAGTGAATGAGACAGAAAAAAAAACTTGCACAGGAGGAAGTGCTTGAGTAATGTCCGCGCCGTCAAGCAAGACGTTGTCCCCATCGTCTAGCCCGGCCCAGGACTCAGCCCTTTCACGGCTGCTACAGGGGTTCGAATCCCCTTGGGGACGCAGAGTTGCCAATCCTAACCCCGAGCGCTTTGCTCGGGGTGGCAACACCTTCCAAGAAAACGCCTCGACCGGAATCCTGGTCGGGGCGTTTTGCCGTTAAGCCCTTCGGAAACAACGCCTTCAAAAACGCCCGCGTCTCCACCGGGTTGTTGTCGAGCGCG
>WBZU01000347.1_pt1 | contig 42057 bp, 34 predicted proteins | sample 5204311 | NCBI WGS metagenome assembly WBZU01 (sample SAMN12344359, study PRJNA552823) | activated sludge metagenome | biome: Activated sludge suspended growth; feature: Nitrification reactor; material: Wastewater; isolation source: activated sludge from nitrification reactor of wastewater...
GGCCGCGCGTGATTCATCCACCATCATGGGCATCGCTGGAAAATACAATGCTTCCTTCGGCGTCCCTCGAATGGGGACAAACCCTTCCACGGCGACTTTGACCCATCCATCGTCGGGAAATACCAATGCCGCTTCGGGCGTATCCCAGCAAGCTCGAAACCCGTCCGCGATACCCTGGACCGGGCCGATGAAATTGGGTAAGTCCAAACGCGCCATGCTCGAAATGACCGCCGCACCGAGCGCAAAGACCGCACTCACCAATCCCGCCTCGATGGATTCGTGTTTCGGCGAAATGAGATCGCCCGCGACGAGCGCCACCCAACCCGATTCGTCCCGAATCCGCAGCTGTTGATAAGCTTGGGCTTGCGGCAGCACGTGCAAAGCGTCGGCCGGAACGCCGATCGCGGTCGGAACGTTTGCCCGATGCGCGACGCGCATGAGTGTTTCGATCAGAATGGGATCCACACGATCTGTCTGTCGATGCGGAACAATCAAGAGGTCGACGGGGCGACGTGTCGTAGCCGAGTTCAGCAGCGCTGCGGTCGTGGGCAGGGAAATGGGATCGTCGTCATGGTTCGATGGCGGCCCAAAAAGAGTCTCGTCGCAATCCGCCAGAATACCCAATTCAATGGCGCCATGCCGCGCTGCCTGGACCATTGCATAAATACCGCGCACCAGGCGATTGGATTCGGAATCGTCGACAAGCAGATGATTGAGGAACCCATGTCCTTCAGCGCCAAGGTGGCTCTCGGACGGAAGCCATTCAATCTCATGAGTCGATGGTCCTGCGGATTTACTGCGGCGCACGAGCACCACCACGCGCAGAGGGCCTTCCGGATTGCGTGGCGCGGGTTGTAACACGGGCGTGTCGGTATAAGCGGGCGCGAGCATTCCACGATCATACGCCGATGCGCGAAAAAAAGTGATCTGTTTGCGGGCCTGACGGAAAAACACGATGGACGACCGGACGATTGGCCCGGTTGCCCAAATGGCGGAAGTTCTTGCCGCTGCAATGCACCAAGCCCGCTCAACAAATAACGTCTCTCCATCAATCGATGATCGACGCATAACCATGGCGCTCGAGCAGGCGGCGAAGCTGGATGTGCAGGCGGCGAAAGCGGAGTTTTACGCGGCGCTGAACATCGAGGTGGGCGTGGGATATCGATCGTTCACCATCGAGCATTTCGTCTCGACGCCGACCTTGATGCGATGGAAGCACCTCACTCGCGGGCCAAAAGACGATGGCCGAATTGCCTGAAATACGAGTAACCGGCGACGAGGCGTGAATTCTTTTGTTTTTCGGCTTCCGCCAGCATCCCGAGCATCCTCGTCGCAGCTGTCGCATCTCCCCGCGGCGAGAAATGATCGATGGATTGGACCACGACAAACCGCGCTGCGTCGCCGGTGATTTGGGGCAGCAAATCGAGCAGCTTCGGCTTGATCGCTTCGGTGCCCAAAACCCCCACCATATACGCCGCCTTGATCCCGACGAACTGTTTGTCCCCAACGTGCACGCTTGGATCCAAGAGCTTGTTCACGTAACAATCGAGTTTGTCGGTGCATTCTTCGAGCAACGCCTTTGCCAGTGCAGCTTCATTCTTGTAACCATTGGCAATCGTGTCGCCGCCGAAAGCCCGCAGGTTGCCCAGTTTGTCAATGTCGTTCACCTGATCGTGCCGTGCGAGCTTCAGCGCCAGCACGAAGGCATTGCCCCGAGCCTCCTCGAGGTCTTCATCCGAGCCGCGCCGGCGAAGCGTTTCTTTGACGAGCCATGGCACGAGTCTCGAATCGAAAACGTATCCCATTTGTTCGAGCACGGCTCCGCGAGCGTTCATCCCGGGAGGAATCGTCGCCGTCAAATCGGTCTTTTCATAAACTTCGCGCACGACTTTCAGCGACGACTCGGAAATGGGCAGCTTGAGCAGCTCGCGCGCAAGGAGTGCTTTGCCCACGGGGTCTGTCTTGCCAATCTGCGCGATCATCGGTGCGGCGGCTTCTTCGCGACCGATGGATCCAAGAATGACCGCGGCGGGCAAAAAGTAAGCTTTGGCCGCTTCTCTCCGCGTTGCTTCGGAGATGTTGCCGTCGGCAGCTGCGCCGCTCTTCAAGGCTTCGGCTTTCGCGTATTCGACCATTTCAGCGTTTTTTCCTTCGAGCAACGCCACCGTTGGAGCAATCACCGGTTTGCCGATTCTGATGAGCGCATTGATCGCTGTCGATTGCACTTGGACCTTCATGGGCGACAGCATGATTTTGATCAAATTCGGAACAGCTTTTTCCGACTTCAATCGACCGAGGACTTGAGCGCACGTCAGTTGCCAGTAGCTCTCGTCGTTGTACCCGGCCAGGTCCTTTTTGTCGTCGATGGGTTTGCCCGTCGTCGCAATGCATTGGTCTTCCCACGAGGGATCGGACATCTCGACGACCGCTTCATTCAAGTCGCGATAGATTGGGGCCGCCTTGGGTTTGGACACATGAACCTTCTTGAACGCCGAAAACAGCGGCGCTGCGGCATCTTGTGCCTTCATTGCGGCGACTCCGCGGGCGGCCGTGCGCATATCACTTTCCGTCACGTCCGGCTCGTATTCCTCGAGCGTCTTCGACAAACAGGGCAATCCACGTTTATCGCGCGCATCCGCCAAGAACGAAACGACTTTCGATTGCGTCCGAGCGTCGAAATCTTTCGCCGTGCAGTGTTGCGAAAGCGGCTGTACGGCCGCATCGAGAATGCGCTGGACTTGGGGATCATTGCGGGCGTTTTTGTCGGCGTTGTTGAACAATTGAATGATCCGCTCGACCGCCGCCGGGCGCATGGACGCATCCGACAACCGGTTCACGTAGGTCATCGGGTCGTTTTCATCGCCACCGGGCGTAACGCCGCCGGATGTTGTTGTCGACGTGCCTGCTGCCGCGGTGTTTGTCGCGGGAGAATCCACAATCGTCACGGCTTGTGGATTGGCGCGTTGGGACGCTTCGCCGCCGCAACCGAGGGCCGTAATCTGCAATGTTCCCAGAAGAAGAGGTAGTCGGAATTGGCGGACCATGATGAACCTTGCTTATCAGGTTTTTCGGGGATGCGGTAGTGTGCAGGGCGGTTACGACAACTTCTTTGCATTCAGGCAAGTGGTCTGACGTTTCCCGGCCGAGTGTTTGTCGGAATGAAGGATGTGTCTTGACGAGCTAAACAGGCGCGAAGAGAAGATGCTGCATCACAGAAGTGCTCCTGCTACAGCTCTTTTGTTGGTTTCGTCGGTCGAAGCGCTCGAGACCGAGCTCAATGTTTTTCCGGCCAACCTCGCGATTCTTTGATTCGCGCCCGCAAGGCGTCGAGCGCCGGCATGCTCAATCCGTTCAAATACGCCCGGCGCGATGCATCCAATTCGATCCCGAATACCTCGCACAAATCGACGATCGCCTCGAGCTTGCCCTCGAGCTTGCCCTTGTCGTGACCTTCTTTGAGCCCCTTGTCGTGACCTTCTTTGAGCCCTTTTTCCAGGCCTTCGTGCAGCCCCTTTTTTTCGCCCTCACGAAAACTCTTCGATTTCGTATCTTCCCAGATGGCTTCTTCCTTGTACCAATATCGCTCTTGCGGCGTCAAATTGTCTTCTTCAATCGTCTGGATTACCTTGCGCATCAAGGGGTTTGGGAACGCGGATTCATCAATCGTGTGATCCAATGAATCTTCAAAAAGCTCGAGCCACTGCCGAACGGGTTCCGGCGTATTCGCTGTGACCGCTCGAGGGTTCAGAAACACGATGCGATGTTTGAACAGCCCGAGCGGACGGCCATCATGCGTAATGATGTCGCTCGATTGCGACGCCAAATCAAATTGCAGCCTCTCGTCCTCCGGCAACCGCGTCAATACCACGATCGTGTAGACCGTACGTGCGACATCGTATTGCTTGCTGCTGGTCACTTGTTCGATTTGGGCCACCAAGTGATAATAGTGAAATCGTGAAAATGCGTCCGCTTCTCGCACATGTTGCAATTCGACAATGGCGCGATGCTCCACATCTTCGCCAAACAAGTCAAAGCGTACGTCCACGCGGCCCACGGGCGGCAAAAATGCCTTCTCTTGTTCGATCCGGGTGAAATGAAGCTTCTCGCCGATTACGTCGCCCACGAACCCGGTAAACACCTCGGGATCCGAAAACGCCTTCTTGAAAATCGCGCCGTATCGAAGAGGGACGACCTGAACCATGGGCCCATGCTACTCGGTCCCGTCGGCGAGCGCAAGACGAACCTTGTGACGATTCACTTTCGCCGATAACGCGGCATCGATCCATCCCACGGTTTTCCGTTGGCTCCGATCACCCCGCCTTTGGCTCGGGTATAGTTCTTGTTCGTTGGATCGATATCGAGTTGCAACAATTCCTTTTTGGTCAAACGACGCTTCTTTTTCATGATCCAATGCAATCGAGGATCGGCGTGCGTGTCGGCGCCTTGAAAAAGCGCCTCGCGTTCTTCGTGCTGCGCAAACGACGCTGCCAACAGATGGGCGTAACCGCCTGTCAAAGCCCGAGGACGCTGCAATTCCTCGACGAAGACCTGCAAGTATTCGCGGGGCATCGACGCCGACAAGGCGACGAATTTCGCTGCTCCGGGGCCGACGAAAAAATCCGGGTATTCGCGAAGCGCCCGCAAAAGACGCCGGGATCGTTTTTCCGAGGGGGCCAAGTCATAAAGCGACCACGCAACTTCCGGCTCGGCAAACGAGCGCATCTTCAATGCGTCAATGACCTCGCCGCGCTCTTTTTCGGGCAGACGAGCCAAGATGGACCGAATCGCCATGGTCTCTTGATGCTCGAAATATTCCGGCGATTTTTGCAACAACTTGGCACCGAGCGGCGCTTCGTCAGGCGCGAGTCGCAACAAAAGCTCAGCAAAGGTCGTAAACACCAAACGGCTCGGCCGGGGATATCGCAATCCCCCAAAGGTCACCAGCGTCCGAGCCGTTTTTCGGACCGAATCGAGCATTCCGTTTTTCTTGACCGCCAAGTCCAAAAAAAGCGCCATCGTTTGGGCCTCGTCTTCAGGCAATCGATGCGTCTTCTCCGGCTGGGCGAGTAACTCTTCCAAGAACGTACAAAGCTCGCCACAAGACAAACCCGAACAAATTTCGAGCAACCACGTCGCCTTGGCGCGTACAGACGCCTGTCGCGAGAGCTCCCAGAGCTCCAAGAATGACCGCTCTTTCGATAGATTCCCCGACGCGACGCGAATCTTTCTGTACAGTACCTGGGTAATCTTCGGATACGTTTCGTCCGTCAAACGCGCGATATCTTCGAGCGTGCCGAAGCGCATGGTTTCGTCGGGTTTGGCCGGATGCGGCAAGTTCAATCGATTGAGGTGGTCACATAACGAGCAATATCCTTCACTGATCGCCAAATTGGGATGCGCAGCCAAAAATCGTAGAATCCACCGTTGCAAGGGCGTGTATCCCGCAGGCCAAACTCCGGACGGCTTTGTTTCGAATGCAATATCGAGGATCGCTGCGGCAAGGACGTCGGGCCACATCCCCGAAGCTTCACGATATTTGATTTCTCGCGGTGCGAGCGTCCGGGCTTTTTCTTCGAGCACGTATTGATACACGGGTATGACATCGACGCGTTTCGTCCTGTGCAACCACGAAAAGACGAGCCCGGCGTAGCTGCCCAAATGCCCGTTGTTCCACGGCACAGGCGTGTATTTGATGGCGCAAAGCGCTTCCAGCAGAGCCGACAAAGCCTCGGGCGACGGCGTATCCGCCGCATAAAACATTCCCACCGCCGCTCCAAAACGACGCAACAACGACGACGAACGCAATTCTTCTTGCCAATAGGCCCAATCCGATGTTTTCGCCGGAAGGCCTACGAAACGCACGGCCAGTCCCAAGGCGATCGAAATGCCGAACCGCACGTTCTCCGACGACGTTCGGGTATGTTTTTCGCGCAAAACAGGTGCGAGCTTCGGTGCGGCCGGGGACAACCAGGCCAGTAAATAAAGAGCCTGCTGAACGACGGCTTCATCGGGGTCGTCCAGCAACGACAAATAGGCGGGTATACCGAGACAAACTTCCTCGTACACTCGGCGATAAATCGTTACGAGAGGTTCTTCGGGGCGCCACGCGGAAAGGGTCATTTCTTCGAGGTGCCCGAGCTGCGTCATTCGATGCCCATTGGAAAGTTCGGACAAGAAATGCAAGAGCGCATCACGATCCTGCACGCCGGGCGACTGCAAAATCATAAGCAAGAAGGTAATGGCCACGGGGGTCGCATTTTCGGGAAACCCCTGATGATTCAAACTATGGCGTAAATGCCGCAACGCCTCGGCCCGGACTTTCTTCCGTGCATCGAACAGCGCGAGCAGCGCGTCGGGAATATCGCCCGCATCCCCGTACGCGTGGTTCAATTCGCTCCAGGCGATACCATTCAAACGCTCCTGAATCGCGGACGCGGCGGTCGTCGAAGATGCACGCATAACGGATTGCGCCGCAACCTACTTCATCCGCGTCCTCGACACAATATCTGTCGGCGGAAGGAATACCTCTTTCGTGGTCGCCGACGTCGCGGCTATTTTTCCCCCGAGCACCAGGTATCATGCTATGGGGTTTTCTCATGGCTCAATTCTCCTCGCGTGTGCTTCTCGCGGCTCTTGTTTTGTCCGGTTGTCGTAGCGAAGCGCCGCAGAAAGAGCTCGACCCAAAGCCGCCCGGTTCCTCGGTCCCGGCAATTGTGAAGGCGCAATCCCCCGCGGTGGATTGTTTTGCACGTGGGATGACCGGCAAGATTGGCCAGAGCGACGCGAGTCTGCGGCTTCTACGCAAGGACAAGGCACTTCAAGGCAGCTATTTCTACAACAAAGTGGGCTCGGACCTCGCATTGACCGGTTCGGTCACCGACACTGGCTTTGTGCTCGAGGAGCAGGTCGGGGGCAAGGTCACCGGCAAGTTCGACGGCACATGCGAGACACCGGAGCGCATGAAGGGCACGTGGACCTCGGCGGATGGCAAACGCTCATTATCGTTCGAATTCGCGGTTCCTACAAAGCTCGAGGTTGTGGCGCGCGTTCAGAAGTTCAAAACGAAGGCCAAGAGCAAGAGCGCCTTTGGTGACTCGTGCACGTTCGAGCGCTCGTTGCCGGTGATTTTCGGGGCCAAGACGGGCGATTTGGACGGGAAATTGCAGGCTTCTGTCGATCGGTTCGTCGCCAAATGGGGAATGATGAGCGGCGAGTACGAAGCCGACGCAAAGCGCTGCAGCGCCGAAGGCGAACAGATGCTGTTGGTCGATTTCAATGCGAATTTCTCCGTCGTTCCCGGGCACAACGAAGTTCTCATTCTGCAGTTTGGCGGGTATTATCAGTACGCCGAAACGGCTCATCCGACCAATGCTGCCGGAGCCTCCGTCCTCAACCTCGACCTCGCGACCGGCAAGGAGATCGAGCCGGCTGAAATCTTCACCAAGTTCGACGAGGTTCTACGCATTGCCAAAAATGAGTGCACGACGAACGAGGATGTCGCTTCGTACTTGGGCGACGCCTTCTATTTGCTGCCGGACGGTATTCGCGTCGCGGGGGTCGGCTTTCCACATGCCATGGCGGTTTATACGTATCAAGGCCCCGTGCTGTCCTACGGCGGGCTTCTTGGTTCCGGCTTGCTGCGCAGCGATTCACCGCAGGCGCGGTTGTGGAAGAGCGTTACGCCAAATAAGGCCCCATGCGATAAGAAGTGGACTCCGTCCGATGGCGGCTGACGAAATCAATGGCCGGGTGGATCTGGTGTCGTGCATTGTTTGCCGGCATCTTTTCGGGTACGTACAAACCGAAGTGGTCTTGCCAAACCCATTTTGAGCCACCGGTCCGCCGCACCGCCGCACGCGTCACTCGAAACAATCCTCACCAAACCCACGCCCTTGTGCTACACGGCGGGCGTCATGCCGAAACCCTTCGATCCCGTCGTCGTTCCTCCGCTGGCTGAACAATCCGGCCAAACCTTCCCGCGCCTCGTCGAATTGATGCAAAGGCTGCTCGCTCCCGACGGGTGCCCTTGGGACCGCAAACAAACGCTTCCGACGTTGCGTAAATATGTCTTGGAAGAAGCGTGCGAAGTCATCGATGCCATCGATTCGGGCGATCGCAAGGAATTACGCGCCGAGCTTGGCGACTTGCTTTTGCAGATCGTTTTTCAAGCCGAACTTGCGCGTAAGGAAGAGGCTTTCGGCCCGGATGATGTCGTGGCGGGCATTTGCGACAAACTCGTTCGGCGGCATCCGCATGTCTTCGGTGACGTCAATGTGGACGACGCGGACGAAGTTTTGCGCAATTGGGAAGCGATCAAGCTGCAAGAACGAGCGGGTACGGAAAAAGCCAATGAAAGCATGTTGTCCGGTGTGCCGCGAAGTCTGCCGGCGCTCGTGCGGGCGCAACGTATCGGCGAAAAAGTATCGCGTGTCGGGTTTGATTGGCCAAACGTCTCCGGATCGCGCGCCAAGGTGACGGAAGAACTCGGTGAGCTGGACGAAGCCATCGCCAAAGGGGATGCGAACGCGATCGAGGCCGAGTTTGGCGACGTCGTTTTTGCGCTCGTGAACCTTGCGCGGCACGTGCATCTGGATGCGGAGAGCGCTCTGCGCCGGACGATTGACAAATTTTCCACGCGGTTTGCGCATGTCGAGACGCGAGTTCGCGAAGAGCACGGTGGATTTCCGGATACGTCGAAAGGCCTCGCTCCGTTGTCGCTCGAAGTGCTCGATGGCTACTGGGAGCAGGCAAAGCAATCTGATAAGTAGGGGACCATGTCGGAACAAGTTCTATTGGTCGAGCATCACGGGGCGGTAGCGGTTGTCACGATGAACCGTCCGAAAGCGAAAAATGCGCTGGATGCAGCGCTCCTTTCGGCCCTCCGCGACTCGTTGCAACAACTCGGAGAAGACGCGGCGACGCGCGCGATCGTGCTCACCGGTGCGGGCGGAGCGTTCTGCGCGGGTGCGGATTTGAAGGCGGCGATGACGGATCCCGAAGCGTTCTCGAACTTGGATCAGACGATGACCCGTTATCATTCGGTGATTCGCGCGATCGTGAATGCGCCGAAGCCGGTGATCGCGATGGTCGAAGGCCCGGCCGTGGGTTTTGGTTGCGACATGGCGCTCGCGTGCGACATGCGGTTTCTCGCGACAGACGCTTACTTGGAGGAGCGGTTTGTCAAGATCGGACTCATGCCCGACGGTGGCGGATCGTTCTGGTTGCCGCGACTCGTGGGTCTGGGCAAAGCGATGGAGCTGATGCTCACGGGTGATCGCATCTCGGCGGATCAGGCATTGGCGCTCGGATTGGCCAATCGCGTGGTCGGGTCGGACGTGTTGCGCGACGAGACGATGAAGCTCGCGGACAAACTCTCGAAGGGCCCGCCGCTCGCGTTTGCGGCGATCAAGCAAGCGGTGCGGGCGAGTTTGGGGGGCACGATTGACGATGCGCTCGATCGCGAGCGAGCGGGACAAACGAAGCTCTTGCAGTCGAACGATTGCATGGAGGGCGTGATGGCGTGGATGCAGAAGCGCGAGCCATCGTTTGTGGGCAAATGAAGTTCAGCCCAAATACCTCTCCCCCGCATCACACAAAATCGTAACGATTCGCCCAGCCGTCCGCTTCGCCACTTCCACCGCCGCGTGCACGTTCGCGCCTGCGCTCGGACCCACCAAGAGCCCCTCTTGACGCGCCAACTTACGCGCCATGCGTTCAGCTGCCGCGTCCGTCACCGTCACGATGTCATCGATCAGCTCGCGATCGAACACCGGTGGGACAAACCCCGCCCCGATGCCTTGGATCTTGTGCACCCCGGCAGGTTTGCCCGATAGAACCGCGCTCGCCGCAGGCTCCACCGCGATGATCCGCACGCGCCGGCCCAAGTGCTTGCGCAAGGTTCGTCCCGTCCCCGTCAGGGTCCCGCCCGTTCCTACGCCCGCGACAAACACATCGATCTCGCCGCCCGTTTGTTCCAGCAGCTCGAGCGCCGTCGTCTCCGCATGGGCCTGCGGGTTCGCCGCGTTCTCGAATTGCCGGCTCATCCACGCGCCCTTGGTCGCTCGCGCGATCTCCAGCGCCTTTTCCACCGCGCCGACCATCCCGAGGCTCGCCTTTGTCAGGACAATCTCGGCCCCGTAGGCCCGCATGATGTGCCTGCGCTCGAGGCTCATGTCTTCCGGCATCACCACGATGCAGCGGTAACCGCGCATCGCCGCGATCATGGCCAGGCTGATCCCCGTGTTGCCGCTCGTGGCTTCGATGATCGTCGATCCGGCCGTCAGTTCTCCCGTGCGTTCGCCGTGCAGCACCATCCCGAGCGCTGCGCGATCTTTCACGCTGCCCGTTGGATTTTGCGATTCCAGTTTGCCGAAAACCGTGCCTCCGCCTTCGGGGGAAATGCGGGCGAGGCGGCAAAGAGGCGTCCGGCCGATCAGGTCGATCGCGCTTTCGGCAACGATACCGCCGAAACGAAGGGCGTCGGGCATGAGGCGCAGTGTACGTCAGGCTCGGAGCTTCGGGGCGACACTTCGCTCTTCGCACTTCATGGTTCGCTTGTGACACACGCCCGTGCGAACTCATGATAGGAGCCGAATGAGTCACGACTGGAGGCAAACAGTGTCCATGCGCGTAATCGCTCCTGCATCCGCTCTCATCGTTGTTTTTGGAATGCTCTTGGGTTGTTCGAACAAGATCGAGCAAAAAGAGTGCGACAAACTTCGCGGCGATGGGTTTGAACTCATCAATGGCGCGCAGCATTGCAACGTGGATGCCGATTGTTCGCAGAGCAAGTGGCCCGGATGCGCTCGCGCCGTCAATGCGAAGACCTTGGCCGCCGTGGCTCCGATGCAAGAGAAATACACCAAGGGTGAATGCGAAGAGCCCAAGATGACGTGCAAAGAGCCGCCCGAGGCGTATTGCAAGCAGGGCTTGTGCGTGCATCGCGAGAAGGGCGTGCCGGAAGGGGCCGGAGCTCCCGCGGGCGATATCATCATCAAGTGAAAGCAGCGACGAATTGATGGTCCAACGGTCGCGGCGTTTGTCGTGACCATCTCGGAAAGGAGTCCGCCGTGTCTTCGAAAACGCGAGCTGTGTCTGGATTGGCGATAGGGTTTGTCTTCATTGCCGGATGCGTGGGCGATCCCCCGACCGAGCTCCAAGATCCCGCCGCGGAATTGGGAGGCACGGAGTGGCTCGATGAAGGACCTCCGGCGGGCGAAGAAGCCACCAGCTCCACGACGGAAGAAGCATTGACGGATGCGCCGCTCTTTCAGGTGCCATTTCCGTGCAATCGAGTATGGGCGGGACAAACGCGCACGAATCACAGCCCCACCAATTCGGTGGACTTCAATCGTTCGGGTGACGAAGGTGACGCGGTCGTCGCTGCGGCGGCCGGCAAAGTGACCCGCGTCGATAACGAAGGCAACGTCAGTTATGGTCGATGGATCGAAATCGATCATGGCAATGGGTATCGAACTCGATATGCCCATTTGTCGGCGCAAGTCGTTTCGGTCGGGCAAAGCGTCACGCAAGGTCAAAAGATTGGCGCCGTAGGCAATACGGGCGGATCGACCGGAGCGCATTTGCATTACGAACTTCGTCGCAATGGCGTGGCGATTCGTCCCGTTTTTAATGGCGCGACCGCGTTTTTCTACGGGACTCGCAATTACACCAGCAAAAACAAATGCGACGCAGGCGGCACGACCGGCGGCGGATCGACCGGCGTCTCCGGCACGGTCAATACGGCCGGCGCTGCATTGACCGTACGGGCCAAACCCAGCACGGACGCGGCGTCCGTCGGGACGGTCGCCGACGGCCAAAAGGTCACGATTACGTGCCAAATCAATGGTTCGACCGTGACCGGAACCTACGGTACGACGAGCCTTTGGGACTTCATCGGCACCGGTTACGTATCCGACGCCTACGTCAATACGGGGTCCGACGGCCAAGTCGCCCCGACGTGTAAATGAAATCCCATTCGCGTCGATGTTCCGTCATCGGATTGTCCCGGTAAACCACGCCGAGGGCAAAGCAATACGTTCGCGTGTTGTTGTGAAAATACGCGGCGTCGGAACGCTGACGCGACCGGCTCGGGCATCCATTCGGCTTTGTCCATGCCCCCCGCGCATGGCAGTATCCTTCGAACTCGGTTCCGGTTATACCGAGCGCATCCAGCGAGGTGACAGATGAAGAAGTATCGATGTGTGGTGTGCGAGCACATCTATGATCCGGCCTTGGGAGATCCAGACAGCGGGATTGCTCCCGGCACGGCATTTGAAAGCATTCCCGACACGTGGGTTTGTCCCGACTGTGGGGCGATGAAATCGGATTTCGAGCCCATGGATTGAACGGATGTCGAACGGGCGACTTGTGGGGGGTTGAGCATCTTCGCTTGGCTTGTGCAGAGCATGGGCGGAAGTGATTTCACGTTGACTTATCAAGCCCCAAGGCATCGTCGGTGGTAGCCTTGGACTGAACAGACATGGAGGTTCGTGTGAACAGGTCGAGCTGGGGAACGAGCATTCCGCTTGCGCTTTGCGTGGTTTTTTCGGGTTTGATGTACATCGCGTGCGACGATTCGTATCGCAGCAACGCGTCGACGAGTTCGTCCGGTAATGGCGGGTCGGGCAATGGTTCCGGAACTGCCGGCAACGGTGGCGACGACCCGTTCAACCTTGACGGCAGCATGCCGTGTGACGACGTGTGTTCCAACGATTTGCGGTCGGTACGGAACAGTTGTACGGACGAACTGATCAAGCAGTGCACACCGGACGAGGGTTGTCTCGACGCGATGTGCATCCCGGATCCGTGCAAGGCGGCGGAAGGGGCGAAGAGTTCTGCGGGCTGCGATTATTGGGCGGTCAAGACGGCGCTTCGTCCGCAAGCGGATGGAGCGTGTTTCGCCGCATTTGTCGCCAATACGTGGGACAAGAATGTGCGCATCAACGTCGCTTATGACGGAGCAGCGCTCGATCCGGCGACATTCGCTTACATTCCGAGCAACGGGGCCGGAGGCGTGGTCAACTATAAGCCTTACGACGCCGTCGCCGGTTTGCCCCCGGGTGAAGTGGCCATTCTGTTCCTGTCTCGAAATCCGGTCGGCGGCAGCGTCGTCGATTGTCCGAAACCCGCCGCGAAACAAATTGATACGGGTTTTTCCGGTACAGGCATCGGCAAAGCCTTCCACATCACCACCGATTACCCCGTCGCGGCGTACCAGATGGTTCCTTTCGGCGGCGGAACCGCAGCCGTTACCTCGGCGACCCTTCTGCTCCCCACGAGCGCTTGGGGCACCAACTACATCGCCGTCAATGCCTACAAAGCCATTCCGGATCCGCCTCCGCCGGGAAATCCCATTGGCGGATATCCGTCGCTCGTCGTGCTCGCCAAAGAGGACATGACGAAAGTCACGCTTTTGCCGAATGCGAATATCGTCGGCGGTCCGGGCGTCGCCGCCGCAATGGCCAATACGCAAGCGAGTTACACGCTCAATGCGGGGCAATTTTTGCAAATCACGCAACCGGCGGAATTGACCGGCAGCCCGTTGGAAACGGACAAACCCGTCGGGGTGTTTGGCGCCTCCACGTGCATGCAGATTCCAACGGACAAACTCGACTGCGATTCGGGGCAACAACAATTGCCGCCCGTCGGCGCCCTCGGCAGCGAATACGTTGCGGTTCGTCACAAGAGCCGCACGCCGGCCATGGAAGAGTCCGCGCGCTGGCGCCTCGTCGGTGTCGTCGACGGCACGACCCTCACGTGGTCACCCACCAAGCCGGCCAGCGCTCCCGCGACGCTCAAACTCGGTGAAGTCGTCGAGTTCTCCGATCCGGGCCCGTTTGTCGTGCGCTCGCAAGACGCCGATCATCCGTTTTACCTCGGCGGCTACATGACCGGCGGCGCCGATTTCGGATTCGTCGGCGATCCCGAATGGCACAACGTCGTGCCGCCGCAACAATACCTTCGTCGCTACGTCCTCTTCACCGATCCGACGTACCCGGAAACCAGCCTCGTCGTCGTTCGAGCGCGATCGAAGCAAACCAAGATGTTTGCCCCGGTCAACCTCAAGTGCCTCGGCGGCGAAATCACCGGCTGGAAACCCGTCGGCGACGGCACCGGCGATTATGAATGGGCCATCGTCGATCTCGTGACCGGCAACTTCGTAAACGTCGACCCATGCTCGAACGGCCCGCAAGAAATGACCAGCGACGCTCCGTTTGGCGTGACCGTTTGGGGTTGGGGCACAACGCAACAAACACTTCGTGTGTCGTACGCGTATCCCGCTGGTGCCGGGTTCAAACCCATCAACAAGATCGTAGTTCCGCCAACGCCGAAGTGAGCCGAACTCCGAGGCGCGCTGTGATCGATGTCGCAGCGCGCCTGTCAGGAATTCGCGCTATCCCTCGCTCTGGTGCTACAGGGTGATCATCGTGATGCTCCGACGAACTTCGTATACGTCCAGTCGTACCAAGCGCAACGCCAAGCCGATGTTGGCGGCCGGTGTCTTGGGTTTGTCATTGCTCGCTCCGGAAATGGCGCGTGCGCAGACGAAGACATTTTCGGTCGATCGTTTGATGATGGCGGGAGGTCCGACGGACGGTGTGGCCATCTGGCGACCGAACGTGGGAACGTCTGGGTTTTACGGTCAGATTGGGTTTGGCTATGCAAACAACCCGTTTCGCGTGGCCAATCACGTCGATGATCTGACGAAAGCCGAAACGTTGGATGGTCCGCCGATCGAGCATCAATTCACGACGTACTTCACCTTCGGCGCCGACATCCTCGACCGAGCCAGTTTGCAGCTCACGTTTCCGCTCGTCGCGTATCAGTCCGGGTATTCGACGGGAAACAACAACGTGGGGTTGCCGCAATTCGTCAACATGCAAACGGTGGCGCCCGGCGACCTGCGCCTCGACGGGCGTGTCGTCCTTTTTCGGACCGAGAACAAAGCCTTCAAATTCGCCGCGCGCGGTGCGGTTTTTCTTCCGACCGGCGACGAATTCTCTTTTGCCGGCGACACGAGTGCCGGGGGCAACCTCGGACTCGCTGCCGAATATGCGCACAGCAAATTCTTCGTCACCGCCAACGTGGGTTTTTCCTTCCGACCGCGCGCCACGTTGCACGAGTTCGTGGCCGGGCGCGAGCTGACTTATGGCGTTGGGGCGTATGTCCCGCTGCTTCAGGAACGTTTGCGTATCGGCGCCGAGCTTTTCGGATCCATCGGCATGCTCCCCGACACCATGTCCGACGCCGACGCCAAACCGCTCGAGTGGTCGCTTGGGGTTCGGTACGCGTTCGACAAACGAAAGCGTGTCTTCGCTGGTTTGTCCGGCGGTACCCGCATCACGACCGGCTACGCGCCCGATTATCGCGTCGTGCTCGTCGTTGGTGGCGCCTTCCCGCTCAAAGACACGGACGTCGGCTCGGGCAACGTGAAGTATGTTTTGAAAGACGATCAGGACACCGACAAAGACGGCTTCCCGGATTACGTCGACATGTGCGTCCTCGATCCCGAAGACAAGGCCCCGCCAAACCCTGACGACGGCTGCCCGACGATGGCCGACACGGACAACGACGGCATTCCCGATGGTGGCGACAAGTGCGTCACGGTGGCGGAAGACAAGGACAACATTGATGATCGCGATGGCTGTCCCGAAGACGACGCCGATCAAGACGGCATTCTCGACACCGAGGACATGTGCCCGAAGGAGCCGGGCGAAAAGAATGAAGAAGACCCCTCGAAGCACGGATGTCCGCAATACGTTCGGCGCATCAGCGGTTCGAGCGAGATTGAAATCACCAAGCAGGTCGACTTCGAGTTCGACAAGGCTGTGATTGTGGCGGCGAGTTATCCGATCCTCGACGAAGTCGTGCGGTTGCTCAAGGCAAACCCCGAGATCAAGCTCCTCAGCGTCGAAGGGCATACCGACAACGTCGGCAAAGACGACTACAACGAGGCGCTGTCGTCCATGCGCGCAGCGGCGGTCGTCCAATACCTGACCAACCACGGCATTGCCGCCAAACGTCTCAAGTCCAAGGGTTGGGGCACGCGTAAGCCCAAGGCGAGCAACGATACCGATGAAGGACGCGCCAAGAATCGACGTGTCGAATTCCACATCGTGACGCAGGCCATCGAGGGGCGATGAAGCCGCGGGCGAGACGCACAGCCCTCGGTGCGCTCGCCCTGATCACGGCTGCGACAAACGTTTGTCTCGCGCCGAGTTACGCCCAGACAAACAACTCGCCGTCGAGTTATCCGATCGCCATGGGCGTCGATCGCGATGACGACGACGCCGATGGGCGTCCCGACAACGAGCAGGAAAACGTTTCACCTTCGAAGGATCTCTTTGAGATTCCGCTGCCTGATGGATCGGATCGCGTCGTTACCTTGGAGGGAAATGCCGTCCGGTTGCTCGTCGACGGCAAACCGCTCACCGGCTCGCGAATCGGGCCGAAGGTTCGTCGTCTCCACGTTCAAGGAGTTCGTCCGGGCCAAGCGGAGCTGACCGCGTTTGGCCGGACATACGCCATCTCCGTCTTGGAGGTGCGGCTCGTCGACGGTCAGGGCAACGACGTCGATCCGGCTCGTTCGCATGCCTCGTTCGAACGCACGCCGCCCGAGCGCATCCTGGGCGATCCGCTGGCGAAGACCGGCGATCCGGACGCGCTGCGGTACGTCGTGATCGCCAACCCGAACGTACTTCCGCCGTTGGGTCGGTTTTATGCGCGCGACGCCGAAGGCACGGCCCTCGACATCCTCGACCAGGTGGCGTTTGTCTCCGTCGCTTGTCCAAATGGAACACCCGCGGGTCTGGCGTGCGGATCGACCGCGCCCATACGCGTCGTTCCCGACGACATCGATCGCAGTCATCCGAGTTGCTTCGAGCGTTCGATCCGTGCCGAGCTTGGAGGCACCATCGACCTCACCCTTCCGACGACGGGGCGCCGGCTCGTCGGGGTCCGCGTGGGTGGTCCGAGACAAACATCGCAGGGGCCCATCGTCCGGTATCGAGCTCGGTTGCGGGTTTTTCTCGTCCGCCCGACGATCGGAGGTCCTCCGCCGGTCGGAGCGGATGACCAAGCGGCGTTGCGGTTGGCGAGAGGCGAGGTTGGCAAGGCAAACGCGTTGTGGGCGGGATGTGGTGTGGGGTTTGGCCCGGTCGACAAACTCGACGTGACGATCGTCGATCCGCCTCGGACGCATCTGGTGGCCTTCGGTTGTGATCAGGGTATGTCGGCCGCAGCCGGTGGGGTTGTGAGAATGCGTGTGGACGGGCGCGACGTGTCGGCGCCGATCGCTGCGAGCGTTACGCCTGCGGGCGCGGCGCGTGTGTTTGCCGCGGCGTTGTCGAAGGCTGGTTTTACCGCGCGCATATCCGACAATGCTCCCATTGCTTCGGCCGTTGGGGCTTCCTCCGATGTCTTGGTTCGTCGACGAACCGGCGAACCGGCGCTCGTCGAAGCTCCTGCTGCCGGACCGCTTTCGTCCGACGGCCGCTTGACCGTTTGTCTTGGCCGCGTCGATCTTCAAGACGGTCTCCAACACTTCGGCGACGTGGATGCCATCGCCGGAACGGTGGAAGAGCGAGCGTTGATCAAAGCGTTCGACGACGGTGATCCATCGACGATCGAGATCTTCGTCGTTCCGGCTTTTGCCGGCGGCGGGCGTATCGGCGAGAGCTTCATCGGCGCGGACGGGGGCTCGATCCGCAACGTGATCATCGAGGATCGAGCTGGTTTTCGTGCGGATCGGGCGAGCTTCGCGTTGGCGCACGAGCTCGGGCATGTTCTTCTGGACGAACCGGGGCATCCGGATGATTTCGGTCGAGACACGCCGTCGCGATTGATGGACGCGGATGCTGCAAACGGAACGGCATTTGGACCGCGTCGACTTCTCGTGGAGGAGTGTGCGCGGGTGTTGCGTCAGAGTGGTCCGAGCGCGCCCGTGCCGTTGTTGCGTCCGTGGCCTTTTTCCAGGATTGAACAAAGGGATTGAAGAGCGCGGAGCGTATCGCCGGCTTCTGGAGGACTGTCTTTTGCCGAGTCAACGTCTTCGTGAAGTTCGCGCGTTGAAACCGAGCTTCGTTGGGCCTCGGGAGCGATCATCGTTCGCGATGAGCATCGTTCGTTGATCACCGGATCAACCCGGCGCGAGCCGTGGTAGACGAAGAGCTACGCATGTCGGTTCGCCAATCGAGGGCCATTGCTGGTGCCGTTGCGCTCTTCGCTTTTGCAGCGGTGGTGCTCGAAGTTGCGCTCGCGCGGATGTATTCCGTGCTGCTCGGGCAGCACTTTGGCGTCGCCTGGGTGATCGTTTTGCCGCTCGGGATCGGGCTCGGAGCGCTCCTTGGAGTGCCGACGTCGAGCCGTCATTGGGCGCCATTTCGAGCGGCTCCGGTGGCTCATCTGGCCGCGTTGGCCGCACCGGCGTCGGCGATCTCCGTCATCTTCGGCATTCGTGCCAAACACGTCGACGCGTTCGACAATGCTGCGCTTCAGCAGTTTTTGCTCTTCTTCGGCACGTCGCTGCTGCCGTTTGTCTTTGTGGGACTCGTGCTGGCGCGCGTGTGGGGTGCGGCCCATCGAAACAGCGCGGCGCTTGTCAGGACAACCCTTACGGCGGCGGCGTGCGGCCTCGTCGGCGCAGCGTTCGTCATGAGGTTTGGCCCGGCGCGCGTTGGTCTCGGCGTAGCGGTGGTGATGAGTTTTGCGGCGGCGCTTTTTGCTCGAGCGGCGAAGTTCGACACGGAAGGCCACGGCGCGAGCGCGTCGTTTGTCGCGACGTTCGTGCTCGGCACATCGGTGGTTCTGGCCGGTGAAATCGGCGCGCCGTACCTCAAGCTCGCCACCCCGCGCTGGGCGGGCATCGACAAGGCCGACACGCAAATCTGGACCGCGCAGGGGTTTTACACCGTCGACAAACCGCAATCGAACAGCTCGCTTCTCCGCGTCGACACCACGTTTGCCCGGGCGATCCCCGACGGCAAGCAGATCCCGCCTCTCGCCGTCGACGAATTGGCCTACTTGCTCGACAAAGGGAAGGATCCTGTTCTCGTCGTCGGAGCGGGTGGTGGGCGTGAGCTTCGGGCGGCGTTGCGACAAACCCAGCGCGATGTCCATGCCGTGGAAGAGGACGTCACGATTGGTCGAGCGATCATGCGTGGTTCGTCCTATGCCTTTTCGGAGGAGCTCTACGACAAACCCGAAGTGCACGTCACGCTTGGGGGCGCAAGGAACTACGCGCGCCGTCATCCCGACGCGTTTCAACGTGTTTTTCTCGGCTACGTCGACACCCAAGCCGCCGCGCCTTTCGGGGCTTTGTCGGCGATGTCCACGCCGCATCTCACGACCGAGTTTGTCCAGGAGCTCATCGGCGCGTTGCGACCCGATGGCACCCTGACGATTCAGCGTCCCGAAACCGAAGTCGATCGTCTCTTGGCGCTCGTCGCGCGTTCCCTTCGGGCTCGTGGATCCCGTTCGCCGGGGATGCATCTCTTCGGGTGTTCGAAAGACAAACTCGCCGCCGTGGTCGTGAAGCGCACGCCGTACGAGTCCGAGGAGCTCGCCACGATGCGGGCGCATTGTCGGCGGCACAAGTTTGTCGAAGTGATCTCGCCGGATAACGTACGTGACGAATCGCGCAAGTCCTTGGCGGCGGGCATCGATCCGCGAAACGTGCCGGCGGGACAAACATCGGATTTGCGAGCGCCGACGGACGACCGGCCTTTTTGGTATTACACGCAGCCGCCGCAAAAAATGATTTCGGCGTGGGGGAATGTTCGCGAGCTCATCGACCATCAACGGACCGTATTGGTGCTGGGAATCGGCGTTGTATTGACGATGCTCTTGGGTTTGGCCGCGTGGCTCGTCTCGACCTTGGCGCCGGGACGAACCTGGGGGTATTCGGCGCGTTTTTCGGTGACCCGGATGTCGCTGTCGCTTGCATCGATCGTCATTGCGATTGTGTGGTTTGGCAGTGCGGTGGTTGGTCGTGTCGAATCGGTCGTGGGCCGACCGGATATCGTGGGCTTGTTCTTGCCGCTCGCGTTTCTCATGACGATTGCGCTTGGAGCCGGATTGGCGACGCAATTCGACCTGGATGATGCGCGTGCCGGGCTTCAGCGGTGGCTCTTGGCGACGACGTTTGTCTTGGCGCCCGTGCTCATGGCGCTCGATGGCTTGGTCTCGCTGCTCGTCTCTTGGCCCTTGGTTTTGCGCGTTGTCGTGCCGGTGCTCATCCTGGGGTTTGTCGGAGTCGGCTTGGGGATCGGCTTGGGGCTTGGCGTGCGCATAACGGCGTCGTGGGGCGTGCGCGTGCATTCGTGCGCGCTCGCGTATGCGGGCATCGGAGCCGCGTGGGCGCTGCTCGTAGGGACATGCGCGGCCATGAATTGGGGGTATTCGGCGGAGCTTTTGGCTTCGGCGGCGGCCATGGCCGTGGCCATCGTGTCGGCCGCGTCCGCGCGCACGCAAACGCCTTCCGCACCGATTGATTTCCGTCCCTTGTCCGCGACGGACACGGAGCTTGACGACGAGCCGATATCGATGAGCGAACCCGAAGGGCCGTCCGCGATGATTTCGCCGTGAATCGCGGCATTTCGTCGAGGTTCGAATAATGTATTTTCGTGCTCGGTCCCCGAATGCTCTGTCGGCGAGCTGGGTATTGTGTTATACAAATTATGAGCGATTTCGGTGGCTCGGGGGGGACGCCGATGTGCTCGCGAGCGGTGGTTACGGAAGGCCGTGGCCGCCGCTCGTTTTTTTTCATTTTTGACCAATAAATCGGTTGCACGAACTTTTCTTGGCCGACCGACCTGGACGCTGCTAGCAAATGCCTTGGCACTCCTCATGCAGCAATCCTCCAATGCCATTCCTCGGGACGGTCGCACCAATCTTCGCCATTCACTTGCGGAATTACTTCCTGTAGCGGACGCGCTTGGGGCCCGGGACTTGCGCGAGGCCGCCGAAGCTTGCCTTGTGTTGCTCGATTCGCCATTTCGTGTGGAACAGAAAACATTGGCGCCTCTGTTGAAGCTGACGCACGAGCGAGCGGCGGCGGTTTTTCGTCGCGGAGCAAAAGATGCCCGGGGGCCGATGCGAGCGCGTTTGGAGGCTTGTCGAGTGCGGGCGGAAGCTCAAGTCGAGGAAATGAAACGACTTTTGCCCACGCAGTTTTCCTGAACCTCGAATTCGTCCGCAGCTGTCGTCCGTCATTGTTCATTGTTCATTGTTCATTGTTCATCGTCGGGACGGACGAGCATGGATCGCATTTTTGACGTAATCGTTGTTGAGGCCTGAATTTTACGAACATCAGTTCGCTTTTTCGTATTTATCGACTGTGTTGGAAATTTTTCATTGAAACTTGATTCCCAGACTTGCAACGGGACGGGGAAGCAGCGACGCCGCAATGCCCGGGTCGACGGCGTGGCGTCGTCAAATTTCCGCAATTTCGCGCCACCTTGACGTTGCGTCATTCCGCCTGAATCTCGTACGATCGCTGTGTTGAACTTCGCGAAGGATGTCGGTTGTCGTCGAAAGCACATCGCGGTTGGTGTGCGCTTTGGCGTGGCAAACGGACTCCTTTTTGCCTTGGTCGGGAGCAAACACGATGAAGACGCTGGCTCGTCAATCCGTACGATCTCGAACTTTGAAACCATCGCGTCCTGCGGTGTCTTTGGTATCTACACCCAAGAGCGAAGCGGCGCAGCCGCTTGCGCTGCGACGACGAACGTTTGTCCTGTCACTACTCGGTGGAGTGTCTGCGGTCGTTGCCGGGTGCGGCACGGATCCAGTCAAAACCGGCAATACAACGGGGGGAAATGTGACTTGTACGGCAGGTAAAGTTTGCATTCCGGAAATCAAGACGGGCGAGGATGTGTTTGCCTATGTGCAACGAATCAAGGGCGCTTTTGACCACACGTTTTACAAGGCCGTGATTGGCTCGGCAAACGAGTTCAAAGAAGGCGACGACGCGCTGGGGATCTCGGCCGACAATCAAACGACACGCGATAACGCGCGGACGCTTTTGGGCAACACGAAGATGGGGGCGCTCGCGGACAAACCCATGGCGAGCGACAAGGTGTACGATGCGGTCCTCGCGGCGACGGACAAAGCGGCGCTCGATGCCAATCGCAACATGACGATGGCCGAGCTCAAGACGTTCCTGCTCACGAAGACGGAAGCGGAGATCAAAGCGGTCATGGTGGGTTTGCCCAGCGACGTCATCGGCATGATCGTGAAAATCATGACGAACGACGAGCTCATCAAGGTGGGACAAACCGTCTTCAATCCTTTGCCGGGGACGCAAATCGGCGCCAAGGGGTACATGGGCGCTCGTATTCAGCCCAATTCGCCGACGGATGATGCGACCGACATTCTTTGGCAAGTCCTTAATGGCTGGGCTTTTGCCGTGGGCGATGTCGTGCTCGGAAATAATCCCGTCTCGAGCCTCGTTTCCAGCGTGCATACGATCGAGCTCACGCTCAAGGATGCGCTGGAGACCTTCAATTTGCAGGACATCATGCCGCATTGCTGCTTGGCGCATATCGACATTCAGGCCGAAGTCGAAAAGCAATTCCCGGGCTCGACGGCGCTTTGGTTCCAGAGCCTTGGAAGCACGGATGCCGCCAATGCGACGTTCGACGTGACAGCCGACAAGATGATGGCTCATGCGGCCACACGTGGCGGCAAATATGGTTTGTATTTCGAGACGGGCCAAGGTGCGGACGCGACAAACGGTCATGGCGATGGATTCGACATGGTCATTCACGAATCGCGGAAATACGGTTTTGCTCGGGCGCTGAAAAAGGCCGTCGGCGAAGCGCAAGCGAAAGCGGGCAATCCCGTGGCGCCGTGGGTGCACCTCAATGACGTCGCCGGGTTCATCGGACCGGAGATCTTCCGCACCAAAGAACAGCTCGTTCGTTGCTGTTTGGAAGACATCGTCATGGGCAAACTGCATGGATTGCCCATTGGCCTCGATATTTGCTCGACGCTGCACATGAGCGTTGACCTCGACGATCTCGATTGGTGCATCGAGCAAATCATGCCCGCGAATCCCGCGTACCTCATGGGTTTGCCCACGAAAAACGATCCCATGCTCTCGTACCTCACGACCGCGTACCAAGACCACGTGCGTATCCGGAAAAACTTCGGCTACAAAGTCGCCGACAAAATGTGGGATTTCTTCGTCAATACGCTGGGCGTCGTGAATGCCGACGGGACGCCGACGCAATACTTTGGAAACGTCAAATACGTTTATGCGAAGTATTTGCAGAAGAAAGGCGATATGCGCACGGTCGATGCGATCATCGCGGATCCGGCCACGCAGAAGTTCCTCGACGACATCAAGGCGCGTGGCGTCTTTATCGCGGAAGGGACGGGGGCAAACCCCTGGGACCTCAATACGGATATGGATACGTACATTCGTAAGCTCGTCGCCGACGGCAAGAAGAGCATTTTCGCCGAGCTGCCGACCGATTTCATCATGTCCGTCGCCAACTCCGTGACGGTTTGGACGGGTTCGACAAACCGTGAAGATTACATCTTGCATCCGCCGACGGGCGAAAAGATCAAAGACGACGCCGTCAAGGTTTTGGAAACACTGCGTGACAAACAGGCCGGCGCCTACAACGTTCAAATCATGATTTCCGATGGTTTGAATGCGTTTGCCATCACCGACAAGGATCATCTTGCCCCGTATCTCGCAGACGTGCGTACGAAACTCGAAGCTGCGGGGTACAAAGTCGCGCCCGAGCACATCGTGTGCACGTCTGGACGCGTGCGCGCGGGTTATCACGCGGGCGAGATTCTTTTCGGCAGCATTGCCGACAAGACGAAGAAATGCGCTGTCTTGCATATCATCGGCGAACGACCCGGATCCGAACACCATGCGTATTCGGTGTACATTTCCGCGCCGAAAGTGGAAGTTTGGGCTCAGCCGGGCAAACTCGATCACGACCAATCGCGCGTCGTCGCCGGCATTGCCGATACCGCGCTTTTGCCGACGACCGCCGCCGATCAAACCATCATGATTCTCGGCGAATTGTTCGCTCTTCCCTGAGGGCTTTCGTCACGTCAGCCGGGGCGAACCGCTCGCCCCGGCGACGTCGACGGCCCGTCATTGCGGCGGGGCAATCGTCTTCAATTCGGTCCCCGCGGCGTACGAATAACTCACGTACGAATCGAAGCCTCCCACGGTGACCAAAATCGGCGCGCTCGCTGAAATGCTGTGTACGCCGTCATTTTGATTGCCGGCCAGCGTGAGCGGCGGATTGGACAGCGGATCGATGATGGGAAAACTCAGCTGACAGCGATACACGTAATGCGTCGGGCCCGCGCCTTTTCGTTCCTCATCGGTGAGGCCGTCGGCGGGGCCGACTTCGCAGAGATCCGGACCGAGCAATTGTTCGTCCAGCAAAACACCGGCGCCGACGGGAGCGACCACGGCGATGTAATCGAATGCGTATTTATCGGGGGTCAGAAATACGTAATCGGCGCGAGCTTGTTCGAACGGCGGCACGATGAGCAAACTCGGGTCGCCGCCCGGGAAACCTCGTTTCACGCCCACGGCATCTTGGCTGGCCATGATTTGCGCGGCATGAATGGGTTCGGTGCTCTCGGCCATGAAATCGCGATAAGCAATGACTTCATGATAATCGCCGAGATACTTCAAGGTAATCACGTCGTCGGGGGCGGGCAGCGTCGTTTTGATGACCGCGCCGTTTTTCGAGGCCGCAATGAAACGCACGTAATCGGGCTCGGGGACCTCCGCGGTCAGAGCGCCGGCGGCCGTGACCATGCGCGAACGGCTGGGATTATGCGCCAGGGCAAACGATTTGCCGGCGGTACGTACGGGATCGAGCTGATCTTCCAAATGATCCGCGCAGCAGCGTCGTTGCGACAGCGTCGAGAAATGCGGCGCATCCGCAGCTTCACCGCCCGAAAATACGGCAATCGGGCGGTCGGATTCAATCAGCGAACCCGTGAAGTCGGCATAAAAGTCGGCCGTCTCGAGGTTCAGGACATCGAATGCGTGCAGTTTCGCTTCGATGATCCCGCCGATGGGCGTTTCGGCGATCGGTCCTCCGGCGACGACGCGGGCTTTGGTTTTGACGCGGATCGTCGTATTCGGAAATGTCCCGACAATCGTCAAGAACGAGCGCAAATTGGTCGGGTAGTTCGGATTGAAATTCGTATCGGGGTTATCCGTCGCGGCAATCGTTTGGGGCCAACCCGCCACGACATAAGACGTCACGAGGCTCCCGTCGCTGCCGAAAGACAAGGCTTCGCGAGGTTTCAGCAAAGACGCGTCATTGGAAAAGACCGCCACGTTTTCCAGAGGATTGAATTGATACGCAACGACCGGGAAATCCGTGCGGACTCGAAATGCGTGCCGCGTGAGCGCCGTATGCGTTCCGGTATCGTATTGGCCTTCGGGACTTCCGTCGACTTCTCGAGGTCCCAATTTGAAAACTGCCAAATTCAAGGGGGCGATGACGGCCGAAGCGATCTCATTGACTTTGGGCGCATCGCCCGGAACTCCGTCGTCTTGCGCAATGCGTACGGTCACGGCGACATCGGGATGCGGATTCGAGACGACGACCGCGAATTGCTGAGCCGCCGCATTGCTCGTCGCATCAATCATGGCATTGTCGAGATCCACCGGCCAGTATTCGCACCCGACATTGCTCTTTTCCACGGCCGCTTGCCCGCACAGATCCACGCACGTACCCGCGCGACACGCGACGCCTTTGGAAATATCGCATGTCTCGACGTAGGTGCTCACATCGCCGGTGTTATCGCAACGCGCCACGTCTTGCCCGTCGCAATACGATTGATCCGGAATGCATTTCTTGCATTGATAAAGAACCGGCACGCAGACGAAGCCCAAGTCGGCGCAATTCTCTTGTTCCGACCAATCGATGCCCGAGCCGCCGCCATAATCGACGCACACTTCAATGCCTCGTTGCGTGCAGCGGTGTTGTCCAATGATGCACTTCGGCGGTGGAGGAGGTCCGGGATCGACGGGTTCCCAGCGCGAAGCTTTATCGAAACAGCCGACGAACGCGGCGACGAAAAACGCCGTCACGGCAGATCGAACAAGACGCCGCGAGACCTGGACCTTGGGCTGGTTTTTCATAAGAAGGAATTGAAGTAATCGAGCGAGTACGCGGCCATGCCCGAGGGCTGGATGTCACGATATCGAAGCAACCCGTAATTGAATCCCGGCACGCGAGCGCCGTAGATGCCGATCGTAATGGGCCCCGGAGGCAATCCGCCGTCCGGGAAGGTCAAGAGTGACAAACTCGGCAATTCGATGGCATGGGCACCTTTGGGGACGACGACGGTCCACACGATGAGGCCGTCGCCGCTCGAGATTTTGTAGACGGACAGATCAATGGCCGAGCCGCCTGCGCCAAAACTCGTCGTCAAATGGCGCCCATCCCAACCTCCGCCGGAAACAGGTTTTTCCAGGATGGGTATCCCGACGAAACCTTCAATCAAGGGATTGACCGCCGTGCTCGTCGTGAGCACGCGCCCCACGACCGACATGGGCGCCGAACCTTGCGCCCCCGTGACCGCTCGCGCCGATGAATAATACGCGCTTCCCGTGAGCGATCCATCGAGCGCGGGCAAACCCACGAACGAAATGGGCCCGGCCAAGGGCAACAGAGGCGTTTTCAATCCGGCGGGCAACAGCGCATATCCATCATTGCCAAGCATCACCGAAACCGTCGCCTTCATGCGATCCGGCCCTTTGGGACCCGGCGACGGCGGCGTGACATCCATCGTCAACGCTTGATCGAGCGTTCGATCCATCGAGATGTACACATCCGACGTGAGATTCCCCGGTTTGACGCTGACGCCTTTGACCATGCCCATCGCGTAGGCGGTGAATTTCGGCGAATTCCCGGTCGTTTCGAGGCCCGCCAACGCATACACGGCGCGGTTGCCCGCGTAACTCGTGAGCTGGAATTCGTAACCGATTTCTCCGGGTGAATCCGGCAAAATGACGGAACTCGGCGCGGGCAATTGAAACGTTCCCGTCGGATCGGAGCTCGATAAAAATACATACGCTGCTTCGCGTTCATTCGGACCCGGGGCGGGGATGTTGAGCCACGGGGCTTTTTTGAATTCGTTTCCGCCCTGCCAAACCAGTTCTCCCGTGATCGCGCCGGGCATCGAAGGTTTGCCCCCGACCGGCGGCGGATCGCCCATCGTTGCGCAAATCGGGCTGAGCACCGGATCGAGGTACACCGTGACGGTATCGACGGGAACGTCGACGAAGGAAATGGGGCTGTGGCATCGACCGGCAATCGTAATGGTGCGCGGCGTGTCGAGCGTGGGGCTCGAAAAAACGGCTACGCCCGTGGCATCGGTCAGCGACGTCATGCCGTTTGCCATGTCCGTACCGACGATGACGACCGAGCCGGGGACGGCGTCGCCCGTGTAATTGTCGTACACGAGGACCTTCAGGTTTCCGGCCAGAGGTGCTCCCGACAAACCGCCCTTGAATCCGTTGGAACTGTCTTCGTAGGTGTATCCATCCAGAACGTTGATGGTTTGTCCGTCACCGGGATCAACGGAAATGGGTTTGGCGCCGGGGGTGCCTTTCGGAACCGTGCACGTGAGCGACGTGGGCGAATTGACCGTGAGCATCGAGCAGGCCTTGCCGCCGATCTTCGCTACGGTTTTGTCCGTGAAATTCGTTCCTTCGCCGGCGATTTCAATGATGGTTCCTCCGGCCACGGGACCCGTCGCCGGGATCGCCAGCAGCGCATCGAATGCATATCCGCCGGGAAGCGATCGTTTCGTCGATTCGTCGTCGCCTTTTTGCACCGTGAGCGTGACCGCGCCTGCTTTGCTCGCCGGGACGTTGATCTGCATGCGCGTGGGATCGATGGGCACGATTGTCGCCGCGTCCGCTTCGACCTCGCCAAACCAGACGCGTGTTTTGGAGGAAAAACCATTGCCGCGCAGGAGAACTCGATTGCCGCCCGTGAACGGACCGTGGGCCGGATCGGCACCGATGATCGCGTAGGGATCGGTGACCTTCGCGTCGGGCGTCGCGTCGATCTCGAAACCGCCGTCGCCGAAGTTGATCGTGTCTTCGGGATTGTCTTGGTCGGTTTGTCGTCGAATGCCTTCCGGTGCGCCGGCGATGCACGCACCTAGTACAAACGCTGTCGTGCCGAAGGGAAGGGCGAATTTGAGCAGGCGAAGGGATGTAGCGCGCACGTGCCCAGTCTACGCGCGGAGGCACCTTCGTGCGACCCCTCAACAACCAACGTTTGCGTTGAGGTCAAACGTTCTTGGCGCCGACGAGGCGGGCTTGTTTTTCAGCGAGGGCCCGGACGTCTTCGAGCTCTTGCTCGGGAAATGCATCGGCAAACTGCACCGCGACGGCGTAAGGCCACATATCGGACATTTCGACGCTGCGCCGCTCATCACGCACCACACGCCCTTTGGTCACGCGCGCTTGGCGAACATCTCCCGTCAGGTACAGGTGCAACGTGATGTCGTCGCCGATGTTCAACTTCGCCACCGTCATGAGCAGCACGCCCGTCACGCTCAGATCGCGGATCATCGCCGGACGTTTGACCCCGTTGCCTTGATCGACTTCCGCCGGGAAAAACGCTTGGTGGCGCAGCGCTACGCGTCTGTCGGACGCGGAAGGAGGCGGAGCATCGGAGCTCGTTGCGTGAACTTCAGGATCTTGACCGCTCATCACCAACACCTTGTCATGTTCGCGCGACGAACTGGCGCTTGCGTGATGGACATCATCCCGCGCGATCGGGCGTTCTGACAAGGGGGCCGCTCCGTTTTGCAACGACGGGCAACCGACTCACGGCGTTGGCAAGTTTTTCCTGTCTTGGTCGTTGATGTACCGAGCAACCGTTTCGAGCAGCGAGTTGACATCGAAGGGCTTCTTGAGAAACGCCGAACAGCCGAGCGCCTCGAGTTGGTGTCGCATTTCCGCAGCGCTCATCATCACCACCGGGATGTGCGTCAAACGCTCGTCTTCCCGCATCAAACGAAGCATCTCGGGACCATCGACGATGGGCATCATGCAATCGAGCAACACGAGGTTGACTGGTCTCTCGCGCAGGCGCGCCAAACCTTCACGACCATTGGCGGCGGTGACGACTTCATAACCTTCCACGGAAAGCAGATCGCCGAGCACATCGACGATATCGAACTCGTCATCGACGATGAGGACGGTCTTCACGGTTTGTCCTCACGAAACAATCTTCTCCACCGGCACGAGTCGACCCTCAAACCTCGGCTGGAAACATGGAGACGGATCGGTGAATAATCGTGCGGCCCCGCCTGCACTTTTTGCGAAATCACGTAGCGGCGCATTCGACCGGTCCGGACCTGTTCGCTCAACACGACCACGTTGTTTGCCGGGCCGAGGGCCATGCTCTCGCGGACCGGCGCAGGTGCGCTCTCCGCCAGCACCGTCGTGCATCCGAGGCTCGTGAGTCGAGCGAGCAGGGCGGTGTAGAAGCGCGGGAGACGTTCGGGGTACACGAGCATCGAGGAAAAACCGTCGATGCCGTCGATGAACACTCGCTTGATGGCTCGTTGCTCGACGCGGTCGAAGATCGTCCACGCGATCGCGTCCACCGACGTCTCGATCGCGGGAAACCACAACGTTTCCAAGCATCCGCGCGTCTGCGATTTGGACAAACGCAGCCCGATTCCGTCCGCTTGGTGAATCATTCGTTCGGGCGCTTCGCGAAGTCCGACGTAAAGCGCCCGTTCATGCCGCTCGAGCCCCGATGCCAGAAAACTCGAGCCAAGCAGGGTTTTTCCCGTCCCCGGCGGCCCGATGAGCAATGTCGTCGATCGTTCGAGAACGCCGCCGCCGAGCGTCGCGTCGAGCCCCTTGATGTCGAACGTCAAACGCCGCGCGGGCAGGGTTTGCTGGTGGTTCGTGGGAAGCGGCAAGGATTCGATCCTCGGGTAGCCATGAAGCCCGTGGGTATCGATCTCGATCGTGTGCATGCCGAGCGCGTAGGACGTCCCGCGCATCTTTTCGACCGTCAATTCCCGGACCACGCGAGCGCCGTGGACTCGTTTGTCGAGGCGCAAAATGCCATCGACCGTGCCTGTTTCCGGCTCGGCTTCGGCGACGGGTGTCAACAGTGAAAGCAGCAGCGTCGTGCAGGAGGTCAAACTTGCCGACGTTGCCAAGCGCAGCAGAAACCGTTTGAAGGACGTGGTTGTCGGGGCAAACTCTTTGGCGGTGTTGAGGCCGTCGATGACCAGAAGCGACGCTGAATTCTCGCGAATGGTGCGGGTGAGCAGGTCGAGCAGTCCGTCGAGGCCCGCTTGTTCGAGCACGCTGTGGCCGCTCATGTAGACGATGCGTCGCGAGACGAGTTCCGGATTGAAAAACGAAAAGCAGGCGAGGTGCGTCAACATGCGCGCGTGTGATTCGGCGAGCAGCGTGACGTACACGGCGTTGAAGCCCGCGGCGGCGCGATGAAACGCCACTTGATTGGCGAAGATGGTTTTCCCGGAACCGGGCCGACCGACGATGAGCTGCACACTTCCGGGCATGAGGCCTCCGCCCAGGATGAGGTCGATGCCGCGAATTCCCGTGCCGATTCGCTCGCTCGTCGGTTGAGGTAGTGCTTCGGTTCCCATCGCTGTTCGTTGCGATGCCGTGGAGAAAAGAAGCGTTGCGTCGGGTAAAAATCCCGCAGCAGCGTTGACAAGCTCGATGACGCAAGGCAGGATGCGCGCCCCGTTTGGCCGGTACTTCGGCTTGACGGAATCCACACGCTCTCCCGGCATGCGCCCACGCACGTGGGACTTCGAGATCGGTGCTTCTTTCTCGCGCGAAAAAACGAGAAGGAAGTTGTCTCGAGGATGGGGAGCGGAGGCAACAACCGAAAGGATTGCGTGTCATGTCTGAATCTTCGATGTCCAGCGCCGCTGCTGCCGGCGCGTTTGTCCCGCCCGCAGCCGGTGAATTCCCGCTCCCGCTTCGCTCGTTGCTCGATGCCGGCGTGCACTTCGGTCACCAGACCAAGCGCTGGAATCCGAAAATGCGCCAGTACATCTACGGCGCTCGCAACGGCATCCATATCGTCGACCTCGATCAAACCGTGCGTCTCTTCAAGAAGGCGTACGACTTTGTCGTCGACGCCGTCGCGCGTGGTGGTCACATCCTGTTTGTCGGGACGAAGCGCCAAGCTCAAGACATCGTCCAAGAAGAAGCCCGTCGTTGCGGCATGTACTTCGTGACGAACCGCTGGCTCGGTGGAACGCTCACAAACTTCCGCACCATCAAGCAGGGCCTCGATCGTCTCCGCACGCTCGAACGCATGAAGGAAGACGGGACGTACGAGCAGCTTCTCAAGAAGGAGGTCGTCAAGCTCGAGAAAGAGCGCGAGCGTCTCGAGAAGTACCTCGGCGGCTTGAAGGGTATGGCCTCCGTTCCCGCGGCGATCTTCGTGATCGATCCGCATCAAGAAGCGATCGGTGTCAACGAAGCCCGCAAGCTCAACGTGCAGGTCATTGGAATCACCGACACGAACTGCGATCCGGATCAGATCGACTTCGTCATTCCCGGCAACGACGACGCCATTCGCTCGATTCGCCTCATCACGGCACGTATTGCCGATGCGGCGATGGAAGGTATGCAACGTCGTAAGGATTCGGACCGCGACCAAGAGCGCGAGCGACCGAACGCCGGTGCTGCTCAAGGTGGCGGTGGCGGCGGTGGTCGTCGCGATGAAATCAGCGTGTACCAAGGCGGTCGTCGCGGCGGTGGTCGTCGTGGCGGCGGTGGTGGTGGCGGCGGCAACGCCGGCGGCGGAAGCAGCGAGTAAGCCGTCACATCCAACCGAGCCGACCGATAACGCCACGATGAGCGTCGGCTCCATCGAACTCCGTGCATCGAGGGACGTTTGAGCTGCCAAACCCAGCCGACGTCCCTTGTCGTTCAGGTTTTTCTCAGTAGAACAGCGATCATATTTCTGGAGGAATACGGGCCATGTCCGGCATCAACGCGCAAGCAATCAAAGAACTCCGCGAGCGAACCTCGGCGGGCATGAGCGATTGCAAGAACGCCCTCGTCGAAGCTGAGGGCAACATGGAAAAAGCGGTCGAGATCATCCTGAAGAAGGGTCTCGCCAAGAGCGCTAAACGTGCAGGCGCCATCGCCACGGAAGGCGAAGTCCGCGCCTCCGTCGCTTCCGACTTGCGCTCGGCCACGCTCGTCGAAGTCAACATTCAGACCGACTTTGCCGCGCGTAACGACAAGTTCCGCGACTTCGTCGGCGAGGTGCTCGCCGTTGCCAAGACCGCGCCCGCAGGCACCGACCTCGGCGGCCTCCCGCTCCGCGGAAAAACCGTCAACGAAGTCGCCACCGAGCTCACCGCGACGATCGGCGAGAAGGTTGCCGTGCGTCGTTGGGATCGCGTCGAAGTCCCCGCAGGCTCCGACGGCGCAGCCCATGCCTACGTGCACCTCGGCGGCAAGATCGGCGTCGTCCTCGCGGTCAAGACCGACAGCGATGCCACGAAGAATCACGAAGAGGTCATCAAATTCCTCGATGACACCGCGATGCAAATCGCCGCGATGAACCCCATCGCGCTCCATCGCAGCGAAATCACCGAGGACGCGAAGGCCAAGCAGAAGATCATCTTCGAAGGCCAGCTCCGCGAAGATCCCAAGCCCAAGCCCGAGAGCGCTTGGCCCAAGATCATCGAGGGCAAGTTCAACAAGTGGTTCTCCGAGGTCACGCTGACCGAGCAAGAATCGGTTGTTGTTCCTGGACAAACGATCGACAAACTGCGCGAAGCCGCCGCCAAAGCGGCCGGCGGTACGGTCGAGATCCTTCGCTTCGTTCGTTTCGAGCGCGGTGAAGGCGTCGAGAAGAAGCAAGACGACTTCGCCGCTGAAGTCGCCAAGATGGCCGCTTCCTGATCCCACGCGAGGCACGCGACTTCATTAGAATCGTCCCGTGCCTCGTCTCGCCGCTCTCTCCGTCGACCTCGACGGCATCCCTCACTACCACGCCATTCATGGGCTCGCGCCGCAGGACGAAGATGCTCCGGCGCGACACGCCGTGTACGACGTCGCCTTGCGGCGCATCGATGATTTCTGCCGCGCCCATGCGCTGAAGTCGACGCTGTTCGCCATTGCCGGCGACCTCGAACGCCCGCAAAACTGCGCGACGTTGCGTGGTTTGTCCGAACGAGGCCACGTCATCGAGAACCATTCGTTCTCCCATCGATACGACCTTTCGCGTTTGTCTCGGCAAGACCTGCTCGACGACATCGACAAGGCCCAGGAACGCATCTCGGCGGCGACGGGACGACGGCCCGCAGGCTTTCGAGCGCCCGGCTACACGCTCAACGATCGCCTGCTCGACGTGCTGGAAGATTTGTCTTTCCGGTACGACTCCTCCGTTTTTCCCTGCCCGCTTTATTACGGCGCCAAAGTATCCATCATCGGCACGATGCGTCTGTTCGGGCGAACCAGTGCATCCGTGATCGACACACCGCGCGTCATGACTGCACCGTCGCGACCGTATCGCCCGGGGCAACCTTGGTTTGTCACAGGCCATCGACGTCTGGTGGAGTTGCCGATTCAAGTGACGCCGCGACTACGTTTGCCGCTGATCGGTACGTTCATCGGTCTGGCGGGACCAACTGTCTCGCGTGTGCTGGCGCGGTCGTGCGCGGACGAACCGTTGGTCAACATCGAGTTGCACGGCATCGATTTTCTCGATGCTGCCGACGGCCTCGAGCACCTCGTGCCGTACCAATCCGAACTGCGCATCCCGTTGCAACGTCGGCTTGATGCTCTGGCCACGGTGGTGGACGAAGTACGTGGGCGAGGGGCGAGCTTCGTTTGTCTGGATGAAGCGGCCGAAGCGTTTCAGCTTGTCGGGTGATACGTCACCGAGTTTGTCTCGGGCGATGTCGGCTTGAGCGCGTTCACGCGGGAGACGCGGTCGGGCGCGATGCCCGAAGCGGCGATGAACTCCCGCGCGATCTCGTTGTCGCCGTACGCCAGTTCGTCCGGGGGTCCGCACGCGACGACTTGGCCTTGAATGACGAGGAACGCTTGGTGCGCGATACGAAACGTGCTCGCCATGTCGTGCGAAATCACGACGCTCGTCACGCCAAACCTGTCGCGGGTCTCTTCGATCAGGTCGTCGACCAGACGACTGGTTTGGGGATCCAAACCGCTGGTCGGTTCGTCGTAGATCAGGATCTTCGGTTCGAGCATCAAGGCGCGAGCGAGACCGACGCGTTTTCGTTGCCCGCCGGAGAGCTCGCTGGGCATGCGGTACTCTTTGTTTTCGAGACCCAGCAGCTTGAGCATCTGCACGACTTTGTCGCGAATCTCGGCTTCGGACATGTTCTTGCGATGTTCGCGCAGCGGGAAGGCGACGTTGTCGATGATGTTCAGCGAATCGAGCAGCGCGGCGTATTGGAAGACCATGCCGAACTTCTGACGAACGCGGTTCAGTTCGCGTTCGCCCAAAGGCCCGATGTCTTCTCCATCGACCCAAATATGGCCGCTCGTGGGTTTTTCCAGGCCGATCAAGAGGCGCAACAGCGTGGTCTTGCCGGCGCCCGAGCCGCCGATGATGACCGCGGTCTCTTTGCGCCGCAGGTGCATCGTGATGCCTTTGAGCACGTTCGTTGTTCCAAACGATTTGCGTACCTCGTCGACGAAGACGTGGTCATCCGGCGGGATGCGCTTCGTGATTCCATTCGCAGCGTCCGGCATCGTGAGATCGAACGTAACACGCATGCCGGCTCGACACGGACCCCGTTCCGATTCGTCTCGTGCGGAACATTCGCCGGCAAAGGTGAATCCGGTTCAGACCTTGACGCGGGACGACTTGAAGCGGAAATGTCCCGTCATGACTGAAGACATGTTCCGCACGCTGCTCGACGACATTGGCGCCAAACGTGACGACGAAGGAGTCATCCGTTTGCCCGAAGGCCAGCTCATGACGCTCTACGCTGGGCACGACGGCGTCCCTCTCACCGTGGCCAAGGTCGAAGCGCTGCGCGTCACGCACGGGATCGTGCGCGCTCGTTCGGCGAAGGGCGAGTCGTTTTTCATCGCGCGCGAGGACTTGTTCGCGCTGAGCGTCGATGGCGGCACCGCGGTTCAAGCAGGTCGCAAGGCTGGTTTTCTCGGTTGATGCGTGAAGTTTGTCCGAGCGTTCGTTCAGACGTGAACAGGTTTGTCTAGAACGTACCGAGCGCACCGAAGGCGGGGACCGATCGGCCACGAAAATCCGTCGTGACGGTGGGTCCCAAGCCGAGCAGTTGAAAACCGTTCGACGCGGCTTGCGGTTGTCGCCCCTGGAGCTGCTCGCGATGCGGGGTCGTCGCCAAGTCGATGATGCCCAACGTGAGCGGAGCGATGAACGAGAACGTGATCGGGACGAAGTATGTCGGATCGTTCCAATCGACAAACGCTCCGGCGGCAAACGATCCGCCGCGCAGCGCCGTGTAGAGCAGCCCTTTGCCATAATCGCCCACGACAAACCTCGGAATGCTCGGCGTAAACGTGAGAAACGCGCCCATGGCGTACAGCGCCGGCTTCGATGGCCCGTTGCAGACAGTCGTCAGGCGATCCCCACACGTCGCCGCTAATGCAGCGGAAGCCGTGTACGCCATGCCCGACATCATCGTGCCCAAACCAAACGTGATGCTCGAAGCGATGAGCGCATTTCGTCGCGCGGGATCCGGAGCCCAACGCGGCTTCACCGCTTGATGTGGGTTTTTCACGGGCGGATAGATGAATCGCGGAGGAGGCGGAGGCGGATGGGCGAGGGGACATCCTCCCGGAGGCGTTTGCGCCCGCGCTTTCGGATCCACATCCACGCGACTGCAACCGTACGCATGTACAGTGCCCGCGTTTGTCGTGGCGTGCGCTTCGACGCCTTGCTCCGGCGTACGGGTCACCGTCACGGTGCCGTCGGGATTTGGCTGAACCGTCGGCGGAAGCGGCGTCTCCGGAGCGGCCGGCTCGAACCAAGGAGCCGGGTCTTGGGCGAACGCAGTCCCCGTGGCGAGGGTAAGAGCGAACGTCGTCAGGAAAAAACAGCTCGACTTGCTCATGGTTCACGAGTGTAAAGCAATTTGGCGACCAATCGATCGTCACGACGGCCCGACGGCGGCTTCGCGCAAATCGCCGCGTTTAGTACCGACCTACCGCCGGTGCATCGGCGTCACCGTGGACTTCCGTTCACGCAGACACTGACGCTGCGAGCACGATTGCGTAGGTCGAACAACCCGGGCCTGGTGTTACAGTGCGCGTGGCGTCTCGCTGCGCGCGACGCCAGTCATGCTACGGACGACTGTGGTTTCTCAGTGCGATGGGCGCGATTCGGTTTGCGTCGAGCACAACATTTTTTTCGGCCGACACTGTCCCGATGGCCCGCACTAGGCACTCATCCGTTTTCCCGCCGGATCCAAACCGCGAACGTGCGGTCGATCTCGCCCTGAACCTCGCCGAAGAACTCTTCGGTGTCGGTTCGAGCGGCGCGACGCCGGCGTGGGTGCGAGATCGCATTCGTCGCTACCTCGACGTCACCGCCAAGAAAGACGGCGTGTCGATCATCGACGTCGCCGGTCGACTCCTCGAAAATCGCAGCGCCGTCGAAGACATCGTCGCGTCGTTGCGTGTCGGTGAAACTCGCTTCTATCGCGATCCGTCGCAGTGGCAAGCGCTCGAAGAGAACCTGGACAAACTCTTCCCGTCGGACATGCCTTTGTCGGTTCTCTCCGCGGGATGCAGCACGGGCGAAGAGGCGTACACGATCGGCATGCTGCTGACCGCTGCGCGTCGACGCTTCAAAGTGCTCGGTGTCGATCGTTCCGCGTCGGCGATCGCCGTTGCGCGTGAAGCAACGTATTCGCTCGATGCCGCCAAAGACATGCCGCCGACGTGGAGCGAGCGTTTTTGCGACGAACAGCGCGGCCGTTTGCGCATCGGGATGCTCGTTCGGAACACCGTCGAGTTCGAAGTTTGCGACTTGGTCAAACGCGTCCCGCAAGGTCCGTTTCACCTGATTTTCTTCAAGAACGTACTTCTCTACCTGACCGAACCCGCAGGCGAACAAGCCGCGAGGAGACTGGCGAACGAGCTCGCGGAACGCGGCATTTTGATCGCCGCGGCGAGTGAAGTCCTCCGCTTGAAAAGCATGGGCCTCGTTTCGCATCGCATGGCGCACGGCGTGACTGCGCTTCGACGAGCGCGTCGTCATGGTTCATCACCACGAACATGACGAATGAAGCGACGGCTTTGGATGATCTTCGGCGCGAATACACCGAAGGTCGTGCGGCACTCGATCGGCTGATCCCGAAGCCTGGGTCCACTGTCTCCTTGGATGATGCGGGGTTGGCGCTTGGACGACGTCATGCACGTCTGGGTGATCGCCTCCTGCAATCGCTGTTCGAGCACTGTGTTCGTGAGGCGCGTCAGGGGACGCTTCGTCTTCCCGAAGGTTCTAGAAAGACAAACATCGTCGAAGCGTTCGATGCCGTCGCTCTGGGCGGCGTTGGTGGTTACGGGCGATGTGCGTTGGCGCTTGGAAGCGATCTCGACGTGCGTCTCGTCGCTCGGGATGCCGATGCCGCGTCGATCGTTGCGGATGCGTTGTTCTATCCGCTCTGGGACATGGGCGTTCCGATCGGGCACTTGGTCGGCACCGTCGATGAACTCGTCGAGAGCGCACGGAAGGATCTGAAAGCAGCCACGAGCCTGCTCGATTATCGGCACATTGCGGGGAATCGTTTGCTCTCCAATGAATTGGAGCATCGGTGTCGCGCAGGCCTTTTTGCGCACAGCGAATTGCCGCGGTTGTTCTCGCGCTTCGAAGACGAAGTGCGCGAACGGCATGCGAGGTTCGGCGGATCGGTTTATCTCTTGGAACCCGACGTGAAAAACGGAGCGGGTGGCCTTCGTGATTTCGACGTCGCGTGTTGGGCCGGCAAAGCAAGGTTTGGCGCAATAGAACTCGATGACCTCGTTCGTGTGGGAGCGCTGTTGCCACGGGAAGCTGCGGAAATGGCCAACGCGCGCGAGCTTCTCTGGCGCATTCGCAACCTGCTCCATGCGCACGCGGGACGGCGAAGTGATCGCCTGACCTTCGACGAACAAGAGACGATCGCTTCCTTGCTGGGTTACGGCGATGGCGGCGAAGCGGTCGAGAAGTTGATGAGCGCGTATTACCGAAGCGCGCGAAGCATCTCGAGTGCCCGGGAAACGATGCTCCTGCGTTCGGCTCCGGTGCTCGGGCGCAAGAAGCCGCGTGAAGAAGATCTGGGGCGCGGTGTTCGCATGTTCGACGGATGCATCACGATGAGCGAACTCGATTTGCTCGTGCGGGATCCGGCCCTGGCGCTGCGCATGCTCGCGGTGGCTGTCGAAAAGCGGGCGCCGATCTTGCCGTGGGCGCGGAACGAGATCGCGCGAGCATCCTCCGAGCCGACATTTGCCGAAGCGTTGCGTCGAAGTCCCGAGGCTGCGCAGCTGTTCCGAACGCTCATTTCGAGCTGCGAAGAAACGCAGCTCAAGAAGGGCAGTCCTGTCGCCGAACTGCACGACTTGGGTCTGCTCTTGGCGATGGTTCCGGAATTTCTGCCCGTCGTCGGACGCGTTCATCACGACGTCTACCATGTGTACACGGTCGACGTTCATTCGGTGGCCGCAGTGGATCGTCTCGCCGCGCTCGTGCGTGGAGAACTCACGGCCGAGCATCCGCTCGCGTGCTGTTTGGCCGCTGAAACCACCCGCAAGCCGATGCTGTTTTTCGCGACGCTTTTGCATGACGTGGGCAAAGCGATCGGCGGAAAGGATCACAGTCAACGCGGTGCCGACATGGCGGTCGGAATCTTGGAGCGCTTGGGGTTTGGCGCGGACGATATCGCCGCCGCGTGTCACCTGATTCGTCAGCACCTCGTCATGTATCAACTCGCGACCCGCCGCGACCTCGATGATCCGGGAACGATCGCGGAGTTCCTACGCGCCGTCGGGGATCGCGAGACGTTGGATGAGCTTTACCTGCTCACCGTCGCGGACCTATCGACGACGAGTCCAACGTCGATGACGTCGTGGAAAGCGAGCATGCTCGAAGAGCTGTACCACGCAGCTGCAAGGGCCCTCGGAGGTTCGTCCGGGGATGAACAACGTTTGACCCGGGCGACGACGTCGGTCGTCGAGGAGGCATCGGCGATGCCCGCGGCTTCGATGGAAGAACGCGAAGCTCGACGAACGTTTGTCCCGATGTACTTGGCGTCGATGCCCGAACGGTACGTCTTGTCAAACTCGCCGACCGCGATCGCCGCGCATGCCGAGCTGGCGCGGAAGCATCATGGCGGTGCGGCGAGCGTGGCTCTCGTTCCGTCGCGACATTCGCAAGCCGCCGAGATCTGCGTCATCGCTGCGGATCGTCCCGGTCTTTTGGCGTGCATCACGTCGGCGCTCGCCGCATCGCGACTCGAAGTGCATGCGGCGCAGATCAATTCCCGTACGTTGCCGAGCGGCGCCATCGAAGCTGTCGACTTGTTTTGGGTTCGGGATCGAGGCGAAGGCGTCGAAGGCGTGGCGCGAGCGTTACCAGGCTTGGCGCGGGACCTGGATGCCGTCCTTTCGGGCCGGATCGAGCCTGGTGAGCTGGCGAGTAAACGTGCCCGAGCGTCACGAACGGATCGGGCGACGCCGCCCGTGCGGACGCAGATCGGCATCGATGATCGGGCTTCTCCGCGGCACACGATCATCGAAGTCATGACCCGCGATCGCCCCGGTCTTCTGTATGCGATCGCCGATGCGCTCTATCGGCTGGGCCTCGTCATTGCGGTTGCGAAGATCAACACCGAAGGGACACGCGTGGCCGACGTCTTTTATGTTAACGAAGCGAACGGCGAGAAAATCGCGCAGGGAAAACGTACGAACGAAGTACGGGATCGCATTGCGTTGGTGCTCGAGTCGCTCGAGCTGGAAAGGCAGTGAGTGAACATGGTTCGGATGTCGCTTCGAGCGGTGACTCTTGGGACGCTTCTGTGCGCGGCAGCGATGTCATCGGCTGCATGTGGTGGAGCACCGAAGCCGCCGCCTGACCCGGACCTCGTCGCCGATCCACCCATGGGAGATGAAGCGGGTATCGAGCACGGAGCGGCGCAAACGGACTACCAACGAGCCCTTGCGTACATCGACAAAGAGCGTTGGGACGAAGCGAAATTGCTCCTGACGCGAGTGACCACGACATCACCCGACAACGCTGACGCGCACAATTATCTGGGGTTGGTCCTGGAAAAACAAAACGATGCTGCCGGTGCCGAGAAGTCGTACCTCGCTGCGCTTGCACTCAAGCCGGGTCTCGTCATGTCCGCGGTGAATCTGAGCGGCATGTACCTCTCGGCCAAACCTCCGCGCGTCGACGAAGCGCTCAAGGTTCTCGAAAAGGCTGCCGCCATTGTCCCCGACGACGTCCCGATGTTGACGAACTTGGGTTACGCACGTGGGGCCAAAGGCGACGTCGCGGGCAGCGCGAAGGCGTATCAAGCGGCGATCGCGAAAGCGGATTCCGCCGATCTGCGTATGGCGTTGGCGAACGTTTACTTTGACGCCAAACAATATGAACAGGCCGTGCCGCACGCGAAAAAAGTTTTGGACATGGCCAAGGGCAACGATCCGAACACCTTCGTCAGCGTGGGCTTCATGTTCACGGCAGGCGAAGCCTTCGACGCGTGCATCAGTGCATTTGATCGCGCCATCAAGCTCAAAGGGTCCGAGCCCGATTGGTTTGTCCGTCGGGGACTCTGCAAAGCGCGGCTTCACAACGAAGATGCCGCCGCCGAGGACTTTCAGACCGCGATTCGTTTGCAGTCAAAGTTTGCGCCCGCGTACTACTACTTGGGCCTCATCCAGCACCACCAACAGAAGCTCGACAGCGCCGAGTTCTCCTTCCAGAAGGCCATCGAATACGGCAAGGACACGCCGATCGCCAAGCTCGCCTCCAAGAAGCTGCGGGAGATGAAAAGCGGCAAACCGTGATCGGTTCGTCCAGCTGAACGCGTGTCATGCGCCGATGGCGGCGAGGATTCGATCGAGCTCGTCGAGGGATGCGTACTGGACAACCAGTTCGCCGCGACCTTTGCGGTCCTTCACTTCGACTTTCGTTCCAAGGCGGCGCATCAGCCGAGCTTCGAGATCTTTGATGCCCGGGGACTTCGTCTGACCGTTCGCCGACTTGTCCTCTTTTGTGGTCGCTCCGTCCTTCGTGGTGCGTGAAACGCGGACGAGCTCTTCGACTTTGCGCACGGGCAAACGGCCGCGAACCGCTTTGTCGGCGATGTCCGACATCTGATCATCCGTTGGAGCTCCAAGGATCGCGCGGGCGTGACCTTCGCTCAGATCGCCGGAAATCACCATGGATCGAATGCGCGGAGGCAGCTTCAACAAGCGCAAGCTGTTGGCCACGGTCGAACGGTTTTTCCCGACGCGCTCGGCAAGGGACTCGGGCGAGTACGCGTGTTCCTTCAGCAAACGTTCGTAGGCTTCGGCGAGCTCGATGGGATTGAGATCCTCGCGCTGAACGTTTTCCACGAGCGCCAGTTCGAATGCGTCTTTGGGAGATACGTCTTTGACGACGACGAGAACGTCTTTCAGGCCTGCGCGTTGCGCAGCTCGCCAACGACGTTCGCCCGCGATGATCTCGTATTTGTCCGTGCCGGGTTGGGTTCGACGAACCACGAGCGGCTCGATGATTCCGTGTTCACGGATCGAGGCTGCCAGTTCTTCCAAAGCTTCATCGTCGAAGTTTTGGCGTGGTTGTCCGGGCTGAGGACCAAGGCGTTCGATGGGACAAAAGAAGACGCTTTTGTCGCCGTACGACGCGCCGCTCGAGGTGGTCGTGATGGGGGCGGGTAGGAGCGCATCGAGGCCGCGGCCGAGAGCGCGGGGTTTGTTTTTCGGATCGACGCTCATGATCGAGCCCTCGCCGACTTGGTTTTCGCAGGCTTGTTGGCCTCGAGGATTTCTCGCGCCAAACCCAGATA
>WBZU01000348.1_pt1 | contig 42042 bp, 33 predicted proteins | sample 5204311 | NCBI WGS metagenome assembly WBZU01 (sample SAMN12344359, study PRJNA552823) | activated sludge metagenome | biome: Activated sludge suspended growth; feature: Nitrification reactor; material: Wastewater; isolation source: activated sludge from nitrification reactor of wastewater...
TAAACAACTGAAGGGCGACGAGCGGAAAAAGTTCATGAGCGACTGCCTGTCTGCATAAGCTGGAGTTACCCGGCGCGGCATCATGCCGCGCCGAGCTGACTTCATCAATACACAAACCGACGATACAACTTTCTATTGGTGGGGGGGGGCATCCTGATTTTCGAGCTTCTTCCGAAGCTCAATCAATTCCTGCTCTAATGCGATGAAGCGGTCACTGATGGGATCCGGGAGATCAACTTGATCCATGGTGGCATCGGGCAAGCGCTCGCCCTGGGATTTGATGACGCGGCCTGGAACACCGATCACCGTTGAATTGGCCGCAACATTCTTCAAGACAACCGAATTGGCTCCAATCTTAACATTGTCTCCGATCGTAATCCCCCCAAGGATCTTGGCTCCTGCACCCACCACCACGTGATTACCAAGCGTCGGATGCCGCTTACCACGTTCTTTTCCTGTTCCTCCCAGCGTGACCCCTTGAAAGAGCGTCACATAGTCACCAATTTCTGCCGTTTCCCCGATCACCACGCCCATGCCATGGTCGATGAAAAACCCCGTCCCGATCTTGGCGGAAGGATGGATCTCAACGCCGGTGAGCCAACGAGCCAACTGAGAAATCGCTCGTGGCAAGAAAGGAACGCCGATGGACCTGAGCCGGTGAGAAATACGATAGGCGAGTAAGGCATGAAAGCCTGCGTACGTGAGAATCACCTCCAGCTTACTGGTCGCTGCTGGATCTCGATCAAAGACCGCCTGGAGGTCCTGTTTGATGTGCGTCAACATCGGCGGTACATCCGACGGCGCTAGGCCGGCTCGATCAAACAGACTGCGTGAGCGATCATCCCCTCTTCATGCCCTACTGCGTCTAATCCTTCTCCGCTCTTCACCTTCACATTCACTAGTTCAGGAGCAACACCGGCAGCTGCGGCGATAGACTCCTGCATCGTCGAGAGATACGGTCCGAGCCTTGGCGCTTGAGCCACAATCACCGTATCAATATTTCCTACTCGATAGCCTTTCGTTGTCAGCTTTGCCATCACGTCTTCCAATAACTTGAGGCTCGAGATGCCTTTGTACTTGAGATCAGAACTGGGGTAATGCCGCCCCAGATCTCCCTCTCCCATTGCTCCCAATAAGGCATCACAGACGGCATGGACCAGCACATCGGAATCAGAATGACCGAGCAGGCCTTTGCCATGAGAGATTTCAACACCGCCAAGAATCAGCTTGCGCCCTGGTCCCAATGGATGGACATCATACCCATACCCGATACGGAATCCCTTGCTCATCTTGTCCCTTTCATAACCCCCGACTGACGAGAAGCGAAGATGGCCTCACCGATCACCATATCTTCAGGCCTTGTCACCTTGATATTCTCTCCACTCCCTTCCACCACCACAACCGGGTGACCAGCCCACTCGAACAGGAATGCGTCATCGGTGGCATGCACTCCCTCCGCATGGGCTTTGCGATGGGCGTTCAATAGCCAATCTCGCCTGAAGGCCTGCGGCGTCTGAGCCAGCCAGAGCGGTTTTCGATCAACCGTCCGTTCGATCCGATGCTCCATTCCGACCTGCTTGACGGTATCACGCATCGGCAACGCGATGATCGCTCCTCCCTCTCGGCGCGCCGCTTCAACCACCTCAGTCACCATAGGCTCCGTCAGAAACGGACGTACCGCATCATGCACCACCACAAGCTGCGTGTCCTCCGGCACATGTTCCAGCGCATGCCGAACTGAATCCTGCCGCTCCTTTCCACCGGCCACCACCCGCCTGATTTTGGAAAATCCAAATCGTACAGCAAGATCATTCAGACAATACTCGAGATCGGTCTGCGGCACAGCCAAGATGATTTGATCGATGACAGGAGAGCGCTGAAGTACCCGAAGCGAGTGCACGACCAAGGGTTCACCGCCCAAAGCCAAAAACTGCTTGGGAACGGCGCCACCCATCCGAAGGCCGCGTCCGGCGGCAGGAACAATGGCCACGGCTAACTGGGTCTGACGAGAAAGCGCGTCTGTCTGGTCCATCTGGTTTGCCGGTTCATGCGGGTGGCGTCATGCAACCAAACCCACGAGATAGAGCAGATAGATCATTTGAACCTGCGTAGATCATGGACGAAGCGTAAGATAAATCGTCCGCCCCTGCCGTTTGAGCAACAGCAGCACCGCTTGATCTTTCGGCAGCTTGTTGGCAATCCGTTCAAACACCTTCACTGAGGTGACCGTTTGACGGTTCACCTCAAGCACGATATCACCTTCACGAACACCCAATTCTTCAGCCGTACTGCCCGGCTTTATTCGAACGATCACCACACCGCGCTCGCTCGATTTCAATCCGTAGCGGCTTGCCAACTCTTCGTTCAAGTCGCGCACGTCAAGACTGGACAGTATTCCGGTCGGCGTTGCTGAATCTCCCCCGTCTTCTTCACCGCTTTGCGACATCGACTTGGGCTGCTCGACGATGGTGAGATCGATCGTTTTGGCCTTCTTGTCCCTGATAATCTTGACGACCACCTTTTTCCCGACCGGTGTCTGTGCAACGGCATTGCGCAGGTGCGTCGGTGAATCCATCGATTTCCCGTCGTACTCAACGATCACATCGGCTCGCTCAAAACCGGCCTTCTTCGCCGGACTGTCATCCATGACATCGCTGACGAGCACACCCTTCGTTTCAGTGATTCCAAACTGCGAGGCCAATTCCGGCGTCAACTCCTGAATCGAGACTCCCAGCCACCCACGCACGACTTTCCCGGTCTGTACAAGTTGGCCCATAATCGACTGGGCCATATTGCTCGGCACGGCAAATCCGATCCCCATATTGCCGCCACTTTGGCTGAAGATGGCGGTGTTGATTCCTACCAGTTCACCCCGCACATTGACTAACGCTCCGCCGGAGTTCCCAGGATTGATCGCGGCATCGGTCTGGATAAAGTCTTCATACTCAGCGATACCAGCAGCCCGCCCAAGTGCGCTGACGATCCCCAGCGTGACAGTCTGTGTCAGTCCGAATGGATTGCCGATGGCCAGGACGAACTCTCCAACTTCTAACTTGTCCGAATCGGCCCAGGGCACAATGGGAAGCCCCATGGCCTCGATCTTCACCACCGCCACATCTGTCTTGGGATCGGTGCCGATCAACTTGGCTTTGAACTCGCGCTTGTCCGAGAGGGTCACGCGAATCTCATCCGCCTTGCCGACGACATGATTATTGGTAATGATCAGCCCGTTCGAGTCGACAATCACACCGGATCCCAATCCGCGTTCTTTCTTCTCTTTGGGATGTTCGAACTTTCTGAAAAACTCGTCGCCGAAAAACTTTCGAAATAACGGGTCGTCGAAAGGGGTCGAGCCCGACCCTTCCCCACGTCCGCTCTTCGTCGCATAGATATTCACCACCGCCGGCTTCACCGACTTGGCAATGTCCACGAATGTTTGGTTGCCCCCGCCCAGGATAGGCTGCGGAGCCGTCGAGACTGGTCTGACGACAGGAGGCTGTGGTGATGGCGCAACAGACGATGAATCAGGCACGGCATGGCCATTTGATAACCATCCAAGGTCTGCGGCTATGACAAACCCAATGATGATCCCAGCCGTCAACAACGCCGCTGTCACGACCCAACTTTTCTTTCCCTGTGGGGGCTTGGGACTGGACTCGAATTGATTCATAGTATTCATTCGATTTTATCCGTAACCGTGGGAACGCTCACTGAATCGCGCCGCTGTAAATTCCCATGATTGTCTGGAGAAATTTAATGGCCTCTGCTTTTGGCCGTTGGAACGAGTTTCGACCGATGATGCTGCCAAACCCTCCCCCATCCCGAATCCCTCGAGCCTCTTCGAATACATTCTTATCTTCGCTTTTGGCTCCACCGGAGAAGATTACGATCCGACGCCCGTCGAATGAACTCTGCACCACATGTTTAACCCGCTCTGCCAGCGTCTTGATTGGAACTTGCGTGGACTCGTACACTTTCTTAGCCGCCGCCTGTTCTAAATGTGCAGTCGGCAACTTCACCTTGATAACGTGTGCACCTAGTTGTGCCGCGATCTGTGCCGCATAGGCCACAACGTCCATCGCCGTTTCACCTTCCTTGCTCAGGGCTGATCCTCGCGGATAAGACCACACCACGACGGCCAGACCACTGGCCTTGGCCTCTTCTGCAATAGCTTGCAGTTGCTCGTACATTGCGCTGCAATGGGCGGACCCGGGATAGATCGTGAACCCGACGGCCGAACACCCTAACCGAAGAGCATCGTTCACACTGCCTGTGACAGATGGCAGCGGGTCCTTGTCGTCATGCAACACATCATGATTATTGAGCTTGAGAATGAGGGGAATCTGCCCCGCAAACTCACTCGCCCCTGCTTCCAAAAACCCGAGTGGTGCCGCATAGGCATTGCAACCAGCATCGATGGCGAGTTGAAAGTGATAGTGGGGGTTGTATCCGGATGGATTCGGTGCAAAACTCCGAGCCGGACCATGCTCAAATCCTTGATCCACCGGGAGAATGACTAACTTGCCGGTCCCAGCCAATTTCCCGGAACGCAGCATGCGGGCGATATTCGTCTTTGTTCCGGCATTGTCGCTACCATACCAACTGAGAATCTCTTGAACCCGATCTCCCATAATTCCCTCCAGACAGCTCCCACAGGTCAAAATGATGCGTGACTAGGCTCTCCCTTGAATGTACGCCTCAGCCTGCTCGACATCGAGACGACTCCCGATGATCAGCGACACGCGCTGGTGTAATTTTTTAGCTTCAACGTCCAAAATTCTCGTCGTGCCGGTTGAGGCCTTCCCCCCAGCCTGCTCAACGACCCAAGCCAGTGGATTTGCCTCGTAGAGCAGTCGCAGCTTCCCTTCAGGCTTATCGACTTCCCCTGGATAGAGATAGATTCCCCCTCCAAGCAACAGGCGGTGGACATCGGCCACCAAACACCCGGAATACCGCGCACTATAGGGGCGCCCCGTCGCCTTATCAGTGACTTTAAGCGAATCCAAATACTTTCTTATTCCATCAGGCCACTTGTTATAATTCCCTTCATTGGCGGCATAGACCTTGCCTTTTTCAGGAATCCTCATTCGCTCGTGCGACAATAAATACTCACCGATATCAGGATCCAAGGTAAATCCATAGACGCCTTGTCCAACGGTGTACACCAGCATCGTGCTCGACCCATACAGGAGATAGCCAGCTGCAACTTGTTCAGTTCCTCGGCGGATCAAATCGGCTTCTGTCGGTAATCGATCCGTTCGGCCGTACTTGAGTACGGAAAAAATGGCCCCGAGCGGCATGTTGTTGTCCGTATTGGACGATCCGTCCAGGGGATCGAAGAGCAGCATATACTTGCCATGCGGCCAATTGTTCGGCAGCGAGAGCGGATTTTCCATTTCTTCCGAGGCCAGAGCACAGACATGCTCGCTGGCTTGAAAGACCTTGACGAAGTCGTCGTTCGCAATGGCATCCAGCTTCTTGACGGTCTCTCCCTGGACATTGGTCTCACCGGTCGTCCCAAGGATATTGATCAACCCTGCACGCCGAAGATCTTGAGAAATCAGTTTGCCAACCAGGCCGATTTGGGTCAACAGACTGGAAAATTCTCCGGTCGCACCTGGATACGACGCCTGACTCCGAATGATAAACTGGCTTAATGTGGTGGGGAATTGTCTCATCCTGCGACTCAGTATAACGGGTTTATCCTACGTGAACAACAACCTCCTACTCAAGACCCCGGCTTGATACTGCCGACTCTGGACCAACCATCAACGAGGTCGGCGACGATGGCTCCAAGTACGACTTTCGCTTTCATGCGAACAGGGATCTTTCGTTCATCATTGGTGACCCAGACATGAATATCCCCTTTATTCATGAAAAGACCGTGAAACGGCATGATCACCCTCACTCGTACGGTCTCCACTTTCCCCCAGCCCCCTTCAAGAGACTCGATTCCTTCGACCCGTACCTCAACCGGCCGGTTTTTCTTATCATGATACACGTTCATCCTGAGTGAGGCTCCCGGCCTGGGCGGCAACACGGCACGGGTATAGTAGAGGCATGAAATGATGTCGTGAGTCCCGGCTGGAATGGATAAGGACTCGGTCGTTCCCCCTCTAACGGCGGTAACCGTCCCTTCCTTCTGGTGGAACGTATATTCGATATCCTCTTTCTTTTTTCCTTCGCGCCTCCGGAAGGTCAGATGTTCCGGCGTAAGGGTGCCCAAATCCAGCTCCGACTCCACTCGATTGTCGACAGGAAAGAACTTCGTGATGATCGGTGTGGACCGTGCTGTCCCAATCAACTTGGCGGTGGAGGAGGTCCCCTCTCTCCCTGCCGTAGGAGCCACTTCCATCACGGCAGTTGCAGCAGTCAGATTAAGCCAGGAAACCTCGTAGGTCAGCCGTTCTCCAACGGTGAAGGGGCGCGCTGGTTCACCCAATCCCTCGGCGGCAGTTGTCTCAAGGGGAACCAAGAGAGTCAACAAAACGGCCCCTATAGCGGCAGGACGACCGATGCTGGTACGGAGACGAGCAAGACCAATCCACGTAGAAAGAAATTTCAGCACGCAAGCGATCGTTTGGCCTCCCTCAGCTCCTCCTCGATAAGTGCTCGAATGGCGTTGAGTTGGTCGGAAGAGGTCGCTTCAAATCTCAGCACTAAGGCCGGTTGGGTATTGGAAGCCCTGATCAGGCCCCAGCCATCATCGAATATCGAACGGACCCCGTCGATCGTGATCAAATTTCTCAGTGCCAGTTTCTTCGGGCCAAGCCCCTGTTTGGTCTGCAGGTATTCCGTGAATTTGTTACGAACACGCTCCACCACATCAAACTTGATCGTGTCTGGGAGATCCACTCGTATCTCAGGTGTGACGACCGACTGGGGCAGATCAGCCACCAACGCTGAAAGCGGCTGCTGAGCTTTCGCCAAGATTTCCACAAGTCGACAGGACGCATACACGGCATCGTCATACCCGAAATAACGATCCGCAAAAAACATGTGCCCCGACATTTCTCCGGCCAACACTGCCGCCTCTTCTTTCATTTTCGCCTTGATCAACGAATGTCCGGTCTTCCACATCACGGCACGCCCACCACGCTTGGCGATGTCATCGTAGAGGCTTTGGGATGCCTTGACTTCCGAGATGATCGTACTCCCCGGCTTCTCAAGCAAAATATCTCGGGCGTACAGCACCAAGAGACGATCTCCCCAGAGCACCTGCCCCTGCTCATCCACTGCGCCGATTCGGTCTGCGTCTCCATCATAGCCGATTCCCACATCAGCTCGATGATCCCTCACCGATTGCATCAGGTCGGACAGGTTCTCAAGCACCGTGGGATCCGGATGATGGTTGGGGAAACGCCCATCCAGGTCACAATACAGTCCCGTGACCTTACACCCCAACAATTCAAGCGCTTGCTTGGCGACAAGAGAAGCCGCGCCGTTCCCACAATCGATCACGACATGGAGTTTCTGCGCCTTAACGTGTGGGAAACTTTTCTCAATGTATTTCAGATAATCCGGAATAATGGGATGTTCAGAAAGACGCCCACTCCCCGTGCTGAACACACCCTGTTCCATGACTCGCCGAAGCTCTTGAATTTCTTCCCCATGGATCGCCGTTTTCCCGAGACAGATCTTAAACCCATTGTACTCCGCCGCATTGTGACTCCCGGTAATCATGATGCCGCCGCCGACAGGAAGGGTAAACAACGAGAAATACACCAACGGGGAGGAGCATATCCCGATATCGATGACATCAAGCCCACCGGCAAGAAGCCCCTTGAGTAGCGCCTGATGTAACAGGGGAGAACTGAGACGACCGTCACGACCTACGCTGATTGTCTTGACTCCGCGTTTGCTTGCATAGGTGGCGTACGCAAGCCCCACTCGCTCAGCCAATTCCTCCGTCAGCTCGGTGCCGACGATTCCTCGAAGGTCATATTCGCGAAATAAACCCATAGGTATCTCCGCTATGCCGACAAGCTACCAAGCAAGAACTCTGACATGGTGTCGGCCTGTCATCGTGCTAATTTACCAGCGACTCGCCGTTCTTCCGTAATCATCCTTAAAACGGACGATATCATCCTCACCAAGATACGGGCCATTCTGTACCTCGATGATATGCACGGTCTCATGCCCTGGATTTTCCAGGCGATGTTGCGTCTTCACCGGGATGGCCGTACTCTGCCCAACCTGCAAGTCAAAAATCTCTTCACCCCTGGTCACCCGTGCGGTACCGGCAATCACCACCCAATGTTCACTGCGTTGATGATGCATTTGGAGCGAGAGTCGCCCGCCTGGGTTGACCGTCACACGTTTCACTTTGAATCCCGGGCCCTCTTCCAACACGGTATATGAGCCCCATGGGCGCTGAACGGTCAGATGCTCCAAATGTTCCGGCGCCTTCTGCTGTTTCAGAATATCGACGATCTTTTTCACATCCTGTGCCCGCGACTTCGGGCAGACCAACGTCGCGTCCGGTGTATCCACCACGACCATATCTTGCAATCCGATCGTCGCCACAACCCGCCTGTCGGCATAGACGATGGACCGGCGACTCTCCAGATCGACCACTCGCCCTGTCGTCACATTCCCGGCCTTATCCTTCGAGGCCACTTCATCCAAGCTCCCCCAACTCCCGACATCCGACCATTTGAAAATCACCGGGATCACGGCCGCCTTCGACGAGCGTTCCATCACACCATTATCGATGGAGACTGGTTTGATGGTCCGATAGAGATCTTCAATGCCTGACTTGGGTGCCTGACTCATACGAAGTGCGCTGATTCGATCCATCGCTCTGGCAATGGCAGGTTGATGCCGGCGAATCTCTTCTAAAATCGTCGCAGCCCGCCAGATAAACATCCCGCTGTTCCAATAATAGTTGCCGGCCTTAAGATACTGCGTCGCCTTGGCAACATTAGGCTTTTCCACGAATTTGTGAACTGAGAACCCCCGCAGCTTTCCTCGTTTTCCCAATGCAACCTTGTCGTTCGGCTTGATATATCCATAACCGGTTTCCGGACGAATCGGCTTAATGCCGAAGGTCACCAAGTAACCTGCTTTCGCCAATTGACAGGCCAGTTGAACCGCCGCTTCGAAATCTCGCTGACCGGTCACCACATGATCGGCAGGTACGACCAGCATGATTGCATCAGGATCCCGTCGCTGAGCCTCCAGAGCAGCCAAGGCAATGGCAGGGGCCGTGTTCCGTCCTTCCGGTTCCAACACGAACCCCTGAGCAAGCTCCTCTTTCCAATCGATGAGTTGCACGCGAATAAGGTCAGCTTGTGCGGCATTGGTCGAAATCAAGACATTGGCTGCCGGGGCACAGCCAAGCACACGCCGCATCGTTTGCTGAATCAAGGTATGCTCGCCGCCGATCCGCAACAGCTGCTTAGGAAACAGATGTCGGCTCAAGGGCCAAAACCTGGTCCCGCTTCCTCCCGCCATAATGACCGGATAGACGGCATGCCTGTTACCCATTCTCCCTCCTCACTCTCCCCCTCCGCTTGTCCGCCTTCACTTCGACTCGCGATTGGAGGATCAACTCAGCGAGCTCCCTGACTGCTCCTTCGCCACCTTTCTTCTGACAGATATAGTCAACGACCTTCAACACCTGGGGAATGCCGTCTGCAGGAGCTGCCGAAAATCCCACCGCTTTCAAGGCTTCAATATCATTGACGTCGTCACCAATGTACGCCACTTGCTGAAGCGAGAGCCTGTGCCGTGCGGCCATCTCTCGGATCACCGAGAGCTTATCCATCACGCCCTGATGGAGCTCAGGGATGGCAAGCTTTTCCGCCCGCCTGGCCACCAATCGCGTTCGCTCTTGAGTCACAATGGCCGTAATGAGCCCAGCCTTCTGCAGGAGTTTGATTCCCATCCCATCGCGGGTGTTGAACTTTTTCCATTCGTCGCCCGACTCGGAATAGTACATACCGGCATCAGTGAGGACTCCGTCCACATCGGTGGCAAACAAACTAATTTCTTCAAGAAGAGCAGGAGAGCGTCTCTTCTGTACAGAGTGTCGCCTTGTTGGTTTATGTGGCAACGCCAAGAGGTGTACTCGACGACTGTGGTGAAGGGTTATGATACCTGACAGATCGGACTTTGCAAAACAATAACTTGACCAACCGACAACAACCTCGTTTGTGTTATTCTTTCACAGAAGCTTTTCCTCGAGCACCCGTAACAGATATTGCCCGTAACCGTTCTTCAATAATGGCTCTGCGAGTTTCTCTAGCTGACTGGCATCAATCCACTGCTGCCTGTAGGCGATTTCCTCAGGACATGCCACCTTTAGACCCTGCCGATTTTCAAGTGTGGCAATGAACTGACTAGCATCGAGGAGTGATTCATGCGTACCAGTATCCAGCCAGGCATAGCCACGGCCCATCACTTCGACATTCAACTGGCCTCGCTCTAGATATAAGCGGTTTAGATCGGTAATTTCCAACTCGCCACGGGACGACGGTTTCAAGCGTTTGGCAAAATCCGTTACCTGCTGATCATAGAAATATAGACCGGTTACGGCGTAGTTGGATTTCGCCTGTTTTGGCTTTTCTTCCAGCGAGAGCACTGTGCCTTTTGCATCAAACTCAACCACACCATATCGCTGTGGATCTTGAACATGGTAGGCAAAGATTGTCGCTCCCATGGTATGAGCCATCGCATTCCCGAGCAGATTGTTGAGATCATGACCATAGAAGATGTTGTCCCCCAACACCAACGCTGAAGGATCGTTCCCGATGAACGATTCACCGATAAGAAAGGCCTGTGCGAGACCATCAGGCGAAGGCTGGACTGCGTAGCGAATGCTCAGTCCCCACTGCTTCCCGCTTCCCAACATTTTTTCAAATCGAGGAGTGTCCTGTGTCGTAGAAATGATGAGAACATCTCGAATCCCCGCCAACATCAACGTACTAAGTGGGTAGTAAATCATCGGCTTATCGAACACAGGCAGCAGCTGCTTGCTGATCGCTAACGTGGCCGGATGCAAGCGACTCCCCGCACCGCCAGCGAGTATGATCCCTTTGCGTGTACCCATTAGTTCACCAGAATCTGTCGAAGGACGTGCCGAACACCACTTTGCCAATCAGGTAATTCAAGGTCAAATTCACTGCGCAGCTTCCTGGTATCCAGTCGGGAATTGGCTGGTCGCGTTGCAGGCAACGGATATTCAGCAGAAGTAATGGCATGAATGGAATCCGGCGAGAGCCTGAGTGCCCTTCCGAGAGTGCGGGCTTCCGATACGACAAACCGTGCATAGTCACACCAATTTGTTCCCCCTCCTGCCACAAGATGATACAAACCAAACGGAAAGCTCTCCTCCCCCTTGCACTGCCTTTGCCGAATAAGCTGCGCCGTCACGTCAGCCAGTAAGGCTGCAGATGTCGGCGCCCCATATTGGTCGGCCACGACATTCAGGCTTTCTCGATCCGCACCTAAGCGCAAAATGGTTTTGGCAAAATTGTGACCATGGGCCCCTACCACCCAACTCGTCCGAAAAATCAGGTGACGTACCCCACTTGACTGCAGGGCGATCTCACCAGCTCTCTTGGTTCGTCCATAGACACTCTGTGGATTCGTGGCATCATCTTCCACATACGCACCCAATTTACTCCCATCAAAGACATAATCTGTGGAGTAATGCACAATCCATGCGCCAAGAGTTTTCGCTTCTTCTGCGAGTACGGCCGGAGTCACAGCATTAACCGCATGGGCGAGATCTGGCTCAGATTCAGCCTTGTCAACTGCAGTATACGCGGCAGGGTTGACGATCACATCAGGTTTAGATAATCGCACCAATTCGCGAATAGCGGAAACATCCGCCAAGTCACAATCAGCCTGATCCACGGCACACACTTCTCCGAGACAAGCCAGCGCACGTTGCAATTCAAAACCAACTTGGCCACACTTTCCGGTCAATAGTATCTTCATTTTGCTCAGGTCCGGTATTGCCGATCAAGCCAATCACGGTATGCTCCACTGGTGACATTAGCGACCCAATTCTGGTTCCCCAGGTACCACATAACCGTCTTGCGAACACCGCTTGCAAAGGTTTCCTGAGGTTTCCAACCCAGCTCGTTCTCAAGCTTACTCGCATCAATCGCATACCGACGGTCGTGACCTGGCCGATCTCTCACGAAGATAATCAAAGACCGATAACTGGTAAGCGCTAACTGTCGTGCAGACGGTGAAGCAAGTTCGTCCAGGATATCGCAAAGCGTATACGCCACATCGAGGTTAGCCTTTTCGTTCTTCCCACCGACATTATAGGTCTCTCCCACACGCCCGGATTCGAGCACCCGACGGATGGCACTGCAATGGTCTTTGACATACAGCCAGTCACGGACCTGTTGGCCGTCGCCATAAATAGGTAGTGGTTTGCCAGACAATGCATTGTGAATGATCAATGGAATGAGTTTCTCGGGAAATTGGTAGGGGCCATAATTATTCGAACAATTGGTGGTCAGAACCGGAAGGCCATAGGTCTGGTGATAGGCGCGGACGAGATGATCGCTGGCTGCTTTGCTTGCCGAATAGGGGCTGTTGGGCTCGTAGCGATTCGTTTCACTGAAAGCCGGCGCGTCATTTGTCAATGAGCCGTACACCTCATCCGTGGAGACATGCAAAAACCGGAAACGCTGTTTGGCTTCGCCTACTAATGCACCCCAATACGCACGCACCGATTCAAGCAAGTGAAAGGTACCGACGATGTTCGTCTGGATAAACTCACCGGGCCCATGAATGGAGCGATCAACGTGACTTTCAGCGGCGAAATTGATGACCGCTCTCGGACCATGCTCCTTCAATAGTTTATCGACGAGCGCGACATCGCCGATATCACCTCGCACAAAGATATGCCGCTCATCGTTTTCGAGACTAACGAGACTCTCCAGATTGCCTGCGTACGTGAGCTTGTCGAGATTGACCACAGACTCATCATGCTGTGTCAACCAGTCGAGCACAAAATTGGCCCCAATAAACCCCGCTCCACCGGTGACCAGGATGCTCATCTCTTTATAACCCGCTTATGGACCGCACTGGATCAAACCACACATATTGCACGCAGGCGCCATACTGCCTCATCACGACACACGCTGAGGGATGGCTGGTTGAAAGCTCGGCACCAGGCGCCTGAGATCTTGAAGGAGCTCATCTTCATCACAACGAGGGAGATTCGTTTGCAACATCTCCAGCCATTGATCCAGCTCACCGACGGAAACCGGAGCCCCACTCGCTCGATTGATCTTCGCATGGGCTGTGGGTTCGACTTGTTCCTGTTCCTCAAAGAGTTCTTCGTACATCTTTTCTCCAGGCCGCAGACCGGTGTAGACGATGTCAATGTCTTTCCCTGGAACCAGTCCAGCCAAGACGATCATGTTCCTGGCCAAATCAGCCACCTTGATCTGCTCTCCCATATCGAGGACAAAGACTTCCCCGCCCCGCCCCATCGCACTCGCCTGGAGTACGAGTTGCACGGCTTCCGGAATGGTCATGAAAAACCGCTTGATCTCTGGGTGGGTGACCGTCACCGGCCCTCCTTTGCGGATCTGTTCCGTAAACAGAGGGACCACACTCCCGTTGCTGCCCAGCACATTCCCGAACCGCACCACCGTGAACTTTGTGAGACCGGGACTATTGAACTCTTGCATCATATGCTCGGCAATCCTCTTCGTCACACCCATCACACTTGAAGGATTGACAGCCTTGTCTGTGGAAATCAGGACAAATCGGCCGACGCCTGCCTTGACAGCGGCCTCGGCAACAATACGGGTACCTAGAATATTGTTGCGGATGGCTTCTTTCGGATTCAGTTCCATCAGAGGAACATGCTTGTGCGCAGCGGCATGAAACACAATGTCAGGGCAGGTCTGGCGAAACACTTCCGCCACACGATCCGGCACGGTCACATCTCCGATGATGGGGAGAATGTTCACCATCGGAAAGGCTGTGTGTAACTCCAGCAATAGCGAATGGAGCGTATTTTCGTAACGCTCAAATAAGATCAAAGCCTTGGGCTTGTGCTGAGCAATCTGTCGGCAAAGTTCTGATCCGATCGATCCTCCTGCTCCCGTTACTAGAAGCGTTTTCCCACTGATATGAGGAGACAACTCTTGGAAATCCGTCCGAATCGGCTCACGCTGGAGCAGATCGTCGACACGCATTGGTCGCACGTGTTGCAGTGAGACAGGATCACCGAGCAATTGCTTGACATCGGGTAACGTCTTGATCGGCACCGAACAGCCTTCTGACGCTGCGAGAATCTTCTGTTTCACCGTTGTGGAGCCGGAAGGGATAGCCACAATGATCTCGTCGACCTTCAACCGTTCGGCGGCCCTCTTGATGTCTGCAATGACTCCGAGGACAGGAACTCCATGAATGTTCATCTTGCGCTTGATCGGATCATCATCAACGAACCCCACCGGATAGCAGTGGTAATTCGCATCATACAGCATGTCCCTGACTAAGAGCTCGCCCGCATGCCCTGCACCGACGATCAAGACACGTCGCGCACTCGGATCAAATACCTGAATCCACTCCCGGAACCCTCGCACAGCCAATCGACTGCCTGCCAAATAGAGTGCCGTCAATAGGCCCGTCAGGATGATCACGGATCGAGGATATTGCGTCACACCGCCAAATTGATGGATCAGCCCATAAAACACCGCGGCGCTGCTCACCGAGGCAAGCAGGATTCTCCAAAGATCGCGAAGGTCAACATATCTCCAGAGCCCTCGCTGAACCCCAAACACCCACAAGCCGATACCGTAGACCAACAACACGGCAGGCATGAAATCCCACATGATCTTCCGATACGCGCGGGGAAGATTCGCATCGAATCGCAGCGCAAATGCCGTCAGGTTGGCCGCGAAAATCAGCAGCAGTTGCGTACTCAGGACGAGAATCGACCGGTACTCAAGGACCCGGCCTCCAAATCTCCCTGCGAGGAAATGGAATAGCTTTGCAGTTGACTGTTTCATACGCCAGTTGGCACTGCGCCGTTGTTTTCTTGTTCTCTGAGCATGGCCTCAGCAGCCTGGATGACCCGATGCACGGACAATCGCTGGAGGCAGTCACTCAGACTATTCACGTGACGATCACATCCTTCGGCAAGGCAAGGTACGCACTCCGCTTCACCTTGAAGCAACCACACATTGCCCTGCCTTTGTGATCCTTGCTTATGCCACGGGCTTTGTGCGGTTGAAGGAAAGTCCTTCGGCCAAGGCCCCCACTTCACGGGATTGGAGGGACCAAATAGAACGACGGATGACACTCCGACGGCAGCGGCCATATGACTGACTGCGGTATCCGTTCCAACATACAACGCAGCGCGACTTAAGAGACAGCCAAGAGCCGGCAAGGTCACCCGGCCTATTAAATTAACAGCCTTGGGTAGCCCCTGAATGATCTGATCACAATACGACTGCTCAGCCGTTTCGATCCCCGTCACAACGACGATGAGCCCACGATCGATCAACCACCGTCCAAGCCCCACCCACGCATCGACTGTCCAAGTTTTGTAGGCAAACTTTGGTGACACATGCAGCACGGCGTAGGACTGAGCATTCCTGACATCAGGGAACAGGGTGCCAACAGATCGTGCATCCTCATCCGTCCAACTCACCACGGGAGTACCGAGTGGTGTAATACCCAACGGGGTAAGTAGCTTGAGATTCATGGCAACCGTATGAGTATGGAGATTATCAAACGGGATCCAGTGATTCAGCAATCTCCGCTTCCACCAGGATTTTTTATCGGGCAATAGCGTCCCTACACAATACCGTCCTGCAACCCAGGCATGAAAGGTCGGACGATCTCCCGCCAGCACCGACAAAGCGACGTCGTAACGTCGCCACAGCGAACGTAGCAAGGCGAGATGGGGACGAATCGCGGGACGTTCGGCGATGGTCCAGACTCGATGGATATCCGCATTGCCGGAGAGAATATCCTGAGTCCCTTCGAATACAAGCATGTCGATCATCACGTTTGGCAACGCGGCCTTGAGCGAACGAATGACCGGCGTGGCTAAGAGTACATCTCCTATGCGACGCGTACATACGACCAACACACTGTTGAACTCCCGCTTCATGGCGTTGCCCGTCGCCTTGTTGCGGATTGATGATCCAGAGACACTGCATGGTGCTGCTCGAGCCCAATGGCGGCCCGAAAGGCCGAGGAACGCAGGAGATCATCCAGCCGTTTCTGATTGTCGGGGAGCCCCATGCGGTCCTGCTCCGGATGCCATAAATGAAACACCGTCGCGGCGAAGCGCGCGCTCTTATGCTTCACTCCGGCGTGGAGTAGTCGAATGACCAAGTCAGAATCCTCGAGCCCCCATCCTTCGTACGATTCATCCAATCCATTCACATGAATGAGATCTGCACGCCATGCAGAAAAGTTGCAAGTCTTGATGCCTTCCCAGCGGTCAGACCTCCATTTTCGAAAGGGACCATCCGGCAGTTCCATCAGCGGGAGCACGCGATTGATTTCTCGTTTCGACCAGGATAGGATCCAATCGAATACGCGCCAGCTATGAATTGACAACTGTCGAGACAGAACACGATTCGTCAATCCAGCCGAAAGCAACACACGATTGGCTCCCAGAAAGTAGCCCGGTTCGGCAAGCTGTTTATGGACACGCACGAAATGACGTGAGGGAATACAGTCCCCATCGGTGAACACAATATAGTCGGCCCCGGACGACGCCACGGCGCGATTGCGAATGGCAGCGGCTCGAAAGCCACGGTCCTCATGCCAGACATGTGTCAGCCGAAACGGTGCACGCTGTGCGAATTGCCGCACAACCTCCGCCGTGTCTTCCTTCGAACCATCATCGGCAACCACGAGCTCAAAATCTTGATCGCTTTGACGGCAATACCCTTCCAGCACCGCTCCCAACGCATCCGGACGATTGTAAGTCGTCACGATCAGTGCTGTTTTCATTTTGAATGTGAATCGCCGTGGCGACGAAGAGGCGCTTGCGTAGGGATTGGCCAGAGCTCTTGTTGCTCAAACCGTTTGGCATACCGATAGAATGTGCCCTCAAAGTTTCCAAGCGCGATCACAAACCCTGGCCAGCCATCGAGAAACCCTCGCTTCGCGATGTAATGTTTCAAGAACGACCAGATGCCGTGCCATAAAGCGGTTCCCATCGACACGCGTTGATCAGCCAGTTTGAGCGAGCCAAGCGATGAATAGCGATTGGCCTTCTTGACCACTTCTTCAAAATCTCTGAATGGGATTTGCCAAATCGCATGTTCCAATCGACCCACTGGCTTACTCGTCAACATTTCGTAGCCTTCATGGACCGGTGACTCCGCATACTTCATGCATCCTCTCTTGAACAGCTGTGGTTGACGGAAATTCGGATACCAGCCGGAATGCTTGATCCAGCGGCCCATGAAATAATTCCGCCTGGGCACAAGATACGCGTCGTGGGCCGGTGTCCCGGACAAGATCATCAAGATTTCCTCACGAACTTCTGGCGTACACTGCTCGTCCGTGTCGAGACTGAATATCCATTCATACGTACAGGCATTAATGGCTTGATTTCGCAGGTGGCCGAACCCTCGGAACGGAACCTGAACGATGCGGGCACCTAAGTCCTCTGCGATCCGAGCGGTCTCGTCCGTACTGGCTGAATCAGCCACAATGATTTCGTCCGCCCAAAGCACACTGTTAATTGTAGCGGCGATCTTTTTAGCTTCGTTGTAGGCGATGATATAGGCTGAAAGCTTCATATCTTAGTCTCAAATTGTAGAGTGGTTCCAGAAAACAAGAGACCGGAAAACAAGCAGTAGAACAGTTTCTCGGTATGGTCGATGAGCGCAGGTTGAAAAAGACAACCGATTGCGATGGTAACCACCACCCCTTGAGCAAGCATTCGATGGGCCGCATCGACGGCATGTGATGCCGATCGCCACTGTTGCACAAATAGCCAGAGCAGCAGGCAGATCCCAACCACTCCAACTTGTGCCATAACCAGGAGGTATTGATTGTGAGGATGAGTTGGGACAGGCAAACCGAGGTCTTGGACCTGTACAGCGTAGGCCTTCGCAAACCCTCCAGTACCCACACCCATCAGCGGATGATTCTGAATGATCTCGACCGTATGATAAAAAAATTCCATTCGCTCGGTGACCCCATCATAAGTGGCCATCTGAGGATTCCACCGCGTAACACCGGTTGCGACAAGATCGACCCTCTCGTGAAAAGCGGTAGAGACATGGTATGCCATCATAAATATCACGCTGAGGGCAATGGTTGCTCCCAGCAGGCCTCGCCACCCCAAATAGCTATGGAAGGCCACCATGGCAAGTCCGGCCAACACCACATAGCCTGTGCGGCCCTGCACCATCAATAAGACATTACTTGCGGCCAGACATGACGCCATCCCCCAGCCCCATCGAACCCACCGCTGTGAAGTTTTCCAAGCCAACACGCCAAACAATAAGGCACCGAACCCCATCAGCAGGCTATGCGTCGTGTGTTTCTTAAATACGCATGGGTTATTGGCATCACATGTAAGGCCCTCCTTAGGTGAGAACAACCCAGCACTCAAGACCAGGGACAGCATGAGTGTCACAGCCAGTGATACCGCAAGCGCGAGAAGTGCACGATTTCGTTCTTGCTCGTCGATCGACATCGAAATCAACAACGGAATGAACAGGAGATTGGCGTATTTTTTGACCCACATGGCTCGTTCTTCCAAATCTCCCTCTCCCCACATGGTTCCAAGCAGCAACCACGTGAACAACAGAATAGCACTCACAGCCACGGGACTCGTGGCGATCCGGCGAAATTTTTCGCGCCATTCGCCACATGCAGCCCAACATGCGACGAGCAGCCCGACAAGAATGCTATCCGCTACAACCCAGATCGGAATCGTGAAACCAAGTGCGGTTGTGGTCCAACCCGCCGCCCGTCTCGCCTGAAATTGCACCCGTTCAAACTGCACACTTATCATTTGTACGCAAAGGCAATCAGAGACTTACGGAATAGGTTAGGCTTTGACGGATACTCTGGAAGAATCTTCACTAGGGACAGCTTGCATCATTTTCTTCCCCTCGCTCACGGTCTTGTCTAAAACGGGGGGCATGCGCGTTGTCCTTCGTTCCAGCAGAGACACCAGGATTGCAAGTAGAAAAAACAGGCCCAGCCATGTCCCAAAGATAAATAGTCGCGGACCATCCGTTGAGTAGTGATACCCCAGGGCCAGCCCTCCACACACAATCATGACTCCATATTCCGCAAGGACAGTCCGCCGATGACTCCACCCGCACAACACCACCCGCTGGTAATAGTGCTCCCGATGCGCTTCCCAGATCTTCTTTCGGCGGAATGCCCGACTAGTCAACGTCACTGTCGCATCCACAATAAATGGAGAGAAGATCATAATCGGCACCCATATTTCGAACACTCGCTCGCGAACCCCAAGAAGCATCAATGTCCCTGCCAAGAATCCGAGCGTGATGCTCCCCGCATCTCCCATAAAAATGCGCGCCGGTGGAAAATTATGGAAAAGAAATCCCAGTGCACTCATCGCAACAAATACTGTGATAATAAGCATGACCGGAAAATGCGCTTGCCACCCGAGATAGGCGAGAAATCCGAACCCGAAAAACGTCATTCCACCAGCAAACCCGTCCATCCCATCCATGAAGTTATAGAGGTTCGCCATCCACAGAATGACGAAGACACTGATAGGAACGGCAACGATCCCCAACGAGATAGTCGGTCCTCCAGGTATTGGAATAGTAGACAACGTCAGCCCGATCCCCCCGATAATGATGCAAGCGGAGCCGGCTTGGATACCCAATCGGAGGATAGCGGGAAGCCCAACCCAATCATCGATGAAGGATACGACAAAGATGAGGAGCATCGAGGTGACAATCCAGACACTCCCCGACGCCATTCCCTTCGGCAACACAGGTTTCGCGGGTTGCGTGATGGCCAAAATACTCGCGGCCAGAACAAGACTGATCACGACACTGCCGACGACGGCCAACCCTCCCGTTTGGGGAGTCGGCATCGCATGCAATGTCCGTTCATTGGGATGAGCGAGAATGGAGAAAAATGACTTCGGTGAACACAAGTTTTTTGTGAGCCACCAGGCACACACGAAGGCCAAGAGCGCAGGAAGGACAAAGAGCATCATGTGTATTGTTGCGCCGCCATCCAATCAGACTGCCGGCATGAATATGCACGGATCCAATGCGGCCCCATCATAGCGTCACCGAGCTGGACTGATCGTTAATACGTAGAAGCGATGATACCATTATCGGTCATCTTAGGAAATGGGAAAAGAAACTTCCCGATATCTCCGGAGACAAGAGGGTCGCTCCAGAAAGCACCTACCACTGATCAGTACCGATCGATCGTCGATAAAAGGCAATCAGCCCTGGAACGGTTTCCTCGAAGGAATACAGTGGCCGATACCCTACTTCACGCATGAGTGCAGCAGGACTGTACCAAGCACTCCCGATCAACTTCATCAGATGCGCCGTCGTCAACGGTGCACGCCGCCCGCTCACAGCCTGGAATATGTCCCCACATCGCGCCCCACCCTTGAGAACCCAAAACGGTATTCGGCTGCGCGGAAGACCTTTGCCTAATTCAACCCTTATTTGGTCATACAGATCGGTCACAGAATAGGGATCAGCATCCGTCACAATGTAGGCTGCACGATCAAACCGCAGAACCTTTAGACACCGCAGCACTGCCTGTACACAGTTGTCGACGTGCAATAGACTCCTGAAGGCCGGGAGCTGTGGCAACGGAGGGAAATACCCGGCGTCTATCGCCTCAATCATCCGGAACAGATTGCCCTTCTTCGTCTGGCCGTAGACCATCGGCAAACGAAGGGATACTGCAGTCACATCACCACGTTTCGAGTATTCAGAGACAAGCTGTTCGGCTTTCCACTTGGACCACCCGTAGGGGGTTTGAGGGCTTGGAGAGCACGTTTCGTCTACACACCCTTGAGTTTCTTCACCAAACACCTTGGTTGAACTGACAAACACCACCCTGGTTGATCCAGAAGCCACAGCCGCGTCCAGCACATGCCTGGTCCCTTCTACATTGACTGCATTGTACTCCCGTTCATGGCCATCCATCGCGTGAACCTTGGCAGCAAGATGTACCACGGCATCACAATCAACCATGGCCTCCTTCACCCGTCGTTCATCACGCACATCACCGACAGCAACCTCAACCTCGGGATTGAACGAGGGAATTGGTGACGAACTTCGCAAGAATGCCCGCGCCCTAAATCCGGCTCGAATTAGTTCAGGAATGAGGGCCGTCCCTAAAAATCCCCCCCCTCCCGTCACCAAGACTCTGGTCATACGTACCGAGGAGAACGATTCATGACAGAGGAGGCGTTCAGCAGCTCATGGTACAAGCCAAGCACTTGCTCACTGATTTTGGGACCGGCCCATTTCGCCACAGCCATCTCACGACTTCGAACTCCCATCGCCTCGCGGGCGTGTGGGTCTAACAGTAGATTGGCAATACTCATGGCAAGGGTGGATGAATCGCGTGGTGGAACAAGAACACCGTTGACCTCATCCTGCACGATATCCCGACAGCCCGGAACATCCGTTGCAATAATCGCTTTCCCACAGGCCGCTGCTTCCAGAAGCACTTTCGGCAGGCCTTCCCGATAGGACGGCAGCACAACCAGCGTTGCGCCTTCATAGACAGCCGACATGTCGTTCCGATGCCCCCACCACTCAATGGTTCCCTCCCCAACCCATCGCGATAATTGTTCCCACCCTATGTCGGCCGGATTATCTTCATCACAACGACCGACGAGCACAAACCGGGCATCCACTCCTTTTCCCTTGAGAATGCGGGCCGCCTGAACAAACTCTCCAACTCCCTTGTCCCACAACATTCTGGAGGGTAACACGACGAGTGGAGTCCCCTGAGGCGAGGGCTTCACCGAGAACGCGGTGACATCGATCCCTGACCCGGCGATGACACGGGTGTGCGACAGTCGGACGATACCTGCCTGAACCAACTCATCGCGATCGGCCTCGTTTTGAAACAGGACAGTCGAGCCGCTCCTTCCAATGGCCGATCGTAACGCTGCAGTCATGAGCCAATGCAGCCCTCCTCGTTGTCGCTCTGAATTCGTAAAGAGATACCCAAGACCAGCAAATGCATTGAGGGTGGCCGGCACCTGAGCCACCCAAGCTGCCAGTGACCCGTAGAGGATAGGTTTCATCGCTACATGATGAACCAGATGCGGACGAACACACCGATAGATCCCAACCAATTCCGCGATGGCACTCAACTCCCTAAGGGGGTTGCGACTCCGCCGAAATAGCGAGATCGGGATCAGGTGAAATCCTTCTTCTTGAATCTGTTTCCCATGGTCCGTCACGCGGGTGGCGATGGTCACGTCGAATCCAGCATCTCGTGCAGCACGAGCCAGATCAAGACGGTGAGACCAGAAATACCAGTCTTCAGTGATCAGATACAGCAGCCGCGGGCGACCGGTCATGATTCCTTAACCAGGCTTGAAACATCAGCACATTCCACAGCCAGTATTGCCAGTTCCGCCGACCCGACAAGTGCTCCTCCCATTTTTGCCGAACCAGGGCCGGAGAGACGTACCCTTCCCGATGAAGACGGTGTTCACTCAGCAGCTCTTCGGCCCACTCGCGTAAGGGGCCTCGCAGCCACGAATCGAGTGGGATCCCAAATCCCATTTTCGGACGTTCGATCAACTCACGCGGTACATACCGGTCCAGCACCTGCCGCACGAGCCATTTCCCTTGCCCGTTGCGGATCTTCAGATGCAAGGGCAGCCTCCAGGCAAACTCCACGAGGCGATGGTCGAGAAACGGGATTCGCGTTTCCAAGCTCACGGCCATCGCCGCACGATCTACCTTGGTCAGAATATCATCCATCAGATAACCGACAAGATCATGAAACATCATGCTTTCGCTGAAATCTTGCCGCTCCAACCTGGCAGCCTGCTCATCCGCCCAGATCGGACATTCGTCCGCACCGATGACCAATGCCGTAGGATTTCGGTGTTGAGAAACCAGGCGCCGATAGAGATCATCCGGACCGACGACATCAATCACCTCAGCCAGTTTGTGGATTTTATCGCCCAGCGCGGACATCCGGAAACGGTTTGGCAACACTGTCCGCATCGCCAGACCTACCCGATTCCACCACTCAGGTGAATATAGGGTCAGCACACGTCCTATCAACCGGCGCATCCCCACCGGCATCGTCCCGATCCGATCCCATATGGATCGCGCCCAAAAATAACGGTTGTAGCCGCCGAACAGTTCATCGCCACCGTCGCCGGACAGCGACACGGCGACCTGCCGACGTGCCAATTTCGCCACCAGGTGCGTGGGAATGCCAGACGAGTCACCAAACGGTTCATCGTAGATGGTCGGCAACTGCGGAATGATTGCCAGCGCATCGTCCGGCGTGACATACAATTCGGTATGATCGGTGCCGAGATGTGTCGCAACCTCCCTCGCATGTTTTGCCTCATTGTAGTCGCCTTCGGCAAACCCGATTGAAAACGTTTTTACGGGCCTGGTCGACTGCGCCTGCATCAGTGCCACAATCGTGGATGAGTCGATACCGCCCGAGAGGAACGCGCCCAGCGGGACATCCGCAACCATTTGCCCCTTGACTGCCATACTCAACAGCCGGTTCAATTCCTCCACGGCCATCCCATCAGTCCAATCTGAACGGCTGTCCTGGGCGGCAACCACTGCGGCAGACCAATACGATCTCGGTTGTGGCCAGTGGCCCGCTGAGTCGACAGGCGAGATGCTGATGTAGGTTCCCGGAAGCAGTTTCCGTATACCGACATAGATCGAGTGCGGTGAAGGCACATAGGCATAGCGCATGAAAGATGCCAGCGCTCCTCGATCAATTTCAAAGCTTCGCTTCGAGTGAGCCTCCAGTGACTTCAGTTCCGACCCGAACAGAAACGTTCCCCGATACCACCCGTAATACAAAGGCTTCTCTCCGACTCTGTCACGAGCCAGTATCAATCGCCGTTCGACGCGATCCCACAAAGCCACGGCAAACATACCGATACTCGCCTGAAGAGTTTTTTCGACCCCCCAGGTCTCGATAGCCGCCAGCAGTGTCTCCGTGTCCGAGTGACCGCGCCAAGGGCTGTGTGGGAGCTGCAGACGGAGCTCCAGATGGTTGTAGATTTCACCATTGAACGCGAGGATATATCGGCCAGAAGTCGATGCCATCGGTTGATGGCCCGCGGGAGAAAGATCCAGGATCGAGAGTCGGGCATGCCCCATCCCAAATCCAACTGATGGCTCGCACCACACACCCCGATCATCCGGTCCGCGATAACGAATCGCCCCGATCATGTCCAATACAACTCGGCTGAGATCAGACTCCTTATGATTTAAAACACCGGCTAGTCCACACATCGTGATGTCACGGCATTGCGCGAAGAACGTTTGACCTTGTTATGAACAAACTTGTTCGGATGCTGAACGGTTCCAGATTGCGTCCCACTCCACCCTGATCGACTGATCTGCCGTCAGATACGATCGGCGCGATCGCTCCCCGACTGTTCCGGCCAGGTCAAGCACGACATCTCGAGCGAGAGCGAGACTATGGACCCCGATCCCCCTTACCGCATAGACCAACGAAGGGAGATCGTCAACATCGGCCAGAAGCCGACGGCAGTAGGCCACACGTCCCCTTGCCGATTTCCGGACGGAAATGTTTTCTACCCGATATCCAAGTAAGCATTCCGGAAGGGCTGCAAATCGACTCTTCCGATAGGTCCGGAGAAGTAACTCCTGATCCTGTCCCTTCACCAGTCGTTCATCGTATCGCTCATTCATAAACCAAGACCGTTTTCCCATCCACGTCGGATGGGCAAGTGGAAACCCCCACCAGGGACGCCGACAAATGTCTTCGTGGCTGCTCGCCCTCGGATAGAGTCCGACGACCTCCCCTTTCCGTTTGAACAAGACGGCTCCGTGTCCCATCAGGTCGACCATGGGGTGAGATTCAAGATAATCGACCTGCCGGGCAAACCGCTCAGGATAGGCAATATCGTCGGCATCCATACGGGCAATATACTTTCCCCTGGCGGAATTGACCGCCTGATTTAGTCTCACTGCCAACCCTCTCTGTGCTGTTTCATCAATGACCTGAATGCGCGCGTCTTGGAAACGACGACAAATGTTACCGGTATCGTCTGTGGATGCATCGTTCACGAGAATCAGTTCCCAGTCAGGAATCGTCTGCCAGAGGATGGAGCGAATCGCCGCAGCGACAGTCCCAGCTCCGTCATGCACCGACATTACCACTGAAACCAAAGGCTCCGGCACCGTCAGCTTTCTCGATAAAAGAGTCGCCCGGGCCACCCGGCCGCGCTATACGTCCAGGCTCCTCGGAGGCGCCAAGACAACTCGAAGGCCAACCGACGCGCTGCTCGCGGACCCCGTTGCCTGCCCCAGATGAGAGAGGCCATCCCCATCAACGAAGATCGAATCATCCTCAGTACCGGACCCAGCCGGTGGCCCTCTGCTGCAACCGCAAACACAGGCCACCCAATTGGTAGGCGGGACCGTTTTGCCACCCGTCCGGTGAGCGCGTCGAGCATCTCATCAAAACGGCGATCGTAGGTATGCTCGCGTCGCACCCGGTCAAAACCTTTCTGCGCAACCAGGTCTCGTCGATCGGGGCTGGCCAGCAGGGTCCTGACCTCTCGAACTAACCCCTCTTCCCCCTCAAACGACAGGATTTCTTCTCCGACGCGAAAATATCGCTCCAAATTAGGAGCCCTCTCCGTCAAGAGACACCCTCCGTAACCCGGCACTTCGAATATACGGGCCTTGATCTGTCGACCGGATACGCCGTGAGTAGTCCCATGCGCCCCTTCACTGAAATTCAAACTTACCTGTGACGCTCGGATGATCTCGCCTACCCGCTTGGCCTCAACAGGCCCTTCCGGCCAGCCATGGCCGAAGCAGGCGACATTGATTCCTTCCTGGCGTAGTTTTTCGATCATAGCGGGGCGATTCCCATAGGCCGCACCGACGAAGCTCACCTGATACCGGCATGACGCTGCAGAAACCGGTGGCGCCAGCGTTTCGGCATTAGCTGCCCACTGGGATACATACACACTCCTAATCCCATCGCGCTGATACCGGTTCACCAGCTCCGGATACGTGGTCACAAAGAGATCAAACTCCGTACCAATCAACCTGGAGAACATCGAATACTTCCATGAATCGTCGGTTGACCAGTTGATGACGAAGGTCCCGCTACTCCGAATCAGCCGGATGGTGTCAGTCCACACTTCGTATTGCATCAATACACAGAAGACGACGTCGGGTGCTGTTTCCTCCACTCGGCACAGCAACGCACGATTCAGCTCGGCGAAACTTTCGTACGGCTCGCGCGAAAACGATTCAAAGAAACTCACCTCATGTCCCAAACGCCGCAACGCTGGAAGAAAACTCGCGTGTTCGACCCCTTCCCCGCGTAATGGATCGCCGTAGGCATGTTCTCCCATCACACACAGAATCTTCATGAGTTACGGCAACGGGGCGCGTCGCGCAGTGACATGATATCCGACCGTAAAGCGTCGCTCACGGTCGAATCGATCCAACCATGCGCAAGACACCGGTACGATCAAACTAAGGATGGGCAATAATACGATCCAGATCGGAAGCCAGAACAATCGCGTCCGGGTCGGGATAGCAGAACCGAACGGACTCGTCGCCCGAATGAAGCGTAATGACTCCTGACCGAAAAAACGAAGCGAGCCTTCATTCGGCTCGATCGTAATCTCCTCAAATCCTGCGGCTGTCAGAAAACGCTCGTACCACCAGGGCGTATACCCGCCATAGAAATGATACGGCTCTTGGTGGATCCCCGACCCCAGCGGGGCCGTCAGGATCAGGGTTCCCCCAGGTCGGACAATTCTAGCCAACTCGTGTACGACCTTAATCGGTTCGGGATGATGTTCCAACGCTTCGGTACACAGTACCGCATCAAAACTGCTCTCAGGAACAGGAATGGAAGCCAGATCAGACACGTAGTCGATGTGGCCGTAGCCGCCGAACCGCAATTGCTCTCCCTGTAACGGCTGCAGGTCCTGGGAGCGGTAGTCGCAATGCGCGAACAGATTTTGGTAGGGACAAGATCCCGCTCCCACATCGAGCAACCTCGTCCCGGCCGGCAACTTCGAGGCCTGTTGCGCAATCCAACGATCACGCAACACAACGTTGTAGGAAAACACGTCGCTCTTAGCCAACCAGGCACGCAGTCCGCTACTCACGCGCCTTCACCAACTCAAAACAACCGCATCCATAATCGAGCGGGCCCGTCGCTTCAGGCGAACTCTCCTCGTGAAACCGTCCGGCATCGTCAACAAGAGAAAATGATGTGAGCTCCAGCCCCTGAAAGAGCCCACGAACCGTGCTCGGTTCAAACACCCGATGTGCGTTGAAGCAGACACGCTCACGGCCGACCGGTACGGATAGAAACAGCCTCCCGCCGATCGCAAGTACACGCCGAAGTTCCGCAGCGGCAAGCTGGCTTCCGGAAGGATTAATCGGATCCCCATATCGGCCGAGTCCGACATGTTCGAGCACATGCAAACACGACAGTGATGTGATGCTACCAGTATGAAATGGCAGTCGAAGAATATCTCCGGCAAGCGGGATGAGGTTTGAGAGTTGAACCTTGAGCGGACGATAATCCACGAATACTGTCTTTGTACCGGCACTTAGCACGTTGAGCATCATGACGCTTGAACCAATATCCACATGAAAGGAAGGTGCCGTCCGGCACAGCCGCCGGGCAAGCCACGCAGCCTGGAAAAAGTAGTGCGGGTCGAACGGGGTGGCAAGAACACGGTCAGCGAGGCACGGATAGGAATCTCGTAAAGAAAGCGCTTGTGGCGCAGCCCTCTGGTAAGCACCCCAATCCGAAAGATAGCGCGGTAAGGCTCCTACACTGGCAAAGAAGTGTGGGCCAAGAAAAGCCGCGCTCCACCGAGCAATGACGCTGTTGCGGAAAAGATGCTTCAAGCTGAGATTCGGTGGAAAGACTGTGATTGTCGCTTCATTCTAAATGCTGGAGAAATTCGTCGAGTTATTAATGCAAGATTCTTTGCAGGAAGCTCTTCTCTGTTTTTTCGAGCAGAGGAAAGCAAACTTTTTAGCAGGAGACTCGATCCGTTACACTCCAGTATTCAAAGACATCATGGGGAAAAGGTCGGGTCTCCTCAAACTTTTTGGCCATGATTGAATAGTTCAACAGATCTCGAAGGTAGAGCGACTTCCAGTCATCGACATACTCCTTGATCTTACTTACCCAATCGTGTTCTCGAATATCCAGCTGAGTACAACAGGAAGCAATTTGAGAAGTATCGTGTGTCCCCAATGAGATAGTGGCTCGGCCAGTTTGAAGCCCAGCCACAACTCGCATTAACGATAACCACTGCCAACCTTCACGCTGAGGAATATTTACAATTATCTTTCCTGATCGATTAAGGGCGTTGCGACAACTCCTTGACACAAATCTCCTCGGGCAAGCGACTGACAATCCATTCCTCTCCAATAAGGCAAGTAGCTTTGCCCGATGTTCAGTCATGGAGCCGGTAAAGACAAGATCGTCACATGTCTTGGAAGGCTTGCCCATCTTATTGGAAGAACGATCTCCTAAGTTTGGAAACGGAATCGTGCGCACATCGAGGCCTGGAAGTATCGTAGACATATTCCGCAATTCAGGTAGATCACCCAGCACAAAGAAGCATTTGAGGTAGGGGATGCATTCCATAAGGTACTGCGCCCGCGCAAGACTCGCGGCCGGATGCATGTAATCATTCTCACTCCCAAGCGGCGCGCCATGAAAGTAGATCTCATTATGCTGAAAATCCAAATGTTCGGTCATGATCACTGCAACTCGCTTTTGCAATGAACGGCAAAACTCCAGCAACACGTCCCTATTACGCTCCGAGGAAAAACCTTCAATGACCACGTTCAGAGACGAAGGGCGAGGTCGTCGCCCGATGGATACTGGATAGCCCTTCTGCTGCAAAGCCATGAGGAAGAAATTGACTTGATCACTTATCGTATGAAAGGGATGGTTGTAGCTCCAGAGATGGATGGAAGGCTTTTTCAGCAGGCACCTCGCCCTACCGTTTTGACGGCACCTCTTGCACTATGTGACGTTCTTGTCGTAGCAATCCCCGAACCCCCTGCAAGCAATATCTTCCGTTGAACTTCCTGAAGCGAGAATCCAGAAAAAGAGGGAACGAATCGCTGGGATAAACCTTTCCCTCTCATACATTCGCTCTCACTCTGAGCAATGGCGTGAAATTCATTGCCCTGTCGTACGATATTAAAGTTATGGAACCCTTCCACGACCACGTCGACAGGCCCAGGGGCAACATCGGGAGAGAGCGGCCTGGATGTCAGCCGACGCACCTCAATACTTCGGAGCACCTCATCGACCGAATCGCCCACATGACATGCTGAATAACCACCGTCATCCGCCTTCTCAGGAGAAAATTCCCCTTCATATTGAGGAATGGCATAATATCGATCGCCATAACGAACAATATTGTAACCACTGACTCCCTGACGCACGAGTTCGATGTCCGGCTGCACGTTTGATTTTAGAAATTTGAGGCCTCGATACTGACGGGAAACCACGAGGATATGAGCGGCGTAGCGATGCAATATAGGGAAAGGCTTCAGAAAGCTAGAGAGCCAGCGAATCAGCTTACGTCGCATATTTTCACGGCGACCTTCGAGCGGACACAGATACTTTCCCTTCAGTTCCAAAATGGTATTGGCGAAAGTCAGTCGCGGAGCGCCGGCATTGTAGTAGCGAGCTAATACAGACCAGTCATGCAGTTTGATTCGAGGATTTCGGTGCGCATGAATCATCGCCCCACCAAGCTCCCAAACCACACCATATCCTGTCCGTATTCGTAACAAGGGTTGAGTGGGGCTCTCAAACACCCGCCGCCAACCATCGCTCTGCATGGTACATCCGCTCAAAGACCGACCCAGACGAGCAGCCGCTCTCCCTATCGTTGTGGACGACTGCATCGATTGCGAATAACGGTGAGAGACGGAATTCCAGAAGTCATGAGCAGAACTCTCTCCGGAAAACCGTTCTCGCGCACTAGAATATGCGCATCGCTGCATATCCCGGTACTGAGCATGGTCGTTCAGCAACAGACCTACACGGCTCGTCAGTTGTTCCACAAGAACATCTTCCGGTTCTTGCCTTTGTCCGTGCCCTCCTACCCTAGCCGCAGTTGATTCTTCCGTCTGCCAGGACTTCTTCGCCATACCGTTGCCTTGCAGGACAATTCCATGCTCCCCATCATTGACAGATAGAGAAGCACCCGTGAGGTCAGACACGATCGGAACTGTTCCTGCGCTCATCGCCTCCATGAGTGAGGTGGAGTGGGGCGAGACACTGGGAAGCAAGAAAAAATGTGCGGTCGCCATCAGCGAATTTATTTCATGCCTGGCCAAATATTCCTGAGCCCAGATGATGCTCCGGCCCATCTCGGCATTGCACCAAGACACATCAACGCCATGTTGACTCAACTCCCTTTCGCTGGGTTTCCCGCACCGGAGAATCAACAGACCTTCTCTCCCACTTGCAATAAACCGCTTCCAGAACCGTAAGACGAGGTGCCCGCCTCGAGGAAAGAAATTCTCCACATTCTGGCTTGAAGAATTGACAAATAAGAATCGAGGCCTCGACAGCGACGACTTCTGTTCGAATCCCTGCTCAAACAACATATCAGCACTTAAACCTAATCCGGATGGAGCCAACTTGCTGTCGATTGCGGGATCCGAAAAAAACCGACTAAACGACCGAAGCGTCTCGGGTCTATGCGAAAATATTCCAAGACAGAACGGATGCGCAAAAATACTTCGATAATGTTCCTTGAGCTCCTCATCGTTTTGAATGATTCCATCACCTTCCTGAACAAACGGAGTGAAGACCTGTCCAAATGTCTCACAGTGGAAGATGAATGGCCGTTTGAGCGAGGGAAACGGAGCGGTATGATGAAATTCGATATCACCAGGCAGTTCGGCCGTCAGAATCTGATTTGGCGCCCAGAAATGCTCTTTATACCGCCTCGCGACAGAGCCTTCCGCAAGTTCAGCGAGGTGATGAGCTTCGCGCTTCGCACTATCCACCAACCGTTTTCGGATAAAAACATTTCCACGAAGTTTTCGGCCCAGGTTGACATTATCCCAGGCAGAAAAGCGGATATTCTCAGGAGCATGGTCAAATAATGCCCGATAGCGTGGGGTAAACCCGTTCAGGGGGATGTAATGACTCAGGCTCCAGGGAACTACGACAGTCAATGGTTGCAGCATGTGATCAATTCCCACAAACTTCATGCCCTGCCGTATTATCGAGGCATCTGAGAATCATTCAGACCAGACTCTGACCTTCAAGGTATATGAAAATGTTTTCAATGAATGGGGCTGGGGAAAATCCGTCACTCAATCACATATACCAATCAGAAGAACTTCAATAGAGACTGAGGATGACTGGCGGCCGAATCCCATCACCCTCTACTGCAATCGCTGGAAGGCAATTTCAAAACCGTGCTCGACAAGATGCTCTGGCTTATACCCGTGCATCTCAGAAAGTAGATCAGGGGTTAACAATTCCCGCCCTTCATAGCTCGTATGGGACAGTACGACCTTGACATCGCTGCGACTTTGAAACTCGTTTAACTGATAATCCTCCAGGAAAAGCCCATTTATATGAGCGCTATTCAGCATACTATCGATATACTCATCAGACGTGACACCCAGGTCTCGCTTCATGGCCAGATCGATTTGTCGTTCTCGGGCATAGGCTTTGATTTCACCCTTCGCTTTTCTCAAGTGAATCCATGGATAATCCTTGAAGTACGAAAACATATGATGACCAAAAGGCGAATGATACAAGGGGCCAGCCTGTACATATGCATAGCCCCCTATCTTTGTAACACGTAATATCTCCGCCAATACTCTTACCGGGTCAGCAACATGCTCCAATGTTGCAATAGAGTAGACCAAGTCAAAACTTTTGTCCGGCAACCCTGTAGCTCTTGCATCTTTCACTTGGTATTGGATTTTCGAACTTGGGAAATTGCATCCCGTTGACTTCATCACATCGATACCCACTACTTGCCGTGCTCCGAGCAACGACACGATGTCGCACACCAGACCATCACTACAACCAATCTCTAGAACGGACTTTCCTATTGGCAAGCCTATAGCGTGAATCATGCTGGCTAAATAGGCCTTATTGTACCAAAAGCGATGTAGGTTTTCTCCTTCATATATCCGAGTGTCACCTGTGGGATATATAACATCAAGCCGATGAGTCAACTTTGCAGCGATACCCTCCAAGGCATTGCTCGGTCCCTCTTCTGGACAAGTCCATGGCATGACGAAATGCGAAAACCCTCCATCGACGATCCGCCTATCGAGGCTCGCATTACCTGACGAACTAGATAATTGAGCCCACTCATTGAGGCTTTTTGCATCTACCTTAATGCGATCAATTCCATCCCACGACTCAACGGCATCCTGAGCAGTCAAGATGGTCATTGACCCGCTCAGATGTGCCGATTCGACGTAGGGTCTCAGTTGGTCTGGAGGCAGGCACGCCAGGAATAGTCCTCGCTCACGTTTCATGGACTTATCCTGTTCAACTAATCGGTCAATGATAGAACGAACCTCCAACAGTGTATGACCGACTGGGCATTCTCCGTACAAGCCACGCTTGAAATTATCATATTCGAATATGCCAGCTGCTTCCGGAATGGCAAAAAACTTATACTCAAAACTATAGATGGAATATCCACGATAGGATACTTCCATGAGAGTGACTGGACTAGCATCGAGCCACTTCTGTGGATCAAGCTCTTCAGAATTATTATGGTTGTCGTTCCTTTGCACCTGGGACGCTGACAGCGAATGAGCAACCTCCCCTTGGTGCGAGAATTTTCGTTGTAAGACCGCCAATACAAATTGAGGCACTACAAAGAGTATATTTCGCCCAGGATCTTTGCCTCTCATCTCACGCCAGCTAGTTTTTAATCGATCAAACCCTTCAAAACCCGCCAGTGAAATGGTCAGCCTTTTTATGGCCAACTTAAGAGCCGTATAAAGGTGCGACTTCCACGATCCATGTCCTCCCCCCCCCCCTCGAAGGGTCTGGAAGATTTCAGGCATGGAGTGAGGACGTCGTGGATTAGTAATCGCAGGACTTCGCTGGTCTATAGCAATCATTATTTTTAAAGCTGCCAATGAAGCAGCTTGAAAAGATCGACTGTATCCTTGGTGTGCTATCCGTTCCGCATCGAAGGTTCCCTCAGATTGCGGAATCGCGTAATACTGTCCATTCGAAAAGACAATATTGAGCCTATCATAGTCCCGTTCGATCAGAACCGGATAACTCCAGAAGCCTTGAAGAAAAACAAGATGCCCTGACTTCGGATCATCAATACCAGGCCTTTCTTCTCCGAGTGAGGCCCATATACGCTCACGTGAATACTCCAGCAGCGCTGGGTAAGGACGAAAACGAGCAAAGAATTCATGAGCGCGCTTACGATAAGCGTCGCGCTGTTCCTCGTAATTTTGGCTCAATAGGGCCTGCAACTCACAGGGCACACTGAGAAGTTTTCGCAGATAAGGGGAATTATTCCATACCTGGCTCTCAAGGTTTTTATAGCGTTGTGTCGACATCCAGTTGCGGACAAACATCTGTCGTTGCTGCTCAAAAAGCACGTTCGATACCGTACTCCCTTGCTGAAGCGTGGCGCCGCCTAAGTGGGTCACCATCGTATAGGGAGAGCACACCACGCTGAACCCCGCTTCCCACACTCGCAAACCATAATCGATATCGAGGAAATACTTCGAATAGGATTCATCAATTCGCAGATGACCACATTTTCTAATATCAATCAGCATAATGGCGCTGCAGAGGGTTTGCATCGGTACCGGCCCCTCAGGAGCGACCATGCAGTGAGTATGATGCCCCGTGTAATCGGGCCTCATGACTATTCCGGCATAGGACAAGTTGCCATGTTTGTCTTTATGCAGTGGGGTAACAACTCCAACCGTGGGATTCATACAGCGCAGCATTCCATCAATCCATCCTGGCTCGGCAAAGACATCATCGTCCATAAGAAGAAGATAGTCCGTCTTGCAGATCGAAAGGATTCGATTCATTTCTCGCGAATGATTGAAGTTCGGTCCGCCATTATTGTCCAGAATGATCAGATCGAAATTCCTGGTGTACTGTTTGACGCGATCAATACAAATTGACGCATACTCGCTTCTCAAATTCGCCGATACAATACCAATGGTCACTCGTGTGTTCTCACTGGTTAGCTGAAAATGATCCGATGCGACCTGCATATGCTCGGGACGACGCAGCGACACGGAATCCGTCAGTGGTTCAAGTAGTTTTGTCCTTAAACTTGGAACATCCCTGGATAGATGCAGGTCTATGAGTCCGGCTAGCCGAACGGCCAATTCTTTTCTAGCTGGAAGCAATTCATCGAACTGCTTGGTGTCAACGGCGTGAATCGCCTCATTTGGCTTATACTCCACCTCTCCAGATGCAGTAATAATGGTATTGGTATGTTCGAATAGCACGTCCGGGAGATAAACAATTCGCGTCTTCCCTAATACACTTAATAAGTTGAATACGTTATAGATATGGTCATCGATCCGATAGCGGGCATAATCCGGAGGACAGATACCTCCTGCCTGTTCGCAAAAGGTTCTGGAAACGAAGGGAAAGGTACAAAGCTTTTCCTGAAAGATCTTGTCGTTTACATGAACGAGTACGATCTCATCGGGAAAGCTCTTAAAAACAGAGAGAACTTTTTCATCCCAATTCCTTGTCCTGACAACTACATCGTCATTCAGCAGCATGATAAACTGGCCGCTCGATCGCTTATAGCCAGCCATATTGAGTTCACCCATCTTTCGGCCGGCCTTTACAACAACCCGCTCAATATGGATACCTGGGCATTCAAATACCGCAGAGCGCTCATCATCATCATCAATGACTAGGATGATTTCGATTCTAGAAAGATCATGGGTCATCGCCAGAAAGCTATTGAAGAGACCCTGAAGTTTATCTACACGCAGACGCGTTGGGATGATAATTGAGAAAAGCCGACTGCTTGCTTGTGGCCACTCCGCCGATTTCATAGGATACCTATTTGCCTATTCTTTCGATTTTTCACTACTCTCACATTTCTCCATCTTGCCTGATGCGATCACGTCGTTATTAGAATTCGTCGCAGGTTCGTGGGCTCATCTCCCAAGTTTCTTATCCTCATAGATCAAGAGGCGGTCCCAGACAAACCAGCAATCATCGCACTAACCTTTTGCATTCCTTTCGCTCTACTAGCAACCGAGCATCCTCTACTGTGGTAGCACAGATCAATTGTTCACGGGAAAGCAAGATGTTTCTGGTACTAAGCTTAGTCAAATCCACCGGCCCTGCTGCAATGGCAACTGCCCACACGATGCCTTCGTACGCCACTAGGTTGTACCCTTGGTATGCCTCCAACAACCTTGGGCCTTCACTAACTCGCGGAGCAAGCTCCTGGACTTTTGTCTTTACCTCGTCGAGCGTGTCCGCACTAAACAACAATGGTGCTAGATCCCGATGCCCCAGCCGCTCCTTAAATAACTCTGTCGGCCCCATTGACGTAGCAACGGCCCAATAGCGTCCTTCAGCCTCAACTAGGTTGTACCCAAGATAAGTCTCCAATAAGCTCGGGGGGGGATTGACCTCTCCAGCAAATTGCTGGACTTTTGCCCTTACCTCGTCAAGAGTTTCCCCACTCAGTAATAATGGCACAAGATCTCGTTCCCCCAATCGCTCCCTGAACAACTCTGTCGGTCCTAACCATTTCGAGACCGCCAGATACCGATCCCCTGCCTGAACCAGATTGAAGGTCGACGTTTCCGCAATTAACTTAACGGCTGTTATCCTCTCTCTGTATTGCAATCGCCACCTGATATTTTCAGCCATTACCTTCAACCCTGAGTCAGGCACTCTCTCATAAATACTTAGAAATAACTCCTGATAGTATTTGACTTCTTCGAACTCCCGATGCTCGCATCTCAGTAACGTATCCAAGTACACAAGGAGCATCGCAACAACTTCAGCAGAGGGACAAAGACGTATAGACTCCCATAACTTAAAGAGAGTTCCAGAAACTGTCATATCGTTTACAAGGACATTCTCTCTCATGGTCATGTCGCCTGCCTGATGAGACAAGCGCCACCAATCTTGAAACTTGACTTCTTCGATCAAAGCCTGGCTCTTAGCAATACATTCTTCTGTGCTTTTCTCTTGAAGTCGTTCCGCGATAATCAGTACATACCTCGCAATAAGCGGATCTAGATATGGGCACCGTGTAAAAGAAGGCTCCAGCTCCCACTTCATAATCCGCCATAATTGATCATAGTGTACGGAACACTCATTTTCATCCAATCGCCATCCATGGATAGCAGGGTCAATCGTATTTAGATATCGATTAAGCGTAATCAAATATCGAGGTCGGATTCGAGTCTGAATAAAACTCATCCAGTGTCGGATCACTTCATTCCGCATTTCGCCCATAGATGCCGTATTCACAAACAAATCAAACATTCCTTCTCTTAGGAAGTCAGCACAACTCACGGGAAGAAATGCAAAGTCATAGCTGCCGGCTTGAATTTCAGAGACCTGCGTATAGTTATCAATGAGCAAAAACCGAGAATCTGGGAAATTACTTTTGAGGAAACCATAAGAAAACACTAGGGTTTCAGGAAGATCAATAATCAGGTGCGAGCAAGACACTCCCATCAACCTCAAGGTACGTGCCAAATGCCCAAGACCTCCACCAAGTTCCACAATGCGTACTTTTCGATCGCGCAACTGAAGACTTCTCTGGATTTCAACACCGATATTTACCGTCCGTAAAAAATCAGGCGTGAGGATGCGCCCTCCTCTTAAGACGTTATTATCAGGAAACGAATGGGAAGACTCCTGCACACTTTTCGGGAATGTAGATATGTCAACATCCCGGGAGTGCTGTTCAGTCAACAGCCAATCAACCGCTCGCTCTTTTATCTGCTCACTAGAATTCACAGAAAACATGAATGTCTTCTGGGCATTGTGAATAACGTCCTGCAAGGAAGAAGCATCGGAAATAATAGACCGCATCGTTTTAAGGTTTTCACCAGCCCAGAAGCGATTCAGCGGCAATGAATCGAAATACTTACTTTCTTCGTGAGCTCGAGAAATAATCGAATAATAGTTTTTTATGAGTCTCAACGATGGCTCCATTCCTTCATTCCCTCTCAATGCTTTACCGATCCATGAATAAGAAATCCCTCGAAATCACCTAGTGGGGTAGATCGAAGAAAGGAGCACCTCAGTAGAACCGACTTGCACTCTCATGCCTTCTCCTTTCCAACTCAACACCTACCCCAAGACCCAAGACCGCCAGTTCTGCTATCGCACATGAATTGAGTTCTACAGTGCAACTTCGGCGAATTGTGCGTCTAGATCAACAAGACCATGAAATGTGCGTGTCGACAGCACAATGATATGCGCAATCGCCATGCGTCTTGTGACATTTCTATATGAATTGAAAGCTGTCGTCTCATCAACTCCAAAATCCAAAAACACATCACCAGGCCTAATACGCATAGGCGTGCGGAATCTCACCACCCTATATTCCCCACTAGTGCCACCTCGCAACTTACTGCCAGTCCAAAACGAATTCAGCGCATAAATTGTTACGCCATCCTGTGTTTTAACAGATAAACCAAAACAAGGTTGCGCGACGTCATGAAGGAAAAGCACTTTAATGAGAATATCGAGAACTTGCCCGGAGCGTATATGTGTGAGATCCACTTGATCGTCGGTCGCGAGCAGATAGTCTACAATGACAGCAGACTCAGAAGTCTGGTGGTATTCATTTGGATTATAGCTAGGTCGTCTAGCACAACCATCTTCGTCCACCCGCTCCGAGATAAACCGTTGCAAAACACTCTCCTGTGCATTTATAAAAACGTGTTTTCGAGGATCAGCATCTAAACTCCGCTTATGATCAACACCAAGAGAAGATCCTACCCGCCCCTCCATGAGATCAATATAATGCCGTACAGTTACCGCTGGATGTCCATCATGTACGATTTGACCCGCATTGAGCAGTATCGCTCTCTGACAGTGTTTTACAATACTTTCGGTGTCGTGCGTGACAAAAACAATCGTTATACCGAGGCTTTGAAACTCCTTGAACTTGCTAAAGCACCGCTGCTGGAACTTTCCATCTCCCACCGCTAATGCCTCATCGACAATCAGGATATCTGGGTCCACGTTAATCGCAGCAGCAAATGCAACCCGAACAAACATCCCTGATGAATAGGTCTTGACCGGTTGATCAAAAAACTCTCCGATGTCAGCAAATGCTTCTATTTGCGGCATGCGTGCGAACATCTCATCACGGGGCACCCCGGTAATCGCACCGTTGAGCATGACATTTTCTCGCCCCGTAAACTCCGGATTGAACCCAGCACCCAACTCAAGCAGCGCCGATACTCGCCCCTGCACTATCACGCTGCCGCTCGTCGGTTGGAGGATGCCGGCGATGATCTGCAGAAGAGTGGACTTACCGGAGCCGTTTCGGCCGAGAATTCCAATAGTCTGTCCCTTTGGGATCTCAACGCTCACACCATTGAGCGCCCAGAATTCGCGATGGTAGTGTTTGCGAAAAGGATGCAGCGCTTCCTTCAGCCGTTCCATAGGCGAGTTGAACAAACGATACTTCTTCCTCACATCGTGCATGGAAATTGCTAAATCATTCATGCCCGACCCTATCAGTCATAGAACATCCGCGAACTCTGCCTTCAAACGGCCAAAGACATGGACGCCTAACAAAAAAATCGGAATAGCCATCACCCAGAAACGGAGCGCGGAATCTGGATCATTCCACATGGGAATTCCATACAGCAATGACTGCCGGTATCCTTCGACAATGTAGTAGACAGGGTTGTAATTGATAATCCAGTCATATTGTTGCGGCATGATCTCCCTATTCCAGACGATCGGCGTGGCCCAGAACCATAGGTTTAGAACCACGGCCATGACCTGCCCGACATCTCGATGAAACACTTGTAAGGCAGCCAGCATCCATGCAAGCCCCAGTGCCAGACAAGCCAGTGCGCTATAATAGTAAATGATTTGAAAGAAGGTCACATGAAGACTCATGCCATGCGCTAAAATTGCCACCATGGTGCATACCAAAAGAATCAGATGTGTGCAGCTCGACGCTGCAAGATGAATCAGAGGGAGAATCTCTGTTGGAAATATTGTTTTTTTGACAAGGTGACTATTGCCGACAATCGATTGGATGCTCGCGTTCAACGCTTCAGAGAACAAGAGCCATGGTAGGTAACCAGACAGGAAATATAAAATAAAGGACGTTTTGGATGCTCCCTGTGCTTTGAACCCTATTGAGAACACGAACCAGAATACAATGACCGTTGCGATCGGCTGCAGTATGACCCACAGCGGCCCACCCATTGTCCCGACATAGCGCACCGCCAACTCTCGTCTCACCATCGAGCTGATAGCGCTACGATATTCATAGATGTTCCGCAGAAACGACTTTATTGCCCCCCCCCACATGTAGGTCTGCCTCGGTAAAGTGCGGTCATCATACGTTCCCATAGCGCATGTTCTTGATCATCGTGTAGCCCTTCATGAAGAGCGTAAACCGTTTGGAAGCTCAGTGTATCAGCGCGCCGATGCGGCGTTTCAATTTTGCTAATGTGCCTGTAGTGGCCTGCAGCCGAGGCTCGGTGAGGAGGATCTCCGCTTTAACACCTTCTAGAGTATCGGAGGTGATGATTCCTGGCCGCTCCCGGTCCTCTTCCTGTGTCAGGTTGAGACGGCCCAAGGCCTGCGGCAATCCCCAAAAACGACCAAGATACCGAACAATATTATAGCCGTTGTATCCCTGCTCCAGCAGAAGAGCCTCGAATTTCGAGGCCACACTACTCGTCATTGCTTGCTGCAGTTCATGCCGGCTCGTTACCTGTAGCGGAGGCTCGGCGAGGAGGATCTCCGCTTTAACGCCTTCTAGAGTATCGGAGATAATAATTCCTGGCCGCTCCCGGTCCTCATCCTGTGTCAGGTTGAGATGGCCCAAGGCCTGCGGCAATCCCCAAAAACGACCAAGATACCGAACAATATTATAGCCGTTGTATCCCTGTTCCAGCAGAAGCACCTCGTATTTCGAGGCCACACTACTCGTCATTGCTCGCTGCAGTTCATGTCGGCTCACGGCTTCGAAAGTCTCGCCGAATTCTCCAAGTCCAAGTACTCGCCGAGCCGTAAAGCCCGAGGACTCGTGCTGAATATCGAATATTCCAAAGTCCCCGCTGACATCGTGTACGAAACGATCAAGTGTCTCATCGTCCGAGATGTCTCTACCAAACGCAATTGCATGGCGCGTTTCAGGCTTCAACACACCGGCGATCGTCTCGCTGAAATGATTTTCTAAACGAGACATGGATGGCGCAAGGCAGCGCTGCCGGTAATCGCATGTCATGCAAGGCGTGCGACCCTCATCGACCTGGCGTCGAAACTCAATGGCTAAATTCGAACGCCATAGGGTTTCAAGGGACGCGCTCGCAAGATCGCCGAGGCTCTGCTTTCCACAGAGCACGCAGTTCCCGGCAGCATCCATCGCGAGATCATCATTGTGGGCGTTACAGGTGAACTCATTTACGCCCGTATTTGTCGTCCCAGGCGCCGCACCATTGACGATGAGCTCGTAATCCTTGCCATAGTGCTTACGCAGCCAATCCCGCAGCGCCTCCCGGTTGAACCAGAGACTTTCCTTGAGGAGCCGGAACGGGATGATCCCACGCTCGTCGCGCAGAATCATCGGGAAAGCCGACATCGAGAATCCGTGTGACCGGCAGAAGTCAACCATCTCGTCATATTCGCCGATGTTGCTGTTCATCAGAGTGAAGGACAGTAGGACACGCGTCCGCTTCGTATCGAGCAGATCAAGCCCAGCGATTAGACGATTGTAGTTGCTGCCCTCCCGGATGTACTCATGTGTCTCCTTGCGCACGGAGTCCATCGAGACCTGCACAAGGCAGTTGCCCACTTCATGGATAATCGGAGCGTCACGGGCCAGAAGCTTGCCATTGGTAACGATGTGGATGGTCGCATCCGACTCTGATCGGACGTAACGCAGGAAGTCGGCGAATTTGGGATGGACCGTTGGCTCAGCCACGTTTCCAAGCTGGATCGTCGTCCACTCGGAAAGCTGCCCCCTCGTCTGTCTGGCGAAAAGATCAAAGTCCATGAAGCGCATGGTGGACACGGGAATCCCGTTGTACGCCTGGCACATGATGCAGCGGATGTTGCAGTTATCCGTCAGATCAATCCGGAAATAGCCCCTCATAGACCCTCCGTGCTATAACGCCAGTGGCGTATAGTTTAGGTATGCATTCATCGTCTCGATTGTGATCGTGTACTTGTTCCGCTGAGATGGGCTGCCGCAATATAGACGCAAGTGGCAATCACGCCATCGAAGAGCTCCGGTCGGTCCATAAAAAGGCAAAGATTTCGTCGGTGCCTCACCGGCGATATCCACCGCCTGCACCCCTCCTTTCACGTCGGCGAGCGCCTGCCAAAACCCGGCGAACCGTCAATGTATCCTTAAAGCTTGACTTATAATTTACCGGGATGGTTGATTACTACTTAAGTAGACAGATTCCTCCTGGCCTGACCTTCATCATTTTTCAATGCTCTACTCCCACCTACACCAATCATCATACATTCCCATAGCGCGTGTTCTTGATCATCGTGTACCCCTTGATCAAGTCGCTGATCCCTGCGTCGAGCGAGTACATCGGCTTGAACCCAGTCGATTCGATTTTGGCATTGGAGACAATATAGTTGCGTTGATCCGGATCC
>WBZU01000349.1_pt1 | contig 41879 bp, 33 predicted proteins | sample 5204311 | NCBI WGS metagenome assembly WBZU01 (sample SAMN12344359, study PRJNA552823) | activated sludge metagenome | biome: Activated sludge suspended growth; feature: Nitrification reactor; material: Wastewater; isolation source: activated sludge from nitrification reactor of wastewater...
AAAGCCAAAGAAGCCGGCGAACAAGCTCGCGAATTGATTCCCCTGGCCGCCGCGTACACGGCATCCCTTTTGCGCATGTACCTGCACGAAACCGCGCAAAAGAATTGAGCCGCGCGCATCTTTGACACTTCCGCCGCATTGGTCGAAGTGTTGCTTGGAGAGTGCTTGATTTCTTGGCGTAGCGGCGGGGCCCGACTGTCTGAGCCCGCGGAGCGGGCGAGTTTGGGGTGCCGCGAATGCCGAGAAATCGAGCCTCGACAAGCGCAATAAACGAGGTGGCACAGCCGTATTAATGAAAATCACGCGACTTCGTGTTTACGCCGCGTTTGCCCGGCGCATCGAGGCGCTCGAGTTTTTCCGCCAAAACGTGAATCACCGTGCCTTGTTTTTCGAGGCGCCCCACCACGGCCATGATCTTCGAATAACGCGCCACCGCGTAGTTTTCATCGAACAGTGTTTTTCGCACAATCACATTCACCACGCCCGTTTCATCCTCGAGCGTAAAAAATGTCACGCCACTGGCCGTCGCCGGACGTTGCCGACCAATGACCAATCCCGCCACCCGCACCGTCGTTCCATGTGCCACCGTTTTCAAAGATTCGGCCGTGAGCGTCTTTTGCAAATCCAATTGCGGACGGTAATGTCGCAAGGGATGGTCCTGAAGCGACAAACCAAGTCGGCCATAATCCAGCACGAGCTGCTCCGCCGGACGCAATTTCGGTAAACCCACGTCTTTTTCGGGCTCGAGCGGCAAGGCATCGAAAAGCCCGTCCACACGCGGCGCCCGCGCTCGCCATAATGCTTCGCGACGATTCGTCACGAGCGTTTCGAGCGCCCCAGCTTCCGCCAATGCCTCCACTTCGTTTTTCTGCAATTGCGCACGCCGCACCAAATCCGCCACACCCGAAAACGGCTCTTCGTTTCGTGCCGCTTCAATCGCTCGCGCTGCGCCCTCGCCAAACCCTTTCACCAAACGCATGCCCAGGCGCAAAGCCCCGTCCACTTCGAGCTGATGGTCCCACGTGCTCACGGTCACGCATACCGGACGAACCTCGACTCCATGACGTTGCGCGTCCTGCACGAGCGACGACGGACTGTAAAAACCCATCGGTTGCGAATTCAGAATGGCACAACAAAACGCCGCCGGATGATGCACTTTCAGATACGCCGAAGCATACACGATGAGCGCGAAACTCGCCGCATGCGATTCCGGAAAACCATATTCGCCAAACCCTTGAATCTGCGCGAAAAGCTGCTCCGAGAATCGAGCCGAAATGCCTTTTCTGGAAAAACCTTGCAACAGCCGTTCACGATGCCGTTCGAGACGCCCGTGTTTTTTCCACGCCGCCATATCGCGACGCAATTGATCCGCCTCGCCCGGTGAATATCCCGCCCCCACCATCGCGATTTGCATGACTTGCTCTTGGAACAAGGGCACGCCGAGCGTTCGCTCCAGAATCCCATCCAAACATGGATGCGGCGAAATTGCCGGCTCTTGCCCCGTTCGACGTCGCAAATACGGGTGCACCATACCGCCTTGAATGGGCCCGGGACGCACAATCGCCACTTCAATGACCAAATCATAAAACTTTTTGGGTCGTAATCGCGGAAGCATCGACATCTGCGCGCGACTTTCAATCTGAAATACCCCCACCGTGTCGGCTCGACCAATGGCTTCGTAAACAGCCGGATCCTCCGCCGGAATTCGTGCCAGCGCATCGATGGGATCGAATGGTTCGTCCGGGCGCGTACGCTCATGCACGAGCGCCAGGGTTTTTCTCACCGCCGTGAGCATCCCCAGGGCCAAGATGTCGACCTTGAAAAACCCGAGGTCATCGATATCGTCTTTGTCCCAAGGAATGACGGAGCGCCCAACCATTCGTGCCGGTTCGATGGGCGCCACATGATGCAATGGTTCGGCCGACAAAACGAATCCCCCGACGTGAATCGACAAATGCCGCGGCATGCCTTCGATGGATCGCGCCAGCATGACGACCGTCCGTAGTCGCGTATCGCCAGGATCAAAGCCCAATTCGACCAATTTTTGCTCGCTCACGTCCGCTTCGTGGTACAGCGACATACCGCTGAGTTTGTCCAGTTGATCGTTGGTCAAACCGAACACTTTTCCCACTTCGCGCAGGGCGCTTTTTCCGCGATAACAAATGACTTCGGAGACCATGGCCGCGCGATCTCGGCCGTACATTTCATAAATTTCTTGGATGACCTCTTCGCGACGTTCGTGTTCGAAATCCACATCGATGTCCGGAGGTTCTCGACGTTCCGGAGACAAGAACCGTTCGAATAACAAGCTCGAACGCGCCGGATCCACGGCGGTGATTCCTAAAACGAAGCATACGGCGCTGTTGGCCGCACTTCCGCGACCTTGACACAAGATCCGCCTTCGCCGCGCAATCGAGACAATTTGATGCACGCTCAAAAAGTACGGTGCGACATCCAGCAATTTGATGAGGCCCAATTCTTTTTCGATTTGTGCTCCGACCGCTTCGGGACAACCTTCGGGATACCGGTCTTTGATGCCCACCAAAACGAGCCTGCGCAAAGCATCGTCCGGGGTTTCTCCGGGCCGGCACAAACCTTCGCTCGGGAAATGATAACGAATTTCGGACAGCGAAAATCGGCATTGTTCCGCGATGTCCAGCGTACGCGTGACCCAATCGGGATTGTCCCGGAACAAATGTTTCATTGATGCGGGCGTACGGAGCAACGCTTCCGCATTGGGCGACAACAAGGGTCCGGCTTGATCCAGCGTCGTTTTATGACGAATACACGCCAACACATCCGCCAGCGGTTTTCGTCCGCCATTGTGATACAAAGGTCGCGACGTGGCCACGACGTCCAAACCATATCGCGTCGACGCCAAAAGCACCGCATCCTGACGCGTATTGTCCGTCCGATCGAGGTGCCGCCAAGCAGCGAGATACAAATCGTTGCGAAAAACATCCCGCAAAGGGCCGAAGATTTCATCCGCGACATGCAATCGAGAATGCAACGGAACAATCGCCACAAGGCCCGACCCGGCATTGGCAATTTCAGCAATGTCTATCCCCGCCGAACCTTTTTCGTGATCGGTATGGGCTTTCGTCAAGAGTCGACAAAGATTCGAATACCCTTCGTGATCCTGACACAAAAGCACGACCGAACCGTTGGATCGCAAATCCGCGCGTTTGTCCGGCCCGGCTTCCAGCGAAAGTTCCGCCCCAATGATGATTTTTTGCCCGCTTTTTTTCGCTTCACTATGCGCCCGCGCGACACCGTAAAGGCCGTCCCGATCCGCGATGGCAATCGCCGACAAACCCAATTCTTTGGCCCGCTTGACCATTTCTTCCGGATGGGATGCTCCTTCGAGAAACGAAAACGACGTGCGTCCACAAAGTTCCGCAAACGCAGGCGGAGATTCCACAACCCCGTCCGATCCACCGCCGGAAATCACCGATAGAGGACGCGCTTGCCGGCTCATTCACAATACCCCTGCAAATACCCCTCGCCCGTCGAGCGATCGACATACACCCACGCCAAAGTTCGCGCCGGTTGCGCCCCAGCTTTGCCTGAATTCGCCTGCGCCATACCCGGTCCCGCCACGAACCACGCCACACCGTAATCTCGTGACGCCGGGTTCTTCGTCCACCATTCGACCCCGTCCAGACGCATCGCAAAACGCACGTGTTCAATCACGTACACACGCCCTTCGACGGCCACGACGGCTCCTTTGGTGATCCGCCCGAGCGGCAACGGCGTCGCAAACATTCGCGTCGGTTCGGGAATGTCGCTTTCGTCAATGTCGTCAAGAGAAGACGCCGACGACTTTCTCGCTTCGACGTCCGCCATCGGGACAAACCGCGAACGCGCCTCGGGTCGATGCGCCGCCGATGCTTCGAGCAGCCCCACGCGATCCGGCCCGATGTCCGCGGAAAGTTCAGCCAACAGCGTCGGTAGTGCGTCGGGACGAACAGCCTTGTCACGCGAGAGATCGATCTGCACGCGATGCGCTTCGACGATTTGCGACACCTCCATGCGCATGCCCGTCGCGGGCGCCACAAGCGACGTTTTCTCGAGCTTCGTACGCAACGCGCGATGCAGATCCGCAGCGCTCGACAGCGGCGCGGGCATGTCGATGTCGAGCGTGAGAACGGGTTCGTCCAGGTCGATGCCGTTTGGCTTGCGCAACCTCGTGATGGACTTGTCGAGCGGCAAAAACAGCGCCAACGCTTGACAAGCTTCGCCTCGCGCTTCGAGGCGCGCGGACAAACGCGACGTCATCGATCGCAGGACAAACAGCAGAGGCTCGACGCTCGTGATGGGATCGTCGAACGTAGTTTCTTCCACGAGCACCCGCGGAGGTTCGTACGGGACAAGCGGCAAAGGATCGTAACCCGAGGCCAGATCCAGCACTTCCGGCGCGCGAAAACCAAGACGAGGCGCAAGTTCGGAACGCGGAAGTTTGCCCAGCGCACCGACGTTGAAAATACCGAGGCGTAGGAAAAACCCCGTCGTGTCGGGATCCAGAGGCAACACGGAGATCGGCAACGTCGAAAGAACGCTCGGCGAGTCCTTCGCGATGACCGTCGTGTGTGGACGATGTTGCACGACAACCTGGGAATTGCTCGAAAGCGAAGGGTTCAGGGCAAACCTGGCGAGCGCTTGAGCGATACGCGGTCCCGAAGCCACGGCCGCTTGCGCGCGATGCCCGAGCGCTTGAACACGCGCGCAAAGTTCATCGAGAAGCTCCTGTTCACCACCGACGAGATGCGCAGCTCCCGTGATGTCGAGCCACACGGTGTCATGAACGGTTTGTCGTTTGGTACGTTCGGATTCGCTGGGATCTTCGGGACGCAAACGAATCGCCGCCGTCGTTCCGAGGCTCAGACAAACTTCGGCGACTCGCCCGAGCGCTGCGAAGACTTCGTCGATGTTGACCGTGTGGATCTGCAAGCCGGCCAGCGTTGCTTGCGCTTCGACGACCCCTTGGCCCGGACGAACTCCATAATGCCAAGCTGTCTCGTCGACCAGATCGATGATCGCTTTGGCATGGCTGCGAGTTTGTCCTTCTTCAATGTGCGAGTCTGACAAACCGTAGGAAAACAGCACGGCCAGAGGGCCGTCGACGAGCAGCTTTTGGCGCACGAGTTCCACGCCGAGCTGCGGAAGCGCGACGGCGGCGATTCTTCGACTGGTCACTGCCATCATGATACGCGGGAGAGTTGTCGCTCCAAATCGATCGCGCACGATCCGGTCACGCGACCGGCGCGATCTTTGGCCACACGCAGCCCGATTTTGTCTTCGGCGAGGCGTTCGATCTCGATACGCATCGCCGCCGGCAAAGGCATCGCCCGCGACGCACCGGCATCGGTGAGCAGCAAAATGGTCGTGTCACTTCCTTCGACCGCGAGCGCCAAACGACGCACGATCGTGACCCAGCGATCGAGCCGCGTTTCACCCCGACAACCGGGCACGCCCGCCGTGTCGATCACGACGACGGAAAACGCATGACTCTGTGCCACACGCACGGCCACGCGCGCGAGGTCTTCGGCATCTGGACGAATGATCAGCATTCGTTCCAAATCCACGCCGGCTCGAACAGCTCCCGGGGCAAACAGCGTCGAGGTCGGATCCAGCCACGCACACCACGCGCCCAGCGTGTCTTCGCTGGATCGATGTCGAGCATCCGCTTGCGCCGAAGCACAAAGCGACAGCGCCAAGGTGGTTGCGCGAGCCAAACCCTGCGGCGCGGATAGTTCCACGACAACCCCCCGCGGCAAACCTCCCTCCGGCAACGCCTCATCCACTGAACGCAAGCCCAGGGGCAACGTTTTGGCCCGATTCGCCAACGCCGAAATTCCCGGCCGAACAAGGGCATTTTGGAAAAGTTCAAAACGTCGTGCATCGACGTTCAGTTCAGGTGCCAGAGCTGCCATCGCCAAAGACATACTGAACACACTACCAGCATCACCAAACTCGTCAAAGAAACTTGCACGCAAAAAATGAACCTTAGGACATATTCTGTCCCACTGAACAAGATTCGCGAATTTGACGCACAACGCGACGCGTCTTCAGAGGCAGAAAAAAATTTGCCGTGGTGCACGCAGCGCGTTAAGAAGCGCGTACTTGAAGCTTTCCAACAAAGGTGGAACCGATGAAGTCGAAGAGCAAAAAGACCGACAAAAAGAAGGTTTTGTCGACCAAGAAGGACGAAACGAAAGAACCCATCCAAGCCACTCCGGCTCCGCTCACGCCCAAGGCGCAGGTTGAAGCAGCGCCGGCGCTTACTTCCGAACCAACACATATCGAAGTGATTACAGAAACGATGGCGACAACGACACCTGTCATCGAAGAGCGGCGGGTGATTTCGTCGGACGAGCGGCGGCGATTGATTTCATTGGCGGCGTATTATCGAGCGCAACGGACGGGGTTTGGAAAAACGAATCCCATCGAAGATTGGCTCTTGGCGGAACGAGAAATCGACGCGATGATTGCGGGCGGGAACGCCATCTGACCCAAGAGCCGTCGACACCTACGAAAACGCTGCCCGACGCGACGGAAAAAGGCCGATTGCGCGAGGTGGCGCTTTTGTTTTTGCGTCTTGGATGCACATCATTCGGCGGCCCCGCGGCGCATGTCGCGTTGATGGAAGCGGAAGTCGTGACGCGGCGAAAGTGGGTCACGCGCGACGAATTTTTGGATTTGTTCGCCGCGACGAATTTGATTCCCGGCCCCAATTCCACCGAGATGGCCATTCATTTGGGGTATCGGCGAGCAGGAATGCCGGGCCTCGTGGCCGCGGGAGCCTGTTTTATCGGCCCTGCAGCGCTGATCACGGCGGGTTTTGCCATTGCCTACGTCCACTTGCGCACCGTCCCGGCCTTATCCAGCATTCTTTATGGGATCCGTCCGGCGATATTGGCCATCGTGCTGGCAGCGATCACGCGCCTGGTGATCCCCAAGAAAAAAGATTGGTTTTTCTTGACGCTCGGTCTTATGGCTGCGGCGGCAACGATTCTCGGCGTCAACGAGATTTTGGTTTTGGTGACGGGTGCGCTGCTCGGCCTTTTCAAGACCAAGATCAATGGTTCCGCGAGCCAAACGCGTCCACCTTCGTCCACGACCGACAAATCCTCTTCGAATGCATTTTTCCCATTGGCGTTCGGAGCATCGGCAACCCTGGGAGCTTCGTCGAAACTTGCTGCGTTGACGCTGTTTTTCTTGAAAGTCGGGAGCATTCTTTACGGCAGCGGTTATGTGCTGATCGCGCTGCTGCGCACGGGCCTCGTGACGGAACGCGGATGGCTGACGGAAAACGAATTATTGGATGCCGTCGCGATTGGTCAATTCACGCCGGGGCCTGTTTTGTCGACGGCGACGTTCATCGGGTATTTGATTGAAGGTCCTTCGGGCGCCATTGCGGCAACCTTGGCGATTTTTCTTCCCAGTTTTCTATTCGTGCGTCTAAGCGCTCCGTATATCCCCAAACTGCGCGCGTCCAAGCATTTCTCCGGATTGCTGGACGGCGCATCCGCCGCATCATTGGGCTTGTTGGCCGCGGCAACGCTCGTGCTGGGTCGAGGAGCGCTTGTAAATATCCCGGCGTTGTTGATTCTCGTCGCCGCACTTCCTGCGGCACTTCAACCCACCCTGAATGCCACGTGGATTGTGGTCGGTGGAGCGCTCGCCGGGCTGCTTGTCAAAAGCTTGGGGTTCGTGTAGACAATCGCGCTGGAATCGAGTATTCGAAGGTTCATGCAAGCTTCCCCCGCCCTTCGTGACGCTCTGGTCGCAGCGATGCTACCGGCACCGGGGGGTCGATTACCCGGGGCGGGTCAGATTGACTTATCGAGCTTTTGGCGGCGTTTCGAGGCCGCGGCGCCTTTGCATTTGCGCCTTGCGTTTCGAGCGGCGACGCTGATGATTGCCGGAATGCTCCCGTTTGCCTTGGGATATCGCCGATCCTTCGCGGCGCTCGATGAAGAAACCCGGGAAACTATTTTGCAACGAGCCGCGCGAATGACCACGATGGCGCCTCTGCTCGACATTATCAAAGTCGTGGTCGCATTTGCCTATTTCGATGATGCTCGCGTGGAAGACATCGTTCGAGGTCGAGCATGAATCGCATCGACGGACAAACGCTTCGCGGATCGCTCGAAGTGCAAGCCGATATCGTCATTGTCGGCAGCGGTCCCGCCGGTTCCGCGGCAGCGCGGGAAGCGTCGAAACATGGCGCGAAGGTTGTCGTCGTCGAAGAAGGTCGTTTTATCACGCCAAACGAATTTCCAGAATCATCCTTTGCTTCGATGGCGCTGGCCTACCGCGACATGGGCGCATCGGTCGTTTTTGGAAAAGCTCCGATTCCATTCATTCAGGGACGTATGATCGGCGGAAGCAGCCCGATCAACGGCGCCATTTGCTGGCGGATGCCGAAAGACGTGCATGAAGAATGGTTGCGAGCCGACCCGGGTTTGGCCGAAGCATTACCCTTCGAAGAAATCGAGATGCTTACCGACGAGTTCGAAACGCGATTGAACGTGCGCCCGACGGATCCACGAATCGCAGGTCGGAAAAACCAGCTGATGGCGCTGGGCGCCGAGGCATTGGGTTTGGAACACCGGCCCATTCGACGCAATGTTGTCGATTGCGAAGGATTGGGGCGGTGCATGCAAGGATGCCCCAAAGGCCGAAAACTCTCGGTCGATGCGACGCTTTTAGCAGACGCCGAAAAACAGGGCGCGATGGTGATTTCTTCCGTGGAGATTACGGAAATCGAAAAACATCGTGGGCGCGTGACGGGCGTACGAGGAAAAAGCGCAAGTGGCAAAGGCGTGCGAATTCGCGCGCATCGCGCGGTCATCTTGGCCGCAAGTGCGGTACAAACGCCGGCGCTTTTGATAAAGAACGGAATCACGCAAGGCCCTGTCGGTCAAGGTTTTTCCTGCCACCCGGGGGTATCCATGGCCGGGCGATTTCCCGAGCCCGTGCGGATGTGGGAAGGCGCAACGCAAGGCCACGAAGTCATTGGTTTGCGGCATGAAGGACTCAAGTTCGAAGCGCTGGGGTTTGGCCTGGCCATTTTGGCCGGGCGCCTTGGCGGCGTCGGACGTGAATTTGCCAAAGAAGTCGCCGATATGGCGCATCAAGTGGATTGGGGAGCGGCTGTACGCGCCGAGGCTCGCGGGCGCGTGCATGTCGTGGGCGGCAAAGCGCGCGTGACGTATACGCCCACGGCGCGTGATGTGGCGCTTTTTCGTCGCGGATTACGCGTCATGGGTGAAATGATGCTCGCCGCTGGAGCCGATTACGTTTCTCCCGGCGTTCGAGACTTCAAACCACGTACATCGAGCGTCGATGATTTGGTGCGTCTCGAAAAGGAAGGTCCGACAAACCCGGCGGCTTTTACGGCGGCGATTACGCACATGTTCGGTACGTGCAAGATGGGAAGTGCTCCTGAAACATCCGTCGTTCGTCCGGATTTTCGCCACGTCGCTCTGGATGGCCTTTACGTCGCGGATTCCAGCGTTTTTCCTTCGAACATCGGCGTGAATCCCCAAATTCCCATCATGGCGGTCGCCACCTTGGCGGCGCGATCGGCCGTTGGAATGGAAACGCGCCTGCCGCGCCGAAAACAAGTTCCTCTCGAAACTGTAAAAACGACGGAGACACCGATCATGACAAACCCCGCGGAATTGACGCTCGAAGACCTGATGGCCATGGACGCCGAAGCCTTGCACGAAGTGCTTTTGCGAGGTCATCCGCTCGACCCGGAAAAACTGGCGGGGAAAGCGTATTTGGGCGTGGATCTGAGTTTACCGGACTTGGCGCGCAAGATTTTGTGGCATACGTTTCGTAAAACGTTTGTCAAAGATGAAGTGACGGGTGAAGTGCGCGGCTGGAACGTCCGCATGGAGCAACACGGCGTAAACGGTGCTCGTATTCCGATGCGGAATCGAAAAGGAAAAGCAATCACGTTCGGGCATTACATCGTTCGCACGCGGGATGGTATCGAGTTTCCGCAAAATTATCGGGGAACACATTATTTGGATTATGGCACGGTGGGAAATCCTTTTCTGGATTTGGCGCGTCTTGGTTTTACGCCGCTCGTGGCGGTGAACGCCGGAAGCCAAGATTTATTGCTGGGATGGGAAGTTTTTAGAATTGCAGGCAAATTCGCGCCTATGCCGCTCTACTGGGCATTGCGTGTGGAAGGACCGGTGGACGAAATCGTTCCGCGTCCGGATCGGGCGTGAATCAAGCCGTCGTGGGTTTTGCTGGTTTTCTCGGGGCCAGCCACTTCGCAAGCTTCTTGGGCGAATAATCGAGAACCACATCGCCCACCTCGCTTGGACCTTGCTTCTTCGTCCGAATGGCCAATCTGCGTCGTTCTTTCGCCGTCAACAATCGCCCCAAACGACGCTCGAAAATGTACACGAGCGGTTCGATGCCCTGCGTAATGCCTTGTTCGATGCCCTGCGTAATGCCTTGTTCGATGCCCTGCGTAATGCCTTGTAGGGTGCCCTCTTGTCGAGCCTGTTCCTCACGGCGTTTGACCTCGTCGGTCCTCATGACTTCGAAGCTGCGCACGGTCGTTTTCTCCTTCACCAGTGATATTACCATATCTGCCATCGCCGGCACGTCTTTTTTTAGTTTGGCCATCGATACCATCGTCGCCGCGAGTTCGGCAAACTCGTAATCGTTGGTCTCTTCGCACAACTTATCGATAATACGGCGAAGTTTTTCCTGGTCTACATCACGTGCGAGCGGGACGAACACCAGCCAAAACAAACTCCCCATCGCATCCAGCTCGGCAACGCTTTTCTGATACACCGCCTCGATTCGAAATTTTACCCCGCAAAACTTCTTGCGTCGAGGCGACGTGCGGTACACGCCAAACCTGGGCCAAGGTTTCTTCCGCCCGAACAATACGACAAGGATTGTCTCGATCGGAACGGGTTTGGCGTCCTTATCCCCCTGACGCCGACGAACCCTGGCGTCGTGAAATCCAACCACCGCAAGATTCCAATGATACTCTGCAAGGCGCTCCTGAACTCGCCGCGTGAGTCGATCCGTCCATTCAACATGCAACCAACGGCTTTCTCCATCGTTCAGTCGGACAAGGAGCACGCGGTCCAAACGGCGTTGCCGCCGTGCGATTTGTGTTTCAATCCATTCAACACGTGCGACGGATTTCCCAAAACAAGTGACAAACAGCGTGAGTGCGTCCGGAAAAAGCCGCGACGATGCTCGAAGGCTATGGTCGGCATCCTCAATCGCCGTTTTGCTCTCGTTTGTAACATGCGTGTCCACGACGACCTCTCCGGGCTCCAGGCACAACAATGCCCTGCGAGGCGCACAGCACGGCCTCATACCCTTCCATCGTCACGAGCACGTCGTCAGTTGCGTAAAAAGTGAACCGCCCACAAAATTTTTCTTGGCCGCCGCGGAAAACCAAGCCATCGTCGGATCGGACTCATCGCCGAACCGTTCGTCATACTCCGTCGACATGTCCGAACGTCTCGCCCCCGGCGACAAACCACCATGACCTCAATCGACATTTCCGTTACGTCCCTCGACGGCGTTTGGACCTTCGATGGAGAGCGCATTCGATCGGCACACGCGAATGTCGAACCTTACGCAATTGATTTCCTACGCCGCTGGACGTTCGCGCGTTTTTTGCCCGGAAGCATATTGACCCTGGGGTTCGAGTCCGACCAACCTTACAGCGAGTACGGTTCTTATGGCGACCGATATGGCGGCGTGCAGGTTCTTCGATTGAGACCGGATTCGAGCGATTGGCAACTGGTGGCCATTGAATACGAAGATCGACGTTTCGACGAAGAGTTCATCCCGAAAGACGTCGTCTGGCACAAACGCGGCATCTTGGCTTGGTCGATACACGACAGTATGCAGATTCAGCACCTCGCATCCCAACGCGATGATTTCGGCGATCCGCTACTACCCCAACGTGACAGCGATCAGCCGATGGAGTACCGATACGAATTCATCGGCGACTGGAAACGCCTGGATATTTCATCGAGCGGCCATGAGCTCACCGCCGTGAGCAACGAAGGTTTGGAATACTTTGATTTGGTGGGCAAACGTCGTTCTCGCGATGGTTCGATCTGGGAATCTTGGGACGACCACGGACAGGCATATTGACGTTTTGATAACTTAGCGGAAGGTTTTCGTCGGCTTTCATCGGCGAAAGGTCTTGACAAGCGCGATTCCCACGGCCTACCGTGCGCGCTTCAATCATGACGAACTCGCATTCGGACCGCAAAACCATCGCCATCGTCTCGCTGCTTTTTTTCATGTCGGGAGCAACGGGGCTGACCGCGGAAGTCGTTCTGAACAAGCTGCTCACGTATGTTTTCGGATCGAGCCACCTCTCGACATCCACGGTGTTGGCAGCATACATGGCGGGATTGTCCGCGGGCGCGTGGCTTTTTGGAAAACGCGCCCATGAACGAGCGCGGCCGGTGCTTGCGTACGCGATATTGGAATTCGCCGTCGGAATTTTTTATGCCCTCCTGCCGCTCATTTTCGGCCCTTTCCAAAAACTTGGAATCGCGTTGACCAGTCCGCTCGCGGATTCGCCCGTTGCATTGACGCTCGTTCGGTTTGTCTTGTCCTTTGCGCTGGTGTTTGCCCCAACTCTCATGATGGGCGGCACGCTTCCCACGCTGGTCGCGGCATTTCGCCGAGGTCAGGCGCTCGAGAAAAACCTGCCGATCTTGTACGCGGTCAACACGCTGGGCGCGGCGATTGGAACTTTGTTGGCGAGTTATGCGGTTTTGCCACGCATCGGCCTTGACGGAGCGCTTTATGGTTGCGCCGGGATTAACTTTGCCATTGCTTTGGTCAGTGCTTTCGTCGCGCGAGGTATGGGGCCCGTGGCCCATACGGATGAAGTTCCTCATGCCACCGTGGACGCGGCGCCGGAAGAAAAAGCAGGCGTTTGGTACTTGCAGCCGCGTTTGGCGCTGGGATTCGCGTTTGCCCAAGGTGCTCTCGCGTTCGTGCTCGAAGTCGTTTGGTTCCATTTGATCGGCACGGTCATCGGCGTCACGACGTACGCATTTGCGTTGATGTTATTCGCCATTCTTTTGGGCATCGGATTGGGTAGCTTGCTGCTTCCGGTCATCGCCCGAAAAACTCGTTTGTCGTCGGCATCCCTTTTCGTGTGCGCCATGCTCCTCGCCGCGTTTGGTGTGGCCATATCGTTGAACGCGTGGGATGAATTTTCCATCGTCATCGACAAGACCTACGCGCTGAAAGAAACGGGGAATTTCTTCCCTCGTGAAGGTGTTCGTCTCGCTTTTTGCTTGGCGCTGTTATTGCCGACGACCTTGGCGCTCGGCATGTCATTGCCGGCGCTTGCGGCGGGTACGCGCGAACGTGATGGGCGTCATGGAGCTTGGGTCGGGCGACTTTTTGCCGCCAATACGCTAGGCACGATTGTCGGTTCGATCGTGTGTGGGTTTTTCCTGCTCGGCCGGTTTGGCTCGGAACGCATTCTCACCTTCGGGGCCGTCCTGGCTCTGGTGTTGGCGCTCGGAGCATTTTATTCGGGCATGAAATCCGAATCGACGCTGACCCCGAGCCGTCGCGAACGTATCGGCGTGGCCATTGCCGCCATCGTTTGTCTTGTCCCGATCGTTTCTTTTCGCGGCTGGGACATGTACCAATTGACTTTGGGCAGCCATTATTATTGGGAGCCGCCGGAAACGACGCGGGACAGCGAGATCGATTGGATTCGTGAAGACGCGCAAAGTGGTTTCATCACCGTGATGAAAGCCAAAAGCAACGGGAAACTCACGATGCGCACGAACGGCAAATACGAAGGCAACAGCGAACCCGGCGAGTTTCAGGATTTGTTCGCGTTACTCGGCGGGCTTTACGTCAAGCATTACGATCGCGCGGTGCTCGTGGGTATGGGACCGGCGCGTACGCTCGCGGTATTGCACGCGATGCCGTTCAAGAAAATCGAAGCGATCGAATATAGTCCCGCGATCATCGAAGCGGCCAAAACTCAATTTCCCGAATTCTCCAAAGCCGCATTCGATGACACGGGGCGCGTCAACGTGGTTTGCGACGACGGACGAAATCGCATTCAATTGACGCGCGAGCCTTCCGATTACATCGCCATTGCGATTTCCGGAGCCGCGTTTGCCGGTGCGGGCAATATCTACAGCGGAGACTTTTTCCGCGCCGTATCGAGCAAGCTCAAAGACGATGGTGTTTTCATGTTGTGGATTCAGGTGCACCACGTTTTTCCCCGCGACGTTCGGTCGGTGGTGCACACCTTGCGGACGGTTTTTCCCCACGTCCACATGTATACGGATCCCTGGTCTTCGCAAGGGTTCTTGTTGGCCTCGAAAAACGACCTCGTCATCGATCCGGACCTCGTCAAATCGCTTGGAGACAATCCGTTGGTGCGCAAAGTGCTCGGTCATCACGGCATGGATTCACCGCTGGCGCTGGTCGAACGCAGTGTGTACACGACCGACGCGGAGTTCGAGCGATACCTGGCCGATCGCGATGGGGAAGCGCCGCCGGTATTGTTGAACGATCTTTTTCCGGCATTCGAGTATTCGACGCCGTATGGTTTGGCCGGAAAACTGGTCATGTACGACTTTCAACGTTACTCGGACAAACTTTTGCCGGCCATGTCGCCGAATGTTTCTCCGGAAGAACGGGCGGTCCTGGAAGCTCGCCGCGCGCTCGCCTGGAACAACAAGGTCGGAGCGCTCGAGGCATATCGACGAGCCAAGTCGATTGGCGGAAATGATTTGTACGACGAAAAGATTCGAAAGCTCGCGCTGGAAACGGGGCGTTGAGCGGCGAAGATTCAGAACGCGTCGACCTGCAAACGCCGCACGTAAATACCCGGAAGTGCTCCTGAATTATTGCCGTTGTCGGAATGGAACGTGTAACGCAAGCGAATCATGGCGCCCGGAGGCATCGTGCTTTCGTACACCGCCGTTTTCCACTTGGGATTCGACGAATTCGTCCACGTCTGCTGATTGGCGACGATACACGTACCACCGCAATCGCCGAGCGTTCCATCATAAGCCATGGTCGCTCCCGTGAGAGCTGCCCAGCCTCCGGCCCCGGACGCGTCGGTCGTTATTTGCAAATTGCCGCCATCGTAATTGACCAGCCCGAATTTCTCGGCATTGCGCCAAAGCTCGGTGGTGATCCGCATTTGACATCCGGCATAAGCCGACAAATCTATGGCGGGTAACATCACCCAATCGTTGGCATTGTCCGGATAACTGCCCGCTGCGGGTCCCGTCGCGAGGTAGGTCATTCCGTCGGCAGGTCCCGCGGAAGCAGCTCCGATGGCCCATGACGTTCCGCCATACATGAGGTTTGTCGGAGCAGTCCCCGCATTCCAATTCCAATCCAGAATCTTGCCCGGGCACTGCCCACCGCCGGAACTGGAACTGCTCGAAGAACTGCTCGCAGAACTCGCAGAACTGCTCGCAGAACTCGATGCGCTCGACGCGCTGCTCGACGAGCTCGACGATGTACCTGACGAACTCGACGAGCCGGTTGACGAAGCGCTTGTCGAACTGCTCGTACTGTTCCCGGACGAACTCGTGGTCGACGACGAGGCCATATTGTCGATCCCGCCCGCGCCTCCTTTGCCTGCGGCACCTCCGGAGCCGACATCGCTGCCTGCCGAACCTCCGGATCCATTGGTGCCGGCGCTATTTCCTTCGCCGCCATCGCCGTCGGGAGCCGGGGCTTGAAGTCCCGTGGCGCATGCGCCTACGAAGCAAAAAACTGCGGAAAAACAGGCCACTTGACCGGCATATCGAGCCATATCCAACTCCTATGGGGCGAACGCAATGAGCCGCGGTCGAGCGTATCGCGTGATAAACCTTGTGGACAAGAGAAAAGCCCGATCTCCGTAACGTTTCTTGCTCCGTCGTGAACATGCCGGGGCCGTGAAAAACCCATGGACATCTCGCCGCGGTGCGCTAATGTCGCGCCGCCATGATTGTCATGAAGTTCGGCGGCAGCTCCGTCGCCAATCGGAAACAAATCGAAAAAGTCCTGTCTATCGTGCGTTCGCGCGCCGCGCACAATCCGCTCGTCGTGTCATCCGCACACAAAGGCATGACGGACGCCCTCATCCATGGAGCGAAAGACGCCGCGCGGGGGAAGTATGCGCCGGAAATCGTCATTCATCGTCAGCTGGAGATTGCGCGAGAATGCGGGTGTGCGGATACCCTGTTGACGCCATTTTTCGATGAAATCGCCGCGTTGTACAAGGGTTTGTCGTTGGTGCGGGAAATCAGCCCGCGGAGCCTCGATTATGCCGCGAGTTTCGGTGAACGCATGGCGGTTCGGGTCATTGCTGATTTCTTCACCCGCCTTGGATTTCCCGCCCAAGCCTTCGATGCGTGGGAATTGGGATTCATCACCGACGCTCGATTCGGCAGCGCGCGTCCGCTGCCCGGTTATGAAATCAATATGCAGCGTCTTTGCGCCGAACGGCTGACCAAGGGTGTTTTTCCCATCGTCACGGGATTCGTGGGACAAACGGAAGCCGGCGAGATCACGACGGTGGGTCGTAATGGCAGCGATCTGACAGCGACGCTCGTCGGCGCCGCGATTGCGGCCGAAGAAGTGGAGATCTGGTCGGATACGGACGGGGTCATGACCGCCGATCCGCGGTTTGTCCCGCAAGCTCGTTCCATTGCGGCGATGCATTTCGACGAGGCGGCGGAGCTCGCTTATTTCGGCAGTCGCGTACTTCATCCGTCAACGCTGGTTCCGGCCATGGAGAAAAACATCCCCGTTCGCGTGCTCAATACGAATCAGCCGGGGCATCCGGGCACGGTGATTCATCACGCGGCGCCTGCGCGGGCTCATGCCGCAACGAGCATTGCGTATCGTGAACATCAATTCGCGGTGACGATTTCATCGCCGAGGATGCTTGGGGCCGCGGGATTTCTTGCGGAAGCATTTGCGGTCCTGGGAAAACACGACGTGATTGTCGATATGATTGCCACGTCGGAAGTGAGCGTCTCGTTTACGACGGATCGTCGCGAGCCTTTGGAAAGAGCCCTCTCGGATCTCCAACAATTGGGCAACGTACGCATTGAAGACGGCAAAACGCTTCTTGTCGTGGTCGGTCAAGGTTTGGCCACGCAAGTCGGCATTGGAGCGGCCATTCTGCAAGCGATGGCCGACGCGGGCGTGAACGTCGAAATGACCAGCTTCGGGCACAAGAGCATCAGTTTGACGATGTTGGTCGCCGAAGCGGACATTGGTCGAGCGGTCGGGGTTTTGCACGGCCGGTTGTTCGACCACGCTTGACACCCGTACCAAACCGTGCTGAAACGAGCGTCGCTCGATATCACCTTTTTTGGTTTGGACGCGTAGCGGACGAACCAATTCCCGGTCCAGGGCAGGCCCTGGCGCGGGGCCGGGGGCGCGGAGCCCCCGGTGGGTCCGGGTGAAACCCGGCTGGAAACGGTAGCGGAGGATTTTTCGATGAAGAAGATTGCCCTCTTTTGGCCCGGCGATGCGCGGACGAAACCCAACGAAGTCGCGATTCCGAGCATCACGCGAACCACGGATCAACTCGAACGAGCTTTGCGCAAGCTCGGGCGCGAACCTTACCGGGTCGAAGGGTTTTTGTCGAAGCCGCACGAATCCATTGATAAGCTCGGCCCCATCGACGATCCGATGATCGGCGTGTGCGTGCATTGGTTTTACGGGCCGCACACGACCGACGGTGTGGTTGGGAAAGACAACCCTCTTCTTTTGGCCTCCAACTTTTCCGGTCGATTCCCGGGTCTCGTCGGGCTGCTGAATACCGGCGCGTGCCTCGAAAGTTTGGATCGTCCGTTTTCGCGTATTTGGACGGATGTCGACGATTGGACGACGGACGACGCCTTCATGGATCGGCTGTCCGAATGGTGTCAAACGGGAAAAATCGTTTGGCCGGAAAACGACATCGCGTACCACGCTCCCGTGAGCGCGGAGGCGTCCGCGCGAGCGCGCAAGGTGGCGGAGGCGATTCGTCGAAGGCGCGTGCTTTTGATGATGCTCGGCGATACGTCGATGGGCATGATCAACGGCTACTTCGGGCCGCGACTGTTGAACAAATATGGTTTTACCGAGCATAAGATCGATCAAGCGTGGATCATCGATCGTGGACGACGCATTTCGGATGCGCGTATCGACGATGCGTTCCGATTCGTGAAAGATCGCGGCGTGACGTTCCATTGGGGAGAAAAAGACGCGGAAGACTTCGATGAACGGGCCACTCGTGAACAATTGCGCGATTACTTGGTCGTGCTCGACATGGTCAACGAATTCAAAGCGGATTGTATCGGTTGGCAATATCAATTGGGCCTCGTGCCTTTACGAGCGCCGAGCGATTTTGCCGAAGGTCTGCTCAATTCCGCGTGCCGTCCGGAATCGTCGGGCTCGCCGATCATTTGCTCGACCGAAGCCGATCAAGGCAATGCGGTGCCGATGGAGATGATGAAGCGATTGCTCATTGAAAAAGGCTTGCACGAAGCCGTTATGTTCCATGACGTGCGTTGGGGTGCCGAGCACGACGGTCGCTTCTTGTGGGTGCTGTTGAATTCGGGTTCGTGCGGAGCGTACGCCTTCAATCACGACAAAGACACGTTGCGCGGCGTGCATTCGTATCGCCAGCCTTCGATGTATTTCCCGCAGCCTGGAGGCACATTTGCCGGCGAAAGTTTGCCCGGAAAAATGACGTGGGCTCGGGCCTACATCAAACAAGGCGTGCTCTGGATGGACATCGGCAAGGGCGAAGTGGTGAAATTGCCGCCGGAAGTTCGCGATGCTTGGTGGGAAGGAACAACGCGGCAATGGCCGTTCATGGCCGCGGACATGGGCATTGGACGCGATACATTGATGGCGCATTATTTGTCGAATCACGTGGCCGTTGCTTACGGAGACATTTTCGACGAAATGGTGGCGCTGTCGCTGGAATTGGGCTTCAAGGTGCGCGTGCTGGGGAAATGACGCCATAACAACGCGCGGCGTCATCATCCAGTCATGCGCAACCTCTTGACACCCGGCCGAATTGCGTCGATCCTGCCCGGGTGAAACACGCCGACCTCGTCCTTTCCGCAGCAATTCTCACATCGTTTGTCGTGGTCGCTTGCTCCGCGACGGGCACTCGAAATGACCCCACCGGCGATTCCGGCGGTAGCGGAGGGACAAACGTCGGCGGGATGGGTTCGGGCGGCGAAGGCGCAGGCCAGCTGGGCGGGATGGGTGGCATGGGCGTGTCATCGTCGTCGGGCTCCGGCGGCCCCGGCTCATCGTCGTCATCCTCCTCGAGCACTTCATCATCATCGAGTTCTTCGGGCGCGGGCGGCATTGACGTGGGTACGTGGATGCCGCCGGCATTACCCAATCAACCACCGCTCATGGGAAACGGCAGCACCGAAGTCGTTCTCGGCCCGGGAGCGGATTCGACATCGCCCAACAAGTTTGGCGGGGCAAACGATCCCAACGCCAAGCCTTCAATTGTGTATCCCCCGGACGGTGTCGTCGTTCCGCCGAATATGAAGTCGATTGAAGTTCACTTCATGCCTGCCCCCGGACAAACGCTTTTCGAGATCAAATTCCAGGCTCCGACGAAGTCGATGGCGATTTACACGACCTGTTCGCCGCTCGGCGGCGGGTGTGTGTTTCAATCGGATGCGACGTTTTGGACGAACCTCGTCGAATATGCTCGCGGGACGGCCGCGGTGACTTACACGATTCGGGGCGTCAATGGTTCGAGCCCCGGGTCGGTGGGTACATCCGCGACGCGCACGATTGCATTTGCGCAGCAAGACATCAAAGGCGGCATTTATTATTGGAACGACGCCGGAACCATTCAGCGTTACGATTTCGGTATTCCGAACGTTCCGGCCAAACTCTACATGACAGCGCCGGAGGCGGGGGCATTCACGTGCGTGGGTTGTCACGTCATGTCGCGCCAAGGCAATCGGATGCTCGTGGGCAAGGACATTCCCGGCCCGGCGGCGTACGTGCTCTTCGACGTCGCCACGAAAAAGCCCGCTCAAGTCAATGGGCAAGCGTTCACGGGCGCGTCGAATTTCTTTTCGTTCTCCCCGAACGAACAATACTTTTTGCAATCGGACGGCGCGAGCATCGGGATGCGGCGTATTTCGGACGGAACGTTCGTGGTGCAAAAGATCGTCAATTCCGGTACGATGCCCGATTGGTCCCCGGATGGTTCCGTCATGGTTTACGCAAAACCCAAAACGGCGGTGCCTTTCGCCTCTCCGGGGGTGTCCTCGGCGTCGCTCGAAACGATGCATTGGAATGGTGCATCATGGGATACGCCGACGACGCTCGTCGCGTTTGGCGGGCAAAACAATTATTATCCCGCGTATGCCCCGACCGGCGATTGGGTCATCTTCAATCGATCGCCTGGCAATGCCGAATCCATGTCGAACGCGGCGCCGGATCCCAATGCGGGGACGGTGCCCGACGGCGAACTTTGGGTGGTTTCTTCGAAGGGCGGTACGCCGATTCGTTTGGCTGTCGCGAGCAATCCGGGCGCGTTGTCGTGGCCGAAATGGGCACCGGTCATGAACGATTATTACGGCGGCAAGATTCTTTGGGCTACGTTCTCGAGCGCCCGCGCTTATGGTCTGCGCCTTCCCGCGGGGCAAGAAACGCAAATCTGGATGATGGGATTCGATCTGCAAAAGGCCGCAGCGGGGCAGGATCCAAGCCTTCCCGCGTTTTGGTTCCCGTATCAATCGACAGCCAGCGGCAATCATATCGCGCAATGGACGACCGAGGTCAAACGGCAACCTTGCACCATGGACAACCAATGCAGCGCCGGGGAAACCTGCAAAGACGGCGTCTGCAAACCGATTCCGTGAAAAACATCGAAAAACGTTGATATCTAATTCGCTCTGGAGGTGGGACGCATGAAATACGGGGCAATCTTTCTTGCCTTGACGACAACGATGGTCATGGCTTACGGCTGCGGCGGCGACGGAGAAATCACGAAAACAACGTCCGGACCGGGTTCGTCGTCGAGCGGCGATCCGGGTTCGAGCAGCTCGGGCAGCATGGGCGGCGCGGGCGGAGCGTCGAGTTCGAGCAGTTCCGGCAATGCGAGCAGCAGCAGCACCGGTTCGAGCAGCACAGGCGGCGGTCCCGATTACAAATTCGTCATGGCGTCGTGTAGTGACACGCCTCCGGCGGGCGCGAAATTGGCCCCGGATCCGAAAAAGTATTCGGCCGGCACATGCCCGCAACTCATGGAAGGGCACAATGCATTTCCAAGTGGCACCGCCATGCGCGATTTTCGATTGGTTCTACCGATCGATATGAAACCCGACGAGCGGCTGCCCATCCTGTTCTTGTGGCATTGGCTCGGCGGAAGCGCCGATGATTTCTATGATCGCGGACAAATTCAAATGGCCGCCGATACACAGCGCTTCATTGCGGTGATTCCGGAATCCAAGGGTGACATCCAATTCAAATGGCCCTTCGATAACTTGCAAAGCCAAGGCCGCATGGATGAAGAATTCACGTTCTTCGACGATATGCTTTCATGCGTATCGGCGCAATTCAACGTCAACAAAGAATGCGTCGGCAGCGCGGGCGTGAGTGCCGGAGCGCTTTTCACGAGCCAATTGGGCGGTTTCCGCGGTGATTACCTCTCGTCGATCGTCGTGCTTTCCGGCGGCACGGGAGGCGCGTTGATCAAACCGTTTGCCAATCCGGAACATCGGATGCCCGCCGTGGTGCTCTGGGGCGGTCCGACGGACAATTGTTTCCAAGTCATGAACTTCGAACAAACCTCGAAGGATCTCGAAAAGAACTTGGACGCTCGAGGCCATTTCCACGTCGAGTGCATTCACAATTGCGGTCATGCCGAGCCGCCGCTCGAAGCGCCCGCAGGTTTGTCCACGTACGCGCCGATGTGGCAGTTTGTCTTGGACCATCCTTATTGGCTGGGCGCGGGAGAATCGCCTTATGCCAATGGAATCCCCGCATCCATGCCCACCTGGTGCGGCGTGGGCACGGGAAGCGCCACACCCCGAACCGGCACGTGTCCCGGAAGCCCCGGCTGCTGATTACCTAAATTGACGGCTTGCCGGGCATGCTCCGCCAAACCCATCACCTGATCATCAACGAGGCCATTGATCACTGTGGTCCGTGGCCTCGTGCTCATCGTCGGGAAATTCTCCGCGGAAACGACGACGAAGATGTACATGTCGTTCCCATCCTGCATTGGCGTTTGCGCGCCGCGGGATTGACGCATACGCACGTTCCCGAAGGGCGTTTTGGTGAGCTCTGGTTTCCCTCGGCGAAACAGCAGTGTTTGAAGTTTGTCCGCAAAGCACAATCCGAAAAAAACGACGCTCGAGCCGCCTGGTGGCTGGGACGCGCTTGTCATCTGCTCGGAGATGTCGCGGTTCCCGCTCGAGCCCGGCGCATTTGGCATTTCAAAGGCGACCCGCTGGAAGCGTGGATCGAACAGCACCTCGATCAATTCCGAGGTATCGAGCTCGTGGACATGGACGGGGCGACTCCGGATGAGCTGATCGAGCTTTTGGCTCTGGTCGCGTGGACATTTCCTGCGGATACGACGCGTACGCCCTGGGGACACGCGAAATACCGATGGATTGGCCTTGGACGAATGCTTGGCGAGCGGCAACTGCAAGAGCAGGCCCGCGATTTGATTCCCCGCGCGGTAACGGCAACAAAACGATTGCTGGATTGGGTCGAACGTCGATGATTTTGCGCGAACTGCTTCCCGAAGCACACCGGCATTTGCTGCCCGCAGTTTTCGATGAAGACGTTCCCGAAGAATCATTCGCCACGTGTCACACGTGCGCGATGGTCAATCCGAACGCTTTGCCTGGACAAACGCCCGAAGGGTTTTTCCGCCCCGACGTCAAGTGCTGCAGTTATCACCCCAATTTGCCGAATTTCCTCGTCGGATCCATACTCTCCGACGACCGACCGGACATGGCCGAAGGTCGCGATCGCCTGCGCGCACGCATCGCGGCCCAAACAGGCGTGGGTCCCGTTTGGCTCGCCGCCCCGCGCAAATACACGCTTCTCTTCCTTGCGTCTCGTAAAACCAGTTTTGGACGTTCCCTGCTATTACGCTGTCCATATTTCAGCCCGACCGCGACGCACTGTTCCATTTGGCGCCATCGAGATTCCGTGTGTACGACGTTTTTCTGCAAATACAGCTCGGGCCCTGCGGGAGAAGCCGCCTGGCGGGCCATTGAATCGACGTTGCGCCTCGTGGAGCGGCGCTTGGCGGAATATGCCGCACGAGTGCTCGGAGCGGAGATTCCCTCGACGCCTGCGGAGTTCGATGCATTGACCTTGGAGGAGCTCGAAGATCGCCCCAATCTGGAAAAACACGCCGTGATGTGGGGCGAATGGAATGGACGCGAAGAAACGTATTATCGAGCGACGCTAGAGATTGTCGCTCAATTACATCGGGACGACTTCGAGCGCATTTTGGGTGACGATGAATTGACCTCAGCCGCTGAAAAGGCGAAATCGCTGATCGCTCGCGTGCGGCAGGGGCCGTAGGACGAAAAACAGAAACCCGAGCGTCTGGAAAAAGAAACGGGGCATGTAGAAAAAGTCGGTACTTGGATGAATTCGCGCTAAGATGCACCGACGTAGGAGGCTTGTTCATGCGTTTTTCTTCGAAAGAAGTCGTCGTAGTCGTCACGGCCCTGGGTTTGGCGGTTTTCGCCGGGTGCGTTTCGGATGCCGAATCGGTTTTTTCCACGCCCTATCCGAGCGACAACAAAGGTGGCTCGGGCGGTGAAGGCGGCAAAAGCAGCGGCGGGGGCATGGGGGGCGAAGGAACCACAACAGCAAGCTCGAGTTCCAGCAGTTCGTCAACGAGTTCGAGTTCGAGTGCGAGCAGTTCGGGCGGGGTAAATCAACAAGCATGCGGACAATGCTCATTTCAAGCATGTCAAACCGAGATTTTCGCCTGCGGACAAGCTTGCCAGGCATTTGGATCCTGCATTCAAGGATGCATGGATTCGACCTGCGCCGCCGATTGCGTCACCAAGTATCCCGAAGGAAAACCCATCTACGATTGCACGTGTAAATCGTGTTCGGCCGATTGCGGCGGGTTGTGTCCGGCCGGTTCGAGCTCGTCGAGCACTTCGAGCTCCAGCAGCGGCGCGACGTGCTCGAAATGCAGTGATCTGCTCCAAGGCAATCTGGGCTTGCCGTGCTCGGGTTCGGACCAATTGATTTTCGCGCTTTATGGTTGCGCGTGCAATCAGAACTGCCCGATGCAATGCAGCGGCGTGTGCCAAGGCGGAGGTACGCCGGATCAAACTTGCCTTTTCTGCGTCGGCCAAGCCTGCGGCAAAGAGCTTCAAGCCTGCCTTCAGGATTGAGCTGATCTCGTCGGCGGCATTTTTCCCGAACTTTCCGCCGGCCGGGATGTCTTTGCCCTCCATGCGCGCTCCGTTCGTCGTTTTGGTCGGCTTTTTGTGGGGATGCGGCGCATCCTTACAAAAAGCCAATCCGCCCCGATCCGAGTTCCATGAAACGAAAGCCGCCGTCGACGAATCATTGCCGCCGGTGATTGCTCGACGAACCCCGCATTCTCCCGAATCCTGTCCGTTGTTTTTTCCGCCGCACGACATCGGAAACGTCATTCGAATTGCCGGTGCAACAATGGCGCTCGCGATGAATCCCGCCATGTCGGCTTTGTGTGCCTGCTCCAAGCCCGGCGAATACGCAACCATTGTCGCACGAATCGATTTCGGCCGCGGGACGGTGAACCTCGGAGCGCCCGATTCCGCGCCGATCAACGAATGCCTCGAGACTCTGCACGTCACGTTCGAGCCGCCGCCGCAGAGCGACCTTCCCGGCAGTGATTGCATCAATTGCGGGCCGCGATATTACGGCGTTTTTCCGGACAGCCCGCCTCCTCCAAAAGAGACCGGATTGAAGCTGATGTATTCGTTCCTCGTGGATCGCAGCGGCGAGGTATTGGCTTGTCCCGACAATACACACGCGGAGCGCGGTTCATGCGCGCCGGACGCAGTTCCAATTCCGGCGAAAGCAGAAAAGCATTCGTGTGGGTGCGAGCCGGCGGATCTGAATTGTGCAATGGCGTGCGCGAGCAAGAATTGAGCGATCATCCATCAATGGTTCAGCTCGGCCAAACGGCGCGCATGCCCTAGAATTTTCGGCCCGTCTTTCGTCCCCGTCGGCGTCGGTTCCCATCCGCGAGCGATACGCGCATCCAAAAGTTCATCGGCCGATGGTTGATGATCCCAGACGGCGACCGCCGTCAATGCACCAAGTCACGTGACATCATAAACGAGCCACACTCCGCTCGGATGATGTAGGACGACGTCGTGCGTGTATTCGTCCTGAACCACCACATCTTTGACCATTTGGATGGGCGATTGAGCGAGCCCCCAATGCACGACATCCTCGAGCGTCTTTTGGGTGGCGAACATGTTTTCAATATTCGCGCAAAGGTGCGATGGAGCCGCAATACGCCATTCGACGCCTCGACGCGGTTCAATGGAGCAGGAAGACATCATTGAGAAGCATGCGAGCAAATCGAGAAATGGCAAGAACTATTTTTGTGGCCGATGACCCACGGGCTTGTTGCCGATTGGACACATGGATCAAATACCATGGATCATTGTTGATCCAGGCGTCAAATGGCGCAATAGAAAGCCGCGGAAATCGCTTTCAAAGGCCGCGGCGGCGGGCGCGAAAACCGTTTCTCAGCTGGGCATCCTTTTTGCTGGGAGCGGCGGCATGCACCGAACCAATCGCATTTCGCAATTCTCTCGTTACGCTGCCGTTGTCATCGCGGCCTTCTCATTCACCGCCTGCATCGCGGAGCCGGAAGACATCGACATCGTCGGCGTGGACGAAAACACGGCCACGAGTGAAGGAGGCGTCGCGGGCGCTTTGGCTGTCGGCACGAAGCTGATTGCTCAAACCAACGTCAATTTGCGAGCATCGGCCTCGACATCGGCAACGATTCTCGACGTGGTGCTTTCCGGGAGCGAAGTCACGGTACAAGCATCGAACCCGCAAAATGGGTTTTACAAGATCGACTACAAGGGCCTCGCCGGCTGGAGCTCCGGCAAATACTACAAGCAAGCTCCGACGCCGCCGGTCGTTTCGACGGATGCGACGGATGCGCCTTCGGACCTCACGGCTCTTTTGACGAATTGCCAGCAAGTCGCCGGAACGACGAAGTTTGCGAAGGATTCGGGCGGCTCGAAAACGGTTCCGCTGTGTCAATTGAATGGAGCCATTTGGTGGACGGCGGATCTCGACGTCGATTGCGACGGTGGCAAAGGCGCCGAATGCAAGAACGATCCTTATTATCAAGCGGAAACGTCGGGCGTCGATTCGCTCGGCAATCCGCTCGATGCTTCGACGCTCCCGTTTGTCGTGGTCCCGTTGCCGAGCAATGGATTCGATTACAAAGCCGCGGGATTGAAGCTCGGCAGCGTGGTCGGAGTGATTTACCAAAATAAGATCATGTACGGCATTATCGGGGATCTCGGACCGACGGGCGTCATCGGTGAAGCTTCGTATGCGATGGCGAAGAAACTCGGCATTCCGGCGAGCCCGATTTCGGGCGGTGTCGACAGCGGCGTCACGTACGTTGCGTTCACGGGAACGAGCGCGATCGTGACGAAGAAAGAAGACGCGGCACAAGCTGCGCAAATTGGTGCGTCCCGCGCATCGGCCATCGTGCAATCGAATTGAATTGCGGACAAGACCGCTAAAGAAGTCGAGTCTCCCCAAGCCGGAAACATTGTCATCAAACGTGTTGATCCGCGAACATACAAATGTTACGTAGGCTTGGGGAGTGTGCTCATGGTCGCATCCGATATCACAATCAACGGCATCCGAACGCCTGTGCGAGACACAGGACCTAGCTCCGGCGACGAAGCGGTCGTGTTTGTCCACGGCAATCCTGGTTCCCACGAGGACTGGGCTGATTTGGTCGAGCGAGTAGCTCCGTTTACGCGAGCTGTCGCGATGGACATGCCGGGGTTTGGTCACGCGGACAAACCATCGACATTTCCGTACGACGTCGATGGCTACGCCGCGCACCTGCAGGCGCTCATCGAAGCGTTGGGGATTCGTCGAGTGCACCTTGTGCTTCACGATTTTGGCGGTCCTTGGGGATTACAATGGGCCGCAAAACATCCCGAAGCATTGGCTAGCGCAACGCTCATCAACACCGGCGCTTTTTTGGATTATCGTTGGCATTTTCTGGCGCGCATCTGGCGTACGCCCAAATTGGGCGAGTTCGCCATGGCGGCGACTACGGCGACCGCGTGGAAACTGCTGCTCAAAATCGGCAATCCGCGGGGAGTCCCGAGCGCAGCCGCAGATCGAATGTTCGCGGGTTTCGATCGAGGCACACGCAATGCCGTGCTCCAGCTTTATCGAGCGACCGGTAACCCAAGTGCAATGGGTTATGAGCAATGCGCCGCACTCCGCCCGCACGATCGTCCCGCATTGGTCGTGTGGGGTTTGGCCGATCCGTATTTGCCCTACAAAGTCCTCGCCGAACGCCAACGTGAGGCATTTCCACGCGCGGAAATCGTTCCTTTGCCCGGAAGTGGCCATTTCCCATTTTTGGACAACCCGGAAGCCGTGGCCAACGTCGTCGTGCCATTCCTGAAAAAACAAACGCAATCTCATTCATGAATTCGCAGCCTTGATGGCGTAAACGCCGACCAAAGGGCAACCCATGGGGCGGTTACGACATCTGCGCCTTCCTCGGCGACACCGCGGATTGCATCCGGCAATACCCCTTGGAGGCAAGATCACCCTTGCCCAACCGCTCTCCGACCGACTAAGCTCGCGCCATGGCTGACACATCACCCTCCAAACATCTCGGCGCGCAAGCCATCGTCATCGGCGGAAGCATCGCGGGTCTCGTCGCTGCACGCATACTTTCCGATTATTTCTCAAAGGTTACCGTGATCGAGCGGGATCCCAGGCCGGAAGAACCATTACCCCGCAAGAGTGCGCCGCAAATGAAGCACGCGCATTTGCTTCTTGGCGCAGCCAACGAAATCCTCGAGACGCTGCACCCGGGAATCACCACCGAGCTCGAGCAGGCCGGGGCATTGTTGCTCGACTCCGGCGCGGATGTCGCCATTTACCATTATGGCAAATGGAAGCCCAGGTTCAAAATGGACTTTCCGACGATCGGATGTTCGCGTCCTTTTTTGGAATGGCATATTCGACGGCGCACCGAGGCCATTGCGAACATTGAAATACGGTATGAGCACACGGTCGAACGCCTTGTGCCGAATGAATTGCGGACGATGATCGTGGGCGTTGCCGTGAAGAACGCCACCGGCGAATCGAATTTGTACGGAGATCTCGTCGTCGACGCCGCAGGTCGCGGAACGCGTGCTCCACGGTGGCTCGAAGCGTTGGGCTACGAAAAACCATTCGAACAGGACGTGCAGGTCGACTTGGCCTACACGAGTCGCCTTTATGAACGTCCCGCTCAGGTGGAAGGTAATTGGAAAGCTCTGGCGGTTTATTCACGCATGCCCGCCCAGCGCGGCGCATTTGTATTCGAAGTGGAGGGAGGACGCTGGATCGTGAGTTTACCAGGGTATTTCAAGGATCATTGTCCAACGGACGAAGATGGATTCCTGGAATTCGCGCGTTCTTTGCCCGTACCCACCGTGTACGAGTCGATTCGCAACGCCAAACCACTTTCGGATCCGGTGACCCACAAGATCCCGTCGAGTCGATGGTTTCGTTACGACAAGATGAAAAAACTGCCCGAACGACTGATCATGGTGGGCGATTCGGTCGTGTCACTGAACCCACTTTACGGGCAAGGCATGATGATGTCCATTTTGGGTTTGGAGGCCGTTGGCGAACTGCTGGAGCAGCGATCGAAGAAAGGTCAAGGTTTGGCCGGGCTTCCCCAGGCGGCTCAAAAAAGAATCGCCGACAAGATCGTGCCCGCTTGGCTCCTTTCGACGACGATGGATCTACGATATCCCAAAGCGGTTGGACCGCGTCCGTTTGGATTCGGCGGTATTCAGCGAATTTTCAATAATCTGATCGACACGTCGAACGACAACGTGGCCGCCTGCCGAGTCTTCTACGACGTTCTGCACATGCGACGCGGAATGCAAGCCATCGCTGACCCACGATTGCTTGCGCCGCTTGTTGGCAAGAGCATTAAAAACGTCTTCACGTCATCCGACAAACCCGCCGACAACAGCCCCGTTCCTTCGATTCGGCCATGACGAACGTTTGCCCCAGCAAATTCAAAACGCAAACTCCTCGTAAAACATGACCCGAATACGAGGTTCGGCCTCCACGACGGTTTGACTGGCCGAAACGAGCACCCTCCGCATCCAAGTCTTCGGCTCGCGTTTCTTCGATACGCCGATCCAACGCCGTTTGTCGTCGTCATCCATTCGAAACGTCGCCAAATTGCTCCGCCCCGGACCATAAGGCAATTTGTACAACGAATACGTCCACGTATGCGAAAATCGACTCGGGAAAAACCCGCCCTCGTGCTTGGCGTCCTTGGATTCGAAACCGTCGATCACCTGAGGCAACAAGAAGTGCACCCATTTCGTCGTTTCGTCATTCGTCTTCGTCGTCGCAAGATACCCGTGCACGACCTTGTCCACGATGTTCACAGCTTCCGCGTGAAGATGGTAAGTGGCTTTGATCTTGGGCGATCCCGATACGGTTCCATCGACGATATCAAAAATGAGTTTGTCCCCGGGACCTTGTTGAATCGAATCATATCGAACTCTTCCGGCAATTTCCGCGTCCGCAGCGTAATGCCTCGTATCCGTGACATAATGCACCGTGCCCCAACCCATGCCTTGAAATTCCGTATCGTCGAAGGACGGGACGAACCATTCCATGTTCCAATTGATATCTCCGAGCGGCCCCGGCGGCAGCATACGAATCTGTTTTGGCGCCTTGGACCATGGAAATGGCTGACCGTCTTCATTCAACAACCGCACGGGCGGCGCATCTTCAATGGGCGGCGCGCCTTTGTCCACTTCACGAATCACGGCCTCGGGCAAGTCGGCGAGACGAACTTCAATGACCCGCTTGGCAAGAATGGGTTCCTTTTGCGAGTCAATATCCATTTGTCGTGAACAACAGGTGGGGTCGAACGAACAACAAGCAGGCGCCGATTTTTTATTGGTTTTCCCCGGTTTGTCCGTCGACACGGTAACCGATTGCGGTATTTCCCACCCAGCCGGCGGCGCAACGACCTCGTCCGCGTGAGCCGTTTGTCCGGCGACGATGACTGCGAAGCCGGCAGAAATGGTTGCGCACCTTTTCACAACGTCTCCAAATACGCAATGAGGGCCGCTTTGTCGGGCGTCGAGATGACGCCGCTGAACATGCGCTGGTTTTTCTCGGACAAGAGTTCTTCGAGCGTCGAATAGCGCCCGTCATGAAAATATGGCGCCGAACCACGAATCCCCGTGAGTGACGGCGTATCGAAAAACGCGCTTCGTTCGCCTTGAATACCGCTGCCCACGTCATGCGGCGTTTTGTCGGTGCCGCCTTCTTTGTGACAAGTGTGGCAAGAATAAGCCGTATACACTTCTTTTCCGCGTTTGACGAGGTCCGCGTCCACGGCTTTCGTCAATGGCGGCGCAGGCATTGCCGCGATAAATGCGAGCAGCGCGTCGAAATCGTCTTTGGAAGGAGGATCATTCAAACCTGTACCGCCCAATCGTTGCAAGGTGTTTTTGATGTGCTCCCGCGTATCCTTGTGTTCGCCAAACCAACCGTAAGGCTCGGTTCCCATAAGGCGCCCGGCGAGCATCATGGTTTGTCGCTTCCCATCGGGGCTCGACCAAACGAGCCCGTCGTCTCGGCCTTCCGGATGGCAGCTTGCGCAGGCGCGGCTTTGCGTCAAACGTGCGTCGCGCGATGTGTGAAAAAGGCGCCGCCCACGTTCGATTTTCGGATCGCGCTGGGCGCCGGAACGTTGCCACAACGCGAGCGACTTCAATTCACCTTTTTCGCGTTCGATGCGGGTGATCTGACGATCGAATTCGGACCATACGACCACGTTTTTCCCGGCGTCATCGATCGCGACTCCGCCCGGTCCCGCAGGAACCGGATAACGATGTTTTTCGGCGACGGTCGGATCACCGACCCACGGATCGTATTCGACAACCGCGTCGACATCCATGCAAGCGACAAACAAACTTTTATCATCCGCCGCTGCGCTTCGAGGCAAAACGCAATCTTGTGCCGTGGGGCTGTTGAACACGCCGGCGACGTGATTCGTAATGGATTTCTTCTCGACGGGATCGAACACGCTGACGATTTGCGCAATGGCCCGAGGTCCCGAACCTGTGCCACCGTATCCCGCGGTCGTCACCGACGCCGCGGCGCCGGGATCGACGCTCGTATGCGGAACAAAAATCCGTAATGCATCACGACTGCCGTCTTTGCGCGTTCCGTCGACGCGCGCCAGCGCATACCCTTGCGTTGCTTTGCGGGGATCTTTATCGTCGAAGCCCGCCAAATTCGGCAATACTCGCCGCCCGGCTTGGAGCGATGCCGTCTCCGGTTTGCTTTCGGCATTTTCGAGGTCAATCGACGAAACGATGCCTCCCACGGCGTGCGTCACGAATGCCGTTTTTCCTTGATTCGCAACAATGACGGCTCGAGGTTCACGAGCCAATGGCACGACCCGAGCGACGGTCATATCGCCGGAATTCAAGAGCGTAAGTGCCCCGCCAAACCCGCTCGAAACGAGGAGTTTATCGCCATTTTCGGCCATGGCCCACGGTTCGACGGCGGCGACGTTCGTTTTGCAGCGTTCTTCCAGCGGTTTTTGTAATGCCTCATCGGCGGCCTCGAAGAAGATCACATCGCCGGTATCGCGCAACGTGACAGCAATACGTCCATCCGCCAGGACGAGCACGTGACCGGGCCGTCCTTCGAGCGACGTGACGGCGATTTGCCGCATGGATTCGACATCGACGGTATGGATGGCTTTTTCATCGTAATCGGCCACGAATGCGTACGTATGTCCGCCCGCTCGCGCGAGATCCACGGACGCGCTCGATGCCCCCGGGTATGCGGCGCGCGTCAAGCGTTTTGGAGATTTCGCCGCGCATTTCGCCGGAGCCGGAGGTGGCGGCGCCGCCGTGGCCAATGTCGTCGAAGCCGAAGGCCCCGGAGCCGGCGTGGGATTTTCGGAGGTTTTGCACGCAATGAACATGACGCTCGACAAAGCAAGCGTGGTCGTCAAAGCGGTGAAACTCGAATGCAAACGATATTTCATGATGGATCCCAAACGCAGCGTCGCCGAAACGCCTTGTCGCAGAAGACGATTCCCGCGTCAACGACATTTCTCCGTTCATGCCCGCAGGCCAATGCAAATCCTCGCCCAAGCTTTTCGCCCTTCGCGGGTTACGGTACGAGGACCCTATGCGCCGAACGCTTTTTTCCAGGTCAAACCCCTCGACACTCCGCAACATCGCCGTCGCTCTCGCCTTGAATTCGGCGTCTTGTTCGAACACGCCACCTCCGCTGATGGCCGAGCCCGAACTGTCGGCACCTGTCGTCGAACACGTGCAAACGCAAGAGATCCTCACGCCCCTGCCCCTGCGCGTACGATTGCCGCAACGTTATGGCGCCGCGCACGTGCTGGTGTTTGTCCTGATGTGGGGAACGCATGAATGGAAAGTCATGGAGCTGGAACGCGAAGGCCAAGCCTGGAGCGGCGAAGTTTCCTGTCGCGAAGTCAGCACCGTCACGGGCGATACGCGATATTTTTTCCTGGCACTCGATGCCGAAGGAACTCCCGTCGTGAGCAGCGGTTCGTCGGAATGGCCGCATATCGCCACGATTGTCCGACATTTACCTGACGGCGCCCAAACCTTGGCCGGACAAACCAAACCGACGCGTTGTCACGATCCCGCCGATTGCCCTCCGGATTTCCCGGGTTGTCCGCTCATGACGATCGCCCGACCGGCGTGTACGAGCCACGAAACATGCGCGAGCGGCTCGTGCTCGTGGGACGGCTATTGCGCACCGATGCCAAGAGAAGAAGGCATTCAAACGATTCAATTGGGATCCGACGATGAACGTTTGGCCGCTGCGGTGCACCAAGTGACCCGGCGTTATCAAGCCGCCGCGGCACGTTCGAAAAGCATATTCTGATTCAGCGAAACCTAGGCAGCCGACGCCATTCGTGGTAGGGCTGCCGCATGTGCCTCCGAATACGTGTTCATGAGCCGGTTTTGTCGGTGTCCGCGCCCGTCGCGAACCGACGAGCGCCGCAGCATGAGCTGAACACGAACTCGGACGTGAGCGCGCGGGAGTGGCGATGACGTCCGAAAAACCGCGCAAAACCTGGACTTTCGCCGAACTCGACATCTTCGATCAAGTTCAAACGCCGCTGTGGATCTTCGACTTTGCGGTCATGGCCAAGTGGTGGGCCAATCGCAGCGGGCTCGAGCTTTGGACGGTCGGAAGCAACGAAGAATTGAGGGCGCGCGGGCGCACATCGACTGTTTCCGAAGCGACAAGAATTCGCCTCGAAGCCCTGCGAGCCCGTCTCGAGCGCGGAGAGGTCGTTCGCGAACGTTGGAATTTTTATCCCACGGGCCTGGATCCGTTTGTCGCGGAAATCCTCTTGAGCCGCATCGATATCGCCGATGCACCGGACGAACCTGGTCGCGTCGGAATGTTCATCGAAGCGCGCAGGACGAACTCCGAGGAGCTCGATCCGGCAGTACGACGTGGCGTGGAAGTGCTCCGGCACATCGGCGAAATGGTATCTCTTTACAAACCCACCGGGGAAGTCTTGATGCGCAATTCCGCAGCGATGGCGGCATTTGGCGACGGGACGAATTTGTCCGCCGGAAGCGACGCATTTGCTCTCACGTTTTTATCATCCGAAGATGCGCAGACCATTCGTTCCACTACGGCGACGGGGCCTTTTCACGGCGTCGTTGAAGCCCGAACCCACGTCGGAGCAGCTTGGCATGTCGTGGATGCACGCGCGACGCTCGATCCGGTGACAGGTCAAGCAGCCATGTTGGTCAATCAGCGCGACATTACCGATCGCATCCTGGCCGAACGGGCCCTCGAGCAGGCCAATCGTGAAGTCGAAGCGGCGCGTATTCGAGCTGAAGAGGCGAATTTGGCGAAATCGGCATTTTTGGCCAACATGAGCCATGAAATTCGCACGCCGATGAACGCCGTCATTGGAATGACCGGATTGCTCCTCGATACGCGGCTCGACGAAGAGCAACGTGATTTCGTCACGACGATTCGGGACAGCGGTGACGCTCTTTTGAGCATTATCAACGATGTCTTGGATTTTTCCAAAATCGAAGCGGCCCAAGTGACCTTGGAGGTCATCGAATTCAATTTACGCACGGCCGCCGAAAGCGTGCTCGATATCATCGCCATGCATGCGGCGCGAAAGCCGATTGAGTTGATCTGCGACGTGGATGCAAAAATTCCCGCCACGGTGGCCGGAGATCCTTCGCGTTTGCGTCAAGTTCTCACGAATCTGCTCAGCAATGCGGTGAAATTCACCGATCATGGCGAAGTCATCTTGACCATTACGCCGTCCGGCCGAAACGACGGGCGGCCCGACGGGGATTGTGAACTGACATTTTCGGTGAAAGACACGGGAATCGGTATTCCCGAAGCTCGCCGAGATCGCTTGTTTCGGCCCTTCAGCCAGGTAGACATTTCGACGACCAGAAAATACGGCGGCACCGGGCTCGGATTGGCCATCAGCAAACGACTCGTCGAAATGATGGGCGGGACGCTGACCGTCGAGAGCGCCCCCGGAGTGGGCTCGACATTTTCTTTCACGTTACCGCTGAAAAAAGGCTCGAACGGCGAAGATATTTTGGTACGACAGGACCTTGCGTGCCTTCGGGACAAACGCGTTTTGGTTGTGGACGACAACGCGACGAACCGCAGCGTCACGTGCCAGCAGATACGCGCGTGGGATATGATCGCAATGGAGGCGGACTCGGGGACACGCGCCTTGGAAATGGTATCGCAGGGACAAACTTACGACGTCATGATTCTCGACATGCAGATGCCGGCGATGGATGGAATCACGCTGACGCAGCACGTCCGAAGCTCGAACTCGACCGTGCCCATCGTGCTCTTGACGTCCATGGGTTGGCAACCTCCGGGGGCTCGGACGAACCTTTGGACGGTTCAATTGGCCAAACCCATTAAATTCACGGCCCTGCGCAGCCGCCTGGTATCCATTTTCACCCAACGAATGAATGGGGCGAATGAATTGGGTCCGTCGCCTTGGGATCACCAATTGGCCGCCGCTGTCCCGCGTAAGATTTTGCTGGCCGAAGATCACCTGATCAATCAAAAATTGGCGGTCGCGACGCTCGAACGCCTCGGGTACCGGCCGGATGTCGCCGCCAATGGTCTCGAAGCGGTCGCGGCGCTCAAGCGACAACGTTACGACGTGGTCCTGATGGACGTACAAATGCCGGAAATGAACGGGCTCGAAGCGACGCGGGAAATTCGACGCTTGTTCGTCCCGGAAAAACAACCTTGGATCATCGCCATCACGGCGAACGCGACGCTGCAGGATCGCAATGATTGTCTCGCCGCCGGCATGAATGATCATATCGGCAAACCATTTCGCGTGGACGAGCTCGTTGCGGCGCTCAAGCGTAGCGTACGTCGTTCGGACAAGGAATCTTCGGATCCCGGAGCGCCATCGCCCACGCCTTCGCCAAATACACGCTCGGCCATCGACCACACCGTATTGGATGAACTTCGCAATCTTTTTCGTGAGGGCGGTCCCGAGGCATTCGATGAGCTCATTACGGAATTCCGTTCGTCGAGCGCCATGTTGCTGAATGAATGTGAAACAGCGCTGGGACAAGGCAAGCTGCGCGATGCCGCACGCGCGGCCCATCAGCTCACGTCTTCTTCCAAGGGCCTCGGAGCCGTCACGTTTGCCGACTTGTGTCGGCGATTCGAGCTGGCGGTGCGTGCGGAGAATACCGAATCATTGCCGAAACTCATGCACGACATGAAATCCGAGTTTGTCGAGGTAATACGGGAGCTCGACGATTTGCCGGCGTGCGGTGCATGATCGTTCGCGTCGAGTTGCGCAGATTCGCGGTTGCGTTTTGCCCAATTCACGGTAATCTCGGCGCCATGCGTAACTTTGCCTTCTTGATTCTCGGTACCGCCACCTTGGTTTTTCCCGGCTGCGGTGACGAAATGCCTCAAACCGCCGGAACTTCCAGCAGCAGCGGCAGCAGTTCGAGCGGCGGCCCCGTGGGGCCTTGTACCCCTTGGGGTACGTGGAACCTCACGTATGCCAATGACGGCACACCGTGCGCGCTGACGTCGGACACCGTCACGATCACGCAAAATGCCGATGGATCCACGAACGTCGTATTTGCCGGCGATGACACGATGCCCATGAGCATGTGCGGGGCAAACCCCGAACCGGGTGTGTACTCGACAAACGCGACCCTTTCGGCCGACGGTTGCTCCATCGAATTGACCAGCAATTCCTCGTATTGCTTTTCAGGCGAGAGCCAATGCGAGAAGCGGAACATCAAGCTGACCATCGACGGCGATGCCGCCATGGGAACCCTGACCCACGAAGTCTGTTGGTGCACGATGGCTCCCGCGACGTCCAACGCCACCGCGCAGCGGCAACCGTAACGCCATTCAATCCATCTTTCGAGGCGTTCCGAAAAAACTTGAATGTCTCGACCATTTGTCGGTAGGCTCGGCTGTCTCGGCGTCGACGACGCTCCCCGAGGTAGCCGCAGATGTCTCCCATCGATCTTTTGCAGTCCGGCAAAGCGACCACGGACGAAGCCCTCGCGCTCTTCGATTCCCTCGATCCGGTCGATATCGACTTCATGTTGGGAAGTTGGAAAGGGTCGGAATTTTGCACCGATCATCCGCTCGACGGGTTGCTCGAAACGTACCATTGGCACGGCAAACGATTCGACGATGCCGAAGAAGTACATCCGCTCGTATTTCGCACGATGCGCGGAGGTTTTGCGCACGTGAACCCCATCTTCGTGGCCCTTCAATTGAGCCTCGCGGATCGCGTACCGATGCCGAAATTCAGGTGGCTCGGGCGTATGTTCCAATTCATGTTGCCGATCTTCGAAACGCTGCAATCGCGTGCGCGTCTGCGCATGACGAATTACCGCGGTAAATCCAGCGCCACGATGATTTACGATCAGCTGCCGGTGCTCGACGTCTTTCGCAACGTCGACGAAGACACCGTCCTCGGGCTCATGGCCCTCAAGGGAATCAAACGGCCCTTCTTTTTTCTTTTGCATCGAGAACATCGCGAATCTTGATTCACTGAAATGCTGTTCGACCATCCATCGGAGAGGACGCTGAAGAATGAAATCATGGTACAAGGGGCTTGGGTTTTTCGCGGCTATTTGTTCGGTCGTTGCTTCGACCGCATGTGGTTCACAACCATCATGTCAAGAATTGGCTTTATGCGATCCGGGCACGACCTCATCGTCGGGCGCGGGTTCGTCCGGGATGACCAGCGGCTCGGGCAGTTCGAGCGGCACGATGCCGAATGTGGAAGATTGCACCAACGGCACCGATGACGACAATGACGGAGCCATCGATTGCGCCGATTCCGAGTGCTCGGCCATGTACACGTGCCTCCCGCCCATTCCCGCAGGTTTTACCGAGGTCGTGACCATAACCGTCACGGCGTTCGGAGATCCGACGGGATCCTGCGAAGGCGGCGTTATGCCGAAACTCTATTATCAAAGCCCCGCCAAAGATGCTTGCGACGCGTGTACGTGTGATACGTCGGGCGTAACGTGCACGGCGGGAACATTGTCGACGGCATTCGACTTCAACGGGGTATGCAACAAATCGCAACCGGTACAGATCATGGTGCCCGACCAATGCCAACAAATCTTCGGATCGGCGGCGATTCTCGAGTCGGGCCCGATGACGTCGGGTACATGCACCACCGGCACGTCCAGCGGACCTCCCAAACCGCCGATGGAAACAACCATCACGACATGCTCGGTTGGCGGGACAAACGGCAAAGGTTGTGAATCGACGGGCACTTGCGTGGCCAACACCGGACTCGCCAACGCCGAGCATACCTGCATCAAGAAGCCGGGCCACGAGGTTTGTCCGGGCGATTGGCCTCTGGCGCTTTATGCATTCGAATCGTTCGTCGACGACCGCACGGGATGCACGCCTTGCAGCTGCTCGGCGAAATGCGAAGGCGGAACCTTTACATTGTACAGCGATGCGAATTGCACGACCGGCGCGAAGCCCGTCGATATGGTTGGTCAGTGCGTCAGTACCGGCGGAGCCTTCGGCGGCGGGGTGAAAATGGCCGCCCCCACCGCGACCTGCACCACTACGGGCGGGCAAATGATGGGTAGCGTCACGCCGATGAACGAAACGACGTTCTGTTGTTACTGATCGGCGACGGATGCTCGCGAACTACGCGACCCCCGCCCCCTGAATTTCCCGGCACAACGAATCAATCCGGTCGGGACCAGCCCCCGCCGCTTTGGCAATGACTTCAATTTGCTCGCGTTCCACGTCGGAAAAACCGTCGCTGGCCAGCGCAATGACCAGGGCCAAACGCAAACCTTCGTCGACACATCCTTGCGCCGCAATGCTCTCCCCAATGAGTTTGGCGCGGGATGTCGCTCCAGCCGCTGCGATCTGCTGACGACTGGCTTGCACGAGGTGTTTGACGAACACGGGCGAGAGCTGCGTCTTGGTGGCAACCTCGAGCGACGTGGACAACGCCGCCATTTCCGCGGGGTCGATACGCCCGTCGGCCGAAGCAACGAGCACGGCCAGATCGATCGCTGCCGCAACACCGGCTTCGTTCGAGGGAAAACGGTTACATAGCGCTTCGACAGCCGGTTGAAGAAGAGTGTTGGCGTTCATCTGTTCACCTTGACCAACGCCCTACTCCAGTTTGGCGCGGTCATCAAGGAAAACTTGCAGGGTTCGCCGGCGAAAAATTGCCGAGCTGTTCGCTGTGGACGTAATCCGCTTCGCAGTTCACAGTTCAGACGCCCCGTCGTTCGCGTAGGCTCTCGGCAAACCGAAATGGTCACTCCTCCGTTTCCGGCACGTTCTGCGGCGCAGCACCTCGGGGCGGACGCGTTTTTCTGGGCAACTTGCGCTCCTCCACGGCCAAATTCGCGTCCCGCACACGCTGCATCAACGTCCGAAATACCCGCGACAAACCTTTCTCGATTTCCGGTGATTCCCCACAAGTCGTCAACGCCGCCGCCACGGATTCGAGCGTCGAGACGTACTCTCGACGTGGCTCCGTCCGCAATCGCCCGTAAATCGAAGGCTGCTTCGGCTCGAGGCTCATCCGGTTCATCTTGTTCAACCACGGATTGCGCCACCACAAAGTTTTTGCTTTCGACCACGTCCCGTCCAAAACGATGATCCCTTCGAGCGATCCCGCATCGAGCACCGTGCCTCGACGTGTCGTGACTTGATTACCATCGGCCTCGCGATCGGGGAACAAGACCGCCCATTTTCGCGGATCCACGTACTCTTCGCCGAGCGCATGCGCCAAATTCCGCCAGCTGAGGCCAATCACGAGTTTCGCCTGCGGCAAACTCGCCAAAACAATCTGCGCCGATCCGAGCAACGCATCCTGTTCTTGAGGATGCTGCAAAATGAGCACGCGACGCTTGGTCGCATAAGAAACGATCCGGTCGCACACGCACACGACGCTTGGACGCCGACAAACTTCACACGCGGGTAAATTCATACGCCACCACGACCTTCATTGGCTCGAACGTAATGCCAAACAACGCGCCATTTTGCAAGGTTTCATTCGCCCAACCCCTCCTCGCCCGCCCCTTCGACCCATTCACACTTCGTCACGCGCGGCACGTACACGGAGAGCACTTCGCCGCATCGGCACGGTACGTACACGCTTCCGACAAACTCGCGTAAGTCTCGATGCGCTTCGATTTCTTCACCATCAGGATATTTTACGATGAGCGTCTTTTTTTGAAACGTAATCTCGAGACCTTCACGAACGTGTACGCCTTTGAACGACTTGTGATCGAACGCGCCGATCACCGTGAGCAGTCCTTCTTCACGAAGCGTCTTACGCGATTTCGACCGCAAATCCTTGGAGATCTGCAACAAAGGTTCGAGCTGCGGAACGTCGCCTTCGGTCGGCAAGGAGTCGAATTCCGTCAGATCTTTTTCACTGAAATAATGAATGCCCGGTTGATTGTACAGCCGGAAAAAATACGGAATGTCGCCCCGATCGAGCTGCTCCATTTCTTCATCGAGCAGCGGAGGCCACAACGAATCCGAATCTTCTTCCACGTATTCGTCGGTTCCGCGAAGACAAACGCGAATGGGGATGTCCTTCAAGTCGGGGATCTGCGCCAACGCCTGGGCGATCTCTTTGGTTTGTTTTCCCAAAACATCCAGCATCCGCAAGTATTCTCGCGCCATGATCATGAGGTGCTCGACGGCCACGGGTTTTCCCAAATAAGGCAATACGCGACGAACCCCCGCCGCATGCCGACAAACGTCCGCCACGTCGGGATCCGCATCGGGGATCCATTTCGTGTCCGTCGGATGCGCCAAGTCGGCCAGCACCATTTCAATATCGAGCGGCGTGAGGATGATCCGGCCTTCGGCAGTTCGCCCGAGGGCCACATTTTCCCAATGCAGATCCGCGACGCCGAAATAACTCCAAAATGCGAGCGACTTTCCGACGATCGCGGCAAGCTGCTCTTTCTCCGACGGTGACGATTCCGGCAAGGGCTCGAGCTGCAAACGTTCGACTTCGCCGCCTTCCCGCGCCCGAACGTTCGTGAATTTCATCTCCGGCAAAAAATCAAAGTATTGATTGGACAAACGACTTCGTTCGGCTGCCGCCACCAAGGATTGACGTAATGGACTATCGGCCGACAAGAACAACCATTCCCAAAATACCGTGCGGGGCTTGATGATCCGCCCTTCCAGCTCGACGACGTGTCGACCGAAGTTATGGGAATCGCCCATAACTTGCGCAGGCTTCTTGTTCTTCGCGTTCATCGCGCGCAACCCTACACGACAACCCACGACCACGCACGAGATTTTTGCAGCGACGTGTTTTTCAAGACCAAGCGCTCGTCGAAGATGTCCCTTGCCAGGCTTGACGCGCTTCTGATATCGTGCGTCCCGCCATGACGTCACCGCTCGATGATCCGCAATTTCAAAGCCTCTACGAAGTCGTCGGTCCGCTCGGACGCGGCGGCATGGGCGAAGTCGTACGAATTCGTCATCGCGTGTGGGAAATCGATTTGGCGGCCAAAGTCCCGCTAAGCTCGACCCTGACGTCCACCGGAGGCTTTCCCCAATTACGCAAAGAAGCCGAAACGTGGATTCGTTTGCCCAGTCATCCACATGTCGTGACGTGCCATTACGTGCGTACGTTCGGAGGCACGCCGGTTATTTTCATCGAATTCGTCGAAGGTGGATCACTCGCGCAAGCCATCGACAAAGGCCCGTTCAAAAACGGAGCGACAACGCCCGAGCTCATCAATCAGGCCTTGTCCATCACGCTCGATGTGGCCCACGGTTTGGCGCACGCGCACGCCGCAGGGGTCGTGCACCAAGACGTCAAACCGTCCAACGTTCTTCTGGACAACCACGGCGCCAAACTGACCGATTTTGGCATCGCCAATCTCGGCAAAATCGAACCCCAAGCGTATGAACGGACAAACCTACGGGGCGTCGGTACCATGCTCGCGACGGTCGTGGGAATGACGCCGCTCTATGCATCGCCGGAGCAATTGGCGAGT
>WBZU01000286.1_pt2 | contig 41866 bp, 39 predicted proteins | sample 5204311 | NCBI WGS metagenome assembly WBZU01 (sample SAMN12344359, study PRJNA552823) | activated sludge metagenome | biome: Activated sludge suspended growth; feature: Nitrification reactor; material: Wastewater; isolation source: activated sludge from nitrification reactor of wastewater...
CATCAGACAGACAAACACGATCGCCAGCAGGCCATAGCCCCAATAGGGATACGAGAACGTCGAGAACTGCGCGACCTTGCCTTCGCCAAATACGGTCGGCATGAACGGCTTGACCGTGAAGGCGCCCCAAGGGTGAAGATTGTGGCCGAAGAACCATAGCCAGGCAGAGTATTCGATCACGAAGAATACCGGCAGCAGGCCGGGCACCAGGGCCAGTAACAGTTCGAAGAAGCGGAACTTCCACACGCCCACCAGCACGACGAGCATCGCCACGATAAGACCGGCGATAACGATCTTGCTGATCAGGGTGACGTTGTCGCCCCAAGCCTTGATCTTCTCCGGTTCCTTGAAGAACGTCCCGGCTTCATCGACGTAGGCCTTGACGTGGCTGGCGAGATGGCCGAGTACGAACTGGTCCACGATCATCCACGCGGCAACGGCGGCGAAGCCGACGGCCAGGATGGCGAGACGGAGCTTCTTCTCGGTGACGATGAAGGCGAGCAGCATGACGGTGAAGAAGCCGAAGAAGAACTTGGCCAGCGGCTTTTCGACGGGAGCGCCGGTGGCGATCGGGAACATGCCGACGTAATGGTTGATGGTGTTCATTTCGTGAACGCAATCAAGCCCTTGCGCGTCCTTGTTGACGTCCTTCTGGGCATCGAGGATAGGGTTGTAGCGCTCGGTCGTGTGGTCGAGATCCTTTTCAATGATCTCGTTGCCCATCCGACTGCCTTTACCTGCCGCCTTGCAGCCGTTGTAGACGCCGTCGAAATGGAAGTGAATCCGGATGCCGTCGGGAAAGGCATCCTTGGGGTAGTTGGGCGCCGTCAGGGATACCCACCAGATGGGCGAGAAATAGGCCGCGATCATGGCGACAAGGGCGATCAAAGTCAGGCCGGTGACGGTCTTGTTGCTGGCTTGCATGGCGATTCTCTGTTCATGAGGGGGCGCCCGTTGCCTTTTTTTCGGCTATCCGGGCGAATCAGGCGCCGCCGAGGGGGCGGCGGCGCCCGTTCCAACCGCGCGTGCTGCGCTTACTTCTTCTTGCCGCCTTTACCGGCTTTGCACATCGCGCCCGGCATCGACAGATTGGACTGGTAAGCGGAAATTGCCACCAGTTGATCATCGGTATAGGGCTTGATGACCTTGACCATGTCGGGATTGGCATTGCGGCGCTTGCCGTCGCGAATTTCCGTCATCTGGCGCAGCAGGTACTTGTAGTGCTGGCCTGCGATAACCGGATAGAACTTCTCGCCATTGCCTTCGCCATTGGCGCCGTGGCATTCCTTGCACTGCTTCTCGTAGAGCTCCTTGCCCTTGGCGACCTGAGTATCGTGGTCCTTGCCCTCGTACTTGCCGTGATCGACCGGAATGCAAAGCGTCTGGATATAGGCGGAAGTATCAGCCAGCTCTTGCGGATTGGTCATGGCTTCCTTCGCGAACGGATACATCGTCGGGTTGTCGCGCAGGCCTTCGCGAATGTCGGCCATCTGCTTGATCAGCACCGTCGCATGTTGGCCGGCCAGCTGGGGGAAGGTGCCGTCGGCGCGACCGGCGCCCGAGGGCAGGTGGCAAGCGCCACAGACCTCGTAAGTGTCCTTGCCATTCTTGGGATCACCCTTGAGCTTGAGTGCCTCGATCTTCTCGCCTTCTTGGGCATTCCATTGGTAGCTCTTGCTCTCGATACCTTCCTTCTTGGGTGCCGGCGGTGCAGCCGCAAAAGCGACGGCGGGAACGAGCGTGGCGGCAACGGCCAGCGCGAGTAACTTATTCATCAACATATCCTCTAATGGTTGAAGCCCGGGGGCAACAATCGTAATTATAACGCCACGGAATATCAGTAAATATTGATACTCCTCAACACTCCCAGCTTATTTCAGTTTCGACAGGTACTCGGCGATCGCCTTGATCTCTTCGTCAGTGACGATGCCCATCACGCCCTTCATCGCGGCGCTCTGGCCGTTGCTGCGGGCACCGCTCTTGATGTCCTTCATCTGCGCTTCGGCATAAGCGGCGTTCTGGCCGGCGAGTTTCGGATAGGGCATGCCTTTCAGCGGGGTCTTGGCATCCTTGCCGTGGCAGGACCAGCAGGTTCTGTCCTGGAACAACTTGGCGCCATCCAGAGCCAAAGCCGGGACGGAAACGCCCATGGCGGCAGCAATCAGCAACATTTTTTTCATGGTCATTCCTTTCTTGAAAGAAAACGGGGGGAGCATATCGCTCCCCCCATGGTACTTCCTTGAATCAGATCAAACTACATGGTTTCTACTTGATCTTCTTGGCGCCGTTCTGCTCAAGATAAGTCTTGGCGCGCAAGCCGAGGTCGGCGGCCTTGACCTGGTACTGGAAGACCTGCTCGGCCCAGAGGTTGGCCTGTTCCCAATCCTTCTTGACGGCAGCGGCTTCATGCTTGGCCTTGGCGTCCTTCATCTTGCCGAGCTGATCGGTGGCATCCTCGACCATGGCGACCACATCCGGGAAGTCCTTGAAATTGACGGACGTGATGTAGCCGACGACGGAGTCGATGACGGCCTGGGTGTCAGCCACCTTCTTGACCGTCGCCTTGTAGTCGGCTTCCGTGTAGCCCTGCGCGGCGAGACCGGTCTTGGTCGGCTTCCAGCCCTTCGGCTTGACCAGCAGGTAGCCCATCATCTCCAGGTGCAGTGCGGAGCAGAACTCCGTGCAATAGTAGGGATAGACACCTTCCTTGTCCGCCTTGAACTTGACCGTCACGGTCTTGCCCGGCTCGATCGAGGCGTGCGTGTTGTAGGTCGACACGGTGAAGCCGTGGGTTTCGTCCTGGGCGCGCTCGAGGTTGGTCAGGTGGATGGTGATCTCGTCGCCCACGTCAGCCTCGATGGTTTCAGGCGTGATGTGCGAGCGGATCAGGGTACCGAACACCTCGATCTTGTTGCCCTTCTTGACGGTCTTCTCCTCGCCGGCACGAACGGCGCCCGGATGCGGCTTGTCGGTGCGGGAGTCGGTGCCGACCTTGTAGCGAACGCCGGGCTTCAGCTTGGTGGCATCGATCGCGACGGCATAGTGCGGCTCGCCCAGCGGCAGAGGCATGTCGTAGAGCAGCTGCATCTTGTCGTTGCTGATGTCGATCAGCTGGTGGTTCTGCGGATGCAGCGGGCCCACCGGCACGAAGCGGTCGATCGCCAGCTTGTTCAGCGCGACCAGATAGCGGCCCTTGGGATCAGCCGAGTCGCCTTCCATGGTCATCAGGTGACCGATGTTGTAGTGCACGCTGATCTTGTCGAGCACCTTGCCTTCGCAGTAGTCCCACTTGGCCACCTGGGAATCCACGTACATGGACGTATAGACCACGCACTTCTTGGAGTCGTACTGGTTATGCAGGGGGCCGAGGCCGAGTTGCACCTGGGTGTGCAGCGCCTCCTTCATGCCGATCACCGGGATGCCGTACGGATCTTTCGACTCGAACTTGCCGGCCTGGATGGCGGCCATGATCTTGTCGAAGCTATACACGGACGCGTGGGTGTCCAGCTTGCCGCCGACGATGATGTACTTGCCGTCGGGGGAGACGTCGACGCCGTGCGGGCTCTTCGGCTCGGGGACCAGGAACAGCACGCCTTCCTTGATCGAGACTTCCAGCGGCAGCACGTTGTGGCCGTTGATCTTCTTCGCCTTGCCGGCGGCGACCAGTTCGGCAGCCTTCTTCCAGTTCATCACGTGCAGGTAGTCGGTGTCCTTGGCGGAGCAGCCGGCTTCATACGGCGGACGACCTTTCTCGATACCGCCCACATAGCGCTCGGCACAGAAGCTGTTGGTGAAGGCCCAGCCGTCGGACGGGCCCTTGCCGGCGTCGGACAGGTCCTGCCAGTAGGGGGGCGCCTCGATGGTGAAGGAGTCCTTCGGGACGATGCGACCTTCCTTGCGGTCGAATTTCCAGTAGGTGATACCGCCGCGATACTTTTCGTTCATATCCTCGAGCGGATAGAACTTCTTGTTCTCGAGCGGCGTCGGGTATTGGGCGGCCTCGATGACGTATTCGGTGTTGGGGGTGACGAAAGCGCCGCCGTGCTCGGACTTGAACACCGGGTTGACCACGATCTGCTTGGTTTCGAAGTCGCGCAGGTCGATGACGGCAATGCGCGGGTTGGCCTTGTCGTTGATGAACAGGAACTGGCCGTCGTACTTGCCCTGCGTTTCCGAAATCGCCGGGTGGTGGGTGTCGCCCCAGGTGATCGGCTTGCCGTCGATCATGCCCTGGTTCAGCACCGCCTTCGAGTTCTCGTCAAAACCATAGCCTTGCCACGGCTCCGGCGTGAACACCGCCAGGTACTTCAGAATCCGCATCGACGGGATGCCATAGACGATGATCTGGCCGGACTGGCCGCCCGAACTGAACACCACGAACTCATCGCGCTTACCGGTCGGCACGTAGGTCTTGGCGGCTGCCAGCAGGTCCTGCTGCGACAGATTTCGCCGTTTCATTACGTCCTGCAGCGATTCGGCGCTCCAGCTTGCCGTCGCTCCAAGACCCAGCCCTACCGCCATGGCAAGCGGCAGGGTACGCTTGGCTAGTAATTTCATGGTTTAACTCCAGTTAGGTCAGTCACCCGGTGGCCGCGTTTGGCGCCCCGGTCCTCCCATCGTCGTAACGTGCAAGATGTGACAATGCACCGCTGCGACAATTTGCCGCATTATAGCGGCTTAAGACGGGGGAATATCCTTGACGAGGGTCAAAAGTCGCTCGACTAGTGGGCGCTAGTGGGAGGTTCCGGCGGAGCGGCTGATCTTGTTGAATAGGTTGTATTTTCCGACGGGCTTGTCCATCGGGATGCGCTTGACTTCCTTGAAAGTCTCGGCATCCAGGACCACCAGCGCACCCCCGTCGTCCTTGCGTTCCCAGAGGCTGGCCAGGGCGTACTTGCCGTCGCGGGTGAACTCGATGTGCGCCAGCGTCCTGCCGGGGCTGACTTTCACTTCGGCGACCTTTTCCAGGCTGCGCTTGTCGATGACCTGCAGCGTGTCCTTGGCCTTGCTCATCATCGAGTCGGTCCAGGCATAGGGCGTATTTTCATGGCTGCGCATGAAGAAGCCGGGGCCGAGCGTCGGTATGGACTTGATGATCTGCCAGTTCTTCATGTCGATGACGCTGATCACGCCTTCCTTGAGGTTGGGCGACGCCATGACCGGCTTGCCCTGCCACTCCCAGGTAATTCCGGAGCCGAGATGCGGCATGCCGGGCAACGAGAGATCGGCGATCTTCTTGCGCACATCCAGATTGACGACCTGACCCTTGCCGGCGTCCCGACCGGCGCCCATGACTTCGGCGTAGTTCTGGGTGAAGAAAAAGTCGTCGAGCGGTTCGGTCAGCTTGGTCCGGCGGGGATTCAGGTAGCCGGGCAGGAAACTGCCTTCCTTGTACTGGAAGTCGTGGACGAGCCCCGAAGGAATGTCCTCGGCCTTGGGGTCGTAGCTGATCTCCCATATTTCCGGCACGTCTTTCAGGGCAGCGACGAAGCTCCGGCGCGGCGTGGCGTCATAGACGGCGGAGACGCGCGAGCTTTCCTTGCCCGTCATGTCCCTGACCGGATGGACCTTGAGCAGCTTGAGGTCGCCGTCCAGCAGCACCAGGGTGTGCGGCAGGTAGTTGGCGACGGCAACGACCTTGCCGTCCGGCGAGACTGCGACGTTGCGGGTGTTGATGCCGGCGCGGATTTCGGCGACCACGGCCAGGTTCCAGATGTCGTACTTGGTGATCCAGCCGTCGCGCGAGGCGAAGAAGACGTAGCGGCCGTCCTCGGTGAACTTCGGCCCGCCGTGCAGCGCGTAGCGGCTCGGGAAGCGGTGGATCGGCGCCAGGCGGTCGCCGTCGAGCAGGGTGACGTGGTGGTCGCCGACTTCGACGACGATGAACAGGTTCATCATGTCCACGCCCTTGAACGCGGCGGCGGGCTTTGCCGGCAGGCTGTCGGGCGCGTGGCTGACGACGCGCGAAGCGCGAATGTCGGCTTCGGTCCATGTCGGCGCGGGCGTTACCGGCGTGTAGATCCAGTCGGCGAGCGCGGCGATGTCCTCCTTCGACAATTTGTCGGCGAAGGGCAGCATCTGCGTCGCGACGCGGCCTTCGGCGATGGTCTTGATCGCGTCGGCCTTCTTCAGCCGCTCCAGGCTTTGCGGCAGCAGCGCCGGGCCGGTGATGCCCAGGCGATCGGGACCGTGGCAGACGGCGCAATGCTCCTGGAAGCGTTTGGCCGGGTCGGCGGATTGGGCGCCGGCGGCAAACAGCGCCAGGCAGCAAGCGAGCAGGAGTTTCATGCGATCTCTTCGTCGGTGAGGTAACAGCCGGGATCTTCCGCCCAGGCGTCGCCTGTGAGCTGCTGGGCACGCACGCGGGTGTTGCCGTTGCAGAGGGCGAGGTGGGCGCAGGTGGCGCAGCGGCCCTTGACCGGTCGCGGACGCTGCTTCAGGCCGGCCATCAGCGGATCGGCGACGTCGGGCCAGATAGCCGAGAACGGCCGCTCGCGCACGTTGCCGAGCGTGTGATGCCACCACATGGTGTCGGGGTGCACGTTGCCGAGGTTGTCGATGTTGGCGACGTTGACGCCCGAGGCGTTGCCGCCCCATTGCGCGAGCTTGGCGCGGATGTGGGCTTCCTTTTCCGGGAACTTGCGGCGCAGCCAGTGGAGGAGGTAGACGCCGTCGGCATCGTTGTTGCCGGTGGTGAATTCGCGTTGCAGCCCGCGTTGCGCGCTCATTTGCGTATGTGCCCAGCAGGTGTCGAAGAGCAGGTCCATCGCCTGCCGCGTCATCTGGTGATGCGCGTCGTCCTTGCGGTTCTTGTTGCCGCGCCCCGCGTAGTTGAGGTGCGAGAAGTAGAAGCGGTCGATGTCTTCGTCCTCGACCAGCTTGAGCAGACCGGGCAAGTCGGCGAAGTTGTCCTGCGTCAGCGTGAAGCGCACGCCGACCTTGAGGTCGGCATCGCGGCACAGGCGGATGGCCTTGAGCGAGGCGGCGAAAGCGCCCTGCTTGCGGCGAAAGCGGTCGTGCACCGTTTCGAGGCCGTCGAGGCTGACGCCGACGTAATCAAAGTCAGCCGCGGCGACACGCCGCGTCATGGCCTCGTCGATCAAGGTGCCGTTCGACGACAGCGCGGTGAAGAAACCCAGGGCCTTCGAGCGGTTCGCGATCTCGAAGATGTCCGGCCGCAGCAGCGGTTCGCCGCCGGAAAGGATGAGCCCCGGCACCTTGAACGCCTTCAGATCGTCCATGACGCCGAAGACTTCGGCGGTCGTCAGTTCGCCGGCGAAGTCCTTGTCGGCGGAAATCGAGTAGCAGTGCTTGCAGGTGAGGTTGCAGCGGCGCACCAGGTTCCAGATCACCACCGGCCCCGGCGGCTTGCGCACCGGACCGAGCGGCGTCGGTGCGGCGATCTCGCGCATGAATTGGGATATACGAAACATCAGCGAAACATTCAGTCCTGGATCCGGAGGCCGGTCTTCTTGAGGATGCGCGTGCTGTAGAGCACATCGCCCGCCCGGCAGGCAGTGCCGAGCAGTTCGCGAATGATCGCACATCCGCCCTCGACCTCCGTGCGGGTCTTGCCATGCACCATGGCGAACAGGTTGTAGGGCCAGTCGGGCAACCGGCGCGGCCGGCGGTAGCAGTGGGTGACGAAGGAGAGCCTGCCGATCATCTCGCCGAGTTCGTCGATGCGCTCGTCGGCGACGTCCCAGACGCTCATGCCGTTGGCCGTGTAACCGAGCGCGTAGTGGTTCGGCACCGCGCCGATGCGGCGGATCGTGCCCGTGTCGAGCATGCGCGCAAGCCGGGCCTTCACTTCCTCGGCGCCGATGCCCAGCCGGTCGGCCAGCGCGTCGTAGGGCCGCGGCACCAGGGGCAGGCCGGCCTGGGTCGCGACGATGATCTTGCGATCGATGCCGTCAGGCATCGAGCTTCATCTCCACGAAGTATTCGCGTTCCTTGGGGAAGGCGGCGACGGCGAGACCGGTGGCGGCCTCGATGCGGGCGATCGCGTCGGCGATGCCTTCGGGCTTTTCCGTGGCGAGCACGAACCACATGTTGAAGGCATGCTCGCGCCGGTAGTTGTGCGCCACCTCGGGAAAGGCATTCACCGTCTCCGCAATCCGGTCGAAATCCGCTTCGGGCACTTGCATCGCCGCCAGGACGAAGCGGCCGCCCATGCGCTCGATCTGGAACATCGGGCCGAAGCGCGTGAGGGCGCGCTCGTCGAGCAGGCGCTTGAGCCGCGCGAGCAATTCCGCTTCGCTCAGGCCCAGCGGTTCGGCCGCTTCGCGGTAGGGCTCATCGGACAGCGGGAAACCGCCCTGCAGAGCATTGACGATGCGGCGATCGGTTTCGTCCAATGCGTCATCGAGCGATGAAGCCGCCCGCTCACTGGCCATCGAAGTAGCGTGCGCCCCGCTGCTTGAAGCGGCGGGTGCTGAACAGAACCTCGCAGGGATGACCGGCAACGCGGCACAGGCGCTCGACGACGGGCAGCACTTCCTCGCGCGAGCGGCCGTGCACCATGCAATAGAGGTTGTAGGGCCATTGCGGCAGGTGGCGCTCGCGCCGGTAGCAGAGCGTCACACCCTGCTCGCCGGCGAGGCGGGTGCCGACCGTGGAAACCGTCGCGTCGGGCACGTCGAATACCACCATGGCGTTGGCCGTGTAGCCGAGTTCGTGGTGGCGGACGACGACGCCGAGGCGTTTCACCACGCCTGACTTCTGCCAGTCGGCGATGATGGAGATCACCTCGGCTTCGGTCATGCCGATGCGTTGCCCGAGGGTGGCGAACGGCCGTGCCACCAGCGGCAGGCCGGGTTGCAGGGCGGCGACCAGGCGACGCTGTTCGCTCGAGAGCGCGAGTCGCTCGAAGCTGCCGGCGGCGGGCCGGTCCTTGATGCTGCTGCAGAGATCGAAGCCGAGATCGATATGGAATTGCTCGACCAGTGGCAGCGAGAGTACGCGGCAACCGCTGTCGGCGGCGATGCCGTCGAGCGCTGCCGACAGTGCGGCCTCGTCGGCGGCGGTGGCGACGAACCAGAGGTTGTAGTGATGGTCGCGCTGGTAGTTGTGGTTGATTTCACGGCGCGCCGACACCTGCGCCGCGATTGCTTCCAGGCGCTCCGGCGGTACGGCGACGGCGGCCAGCGTGCTGACGCCGACGCGCCAGGGCGCGAACACCGCGCCGACGCGGCTGATGGCGCCGCGCCGCTGCAGGCGGTCGAGCGCCGCCAGGATTTCGTCCTGGCGGCACGCCAGGCGGCCGGCGATCTCGGCGAACGGCTCGGCCACCAGCGGCAAGCCGCGCTGGAAGTCGTTGAGCAGCCGGAATTCGGTGGGCGAGTAGGGTGCGTCCATGCTAGAAGCCGGTTCGATGGGCACGGGCGGTGAAGAAAATGCCGGAGGGGCTGTCGACGGCGAGTGTCGCCTTGCGCGCGAAGCTGGCGGTGTCGTAAATGCCGACGGTGTTGTCGTCGCGCGCCGAAAGCCAGATTTCCTCGCCGCGCGGCGTGAATTCCATGTGCAGGATGGCCTTTCCGGGCTGCAGGGTCTGGACGACTTGGCTGCTCGGCGTGTCGATTACCTGCACCCAAGCGTTGTCGGGGAAAGCGAAATTGACCCAGACCTGCCGTCCGTCCGGGCGGGCCATGACGAACACCGGCTGTCCTTTCACCGGGATGCGGCCGACTTCCTGCCAGGTCGTGGTGTCGACCACCAGTACCTCGTGGCGGCCGATGGCCGGCAGGTAGGCGCGGTTGCCGGCTACGGCCCAGCCGCGCAGATGCGGCATCTTGAACACCGGCAGTTTTTCCTGGCCCTTGCCGTAGTTTTCGAGAATCTTCTTGGCACCGGCCTGAGGCTGCCAGGTATCGAGCAGCGCGATGCCATCCTCGCCGAACAATCCCGCCATGTAATGCCGGCCATTGGGCGTGACCAGGCCGTCGTAGGGCTGCTGGCCGGCGGCGAACTTCTGCGTGCGCGGACGGCGCGGATCGGCAAGGTCGGTGATCCAGATCTCGCCGGCATCGAACAGCGCATAAGCGAAGCGCTGCGCGGCAAGATCGGCGAGGCCGACGACTTTCGAGTTCGTCGGTACCTCCGAGAGCAGTTCGAGCGTCGCGGCGTCGAAGACCTTGATACCGCCCGGCGTGTAGTTCTGGGCGATGACGAGGCGGCCGTCCTGCGAGATCGCGCCGCCGATGCTGTTGCCGGCCTGGATGACGCGCTTGTCGATCCTCGCCTGCAGCAGATCGATCTTGGTCAGGCCGCCGTCGCGACCGAAGACGTAGGCGTAGCGGCCGTCGCGCGAGAACACCGCCGAGGCGTGCGAGAGATCGCCCAGCCCCTCGACGCGGGCGAGGATGCTGTGCGCCGTGGTATCGACGATGGCGACGCGGCCGCTGGCGCGCTCGATGACGATGCCGAGGTCGCCCGTGCCTCTAAGCGTCGGGGTTTGGGCGCAGCCGGCGAGCATCGCCAGCAGGAGGATCAGCAGCGCTCTCATTCCCGCGCTCATTCCTTAGGAAATCCGGTCATCAGCTTTTCGACGATCCAGCGGATATCGGCTTCACTCAGGATCGTCTTCCAGGGCGGCATGGCGGTGCCCGGCCGGCCGGCGTGGATGGTGGCGGCCAGTCCCTCGAGAGGCTTGTCGCGCAAGGCTTCCGGCGTCAGCGGCAAGCCGAGGCCGCCGGTCAGCTGCATGCCGTGGCAGGAACCGCAATCCTGGCGCACCAGGTGAACGAGTTCCCGCTGGCGCATCTGCGTCGGCTCGCCGGCTTGTACGGCGAGCGCTGTCAGCGGAACGGCAAGGAAGAGCAATGGCGTAATTCTCATGCGGGTAGGATGGTACCAGCCCCTTGGGCCTGCATTGACTCGAATCAAAGGCGCCTATTCGGAGACTTCGATCCTGCCCTTCATTTCCTCGTGCGGGCCGCAGCGGTAGGGGTAGCTGCCGGGCTTGTCGAAAACGCGCGAGAAGGATTCACCGGGGAAGAAGCGCTCCGACTCGAATCCTTCCGGTCCGAGGAAGAGCACCGAATGGGCGGTACGCTTCTCGTTGTTCACCCACTTTACCGTCGTGCCGCGGCTGACTTTCAGCTCCGCCGGGTTGAACTTGTAATCGGCGATGCCGACCTCCACCGTCTCTCCACCATGGCAAACGGGGACAGCCAGGAGTAACCCGACTGTCCCCGCCAGGAGGGGACTGCTGCGAATCACTGCTTGACGGCGGTGATGTCGGCCTTGGTATCGATGCCCAGCGAATAGCCCATGGAAACGAAGTGGTAGCGCCCATGGGTGTAGTCGTCATGGATCGCCATGCCGAAGTTGACGGTCTTGCCCGGTGCCAACGCGATGTCACCCGTGCCACCGGCAAGCTTGCGCGTGAAGGTGACCGTCCAGGTATCGCCTTTCTTCTCGCCCTTGGCTTCGACCAAGGCACTGCCACCCGTCATTTCCCGCTTCTCGGCGACGTAGCCATCGGTGCCCTTGTTGGACTTGCTTTGCCACTGCACCAGATCGAGGAAGCGGCCGCCTGCGACGCTGCCGCCTTCGACATATTTGGTCTTCTTGTCGTCCTTGGCATCCGGCATGGTGCGCGAATCCTCATGACAGGTGCCCCAGCAGCCGCCCCTGTTGGCGATGTCGATTTCCTTCTTGCCCGACTTGATCATCAAACCGTCGTTGGCCAGCATGAAGGCGAGCTTGACCTGATTGTCCGGGTCCATCTTCTCGGCGCCGCCAGGCGGCTGCTTCCAGGTAAAGCGCAGATAAAGGTTGGTGCCATCATGCGCGGCCTGAACGTTCACCGGAATCGAGCCAACCTTGCCCTTGATGACCTTCGGCTCGAGCTTCTGGCCAGTCACCATCTTGTTGCCCATGTCGGCCAGTTCCTTTTCGTGGCAGGCGGAGCAACTATCGCCCTCGCGCAAGCCGCGGGCGCCGCTATGCTCGGTGCCTTTGTTGATCCACTCCATCGGGGCGGCGCCAGGGTAAAAGACGGTAACAGTGCGGCCCGGCACCTTGCTCCAGTCGGCCGGCGCGGCGGCAAGCGCCGAACCGGCGGCGAGGGCGAAACTGGCGGCGAGCACGGTGGCCTTGAGGTGTTGAGAGGTCATAGGTTCTCCTTGAGTTAGGCGGATATCCACAGGAATTCAACGCAACGGCGAACGAGAAGTTTACTCTTCTTCGTCCTCATCCTTCATGCCCTTGGGCTTCTGGTGCGCAATGCCCTTGTGGCAGTCGATGCAGGTCTGCTTGCGTTCCGTGGCCTTCGAATGCGGCTGCTGCGCACGTGGCTGCTGCTTGGCCGGATTCATGCCATCGAAACTGTGGCAGTTGCGGCATTCGCGCGAATCGCTCGCCTTCATGCGTTCCCACTCGTGCGTGGCCAGTTCCAGGCGCTTGGCCTCGAACTTTTCCATGGTGTCGATGGTGCCGGTAAGCTTGCCCCAGACTTCACCGGAGGCCTTGATCTTGCGTAGCATCTTGTGCGTCCAGTCCTTCGGCACATGGCAGTCGGAACAGATGGCGCGCACGCCGGTGCGGTTCTGATAATGCACGGTCTTCTTGTACTCCTGATAGACCGTATCGCGCATCTCGTGGCACGAGACGCAGAATTCCAGGGTGTTGGTGGCTTCCATGGCCGTGTTGAAGCCGCCCCAGAAGAGAATACCTGCGATGAAGCCGCCGGCCAGCAGCGTTATAAGTGAATATTTGGCGCTCGGTCTGCGTAGCGCCGCCCAAAAGCCGGTTCTGTTGCCCGGTTCCATGAATCACACTCCCCGTTCTTGCAAAGAAAAAAGGGGCGGCGAAGCCGCCCCTGGGTTACTTTTTAGTAGACGTCCTTGACCGTGTTGTAGACGTTGAACTTGCCGGTCGGGGTGATCATCTTCGGATCGGTGATCACTTTCTTGACCTTCAGGGTCTTGTCGTCATAGACGACGATCGCCGACTGGTCGGTCTTGCCGCCCCACAGCGAGATCCAGACCTCGGTGCCGTCCTCGTTGAACTCCTGATGTACCGCGCGACGCAAGGCCTTGGTCACCGGCAGGCCGGAATCCTTGGCGACGTCGATCTTGACTGGCGGCTTGGACAGATCGTTCAGATCGAAGACGAGGTTGGTCTCGGCGTTCTCGCGCTCGGGGTTCATCGGCATGTCGGTCCACAGATGCTTGGACTTCGGATGCGTCTTGACGAACAGGTTGCCGGCACCCGGTGTCTTCAGCTCCTCGACGACCTTCCAGTTGTACTGCTTGAACTTCGCGTACTTGGGATCGTCGGTCGGCGTCGAGATCAGCGAGATCACGGCATCGCCCAGGTGACCCGTCGCCCAGACCGGGCCATACTTCGGATGGATGAAGTTGGCGCCGCGACCCGGGTGCGGAATCTTCTTGGTGTCGACCAGCGCGGCGAGCTTGCCGGTCTTGGTATCGACCGCCGCGACCTTGTTCGAGGCGTTGGCCGCGACCAGGAAGTAGCGCTTGGTGTAGTCCCAGCCTCCGTCGTGCAGGAACTTGGCGGAGTTGATCGTGGTGGTCTTCAGGTTGTTGAGGTCGCTGTAGTCCACCAGCAGGATCATGCCGGTTTCCTTGACGTTGATGACCCACTCGGGCTTGATGTGCGAGGCGACGATCGACGCGACGCGCGGCTCGGGGTGATATTCGCCATCGACGGTCATGCCGCGGGTCGAAACCACCTTGAGGGGCTTCAGCGTGTCGCCTTCCATGATCGAGTACTGGGGCGGCCAATAGGAGCCGCCGACCAGGTACTTGTCCTCGAAGCCCTTGAACTTGGAGGTGTCGACCGAGCGGGCATCGGAACCGATCTTGACGGTGGCGACCGTGGTGGGCTTCTCGAACCAGAGGTCGATCAGCGTCACCAGGCCGTCGCGGCCAACCGTGTAGACATAGCGGCCGGAAGCCGACAGGCGGGAGATATGCACCGCGTAGCCGGTCTTCAGGATCTGCCAGATTTCCTTGGTGTCGCCGTCGATCAACGCCAGTTCGCCGGTGTCGCGCAGCGTGACGGCGAAGATGTTGTTGAGGTTGATCTTGCTCATCTGCTTCTTCGGCCGCTGGTCGACCGGCACGATGAGCTTCCAGCTGTCGTTCATGTCCTTCAGGCTGAACTCCGGCGGGATATCAGGCGTGTTCTGGATGTAGCGCGCCATGATGTTGATTTCTTCCTTGGTCAGGATGTCGTCGTAGTTGACCATGCCGCCTTCGGTACCCAGGGCGATGATCTTCTGCAGACGATCGGTTCCCAGCTTGAGCGTGCCGCCCGAGGTTTCCCGGCCATCCTTGTCCTTCTTGGACCAGGCTGGCTCGAGGTTCTTGCCGGTGGCGCCCTTGCGCAGCACGCCGTGACAGCCGGCGCAGCGCTCGAAGTAGATCTTCTTGCCGATGGCCTTTTCTTCAGGCGTCATCGCCGGAGCAGCTTCCTGGGCAAACGCCTGAGCGATGGACAGCGGCAGGGTCGCCGCAGTCAGGGCGCTGGCAATCCAATACGATTTCTTCATACATCCCCCTATATAGGACAAGAAAAAGCGGCATACATGCGCGCCAAACCAAAAGCGATACTTTCCCAGTGTAGCCCCTCGAAAACCTTGACAGCAGTCAAGGTTTTTGGGAAGGGGTTTTTCGGAAGGCAAAATCACCCTGATTCCATTGCGGCTACAACGCACTCGGCTACTATACCCCGGCAACCCGCGCCAGAAGGGGGGCATGCCAAGAAAATTAATTCGGCGCAAGCGCAAAAGGGGCTTGAAGCCTAGACAATAGGCAGTACAATCGCCGTGGCTATACGCCCGTCGAAAGCATTTCTACAGATCAACCATAAGGAGGTACCCGCGTGAACAAGTCCGAACTGATCGAAGTTGCCGCCAAGGAAGCCGCCATCAGCAAAGCGGCTGCCGAAAAGGCGCTTTCCTCCATGATCGGTGCAGTCGTCAAGGCCGTCGCCAAGGGCGATACCGTTACCCTGGTCGGCTTCGGCACGTTCAAGTCCGCCAAGCGCGCCGCCCGCACCGGCGTCAATCCGAAGACTGGTGAAAAGCTGAAGATCGCGGCGACCACCGTGCCGCGCTTTACCGCTGGCGCCGCCTTCAAGGCCGCAGTTGCAGGCAAGAAGGCTGCCAAGAAGAAGTAATCCGGATTTCGATCCGATCGCAGGCCCGCCACGAGCGGGCCTTTTTCGTTGACGGGTGTTGCGGGCGCGCCGAGATTTATTCGGCTTCGCCGTCCAGCGCTTCGGCGAGGTCGGCCAGCAGCGCCGCGAGTTCGCCGCTCATCAGGGCGAAGTTCGCCTCGAAAAAATCGTCGCCGCCTTCCGCTTGCTGCTCCGCCGCCTCCTTGAGCACATCGAGGAAGGCCAGGCGCTTCAACTGCAACTGCTCCGTCAGGACGAACGAAACGCGATCATGCCAGGTCATGCCCAGCCGCGTGACGGTCTTGCCGGCCGCGATGTGTTCGGCGATTTCCTTGCCATCCAGCGCGTGACGCACATAGCGTACCACCGCCTTCTCAAGGCCGGCGGCGCGCAGTTCGCAATCCCGGTCTATGCAGAACCGAGCGGGGGCGTTCTGGCCAGCCACCCAGGCGGTCATGGCGGTCGCAGGTGCAGTCGAGGTGCGCAGGAGCTTCAGCGGCAGATCTTCCAGCGTGAGCTTCAGGTGCTCGAGTACCTCGTCGGCCTTCGCCGGACTGGCGGCGTCGACCACCAGCCAGCGGTTCACCGGATCGATCCAGGCATACACCAGGCTGCGTTTGACGAAGGCCCGCGGCAACAATTCGGCGGTGACCTGCTCGCGCAAGTCGCGCGCCTGTGCACGGCCCGCCTTGAACCCCTGCCGGGCTTCGAGCTCGGCGATGCGCGCTTGCGTGTATTGCCGGATGACCGTCGTGGGCAACAGCTTCTGTTCGATACCGAGCGCGATCAGCCACTGGCGATTGACGCTGACCAGCAGTTCGCCTTCCTCGCCGCGCGGCGGCACCCATCCGCGCGACTGCATATCGAAGGCGCCGCAGCCCTGAAACGCGCTTTTCGCCAGCTTTTCCGTCAAGCCTTGGGCGTCCCATGGCCACTCGTCGCCGAGACGGTAGATCTGCAGGTTGCGGAACCACATGCGGGCAATCTCCAAACGCAAAGGCCACCGCTTGGCGATGGCCTTGATCTGAGGGTTTCCGCGTTGGTCTGGTGGGCGGTACTGGGATCGAACCAGTGACCCCTGCCGTGTGAAGGCAGTGCTCTACCGCTGAGCTAACCGCCCATCCCGCGGAGGCGCGCATTTAAGCACATCGGGCGGCGGCCGGTCAAACCGGGGGCCGGTAGAATGCGCGCTTTCCCCTTTGCCGTTCTGCCATGACCGTTCGCACCCGTTTCGCCCCCAGCCCCACCGGCTACCTGCACATCGGCGGCGCCCGCACCGCGCTGTTCGCCTGGGCCTACGCGCGTCGCCATGGCGGCCGCTTCATCCTGCGCATCGAGGATACCGATGTGGCCCGCTCGACCCCGGCGGCGGTGCAGGCCATCCTCGACGGCATGCAATGGCTGGGACTGGCGCACGACGAAGGCCCGTTCTACCAGATGCAGCGCATGGACCGCTACAAGCAGGTGATTGCGCAAATGCTGGCGGCCGGTACCGCCTACCATTGCTATACCTCGTCCGAAGAACTCGATGCGATGCGCCAGGCGCAGATGGCGCGGCACGAGAAGCCGCGCTACGACGGCCGCTGGCGGCCCGAGCCTGGCAAGGTGCTGCCCGCACCGCCGGCCGGCGTCGCGCCCGTGGTGCGCTTTTGCAATCCGATCGAAGGCAGCGTCGCCTGGGACGACGGCGTCAAGGGCCGCATCGAAATCGGCAATGCCGAACTCGACGATTTCATCATCGCCCGCGCCGACGGCACGCCGACCTACAACTTCTGCGTGGTGGTGGATGACTGGGACATGGGCATCACGCACGTGATCCGCGGCGACGACCACGTCAATAACACGCCGCGCCAGATCAACGTGCTCAAGGCGCTGGGCGCACAAGTGCCGCAGTACGCGCACTTGTCGATGATTCTCGGCGACGACGGCACCAAGCTCTCCAAGCGCCATGGCGCGGTGTCGGTGATGCAGTACGACGAGGACGGCTACCTGCCCGAGGCGGTGCTGAACTACCTGGCGCGCCTGGGCTGGTCGCACGGCGACGACGAGGTCTTCTCGATGGCGCAGTTCGTCCAGTGGTTCGACCTCGACCACGTGACGTCGTCGGCCGCGCAGTTCAACACCGAAAAGCTCAACTGGCTCAACGCCCACTACCTAAAGTCAGCCGCGGCGACACGCCTCGCCGGCGAAGTGGCCGGGCGTTTGGCGAAGCGCGGCATCGACCCCGAGGCCGGCGCGCCGCTGGAGAAGGTCGTCGCGCTCTACCAGGACCGCGTCGCCAGCCTCAACGAACTGGCCGACGCGGTCGAGCCGTTCTGCCTCTTCGTGCATCCTTCGGCCGAAATGATCGCGACGCATCTCACCGATGCCGCGCGCATGGCGCTCAAGGACTTGCGCAATCGGCTGGCAAGTTGCCCGTGGGAAAAGGCGGCGATCGGCGCGGCGATGAAAGAGACGCTCAATGCCTGCGGCATGAAGATGCCGCAGGTGGCCATTCCGCTGCGCGTGGCCTTGCTGGGCCAGCCCCAGTCGCCGGCCATCGATGCCGTGCTGAAAGTGCTGGGGCGCAACGAGGTATTGGCGCGCATCGATCGCTACTGCTGAGGGCGCGCATCGATCGCTACTGCTGAGCCGGAGCGCCGGCCGGGAAAAAACTGGCCAAGGCGGCAGGGAGGGGGGCCGCCTTGGCCATCGGCCTGGAGGATGATGGCCGTCAACCGTTCAACGAACGGCTGGCGCCATTTTCACATCGTCCCGCGCGATCGGCGCTTGTCGCCGAATCGCGACACTCCGGTCGCCTGGATGAGGTCAGTTTCGACCGGCAGCGGGTCCGCCGCGACCTGCGAGGCGAGCAGCTCCGCGCACAGCGATGCCCAGACCAGCCCGCGCGCACCGAAGCCGTTGATGAGCCAGAGGCCATCCGAGGCGGACAGCGGCCCGACCATGGGCAGGCGGTCGGGTGACATCGGCCGGAAGCCGACCCGACCCGCGAGTTGCGCGGGATCGAGACCCTTGCCGTAGCCGGGCAGGATGGCGTCGAGACGCAAGAGGTTCTCGACATGGTCGTCGCGGCGCGGGACCGGGTCCAGATCATCGGGTGTCAGCGTGGCGCCGGCGCAATGAACGCCATCGACGGCCGGCGTGACGTAGCCGTTGCGCGTGGCGACGATGGAAAAGGGCGGTACGGCGGCCTCGGGCAGATGCGAGACCAGGCCGCGGCCCACGCGGATGATGGGGATGGACGCTTGCAGCGCCAGTTGCCGCGCGCCGATGCCGTTGGCGATGACCACCTGCGGCGCTTCGGTGACGAGCTTTCCCTGCGCGTCGAACAGCTGCCAGAGTCCATCGCCGCGCGCAATGCGCGCGACGTCCACGCCGAATCGCGTGTCGAGGCCTGCGAGGTTGGCGCGGCACAGCGACGGCGGATCGATCCAGCCGCCGCCGGGGAACCACCAGCCGCCCGTCTCGACCGGCCACTGCGCCAGTTCCGCCGCCTCGGCGCGCTCGACGAAGCGGAACAGCGCCGGCGCCGGCTGCGCTGCGGCGGTGCGTCGCTGCGTGTCCTGGTGCCTGGCGTCGCGGGCGAGATGCAGCACGCCGGTGAAGCCGTGGCGCACGCCGGCGAGCGCAGCGAGGTGACGCCGGCCGTAGAGAAAGCCGGCGCGCAGCAGACGCGACAGCGGCGTGTCGCCGAGCGAGGGCAGCGGCCGGAAGGCGCCGGCGAGATTGCCCGAAGCGCCCTGCGCCGGTCCCTTGCCGCGTTCAAGCACTGTGACCGCGTAGCCGCGCGCCGCGAGACGATGGGCCGCCGACGCGCCGGCGAGGCCGGCGCCGATCACGACGATGCGCCGGTCGGCGACGGCGGATGCGCTGCGCGCGCCCGGTACGCGGGCCGCAAGCATGTAGCGCTTGTTGCCGAAGCCGGGCCGCTTCTGCCACTGAAAGTCAGCCGCGGCGAGACGCCGCGTCACGTCTTCCGCCACGGTCCAGGTGGCGAGCGTCGCGCCTGGCGCCGCCAGTCGGCGCACGGTGGCGAAAATCGCTTCCGACCAGAGCTCGGGGTTGCGGTCCGGGGCGAACCCATCCAGGTAAAAAGCGTCGGCGGCGAGCGTGAGCTGCGGCAGCCAGTCGGCGGCGTCGCCGAATACCAGCGTCAGCGTGACGGCATCATTCTCGAAGTGCAGGCGGTGCAAGCCCGGCACGAGCATCGGCCATTGATCGATGAGCTGTTTCGACAAGGCCGCAAGCGCCGGCCATTGTTCGTGCAGTGTGCCGAGGTCGTCGCACCGGAACGGATGCTTCTCGACGGCAACGAAATGCAGCCGGCGGCAAGGATTCGGATGGCTCCGCCACGCCTGCCACGTCGCGAGGAAGTTGAGGCCGAGACCGAAGCCGGTTTCGAGGATGACGAAGCGCTCGCGTCCCGCCCATGCCGCATCGTCGCCCAGCAGATCGTTGCCGCCGAGGAAGACGTGGCGCGCCTGCGCCAGCCCGCCCTGGACCGAATGGTAGATATCGTCGTAGCGCGCGGAGTAGGGCGTCGTTCCCGCCCAGGCCAGCTCGGCGGGAACGATGGGCGTGTAATTCACTCGGGCCGCATTTGCGGGAAGAGAATGACGTCGCGAATGGCCGGCGAATCGGTGAGCAGCATCACCAGCCGGTCGATGCCGATGCCGCAGCCGCCGGTCGGCGGCAGACCGTACTCGAGCGCGCGGATGTAGTCGGCGTCGTAGTACATCGCCTCCTCGTCGCCGGCTTCCTTGGCCTTGGCCTGTTCCAGGAAACGCGCCGCCTGATCCTCGGGGTCGTTCAGCTCCGAGAAGCCGTTGGCGATCTCGCGGCCGACGATGTAGAGCTCGAAGCGCTCGGTGACGTCCGGATTGCTGTCCGAGCGGCGCGCCAGCGGCGACACCTCGGTCGGATAGTCGATGATGAAGGTCGGCTCCCAGAGCTCGGCCTCGGTGGTTTCCTCGAACAACTGCATCTGCAAGGTGCCGAGGCCGGCGTTCGGCTTGACCTCGACCTTGAGGTCGGCCAGCTTGTGGCGCAGCCAGCCCGCGTCGTTGAGATTGGCGACGCTGTAGCCGGGATGGTGGTAATGGATGGCCTCGACCGTGGTCATGCGCCGGAACGGCTTGGACAGGTCGAGCGTGCGCCCTTGGTAGTCGAAGACCTCCATGCCCAGCGCCTCGCGCGCCGCCTGGCGGATCAACCCCTCGGTGAAGTTCATCAGGCTCTTGTAATCCGCGTAGGCCTCGTAGAACTCCATCATCGTGAATTCAGGATTGTGGCGCGGCGACAGACCTTCGTTGCGGAAGTTGCGGTTGATCTCGAACACCTTCTCGAAGCCGCCGACCACCAGGCGCTTGAGGTAGAGCTCCGGCGCGATGCGCAGGAAAAGCTGCATGTCGAGCGCGTTGTGATGCGTCGTGAACGGCTTGGCCGAGGCGCCGCCGGGAATCGGATGCATCATCGGCGTTTCCACTTCCAGGAAGCCGTGCTCGGTCATGTAGTGGCGGATCGAGGCGATCATGCGGCTGCGGGCGACGAAGGTGAAGCGCGTCTGCTCGTTGGTCATCAGGTCGAGATAACGCTGCCGGTACTTCTGCTCGACATCGGCGAGCCCGTGGAACTTTTCCGGCAGCGGCCGCAGGGCCTTGGCGAGCAGGCGGATCTCCGCGCACTGGATGGTCAGCTCGCCGGTCTTGGTCTTCATCAGCGTGCCGACCGCGCCGACGATGTCGCCGAGGTCCCAGCGCTTGAAGTCGTCATAGACCGCCTCGCCGACGCCGTCGCGGGTGACGTAGAGCTGGATGCGGCCCGACAGGTCCTGGATGGTGGCGAAGCTGGCCTTGCCCATCACGCGTTTGAGCATGATCCGGCCCGCGACCCTCACCTCGATCGGCAGCGCCTCCAGTTCCTCGCGCGGCTTGGCGCCGTAAAGCTCGTCCAACCGGCCGGCGGTGTTCTCGCGCCGAAAATCGTTGGGGTAGGCCTGGCCGGAGCTTCGCCATTCGGCCAGCTTGGCGCGCCGTTCGGCGAGAAGATGGTTGTCGTCGGCGGGGGTTGGGCTGTGTGGTTCGAGGTCGGACATGTCGATTCCTGCGGGCGGAGAGTGCAAAGACCGTCAATTTTCGCTGATTTCACCGCGTGGCGACAGCGATTTATCGATACAGCGGCAGCGCCGCGATGCGGCGATCGATCTCCTCGGCGGTTTTCTGGTAGGCGGGCGAGCCGGGGCCGCCGAATCTCCGCTGGAATTCGCGCTGCGAGAGGTATTCCGGCAGTCCGGCCAGCGACGGCAGCAGGTCGGCGTCGTTTAGCTTGCCTGCCAGCAGCGCATCGATGCGTTCCGGCCGCCGGATCAGCAATTCGCCGAACCGCGTGCCTGCCCGGTCGGCCTCGAGGTCGGCGAACGAAAAGCCGCTGCCGAAACGGGCATCGTCCAGTTCCTTGTAAAGGCCGATCGCGTCGGCGGCCGGTTCGCCGGCCCAGGCGGCGAGCGCCGCCGACACGATGAAATGCTGGGCGCTGTCCTCCCGGCCGGCCAAGGTCAGCGTCACGGCGCGGGCGCGCGGCCAGAGCGAAGCATCGGGAATGATGTGGGCCAGGTTTTTCCCGGCGAGATGGAACGCCAGCACCAGCAGCGCGACGCGGCGCTGCGCGGACGATGGCGGCTCGGTGACGGCCAGCATGGGCGCGAGTATCGAGGTCAGCGGCACTTGCGCTTGCGGCCGATACTGATCGAGCCGGGCCACGAGAGTCGTTTGGGCTTGCCGGAAGCGGGGCAGGTCGGCCGGCGCGATCGCCATGCTGCGCGCGCGGTCGAGCAGCTCCGGCGCCCAGACGAAGTCGACGATCATCACTTGCTGCGCGGGCTCGAAAGTCAGTCGTCGCACTGCGCCGCGCGCCAGCGACCATTCCCGTCCGTAGCCGAGGACGCGCACGGCGGCGGCCAGCACGAACTCCGCCAGCCGGGCGGGAATCGCCAGGCCGCCGATGGCGGCCGCGGCGATGCGCGGCTCGCCGTTGGTTTCATTGACGACGGCGCGGATATTGAGAAAGCGGTCCGCGATCGGCAGATCGACGCGCCAGGTCAGCCGCACTTCGGCCCTGTCCTCGCCCATCGCCAGCATGCCGCGGCCATGAAGAACGCGGCTGGCCAGATAGTTGGCGGCTTCGTCGATCAAGGTCGCCGGGATGGCCGCGTGCCGCTGCTCGCCGGCGCGCATGCGGCGCGGGTCGTTGGTCAGGAACAGCCGCCGCGCCTGCGCGACGGCATCGGGCGAGATGGCTTCGCCGCGTTCGACCAGGGGCTGGCGGTCGGTGAGCAGCCACGGCAGGGCCAGCGCGCCGCCGGCCAGCGCCAGCAAGAATACCGCCCACCTTCGCACGGCAGGGTTCGCCCGGGTTCGGTCAGACGCCCTGCTTCAGGCTGGCCTGGATGAAATCGTCGAGATCGCCGTCGAGCACGGCCTGGGTGTTGCCGACCTCGTAGTTGGTGCGCAGGTCCTTGATGCGCGACTGGTCGAGCACGTAGCTTCTGATCTGGTGGCCCCAGCCGATGTCGGACTTGGCGTCTTCCAGCTTCTGCTGCTCGGCCTGGCGCTTGCGCAGTTCGGCCTCGTAGAGGCGCGACTTCAGCATCGCCATCGCCTCGGCGCGGTTGCGGTGCTGCGAGCGGTCGTTCTGGCACTGCACGACGATGCCCGAAGGCGCGTGGGTGATGCGCACGGCCGAATCGGTCTTGTTGATGTGCTGGCCGCCGGCGCCGGAGGCGCGGAAAGTGTCGATGCGCAGGTCGGCCGGATTGATGTCCACCTCGATCGAATCGTCGATCTCGGGGTAGGCGAACACCGAGCAAAAACTGGTGTGCCGGCGCGCGTTGGAATCGAAGGGCGACTTGCGGACGAGACGATGGATGCCGGTCTCGGTGCGCAAGTAGCCATACGCATAATCGCCGGTGATCTTCAGCGAGGCGGTCTTGATGCCCGCCACTTCGCCTTCGGATTCCTCCAGCACCTCGACGCCGAAGCCCTTGCGCTCGCAGTAGCGGAGGTACATGCGCAGCAGCATCGCTGCCCAGTCCTGCGCCTCGGTGCCGCCGGCGCCGGCCTGGATGTCGATGAAGCAGTTGTTGGGGTCGGCCGGGTTGGCGAACATGCGGCGGAACTCCAGCTCGCCGATGCGCCTTTCGGTGCCCATGAGATCGCTCTCGACCGACACCATGGTGTCTTCGTCGTCCTCGGTGCGCGCCAGTTCGAGCAGCTCGCCGGTATCGGCGAGTTCCTGGGCGATGTCGCGCAGATTGACGACGACGCCTTCCAGGGATTTCTTTTCCTTGCCCAGGGCCTGGCCGCGCTCGGCGTCGTTCCAGACGGCGGGGTCTTCGAGTTCGCGATTGAGTTCCTCGAGCTTCAGCGCCTTGGCGTCGAAGTCAAAGATACCTCCGCAGCTCGGCCTGGCGCCGGGAAAGGTCGGCGAGGCGGTTGGCGATGCTGTTGATGCGTTCGGCGTCCATGGCGAATCCCTGAAATTTGGCGGCGGATTATACCGCCGGGGCGAAGTGCTCGATCAGCAGCTGCACGCTGGACAGGCCGTTCCAGTCGTTGATGTCGAGCTTGTAGGCGGCCTCGATGCGCGCGGGCGCCGGCTCGGCGCAGTTGAAGCGGACGGCGTCGAAGCGCGCGCCGCCCTGCCGCAGCGTCAGCTTGAGATGCTTGTCCTTGAGCAGGCGCTGCTGCTCGACCTCGAAAACATCGGCGAACAGCGGCGCGGGAAAGCCCTGGCCCCAGATTTCGCCGGCCAGCAGGCGCGCGGTGTCGATGCCGCGGTAGCCGGCTTCCAGCGCGCCGTCGGTGGCCAGCGTGCGCGTCAGTTCGTCGGGGCCGATCAGCATGCGCGCCACGGCTTCGAAAATCGACTCGAACTCGGCGAGATCGTCCTCGGCGATGGTCAGGCCGGCGGCGGCGGCATGGCCGCCGAAGCGTTTGAGCAATGACGGCCGCTGCTTGGCGACCAGATCGAGCGCGTCGCGCAAGTGCAGGCCGGGAATCGAGCGGCCGGAGCCCTTCAGTTCCCCCGCGTTGCCGCGCGCAAAGGCGAAGGTCGGCCGGTGCAGCTGCTCCTTGACGCGGCCGGCGAGGATGCCGATGACGCCCTGGTGCCAGTCGGGATCGAACAGCACGAGGCTGGCGCGATGGTCGGCGTCGAGGCCGTCGAGCAGGATGCCGGCCGCCTCGCGCATGTCGGCTTCGATGGCGCGCCGCTCGCGGTTGATGGCGTCGAGCTGCTGGGCGATATTGAGCGCGCGGGCCGGATCGTCGGTGGTCAGCGCCTCGATGCCGAGCGACATGTCGGCCAGCCGGCCGGCGGCGTTGATGCGCGGGCCGATGGCGAAGCCGAGGTCGAACGTCGCGGCACGAGCGGGGTCGCGGCCGGCGACGGCGAACAGCGCCTTGACGCCGGCTTGCAGGCGGCCTTCGCGCATGCGCGCCAGGCCCTGGCCGACGAGGATGCGGTTGTTGCGATCGAACGGCACCACGTCGGCGACGGTGCCCAGGGCGACGAGATCGAGCAGCTCGGCCAGATTGGGTTCCTTGCGGTCGGCGAAAGCGCCGCGCTTCCTGAGTTCCGCCCGCAGCGCCAGCATCACGTAGAACATGACGCCGACGCCGGCCAGCGCCTTGCTCGGGAAGGCGCAGCCCGGCTGGTTGGGGTTGACGATGACGTCGGCGGCCGGCAACGCCGGACCGGGCAGATGGTGGTCGGTGATCAGCGTGGCGATGCCGCGGCGCTTCGCTTCGGCGACGCCGTCGACGCTGGCGATGCCGTTGTCGACGGTGACGATCAGGTCGGGACGCCTGGGCGCCGCGAGACGCACCACCTCCGGCGACAAGCCGTAACCCGTGTCGAAGCGGTTGGGCACCAGGGAGTCGACCGTGGCGCCGAAGGCCTTCAATGCGCGCAACCCGACGGCGCAGGCGGTGGCGCCGTCGCAATCGTAGTCGGCGACGATCAGGATGCGCCGCTGGGCGGCGATGGCATCGGCCAGCAGCGTCGCGGCTTCCTCGGCGCCCTTGAGCTGGTTGGGCGGCAGCAGGGCGTCGAGGCGTGTCGCCAGCTCCGACTTGTCCTTGATGCCGCGCGCGGCGTAGAGCCGCGCCAGCAGCGGATGCACGCCCGACTGCTCGAGCATCAGCGCCGCGCGGGTCGGCACCGGGCGCGTGACGATGCGCGTCATGCCGGCACGTCCGCCAGCGCGAGCGGCTTGCGCCAGAAGCGCCAGAGATCGCCGCGGGCGATCGTGACCTCAAGCGCCTGTTCGTGGCCGCTCGCCACCAAAGTCAGCCGTCGCAGCGCGCCGATTTTCACGGCGGCCAGCGCCGGCGCCAGCCAGTTTGCCTCCAGCGCCGCCAGCGCTTCGCGCCAGGCCATCGCATCGAACGAGGCCAGCGAACCGGCCAGTCCCTCGTGGCGCGCCAGCACGCCGCCATGGACGGCGGCGTAACGCGCCGGCAGCGGCTCGGCGACCATGCCGTTGAGCGAGCACAGTCCTTTGAGCAGCGGATCGTCGCCCCAGAAGGTTCGCAAGCCCGCCCCGCCAGCCGTGGCGATGCGGGGCAGACGGCCGCCGCCCCACGGCCAGAGCGAGTTGATGGTCGGCCGGTCTTGCGCGTCCCGCAGTCGGTTCACCGGATGCGCGTGCAACAGCGGCTGCGCTTCGGCCAGCAGCCTGCGCCAGGCGGCGCCTTCGACGCCGCCGGGCGTCGTCGGGTCCAACTGCCGGCCGATGCTGGCGTGCAGCGGTGCGCTGTCGATCGCGGCCGACCGCCGCAGGCGCAGATACCAGCGGCCGGGCGCCGGCGCAAGGATGCCGCCCGGGTGCTCGGCCAAGTGCTCGAACAGCGGCGCCACGGCCTCGCGCAGCGCCTGGTCTTCCTGCGCGTCGAGATCGAGCCGGGCCGGGTCGTCGAGCACGATGGTGTGTTCCTCGACGCGCAGATGCACGGGATCGAGGCAAAGCCATTCGTGTTGTGCGGGGTCGCCGCCGTCGCCGAGCAGTCGCAGCGCCGCCGCCGGCAGCGGCGCGGCAAGCCCGAAGGCGCGCGCCAGCCACGCGGATTCACCGGCGAAGCGCGCGCGCCGTCCCCGACCGAGCAGCAGCGACAGCGCCGGCAACGGCAGATCGAACGTGGTGTCGCGCAGAATCTCGCGGGGCCAGAGCAGGCCGGGCACGAGCAGGGTCAGGTGCATGAGCCATGTTAACATGCGCGCCACATGATCAACTTGCGCTACGAATACTGGGTGGGGCTGCGGTACACGCGGGCGAAGCGGCGCAACCACTTCATCTCTTTCATCTCCCTGATCTCCATGCTCGGCGTCGGTCTGGGCGTCGCCGCGCTGATCGTCGTGCTGTCGGTGATGAACGGCTTCCAGAAGGAGTTGCGCACCCGCATCCTCGGCGTCGCCTCGCACATCCAGGTCTCCGGCGTCGCCGGTGAACTGGACGACTGGACCAAGACCTTGCAAGGCGTCGCCCAGCACCCGCGCGTGCTGGCGGCGGCGCCCTACGTGCAGGCACAGGGCATGCTGGCGCTCGACCAGCAGGTGCGCGGCACCGTCGTGCGCGGCATCCTGCCCGAGGCCGAGGAAAAGACCGCCGACTTCGCGCGGCACATGAAGGTCGGGCGCCTCGAGGACCTGAGGCCCGGCGCGTTCAACATGGTGCTGGGCGTGGAGCTGGCGCGCGCCCTCGGCGTCGGCATCGGCGACAAGGTGACGCTGATCGCGCCGCAGGGACTGGTCACGCCGGCGGCGGTGTTGCCGCGCCTCAAGCAGTTCAACGTCACCGGCGTGTTCGAGGTCGGCATGTTCGAGTTCGACTCCGGCCTGGCGCTGATCCATCTCGCCGATGCGCAGAAGCTTTACCGCATGGGCGATCGCGTCACCGGCGTGCGGCTGAAAGTGGATGACCTGTTCGCGGCGCCGCGCATCGGCCGCGAGCTGCTGCGCTATCTCGATGCCGATGCCCACGTCAGCGACTGGACGCGCAGCCATGCCAATTTTTTCCGCGCCGTGCAGATCGAAAAGAACATGATGTTCCTGATCCTGCTGCTGATCGTCGCCGTCGCCGCCTTCAACATCGTCTCGACGCTGGTGATGGCCGTCACCGACAAGCAGGCCGACATCGCCATCCTGCGCACGCTCGGCGCCAGCCCGGGCAGCATCATGAAGGTGTTCATCGTCCAGGGCGCCATGATCGGCACCATCGGCCTGGCCATGGGCGTGGTCGGCGGCGTGCTGCTGGCGCTCAACATCGAAACCGTGGTGCCCGCCATCGAGCGCGCGCTGGGCATCCAGTTCCTGGCCAAGGACGTCTATTACATTTCCGACCTGCCTTCCGACTTGCAGTGGCGCGATGTCGGCATCATCACCGGCGTGTCGTTCATACTGACTTTGGTGGCGACGCTGTATCCGAGCTGGCGCGCCTCGCGCATCAATCCGGCCGAGGCGCTGCGCTATGAGTGAACCGGTGCTCGCTTGCGCCGGGCTGAAGAAGACCTTCGCCCAGGGCGACCTGAACGTGCCCGTGCTGCTCGGCGTCGATCTCGCCATCCTGCCCGGCGAGCGCGTCGCCATCGTCGGCGCCAGCGGCTCGGGCAAGAGCACGCTGCTGCACCTGCTGGGCGGACTCGACGTGCCGACCGCCGGCAGCATCCGCCTGCTCGGCCAGGACCTGGCGCGAGTGAGCGACGCCGAGCGCGGCCGGCTGCGCAACGAGTCGCTCGGCTTCGTCTACCAGTTCCACCATCTGCTGCCGGAGTTCACGGCCGTCGAAAACGTCGCCATGCCGCTGCGCATCCGCCGGCTGGGCCGGCGCGAAGCCGAGGCGCGAGCGGCGGCAATGCTGGAGAAGGTCGGCCTCGGCCATCGCCTGCGCCACCGGCCGGGCGAACTTTCCGGCGGCGAGCGTCAGCGTACCGCCGTCGCCCGCGCGCTGGTGACGCAACCGGCCTGCATCCTCGCCGACGAGCCGACCGGCAACCTCGACCGCCAGACCGCCGGCGAAGTCTTCGACCTGATGCTCAACCTCAACGTCGGCGCCAGCCTGGTCATCGTCACACACGACCCGGCGCTGGCGGCCCGCGCCGACCGCGTGCTGACCTTGCGCGACGGACAGCTCGGCTGAAAGTCAGCCGTGGCGGCACGCCGCCGCGTCAAGCCGGTTCCAGTTCCTCCCGCATCGGGCCGGCCACTAGGCGGACCAGAACGTCGTCGGCGCTCAGGCCTGGCGCCTGGCGGCGCTCAGACCGGCCTGCCGGCCGAAGAAGCTGGCGTCGCCGAGCGACATGCCCGAGCTGTAGCCGTCGCCCCAGCGCGGAATGCCGCAGGCGCAGCGCCCGGCGGCATAGAGGCCCGCAATGACCTTGCCTTCCGGGGTCAGCACCTCGCCGGTGGGCAGCGTCGACAGGCCGCCGAGCGTGAAGGCGTTGCCGCCGAAGTCGCGCCCGCAGTAGGAAATGGCGGCGAAGGGCGATTCGACCAGCGGCTTGAGATAGTCGGCATGTTTGTGCCACAGCGGGTCGAGGCCTTGCGCGGCGTGGCGATTGTAGGTGTCGACGGTATGCACGAGTTCGCCGGCGGGCAACCCCAGTTCCGTTTCGACTTCCTCCCAGGTGTCGCCGGCGGCGGCGATGGTGATGTCGGGCTTGATCACCGGGCGGCCGAACAGGCTGTTGTCCACCAGCAGCCAGCTGCGGTCGTTGGGCTGGCGGATCATGTAGCGAGTGACCCGGCCGTGGTAGGCGTCTTCGTTGATGAAGCGCTGGCCGAGTTCGTTGACGAAGATGCCCTTGACCAGGTCGCCGGGCGGATAGAACGGCCGCGTGGCGAAGAACTGCTCCATGTGGATCGCCGCCCCGCCGACCGAGAGGCCCATGCGGATGCCGGAACCGTCGTCGTTGCCGCCGGCGGCAGCGGCCACCTCGAAGACGGTCACGGCGGCGCCGGCCTGTCTGGCTTCGATGGCGGCGCAGGCGCCGGCGATGCCGAAGCCGACGATGGCGACGTCGGTGTCGATATCCCATGCCGCGACCTGGCTCAGGGGCAGGGGCTTCGAGGGGGAGTAGGCAAGGCTCACGAAGTTCTCCTCTTGCTTGTCGGCGGGACGGCGGCGGTGCCCGCTCGCACCGGCAGTCAGCCGATCAGTCGATAGGGGTTGCTGCCGTCCCAGTGGGCGGCTTCCGCCGCGCAGCGCTCGTAGTCGGCGAGGAAGGCCGGGTCGGCCTGCATCAGTTCCACCACCAGTCCGGTCAAGGCGGGCGAGTCGAGGTAGTAGTAGCGCGAGTCGCCGTTGCTGAGCATGCCAAGCTCGGTCAGCCCGGCGGCCTTGGCCTCGAGCAGCGCGGCATCGAGGTCCGGCACCATGTAGGCCACCTGGTGCAGCATCTGGGCGTGGGGCGTGGCATAGAAGGCCCGATAGGGCGACGGCGAGTCGTCGCGTTGCTGGATCAGCTCGATCTGCACGCCGTTCTGGTAAGAGAGCGCAACGTCGAGCAGCACTTCGGACTCGATGCCCTGAAAGCGCGAGTTCAGCCGCACGTTGCGATAGCCCCACCACGGGCCGACGCCCAGTTGTTCCACCCAGCATTGCATCGCGGCGTCCAGGTCGCGCACGACGAATCCCCACTGTTTCACCGGGCCGAAGCGTTGTGTGTGCATGAGGCTATCCTTCCCTACGTCATTGATCGGCCAGGACGGGCATGACCCGGTCCCGGATCAGCCGCAGCGTCTCCCGGCCGACGGCCGGGTCCAGGCCGGCGAGCAGCGGATGGACGAACATCTGGCCCTGGGGGCCCAATCGGCGTGCCAGGTCGATGCATTGGGCCGGCGTCAGCACCTGGTAGAGACCGGTGGCCCGCAGCTCGTCGGCGTCGTCGACATGGCCGTAGGGGCCGGGGATCGCTCCCTCGGCATACCAGCGCGCGTAACTGTTGGTCTCGTGCAGGGCGTGGGGAGCGATGCGCTGCCAGGCGCCATCCGGGTCTTCGCTGACGAAGATCGCCATCGGGCCGAATACCGGGGCCGGCGCGCAGGGCTTGCCGAGGCCTGCGCAGGTCGCCGCGTAGATTTCGTAGAGTCCGGCCACGCCGGGGACGAAGCCGTCACCGCATCGGGCCGCGCGCCGTGCCGCCAGCGGCGTCGCACCGCCCAGCAACAGCGGCGGGCCGGAAGGCTGCCACGGACGGGGCGTCACCCGCACTGTGCGGCCCTGGTATTCGAAGGATTCGCCGCGCCAGGCCTGGCGCAGCACTGCGACATGGTCCTCGAGCAGGGCGCCGCGCTGTGCGATCGGCCGGTGGAACATCGCGAATTCCGCGGGCAGAAAGCCGGCCGCCAGCACCAGTTCCAACCTCCCCTGGGCGATGTGGTCGAGCACCGCCGCATCCTCGGCGATTCGTAGCGGATCGTGCAGCGGCAGGACCAGGGCCGAGATCGACAGCTTGAGCCGTCGCGTGCGTGCCGCGACGGCGGCGCCATAGACCAGCGGCGAGGGCAGATAGCCGTCGTCGGCGCCATGGTGCTCGGACAACATGCATTTGTCGAAACCGATCTCGTCGGCGAAGGCCGCCATGTCCAGACCGATGGGATAAAGCGAGCGGGTGTCGCCGGCCCATGCCGGCGACCGCAGGTCGAGCCGAAGAATCCACTGTGCCACGGCGCGCGCTTAGGCCGCGACGACGCCACCGTCGACCGAGATGAGCGAGCCATTGACGAACTCGGCCTCGGCGGAGGCGACGAAACAGATCATGTTGGCGATATCCTCCGGCGCCGCGTAGTCGGGCCGCAGGGAGAGGCGACCGATCAGGTCCAGCGCCGCGTTGTCGGGAACGGTGAAGTGCTGCAGAAAAGGCGTGGCCGTGCCGCCGGGACACACGGCGTTGATGCGGATCCCCTGGCGGCCGAATTCCACGGCCATGGCGCGGGTCAACCCGACCAGGGCGTGCTTCGAGGCGGTGTAGGCCGCCATGTAGGCCTGGCCCATGAGCCCGGCCGTCGAGGCCACATTGACGATATTGCCGCGGCGAGCCAACAGGTGAGGCAGCGCCGCCTGGCTCAGGTAAAACGGGCCATGGACGTTGACGGCGAACATCCGCTGCCAGGTTTCCGGCGTTTCGGCCTGCATGGGCGTGAGGCCGCCGAAGCCCGCGACGTTGCAGAGCATGTCGAGGCCGCCCCAGGCCTGGACCGCCTGGTCGACCAGGGCGCGACACTGTGCCGGATCGCCGATGTCGGCCGTTGCAGCGAGCGCTTCGCCGCCAGCATCGGCAATCGCCCTGGCCGTGGCCTGGACGCCCGCGCCATTGATGTCGGCGCACAGCACGCGCGCGCCTTCCCGGCCCATGCGCAGGGCGGTGGCCTGTCCCATGCCCGATGCCGCGCCCGTGACCAGGGCGATTTTCCCGCTAAAGCGTTGCGTCATCACTGCCGCCTCCATGCAGATCGTCACTGGCCCCACGGGGCGACCATGACTTTGCAGTCAGGGCCGGCGCCTCGCAGGCTCTCGAATTTCCCTGGCAGCTCAGCCAGGCCGACGGTGCTGGTGATCATGGCTCGGGGCCGGTGATCGCCGGCGGCGATCACGTCCGCCGTGTATTGAAAATCCTGTTTGTCATAGCACATGGAGAACAGCAGGCGCACTTCCTTGGTCAGGGCGGTGACGGGCACGAAGCTATCGGGAACCGTGCAGAAGCCGAGCGACACGACCGTGCCCAGCGGCTTGACCTGGTCGATGGCTGCGGCGATCGCGCCCGGCAGGCCGACGGCCTCGAACACCACATCCGGCGGTCCGCCCAGGGCTTCCCGCACGGCGGCGGCCGCATCGGCGACTTCCGCGTTGGCGATGAAGGCGCTGGCGCCGACCGCCTGGGCTATCGGTGCGCGGCGCGCCGAGGCCGCCATCACGGCCACTCGGCTGGCCCCCAGCCTCCCGGCCCAGAAGGCGGCGGCGAGGCCGATGGGTCCGGCGCCGGTCACCAGCACCCGGGCGCCGATCGGCAGGTTCGCCTTGCGCACGCCTTCCAGCCCGACGGCCAGGGGCTCGATCAAGGCGCCTTCCTCGTCGCTCAGTTCCGGCGGCAGCACCACGCAATCGCGCGCCCCGACCCGCGAATACTCGCTGAAGCCGTGAATGACGTCGAAGCGTCCCTGCGGGCAGTGATGCGGCCGGCCGGCAAGGCAGGCCGGACAATGGCCGCAGCCGACATAGGGCATGGGTGCGAGGCGGTCGCCCAGCTTGATCGCCTCGACGCCGGCGCCGAGTGCCACGACCTCGCCGGCGAGCTCGTGGCCGATGATGGTGTCGATGGGCAGTTGGAGGCCGTGGCCGGAGGTCAGGTGCAGGTCGCTGCCGCAGATGCCGGCGCGCGCGACGCGGATCAGCACCTCGCCGGGACCGGGCGCCGGGTCCGGCCGTTCCTCGATTGCCAGCGCCTGCCCGGCGCCCTTGAATACGGCTGCTTTCATGATGCGCTCCTTGTCACCGTGTCATCGCTCGAACAGGTCGTGCCGCGTCATGTAGTCCGCGAAACGCTCGTGAATGGCTCCGTCGCTGAGACCGAATCGTTCGGCGCTGTATTCGTGGCGGCCGTGCTTGTGTTGCGGGTTGGCGCCAAGCCAGCGGCGCATCCGCTGTTCCGCTTCGTCGCCGAGGTCGAGGCCGAAGTGTCGATAGATCGCCCGCACGACCGCCATCGGGTCCTGGCGGAAATCGGCGAAGCGGACATCGAAGAAACGTTCCGGGTGCGCTTCGCGTACCCGCTGGGCGCGCTCCGCCGACTCGGCCCAGAGACGCAACTCGCGCGGACCGATGTCTCGTGGATCGGTCTGGCGTGCCTGGAAGAAGCACCGCGCGGGCCAGATGACGCCGCAGACCGATGGAATGCACCTGGCCGGGTCGCGATGGGTCTGGATGACGCAGGCATCGGGAAACACCGCCAGCAGGGCGTCGAGGTGGCTGATGTGGCCGGGGTTCTTCAGCAGCCAGCGATGGGCGGCATCGTCGGCGCCGATCAGGCGCAGGTTGTCGGCATAGCGGCGATAGCTGGCCGTTTCGTCGCGGTTCCACCACCAGCGGTCGTAGCTCGGCAGGCCGTAACCGGTGGCAGGGTAGTGGCTGACGAAACTCTGCGCCAGCAGGTTCAGGCACTCGTCCACTTCATCCGCATTCACTTCATGGGAGACGCGCAGCGCCGGCACGGCGTCGAGAAAGGCCTGCTGGTTGGCCACGGCGGCCTGGAACTGCGGATTGTCCTGCCAGGTTTGACGGGGCGGGCGCGGCATGGGGGTGCCGATCAGCCATTGTTCCAGGCCCTGGAACTGGGGGTCCATCGACAGCAGCTTGTGCAGGGCCGTCGTGCCGGTGCGGGGAATGCCGGTGACGACCAGCGGTGCCCGGATCGGCTGGCCGAGGCACTCGGGCCGCCGGCGCCAGCCCCGCTCGGACCACGCGCGGCTGACCAGCAGGCTCAGGATGGGGCCGGACAGTGGCGGGACATTGCCGGTGTTTACGGCTACGTCGGCGCGGATGGCATCCACCAGCATGCCGAGCCCCGCCGCGAACCCGTCGCCGAAATCGGTCATGCCGCAGGCCGTCGATGCCTGTTCCAGCAATTGGTCGATCCCGGGGAAAACGACGCCGGTCATGGTCCTTGCCTCACCAGCGGCGCCGCCACTGGCCGCCGATGCGGCGTGTCCGCAGTTGTTCGGCGCGTTCGGCCGTGGTGACCGTCGGCGTTTCCGGCGGCAAGTGCCGGCGCAGCTCCTTGAACGGCACGGCGTGCAGGGTGGGGATGGGCAGGGCGTCGGCTTCGTACCAGCGGCCGATGATCATGCCTTGCAGGGTGCCCGCCGGATCCAGCCAGTTCGGTACGCCGGGATCTTCGAGACTGATCACGGCGCGGAAGCGGCCGTCGGCGTCGATGTGCGCCTGATGGCCATTGAGGCTGCTCTGGCGCTGGATGAATTCGACGGCGTTCCACAACGCGTCGTTGAGTTGCACGTTCCAGTAGCGATGTCGCGCCGGCAGCGCCGTCTCCAGGATCAGCGCCTCGTCGGCAGCGAAGCGGAAGATGCCTTGCCAATAGGCCTGCGCGGGCACGGCGCCGCCGAAGTCGGCGAGCTCGATCTTGTTGATCAGGCCGCGCTTCAGCGCGGCGTTCTGGTAGTTGAGCCACAGGCGCGACAGGCGCTGGGTGAAGCCTCCCAGCAATTCGCGGATGCGTTGGTCGATCTGTTCGGCGGCAAGGCGCGGCTTGAGCGCGGTTGCGCCGACGCGCTCGATGGCCAGCGTGGCTTCGCGCTCTTCGCCCCAGGCGTAGGCGCGGTTGCGCACCATGATGAATTCGGCGTCGGGATGAAGGGGCAGCCAGTTGCCCTGGTGGCCGGCGGGGCGCTCGGCGCTGAAGATCACATCCATTTCCCCGTTGGGCCCCAGCATCAGCGCGTCGGCATCGAAGTAGCCGAAGTTCCTGCCCGGGGCATCGGCCATGCCCATCATGTGGGCGCCGGTGGAAAACGTCAGCAGCCTGACGGTGCCCCGGTTGCCGGTGATCCGATACACGGCGTCGCCCCGCACGGGGGCGAGCAGGTAGGTATCGTCCGGATTCGGCTGCAGCAGGAAGACGGAGTTGAGAAAGGGCGCCCAGTCGGGATGATCCGCGTCCGCCTGAAAATAAAGGAAGTAGCCCAGCGACAGGTTCATCAGCAGCTGCCGGTAGAGCTCGGCTCCTAGCTGCCTGTTCTGCGGATCGAACGTCAGGTCGACCAGCTTGCCGGCCGGCTGCAACAGTTCGAGATATTCCGACCAGGACGGCAGCCTCGCGGTCACGTCGACTCCGGCATCAAGACAGGAGGATGCAGTCTATAGGACGGGCCGGGCGTCTCCGCCGCGATGGGCGCGGCGATTGAGAAAGCACAGTTTCTGTTACTCGAGGGGTACAGCGGATGATTCCTGCCGCCCCGGACCGGGCGTACCCATGTCGCCGAGGCCGGACAGATCGACTGGCTGGGCGGCCACCAGCACGCCGTGCCAGCGGCATTGGTCGGCGGGCAGTTTTCTGTCGTCCTGGCTCAGGGCGTCGGCGGTCCGGCTCCATTCCTCGAAAAGCGCCTCCAGCCTCAGTACGGAGGCGTGCGACAGCTTGACCAGCCGATAGCGCCAGACCACGTCCGGATGATCGAAGCCTTTGTTGAAATGCTGCTTCAGGTGACGGTCGAAGCTGGACTTGAGACGGTGGTTGTGCGCCCAGTGTATGTGCCGAATGGTGCGCAACCGGACCTTGTTGCCCGGCAGGAGGTCGATGAAGCCAAGGCGGTCCAGATGGCCGAGCGTGCCGACGAGCACGTGGTCGGCCATCTGCAATTCCGCTTGTATTTCCGACGGCGTCCAGCCCGTCATCAGCAGGTGCAGCAGAAACGCCAGGCCTTGGTTCTCGGCGAGAGCGTTTTCCTGGGCCGCCGAGAGCGGCTGCATCGACGCCTGGTCGCTCTGGGTCGCCAGTTCCGACAGTTCGAGCAGGCTGATGTCGGCCAGCTGGCATAGCCGTTCGAGGATCGCGAGACTCAAGCCCTTGCCGGAAAGATAACGCTTGACGGTCATCTTGCTGATGTCCAGGGCCGTCGCGACGTCCTCGTGACGCAGGCCGCGCCCCCGGTAAAGTTCCTTGAGCGTGCGCAGCAGAAGGGGGATCTTGCTGTCGGCTCTGGCGCTGGTCATGGAGTCGTCGATGCCCGTGGGATCGCCATGCGCCGACCCGGTCAGCGTTCCGGCGTCAACAATTGCCAGCAGCCTTCGGTGAACACCTCGAGCGGCCGGAAGCGCGCCTTGTAGGCCATCTTGCGGCTGTCCTTGATCCAGTAGCCGAGATAGAGATGCGGCAGGCCAAGGTAACGGCATTGCGCCAGCTGCCAGAGAATGGCATAGGTGCCGAAGCTCGTGCCGGGCAAGTCGGGCTCGAAGAAGGTATAGACGGACGACAGCCCGTCGTCCAGCACGTCGATGATGCTGACCATGCGCAGGATGTCGTTCTCGCGGAATTCGATCAGGCGGCTGTCGACGTGGCTTTGCAACAGGAAGTGGGCGAACTGGTCGCGGCTGTCGCCATCCATGCCGCCGCCCTGGTGGCGCGCCAGCTGGTAGCGCTGATAGAGCGCGTAGTGCTCCTCGCGGAAACCGAGCGGCTTTTCGACCGGCACCAGACCGGCATGGCGCGCGGCCGCGCGGCGCTGTGTGCGGCTGATGGCAAAGCTGTCGACGAGAATGCGGGCCGGCTGGCATTCGCGGCAGGCGTCGCAGTAGGGGCGGTAGGTGAATACGCCGCTGCGCCGGAACCCGGCGCGCACCAGTTCGGCATAGGTGGCGCCGTCGATCAGGTGCGTCGGCGTGGCGACCTGGGAGCGAGCCACGCGGCCCGGCAGGTAGGAACAGCCATACGGCGCCGTGGCATAGAACTGCAGCAGCGGAAATCGCGGCAGGTCGCGCAGATGCGTCATCGATGTTTCCGGAAAGCGTCGGCCACCGCGTCGGCCGGCCAGCGGCCGGGCGAGTCAAAGTCAGCGGTGGCGAGGCGCCGCAGCAGCGCGGTGAAGTCGCTGCGCGGAATCGGCCGGGCGCCGAGGGAGGCGAGGTGCGTGGTTTCCATCTGGCAGTCAATTATGCCGAATTCGAGGCGCTTCAGATGTTCGCATAAATGCGCCAGGGCGATTTTCGAGGCATCGCTGCGCTGCGTGAACATCGATTCGCCGTAGAAGACGCGGCCCAGGGCGACGCCGTACAGGCCGCCCGCCAGCTTGTTGTCGATCCACGTTTCCACGCTGTGGGCATGGCCGAGTTCATGCAGCCGTCGATAGGCGGCCTGCATCGCCAGCGTGATCCAGGTGCCCGTCTGGCCGTCGCGCGGCGTGCCCGCGCAGGCCGCGACGACGGCGTCGAAAGCGGTGTCAAACCGGACTTCGTAATTGCCTTGGCGCAATGCCCTGCCCAGCGAGCGCGAGATCTTGAGTTCGGTCGGCAACAACACCATGCGCGGATCCGGACTCCACCAGAGGATGGGTTCGCCGGCGATGTACCAGGGGAAGATGCCGAGCCGGTACGCGGCGAGCAGCCATTCAGGCGAAAGGTCGCCGCCGGCCGCCAGCAAGCCGTTGGGTTCGGCAAGCGCGGTGGTGACGGGCGGGAAGACAGGGTCCGGCGGCAGCCATGGGATCATCCTTGGAACGCTACCACATGATCGACGTCGAGCCGCAGGCCGATCCGTTCGCCGATGGCGTGGTTGTGGTGCGAAGGCACCAGGGAGAGGACTTGCGCGCCGGACGGCAGGCGCAGGGTGTAGAGAAACTCGGCGCCGCGAAACGCCTTGGCGACGACTTCGGCGCGCAGGGTGGCACCGTCGTCGTGCACCAGATCATCCGGCCGCAACAACACTTGCAGGCGATCGCCGGAGGTGCTGCCCATCGGCAGGTGGCTGGTGAGGCGTCCGAGTTCCACTTCGACGCTGCCGTCGGCCAGCAGCGTGCCGGGCAGGAAGGCGCCCTGGCCGACAAAATCGGCGACGAAGCGCGTTGCCGGCCGGTGGTAGAGGTCGTAGGGCGCCGCCCATTGCTCGATGGCGCCCGCGCGCATGATGCCGACGACGTCGGCCACCGCAAAGGATTCGTGCTGGTCGTGAGTGACGAGGATGGCCGTGGTGCCGGTGGCCTTGAGGATGTCGCGCACTTCCAGCGACAGGCGCTCGCGCAATTCGACGTCGAGGTTGGAGAAGGGCTCGTCGAGCAGCAACAGGCGCGGCTTGGGCGCCAATGCCCGGGCGAGGGCGACGCGCTGTTGCTGGCCGCCCGAAAGTTCGTGCGGAAACTTGTCGTCCTGACCGGTCAGGCCGATCAGCTCAAGCAGTTCGGCGACGCGTTGCCGGCGTTCCGCCGCGGCTGACTTTGCGCGATGGCGATCTAGGCCGAAGGCGATGTTGTCGACGACCGACAGGTGAGGGAACAAGGCGTATTCCTGAAACACCATGCCGATCTGGCGGCGCTCGGGTGGCACCATGCGCGTCGCGCTGGCGACCACTTCGCCCTCGATGGCGATGCTGCCGGCGCTGGGTTGCTCGAAGCCCGCGATCAGCCGCAGCGCCGTGGTTTTGCCGCAGCCTGAAGCGCCCAGCAGACAGCCGATCTGTCCGCGCGGCAGCGACAAAGACAAGGCGCGGACGACGGCGTGCTGGCCGTAGGCATAGTCCACGCGATCGAGTTGAAGCAAGTCGGCAGCCAATGTGCAGTGATTCTTTATCAAGAACGGTTCTCAATTATAATCGCGTCATGGTGTTTCGCCCACTCACCGCCGTCAGCTTTTTCGTTGCGCTCCTGGTTGCCCTGCCGGTGCTGGCGGTCGGCGCCAGCCTGCTGGCGCCGGGCACCGGCGAAACCCTGGCGCATCTGGCGGCGACGATATTGCCGGAGACCATCGCCAATTCGCTCTGGCTGTGCCTGATCGTTGGCCTGCTGGTGTCCAGCATGGGCACGGTATCGGCCTGGCTGGTGGCGACGCGGGAGTTTCCCGGCCGGCGCGTCTTCGAATGGGCGTTGCTGCTGCCCATGGCCATGCCGGCCTATGTGCTGGCCTATACCTACACGGATTTCCTTCAGTTCGTCGGACCGGTGCAGAGCTGGCTGCGCGAAAGCTTCGGTTGGCGCCGCGGCGACTATTGGTTTCCCGAGGTGCGCAGCTTGCCGGGGGCGGCGGCGATGCTGGGCTTCGTGCTGTACCCTTACGTTTATCTGTTGGCGCGCACCGCTTTTCTCGAGCGTGCCGCCAGCATGATCGAGGCGGCGCGCGTACTCGGCGCCAGTCAAATGCAGGTGTTCTTCCGCGTTTCGGTGCCGCTGGCGCGGCCGGCGATCACAGTGGGCGTGGCGCTGGCCTTGATGGAAACCATGGCCGACTACGGCACCGTTGCCTACTTTGCCGTGCCGACGTTCACCACGGGCATTTATCGCGCCTGGTTCGCGCTCGGCGATCGTGCCGCCGCAGCGCAACTTGCAGTCGGCCTGCTCGGCTTCGTGCTGCTGCTGCTGGCGCTCGAGCGTATCGGCCGCGGTCGCGCCCGCTATCACGACACCAGCCTGCGCCGTGGCCGCGGCCGTCTGCATCTGCGCGGGTTCCCCGCCTGTCTCGCGTTCCTGGCCTGTCTGATGCCGATCCTGCTCGGTTTCCTGCTGCCGGCGGGACTGCTGTTGCGGCTCGGTTTGGGCGAGGCGGGTACCGAGTTCGCACCGCGTTTTTTTCGGCTGGCCGGCAACAGCTTGCTCGTCGCCGCGCTGGCTGCCTCGATCGCCGGGCTGCTGGCCGTGTTGCTGGCCTACGGCGCGCGCCTCGCCCGTCGACCTCGGCACGCCTTGCTGGCCCAGGCCGCGAACCGGCTGGTGGGCCTGGGTTACGCGGTACCCGGTTCGGTGATCGCGGTCGGCGTCCTGATTCCGGTCACGCGCCTCGATCACTGGCTCGCCGCGGTGTGGCAGCAAGTGTCGGGCAGCTATCCGGGACTGATCCTCACGGGCGGGATCGCGGCGTTGATCTACGCCTATCTGGCGCGTTTCCTGTCGATCGCACTGCAAACGGTCGAGTCGGGCCTGGCGAAGATCACCCCGGCGATGGATGCCGCGGCCAGGAGCCTGGGCTGCGGCGAGACGGAAACCTTGCGGCGGGTCCATCTGCCGCTGCTGTCGGGCAGCCTGCTGACGGCGGTGCTGCTGGTGTTCGTCGATGTGATGAAGGAACTGCCGGCGACGTTGGTCATGCGGCCCTTCAACTTCGACACGCTGGCGACGCAGACGTACACGCTCGCCGCCGACGAGCGCTTGGCCGAGGCATCGCTCGCCGCGCTGGCCATCGTCGGCGTCGGCCTGCTGCCGATCTACGCGCTGGCACGCCAGATCGCGCGCGGCCGCGCCGTTGCCGGCTGCTAGGCGAGCAGACCCTAGGACGCCTTCAGCGCCCGGCACTCGATGGGCAGGTAGGTCGGGTCAATCGAGGTCTGGTTCTGGCCCATCACGGTCATCTTCTCGGGCGGGTCGGCGAAACCGCAGACCCACGTGATCGGCACGACCGGCGCCTCCTCGACCACTGCCGGGCGCAGCGTCAGGATCTTGCCCGCGACCGCCTTGCTGGCCCGGTTGCCCAGCGTGAGGTGAATGGCGCCGTCGACGACCGTGACGGCGCTGACATAGTTGTTGACGATCTTGTCGGCCGCCGGCAAGGCGGCGGCTTGATTGTTCGCCGGCAGGGTCTGCGTGGCGGTCCAATACATGGCCACGGGGCCCTTGGCGACATCGGCGAGCGGCAGCGCGGCTTCGATTTGCGCCCTGACGATCTTGTCGAGGTAGGAGGGAATCGCCATCATGGCGAGGATGGTGATGACAGCGAGGACCGCCAGCATCTCCGCCAGGGTGATCGCTCCGTCCATCATGTCGGCTTATAAGATGCCGGCATGATAGCGGATCGAACGGTCAGCGCCAGCCGACGCGATCGTAGATTTTCTGGGCCAGCGGCGCGTTCTTGGCGAGCGTGCCGATCGGCAGCGTGTCGGCCTTGAACGGCCCGAGGGCATCGAGCGCCGGATTGGCGGTCTTGACGCTCGGCACGGCGGGCCACTCGTTGTTGCCGTCGGCGAAATAGCGTTGCGCATCGTCGGAAGCGAGATACTCGAGGAATTTGACGGCGGCCTCCTTGTGCGGTGCGGTTTTCAGCATACCGCCGCCGGAAATGTTGATGTGCGTGCCCGCGCCTTTCTGGTCCGGCCAGACGATGCCGACCGATTCCATCGCTTTCTTGTCCTCGGCTTTCTGCGAACGCAGCAGTCGCGCCAGATAGTAACTGTTGGAAACCGCCACGCCGCATTCGCCGGCGGCGACCGCCTTGATCTGGTCGGTGTCGCCGCCCTTGGGGGCGCGGGCGAAGTTGGCCACCACACCGCGCGCCCATTCCTCGGCCCTGGCCTCGCCCTGATGGGCGACGATGGCGGCCAGCAGCGACAGGTTGTAGGGATGCGACCCCGATCGCATGCAGACCTTGCCTTTCAGCGCCGGTCGCGCCAGATCGGCATAGTTCTGGACATCCTCGGCCTTGACATCCTGCTTGTTGTAGATGATGACCCGGGCGCGGGTCGAGAAGGCAAACCAGTCGTTGCCGCGCAGATGCGCCGGCAGCCGTTCCTCGAGCAGACGCGACTTCACGGGCGCGAACAGGCCAAGTTCATCGGCCTTGGCCAGGCGCGCGGCATCAACGGTGATGAAGACGTCGGCGGGACTGGCCGCGCCCTCGTTGCGGATGCGTTCCAGCAGTTCGTCCTCCTTGGCTTCGATGCGATTGATGGCGATGCCGGTTTGCTTGGTGAAATTGGCGTAGAGCGCCTCGTCGGTCTGGTAATGGCGGGCCGAATAGAGGTTCAAGACTTTGTCCTCGGCGGCATGCGCTGTTCCGAAACAGGCGAACACCGCGAAGAGGGCCTGATAGCTCATGCCCGCGGCGAGCAGGAACCCGTTGCGGTCGAGGAAGTGCAGCCACACCCGCACCGGGAACAGCCCGCGCGCCCACCGGGTGACGCTCGCGATCCTCGTCCTCGCTCCCACGGCACGAGACTATCCGACGCCGCCCGCGTGGTTG